>Ga0272446_1000330_pt1 | contig 75045 bp, 72 predicted proteins | sample YNPCB0061_FD_194587 | JGI IMG/M metagenome (GOLD analysis project Ga0272446, IMG submission 194587) | Hot spring microbial mat communities from Yellowstone National Park, WY, United States - YNP-CB-006-1 | ecosystem: Environmental > Aquatic > Thermal springs > Hot (42-90C) > Sediment | place... | reverse complement strand
CCCAAAGCAAGCGCGCTACCGGACTGCGCTACACCCCGAGCAATCGGGACCGCGCACGGGCACGATCCAGAAGGTCGAAACTATACCGCGCGGCCGGGATGGGGTCAATTTCCGCTTGAGTCGGGTGGCCGCTTTCCGCGAGAATTGGGGTTTCTTTCGGGATTGCATCGATGAGCGCACGAATCCTCGACGGCCGCGCGATGGCCGACACCATCCTCGCCGTCGTTCACGACAAGGTCGCGGAGCGTGAAGTGCAGGGCAAGCGTCCGCCCGGCCTGGCCGTCATCCTGGTGGGCGACGATCCGGCGTCGGCCGTATACGTGCGCAACAAGAAGAAGGCGTGCGAGCGTGCCGGCGTGACCAGCGTCGCGCACGATCTGCCGGCGGCGACCACGCAGGCAGAGCTTCTGACCCTGATCGATGCGCTCAACGCCGATCCGGCGATCGACGGCATTCTCGTGCAGTTGCCCCTGCCCGCGCACATCGATACCGAGACGGTGATCGAGCGCATTCGTCCCGACAAGGACGTCGATGGGTTTCATCCCTACAACATCGGGCGTCTGGCGGTGAAGATGCCGACGCTCAGACCGTCCACGCCGCGCGGCATCATGACGCTGCTGCGCGCGACCGGCGAGACCTTGCGCGGCAAGCACGCGGTCATGGTCGGCGCGTCCAACATCGTCGGCCGGCCGATGAGCCTGGAGCTGCTGCTCGCGGGCTGCACGGTCACCATCTGCCATAGCGCGACGCGCGATCTGCAAAGCTTCGTGCGTGCCGCCGAGGTGCTCGTCGTCGGTGTAGGCCGGCCGCGGCTGATACCGGGCGACTGGGTGCGGGACGGGGCGATCGTCATCGACGTCGGCATCAACCGGCTGCCGGACGGCAAGCTGGTCGGCGATGTCGATTTCGATGGCGCGCGCGAGCGCGCGAGCTGGATCACACCGGTTCCGGGCGGGGTCGGGCCGATGACCGTGGCCACCCTGCTCGAAAACACGCTCGAAGCCGCGCTGATGCACAATCCTTAGCAACCTGCCGGCCGCCAGACGCTCAGGCGGCGTGCAATGTTTCGAGGTAGGCGACATCGACGAACGGCCGACCGAGGTCGGGCCCGCCAATGACGCGGCTTGGCGCGTCGGGCTCGCCAAGGTCGGACAGCACCACGGCCGCGCCGCTGAAGTCATGGTCGCGGGTGTAGTCGTTGACGGTGACGACCGTCTTCAGGCCGGCAGCGCGGCTCGCCAGCAGGCCGTTTTCGGAGTCCTCGAAGGCGAGGCATTCGCTGGCGTCGAGCGCCAGCTTTTCCAGTGCCCAGTGATAGATGTCGGGTGCGGGCTTCTTGGCCGGGACGATGTCGCCCGCCGCGATGACCTCGAACCACCGCGTGCTGCCCTTTCCGAGGCTGTGTTCGAGCAGAACGGTCACGTTCTCGGGCGTGGTGGTGGTGGCGATGGCGAGGCGCAGACCGGCCGCCCGGGCCTCTTCCAGCAGCCGGCGGACACCGGGCCGCATGGGAATGCCGCCGCTCGCCGCGATGCGTGCATAGTGCTGCGTCTTGGCTCGATGCAGGCGCGCGACCAAGTCGTCGAAGTCGGCAGGTTTGCTATAGTCTGGCCGGAAGCGGTCGATATAGTGCTTCATCCTTTCCTTGCCGCCGGTGACGGCCAGCAGCTTGCCGTAGAGGTCGACGTCCCAGTGCCAGTCGAGGCCGGCCTCGGCGAAGGCCTGATTGAAAGCGGGACGGTGACCGTCGCGTTCGGTATCCGCAAGGGTGCCGTCGACGTCGAAGAGGAGTGCGCGCAATGTCATTTTGGTTGCGATGGGTGAGGGATTCTGTTATCTAGTCGGGTTGGGCCCGAGCCCGGAAACCCGTTTTTTGATGAGAACTTGAAGATGGCTGAAACTCTGATGCGCTTTGAGCCTTACAAGGCGAAAAAAGGCGAGGAATACATGAACAAGAATCAGCTCGCGCATTTTCGCAAAATGCTCGAGGCATGGAAAGCTGAATTGTCGCAGGACATCGACACGACCCTGCACTCGATGCAAGACGAGCAGACGGTTTTCGCCGACCCGAACGACCGCGCGAGCCAGGAATCCGACATGGCGCTCGAGCTGCGCAACCGCGACCGTGAACGCAAGCTCATCAAGAAGATCAACGAGACGATCGCCAAGATCGACAGCGGTGATTACGGCTATTGTGAGTCCTGTGGGGTGGAGATCGGTCTGGAACGCCTGCAGGCGCGCCCCACTGCAACCCTCTGCATCGACTGCAAGACGCTCGAGGAAATCCGCGAGCGCCAGGTCGCGAAGTAAGCGGCGGCGGGACGATGCGTGACTGTGGCGAGTTCGAGCGGCGCTATAACGGCCAGCTCTATAGCGTGATGCGCTGGGAGCAGTTGAGCGAATTCTGGCAGCGCATCGACCCCGGGGGCGGCTGGTATCTCTATGCAGTCGGCCAGGACGTGCCGGACAGCCCGAGTCCGCCCGACAAGGTTTCGCAGTTCATTACCGAAATCGACGCGCTCCTGCGTCGCGAGCATCACGAGGATTACTGCGCGATCGTCTACGCCGACGACCATGTGCAGCCGACCTTCATCAAGATCTACGACCCCAATCATCTCGGCAGCTCGTGCGGATCGAGTGCGATGAAAACGTCGATCCTGCCGGGCTGGATCATGAGTCAGGTCGCGCCGTGCGCGCTCGACGCCCCCGGTTTCGTCACCGGCCAGCGCAAGCGCTGGTGGCAGGGACTGTTCGGCGCATAAAAAAACCGCGCCCGAGGGCGCGGTTTCTGGCTGGTGCCAATGCGAATTACTTGGCGGCCGGCGCAGCGGCGTCAGACTTGGCCGCGTCCGCTTTGGCAGCGGCGTGCTTCTTGGCGTGATGCTTCTTGGCAGCTTTCTTGGGCGCAGCAGCGGGCTTTTCAGTTGCAGCCGCAGCACCGGCATCACCCTTGGGGGCATCGGCAGCCATCACGGAACCGGCAAAGGCAGCAGCCATCAGAGCAACGAGCAGTTTGTTCATGTGTCAATCTCCATTCATCAAGTTGGGTTGAATATGCAATCGCCGATCGCAACTGCATGCGTCGCACTATGCGCGCCGAGGCTTACATGAACCTTACGGGAAAAAAATTTTTCGTCGCCGCGAAGCCGGCGGGCCGGGCATGAAACTCCTGGTCGTGGAAGACGACGCCACCCTGGGCGAAGCGGTCGTGATGGCGTTGAGACGTGCCGGCTTCACCGTCGATTGGGCACGCGACGGGGTGCAGGCCGAAACGGCGCTCGCCGGGTTCGCCTACGACGGCTTGCTGCTCGATCTGGGCTTGCCGCGGCGCGATGGGCTGGATGTGCTGCGTGAGCTCAGGCGGCGCGGCGCGGCGCTGCCGGTGATGATCCTCACCGCGCGTGACGCGGTGGAGGACCGCGTGCGCGGCCTCGACGCCGGCGCCGACGACTACCTGCTCAAACCGTTTGCGCTGGACGAACTGCTCGCCCGGATGCGCGCGCTGTTGCGGCGCGCGCACGGCAAACCCGCCGACGAGGTCCGTGTGGGCCGCCTGCGCTTCGATCCTGTGGCGCGTCAGGCGTGGCTCGGCGAGGCCCCGCTGAGCCTGTCGCAACGCGAGATCGAGGTGCTCGAGATTCTCCTTGCACACGCCGGTCGGGTGACCGCGAAGGAGGCGATCGCCGACCGCCTGACCGGATGGGACGAGGCTGTGGGCGAGAACGCCGTCGAGGTCTACATCCATCGGCTGCGGCGCAAGCTGGCGGATTCGGGGGTGAGGATCCGCACCCTGCGCGGCCTGGGCTATCTGCTGGAAGCGGCGTGACGCGGCGCACGTCCAGCCTCAGGCGGCAGCTCATCCAGCGCATGCTGGCGAGCATGCTGCCGCTTTTTCTGCTCCTTTGGGTTTTGGCGTACTTCTCCAGCCTCTATTTCATCAACGAGGCCTTCGACCGCTCGCTGGTGCGCCGCACTTACGCCCTGGCGGATCGCGTGGAAGTGCTCCATGGCCGGGTGATCGTCGATCTGCCCGCCGCGGCCCGCGAGTTACTCGTCTTCGACCAGGAGGACCTGCTTTTTCACAGCATCACCGACCAGCTCGGGCGCGTCATCGAAGGCGAACCGCAGATCATCCCCCTGCCCGATGGCGTGCACATCCAGCCCGGACAGACGCTGCTCTACAAGGCGCAAAAAAACGGCGAGCCGGTGCGCGTCGCCGCCTATGCGCTGTCGCTGGAGGGGACCAGTGCCAATGGCTACGCGCTGGTCCAGGTCGGCGAGACGCTGACCCGGCGCGCAGAGCTCGCGCAACGGGCCGCCTGGGCCTTCGTCATCCCGGCGCTGCTGTTGGCGCTGGCGGCGTCCGCGGCGGTCGCCTTCGGCGTGGGGCGTGGCCTGCAGCCGCTGCGCCGGCTCGGCGAGACGCTCGCACAGCGCTCGGCGCTCGACCTCAGCCCCGTCCCGCAAGCGGGTGTGCCGGCCGAACTGCTGCCGTTTCTGGAGGAAATCAATTCCGCGCTGCGCCGTCTGGCGGCGGCGGTGGATTCGCAGTCACGCTTCGTTGCCGATGCCGCGCACCAGCTGCGCACGCCGATTGCCGGGTTGCTCGCCCAGGCAGAAGCGGCGCTGGCCTCGGGCAGCGAGGTCGACGCGCGCCATGCCTTGCAGCGCATCGCCGCGACGGCGCAGAAGATGAGCACGCTGGTGCAGAAGCTGTTGTTGCTGGCGCGCGTGGACGCGGCCGGAAACACGCTGCATCTGGAACGGTTGGACGGGCTGGCCCTGGCGCGGGAAATCGCTCGCGAGTGGGCACCGCAGGCGCTCGCCAGGGGCGTGGACATCGCGTTCGAGTCGCAGGTCGAGGCCTGCCCGCTTGCCGGCGATGCGCACCTGCTCGGCGAGATGCTCGGCAACCTGATCGATAACGCCATGCGCTACGGGGCGAGACGGATCACGGTCACGGTGCGCGACACCGGCACCGGTGCGGCATGGTGTGTGATCGACGATGGCCCGGGGATCCCGGCGGCGGAGCGCGCCGCCGTCCTGACGCCGTTTCACCGCATCGAGGGACGGCGCGGTGGCGCGGGCATCGGGCTGGCGATCGTCGAGCGCATCGCGCGGCTGCACGGCGCACGTGTCACGATCGACGATGCGGACGGCGGCGGAGTGGTGGTGTGCGTGCTGTTTCCGGCCGCGGCCTGACGAAAAAAAACCGCATCGGCTCGCGATGCGGTCGTGCGGGCCCCGGCAAGGCGCCGTCAGGTGGTCGTTTCCGGGGATTCGCTGGGCGGCGTCGCCGTGGCCGGCGGCTCCAGGAGCGCCTTCATCGACAGCCGCAGGCGGCCTTTCTCGTCGGCTTCCAGAACCTTGACCTTGACCGTCTGCCCCTCCTTGAGGTACTCGCCGATGTTGTTGACGCGCTCGTGCGCGATCTGTGAAATGTGCAGCAGGCCGTCACGTCCCGGCAGCACGTTGACGATGGCGCCAAAGTCGAGGAGCTTGACGACCGTGCCTTCATACACCTTGCCGACCTCGACCTCGGCCGTGATTTCCTCGATGCGCTTCTTGGCGAGCTCGCCGGCTTCCATGCTGGTGCAGGCGATCTTGACCGTGCCGTCTTCCTGGATGTCGATCTGGGTTCCGGTTTCTTCGGTGAGCGCGCGAATGACCGCGCCACCCTTGCCGATGACGTCGCGAATCTTCTCCGGGTTGATCTTCATCGTGATGATGCGCGGCGCGTAGGCGGACATCTCCTGGTTGGCGCCGGCGAGCGCCGCCTTCATGATGTGCAGGATGTGCATGCGGCCTTCCTTGGCCTGGGCGAGCGCCGCTTTCATGATCTCCTGGGTGATGCCCTTGATCTTGATGTCCATCTGCAGCGCGGTCACGCCTTTTTCGGTGCCCGCCACCTTGAAGTCCATGTCGCCGAGGTGGTCCTCGTCGCCGAGGATGTCGCTCAGCACCGCAAAGCGCCCGCCTTCCTTGATGAGCCCCATGGCGATGCCGGCGACATGGGCCTTGAGCGGAACCCCGGCATCGAGCATCGAAAGGCAGCCGCCGCAGACCGACGCCATCGAGGACGAGCCATTGGATTCGGTGATTTCGGAAACGACGCGGATGGTGTAGCCGAATTCATCCTTGCTGGGCAGCACCGCCGAGAGTGCCCGCTTGGCAAGCCAGCCGTGGCCGATTTCACGGCGCTTCGGGCTGCCGACGCGGCCGGTTTCGCCGGTGGCGAACGGGGGCATGTTGTAATGCAGCATGAAGCGCTCGGAGTAGGATCCTTCGAGCGCGTCGATGAGCTGTTCGTCGCGGCCGGTGCCGAGCGTGGTCGTGGCGAGCGCCTGGGTTTCGCCGCGGGTGAAGAGCGCCGAGCCGTGGGTGCGCGGCAGCACGCCGGTGCGGATGGTGATCGGCCGCACGGTGCGCGTGTCGCGGCCGTCGATGCGCGGCATGCCGGACAGGATGCGATTGCGCACCACGCTTGCCTCGAGGGCATGGAAGGCGTCCTTGACCTGGTTGGCGGCGACGGTGTCCATGTCGGCCGTGATCAGTTCGCCGAACACGCGATTGCGGATCTCGTCCACGGCCGCCATGCGCGCCTGTTTCTGCTTGATGTTGTAGGCATCCTGCAGCGCGGCTTCGGCCATGGATTTCAGGCGTTCGAGCATCGCCGGGTCTTCGGCCGGCGGCTGCCAGTCCCAAAGCTCCGCTCCTGCTTCGTCGGTCAGCTCGTTGATCGCATTGATCGCCACCTGCATCTGCTGGTGGCCGAAGATGACGGCGCCGAGCATGATGTCCTCGGGCAGTTCCATGGCTTCGGATTCGACCATGAGGACGGCGCTCTGGGTGCCGGCGACGACGAGGTCGAGGGCCGAGTCCTTGAGTTCCGATGCCGACGGGTTGAGCACGTATTCGCCATTGATGAAGCCGACGCGCGCGGCGCCCAGCGGGCCGTCGAACGGCAGGCCGGAGAGCGACAGCGCGGCGGATGCCCCGATGAGCGCCGGGATGTCGGGATCGACTTCCGGGTTGGACGACATGACGGTGGCGATGATCTGGACTTCATTGAAGAAGCCGTCGGGAAACAGCGGACGGATCGGACGGTCGATCAGGCGTGAAACCAGGGTTTCGTTTTCGGACGGGCGGCTCTCGCGCTTCAGGAAGCCACCGGGAATGCGGCCTGCGGCGTAGGTCTTCTCCTGATAGTCGACCGTCAGGGGAAAGAAATCCTGGCCCGGCTTGACCTCTTTCTTTGCGACCACGGTGACCAGCACCACGGTGTCGTCCATGTTGACCATGACTGCACCGGATGCCTGGCGGGCGATTTCGCCGGTCTCCAGGGTGACGGTGTGGTGGCCGTACTGGAAGGTTTTCGTCGTCTTCACTTGGGGTTCCTCTTTTTCAAAATACCGCGCCCCGCATGAAGCGGGGCGGCGGCTGCAGCAGTCGGGGCATGGGGTGCGCGCGGCTGGCGGATTACTTGCGCAGGCCCAGGCGTTCGATCAGGGCTTTGTAGCTTTCGAGGTTGGTGCGCTTCAGGTAGTCGAGAAGCTTGCGGCGGCGGCTGACCATCTTGAGGAGGCCGCGACGCGAATGGTGATCTTTCATGTTGACCTTGAAGTGCTCGGTCAGGTCGTTGATGCGTGCGGTCAGCAGTGCGACCTGGACTTCCGGCGAGCCGGTGTCGCGCTCGGCGCGTTGAAAGTCGTGAACGATTTGTGCTTTCTGGGCGGTACTCACAGCCATGATGAACTCCTTGAAAAATCGCGTGGCCTGCGGCTGGGCGGGACACGTTCGTCGAAAAACGGCAATTATATTCGATAACGGCAGTGCCGGCTCAAGTCGCGGCCGAGGAGTCGACGACACGTCGCGGGATCAGCATGCCCGCTGCGTCGATCTCGCCCAGACCGAGAAAAACGTGCCCGGCATCGTAGACGCGGCGCAGCGGCGTGGGCGCGGCGGCGACCGGAACGCGGCGGCCGTGGAGAAAGGCGGTGCGGCCAGCGGCGTCGAGTTCGATTGCGGGAAGATGGCCGAGCAGGGCGTCGACCGGCAGCAACGCGCCCGCGCGGCGGGTATCGGGCAAGGCGGCGAGGGCGTCCAGGGTGTGGGCGTTTTCCAGGCTGAAGCCGCCGGACGCAAGACGCGTGAGCGCCGTCAGGTGCGCGCCGCAGCCGAGCGCTTCGCCGATGTCCTGCGCCAGGGTACGGATATAGGTTCCGGCACTGCAGTGCACGGTGAAGGTGACCTCGGGGAGCGGGCATGCGCTGCATTCCAACGCCCGAATCCGCACGCGCCGCGGCGGCCTCTCGATGTCGATGCCGGCACGCGCGTATTCGTACAGCGGACGGCCGTGATGCTTGAGCGCCGAATACATGGGCGGAATCTGCTGGATTTCGCCCACGAAACGTGCGAGCACCGAGCGGATCTCGGCTTCGCCGACCAAAACCGGGCGGGTTGCGAGGACCGACCCTTCGGGGTCACCCGTGGTCGTGGTGACGCCCAGACGCATGGTCGCGCGATAGGTTTTGTCGGCTTCGAGCTGATAGTGCGCAAACTTGGTCGCTTCTCCGAAACACAGCGGCAGCAGGCCGCCGGCAAAGGGGTCGAGCGTCCCGGTATGGCCGGCGCGCCGCGCGCCGAAGATGCGCCGCGCCTGTTGCAGGGCCGCATTCGACGTCAGTCCGACCGGTTTGTCGAGCAGCAGCACGCCGTCGATTGCCTGGCGTGGCGCAGCGACGCGAGGCGCCGGTTGCGCAAGGGGCCGGTTTTGGGGCATGCCGCGCCTAGGTGTCTGCGGGCGGGGGTTCGCCCTCGGCTTGCGGGTCGTGATGTGCGCGGTCTTCGCTGACGGCGGTTTCGATCAGTTGCGATAAAGCGATGCCACGCTCGATCGACTGGTCGTAGACGAAGGCAAGCTTCGGAACCTGGCGCAACTGCATGCGATGCGCGAGCTGCGAGCGCAGGAAACCGCTGGCACGCGTCAACCCCGCAAGGCAGGCTTCGTGTTCGGCCTGGCCGCCGAGACTGGTGAAATAGACCTTGGCGTGTTCCAGGTCGCGTGTCACCTCGACCTCGGTGATCGTCACCAGGCCGATGCGCGGATCCTTGAGTTCCAGGCGGATCAACTTGGACAGTTCGCGCTGCATCTGGTCGGCAACGCGGCGGGCGCGGGGGAAATCCTTCGGCATAGGCGTCAGACGCTAGGGAGTAAGGCGGAGCGCGGCCGCGCGCCGCCCATTTCCGGGTGCCCTGGTCCTCACAAAGAACGCGCGACCTCGACCACCTCGAACACTTCGAGCTGATCGCCTTCCTGGATGTCGTTGAAATTTTTCAGCGACAGCCCGCATTCGAATCCGGCCTTGACCTCCTTGACGTCTTCCTTGAAGCGCTTCAGCGAATCGAGCTCGCCCTGGTGGATGACGACGTTGTTGCGCAGCACGCGCACGCCGGCATTGCGCTTGACGACGCCACTGGTGACGTAGCAGCCGGCCACGGTGCCGATCTTCGAGATGTGGAACACCTGCCGCACCTCGACGGTACCGATGACGTTCTCTTTCTTTTCCGGCGCGAGCATGCCGGAGAGCGCGGCCTTCACCTCGTCGACGGCGTCGTAGATGATGTTGTAGTAGCGGATGTCGACACCGCTGGCTTCCGCGAGCTTGCGCGCCTGGGCGTCGGCGCGGACGTTGAAGCCGATCAGGACCGCCTTGGATGCGAGCGCGAGATTGACGTCGGATTCGGTGATGGCGCCGACGCCGGCATGGATGATGTTGACCTTGACCTCGTCGGTCGAGAGCTTGGACAAGGCGTGCGCGAGGCCTTCGTAAGAGCCCTGCATGTCGGACTTGATGATGATGGGCAGCTCGCGCACCTCGCCCTGGCCCATTTGCTCGAACATGGATTCGAGCTTGGCCGCCTGCTTCTTGGCGAGCTGCACGTCGCGGAACTTGCCCTGACGGAACAGGGCGATTTCGCGCGCCTTGCGTTCGTCGGGCAGCACCATCATCTCTTCGCCGGCCTGCGGCACGTCGGAAAGGCCCTGGATTTCCACCGGGATCGACGGCCCCGCTTCGGTCACCGGTTTTCCGGCCTCGTCGAGCATCGCCCGCACGCGGCCGTAGGCCTGGCCGGCGAGAACCACGTCGCCGCGGCGCAGCGTGCCGGATTGCACCAGCACCGTGGCAACCGGCCCCTTGCCCTTGTCGAGCCGGGCCTCGATCACCAGCCCCTTCGCGGGCGCGTCCTTCGGCGCCTTGAGCTCGAGCACCTCGGCCTGCAGCAGGATGGCGTCGAGCAGCTTGTCGATGCCGACACCGGTCTTCGCCGAGACCTCGACGAACTGGGTGTCGCCACCCCATTCCTCGGGGGTAACGCCTTGCGTGACGAGTTCCTGGCGGATGCGTTCCGGGTTGGCATCGGGCTTGTCGATCTTGTTCACGGCAACGACCAGCGGCACACCGGCGGCCTTGGCGTGATGGATCGCCTCGATGGTTTGCGGCATGACGCCGTCATCCGCCGCAACCACCAGGACCACGATGTCGGTCGCCTTCGCGCCACGCGCGCGCATCGCCGTGAAAGCCTCGTGGCCCGGGGTGTCGAGGAAGGTGATCATGCCCTTGTCGGTCTCGACGTGGTAGGCGCCGATGTGCTGGGTGATGCCCCCGGCCTCGCCACTGGCGACCCGGGTGCGCCGGATGTAGTCGAGCAGCGAGGTCTTGCCGTGGTCGACGTGGCCCATGACGGTGACCACCGGCGCGCGCGGCGCAAGCGTCTGCTCGCCGGTCGGAGCGGCTTCCTGCAGGAAGGCTTCGGGCGTGTCCAGGGCGGCGGGCTTGCCGATATGTCCCATCTCCTCGACGACGATGAGCGCGGTGTCCTGATCCAGAACCTGATTGATCGTCACCATGCTGCCCATCTTCATGAGCGTCTTGATGACCTCGGAGGCCTTGACGGCCATCTTGTGTGCAAGCTCGGCCACGGTGATCGTTTCGGGAACCAGCACCTCGCGCACGATGGGTTCGGTCGGCGCGGTGAACCCGGCGTGCTCCTCGCCAGCCTTGTGCTTGCCGCCCTTGCGGCCGCGCCACCCGGTGTCGGGGGTGGTGACGCCGCGCGTCTTGAGCAGCGCCTTCTTGCGGTTCGCGCCGTCGGCCCACGCGCCGGCTTCGGCTTTCTTCACCGGTTTTTTCTCGCCCTTGGCGCCAGCCGGTTTTTCCGGCTTGTGCAGGGTCGTCGTCGGTGGCGTCGCCGGTTTGGCGGCGACCTCCGCTTGCGCGAGCTTGGCTGCTTCGCGCGCGGCCTCGGCCTGCTTGCGCAGTGCCTCACGCTCGGCCCGGGCGCGCGCGTCTGCCGCCTGGCGTTCGAGCAGCGCCTGGTGGCGTCGTGCTTCCTCTTCGCGGGCGCGGATTTCGGCCTCGTCGAGGATGGACGCTTTCTTGACGCGGGTGGTCTTCTTCGGCTTGGCAGCTTCCGGCGCGGCGGCCTCGGCTGGCGTGCCCGGCGCGGCCGGCGCCACTGCCTCGATCGCGGGTTCGGCTTCTGCAGGCTTGGCAGCCTCGGGCGCTTCGGCGGCGACTTCGGCCACCGGCGCGGGCGTCACCTCGGCCACCGGCGCCGGCGGCGCCTCGGTGACCGGCGCGGTCGGAACGGCCTCCGCAGCCGCTTCAGCGGGCGTTGCGGCGGCCTGCGCTTCGGCGCCGGTCAGGGCGTCACGCTTGACGTAGGTGCGCTTCTTGCGCACCTCGACCTGGATCGTACGCGACTTGCCGGTGCTGTCGGTCTTGCGGATCTCCCCGGTCTGCTTGCGTGTGATGGTGATCTTGGTCTTGCCTTCGCCCCCGCCTCCGCCGTGCATCTTGCGCAGGTATTCCAGCAACTTCGCCTTGTCGGATTCGGTCACCGCGTCCGACACCGCGTGCTTGGCGATCCCGGCCGCGTGCAACTGCTCGAGCAGCAGTTGGGGAGGGAGTTTCAGCTCTTGGGCAAATTGTTCAACGTTCATGCAGTCCTCGTGGCTTCTCCGCCTTCGGCAAACCAGGGCGCGCGTGCGTCCATGATCAATTGTTTGGCGCGCGCCTCGTCGATGTCGGCCATTTCCATCAGTTCGTCCACGGACAGCTCGGCAAGGTCTTCCGTGGTATGGACGCCCTTGGCGGCGAGGGCGCGGGCGGTTTCAGGGTCCATGCCTTCGAGCGACAGCAGGTCGCCCGCCGACGCTTCGACCTTTTCTTCGCCGGCGATCGCCTCGGTGAGCAGGGCATTGCGCGCGCGCGTGCGCAGCTCGTTCACCAGTGCCTCGTCGAACGACTCGATTTCCAGCATCTCGTTGAGCGGCACGTAGGCGACTTCTTCCAGCGTCGAGAACCCCTCGTCGGCAAGGATCTGCGCCACCTCCTCGTCCACGTCGAGCTTTTCGATGAACAGGGCGCGAACGAGTTCGACCTCGGATGCCTGTTTGGCCTCGGCGGCTTCGCGGGTCATGATGTTCAGATCCCAGCCGGTGAGCTCCGACGCGAGGCGGACGTTCTGTCCGCCGCGACCGATCGCCATCGCGAGCTGGTCTTCCTCGACCACGACATCCATGCTGTGGCGGTCCTCGTCGACGACGATGGAGCTCACCTCGGCGGGTGCCAGGGCGTTGATGACGTACTGCGCCGGGTCGGCCGACCAGTGAATGATGTCGACGCGCTCACCGGCGAGCTCGTTGGTCACCGCGGTGACGCGTGAGCCGCGCAGCCCGATGCAGGTGCCGATCGGGTCGATGCGCGGGTCGTGCGAGACGACGGCGATCTTTGCGCGCAGTCCGGGATCGCGCGCGGCGGCCTTGATCTCCAGGAGGCCCTCCTCGATTTCCGGGACCTCCAGTTCGAAGAGCTTCATGATGAACTCGGGCGCCGTGCGCGAGAGGATCACCTGCGGTCCGCGCGGTCCGCGGTCGATGCGCAGCAGATAGGCACGCACCCGGTCGCCGACGCGCAGGTTCTCGCGCGGGATCATCTGGTCGCGGTGCAGGAAGCCCTCGACACGGCCCGATTCGATGATCGCATTGCCGCGGTCCATGCGTTTCACCACGCCGGTCACCAGGTGTTCCTTGCGTTCGAGGAAATCGCTGATGATCTTCTCGCGCTCGGCGTCGCGGATTTTCTGCAGGATGACCTGCTTGGCCGCCTGTGCGCCGATGCGGCCGAATTCGACGTTTTCCAGCGGCTCCTCGATGTAGTCGCCGAGCTCGATGTCCGGGTGCTTTTCGCGCGCATCGACGAGCAGGATCTGGTAATCCTCGGATTCCAGTTCGTCCTCCGAAACCACCTTCCAGCGCCGGAACGATTCGTAATCGCCGGTTTCACGGTTGATCGAGACGCGCACGTCGGCATCTTCCTTGAAGCGCTTCTTGGTCGCCGAGGCGAGCGCCTGTTCGAGCGCGCCAAAGACCACCTCACGGTCCACGTTTTTCTCGCGGGCCAGTGCGTCGACCAGCATCAATATATCCCGGCTCATAAGTTCCTCCAGCGTTTCCCGTGCCTAAATCTCGGGCTTCAGGCGGGCCGATTCCACATTGTTCAAAGGCACGGCGATCTCGACCCCGTGCGCGTCCAGCCTGACCGTGTCCGCTTCGATTCCGAGCAGGCGGCCCACCAGGCGTTTGCGATTGTCGACCGGCATGCGCAACTTGAGCGTGACGAGCGCGCCGGCAAAGCGTGCGTAATCGCGCGGCTTCACCAAAGGCCGGTCGAGGCCGGGCGACGACACTTCCAGACGGTCGTAATCGACGTTTTCCACGGCGAAGAGTTGCGTCAGGTGGTTGCTCACGCTGACGCAGTCGTCGATCGTGATGCCCTGCGGCTTGTCGATGAAAACGCGCAACAGCCCGCGGCCGGCGCGCTCGACCATGACCAGCTCGTAGCCGAGACCGTTCAGCGTCGTTTCCAGCAGTTCGGGCAGTTCCGTCATGTCGCCAGGACCCAATACAAACAAAAAATGGGCGAAACGCCCATCAGACTTTTGCAGCCGCAGGATTTTACCACGAATCGGGCACGCAGGAATCGCGCGGGGCGGGGTGAACTGGTGCCCGGAACCGGACTCGAACCGGCACGCCTTGCGGCGAGGGATTTTAAGTCCCTTGTGTCTACCAATTTCACCATCCGGGCGGTGCGGACAGTCGAGCGTGCGTCTCGAAACGATCTTTACGTGTCTCGGCCCGGGTCAATCGGAACCGGGGACGGCTGAACGATCACGGCCTTTTGCGAGACGGCACAGTGGGTATCTGGAGGCGCGGGCCGGAGTCGAACCGACCTACACGGATTTGCAATCCGGTGCATAACCGCTTTGCTACCGCGCCGTGTGGGCGAACTTGCCGCCGGTTTCAAGCGAAAAGGGGAAAACGCATGACCGTTTTCCCCGGAATCCTGGAGCGGGAAACGAGGCTCGAACTCGCGACCTCAACCTTGGCAAGGTTGCGCTCTACCAACTGAGCTATTCCCGCGTGCCTAAAGGCTGCGCATTATGGAGAATTCGTCATTTGGTGTCAACACCCGGCCGGGCGCGCAGCACGCGGGCAGCGACCCGCAGGTAATAGGCCATCGACACCAGGGTGAGGAGCGCGGCGAGCCACAGCAGCAGGGTGCCCGCGAGCGGGATGTCGAAGCCCGCGAGCGGCATGTCGTAGAGCAGCATGAGGATGGCGGCCATCTGCATCGCCGTTTTCAGCTTACCGATCAGGGAAACCGCGACGCTCGCCGATTTGCCGATCTGTGCCATCCATTCGCGCAGCGCGGAGATAGTGATTTCCCGGCCGATCACGATGAGCGCGATGATGGCCGCGGCGCGCCCCAGGTCGACCAGCACGATGAGTGCGGCGGCGACCATCAGTTTGTCGGCGACCGGGTCGAGGAACGCGCCGAACGCGGAGGTTTGCCCGAGACGTCGCGCCAGATAGCCGTCGAGCCAGTCGGTCACGGCGGCGGCGCCAAACAGCGCCGTGGCGATCAGGTTGGTTTGCGCGCTGGTCAGCCAGCCTGCCGGCAGATAGAAGACGCCGGCCATGAGGGGAATCAGGGCGATACGCAGCCAGGTCAGAAAGATCGGGAAGTTGAAGGGCATCTAATGCAGCGCGCGGTAGAGGGTTTCCGCCAATTCTCGGCCGATCCCCTTGACGCTGGCAAGCGCATCGACGCCGGCGGCGCGCACGCCGGCCAATCCGCCGAAGTGTTCGAGCAGCAGTTTGCGCCGCTTCGGGCCGATTCCCGGAAGCGCCTCGAGCGTGGAGTGCACGCGCGCCTTGCCGCGCCGTGCGCGATGGCCGCTGATGGCGAAGCGGTGCGCCTCGTCGCGAATCGCCTGGACGAGATGGAAGCCGGCGTGATCCGGCGCCAGATGCAGTTCGCGGCCATCGACGAAAACCAGCGTTTCCAGACCGGGTTTGCGCGATTCGCCTTTGGCGACGCCGAGCAGCAGGATGCCGTCGATGCCGAGCGCGACGAGCGCCTGATGCGCCTGCGCGACCTGACCCTTGCCGCCGTCGATGAGAACCAGGTCGGGGAGCACGCCGTTTTCGGCTGCGTGCCGATGGAAGCGCTTGACGAGCGCGGCGCGCATCGCGGCGTAGTCGTCGCCGGGCGTGATGCCGGCGATGTTATAGCGCCGGTAATCGGCCTTCTTCATGTCGTGGCCCTCGTAGACCACGCAGGAAGCGACCGTGGCTTCGCCCTGGGTGTGGGAGATGTCGAAGCATTCGATGCGTCTGAGCCGCGGCACGCCGAGCGCCTCGGCAAGCGCGGCGAGGCGCTGTTTCTGGTAGGCGCGTTCGCCGCTGTGTCGCTCTGCCGTGAGCCGCGCATTGGCGCGTGCCATGTCGAGCCACACCCGTTCCTCGCCGCTGGCGCGCGAAAGCAGGCGCACCTTTCGTCCCGCGCGTTCGCGCAACATGGCCGAAAGCGTCGTGCCGGCGAGCGGTTCGCTGACCAGGATGCGGGCGGGAGCCGGGTGTTCCAGGTAATGCTGGACGACAAAGGCTTCGAGGATTTCGGCCGGCGGCGCGCCGTCGCCGTGCTGCGGGAGGAAGCTTCGGTCTCCGAGGTGGCGGCCGCCGCGGACCATGGTCAGATTCACCGCGACGACGCCAGCGACGTCGGCGACCGCGATCACGTCGGCATCGGCATCGCTTCCGGTGGTGTCGACGAACTGCTTCTCGCGCACCGTGGCGAGCATGCGCTGCCGGTCGCGCAACCGGGCGGCGCGTTCGAAATCGAGCGCGGCGGCGGCGCTGTTCATCGCGCTGGCGATCTCCGTCAGCAGCGCGCTGGTTTCGCCGGCGAGCAGGCGGGCCGCCTCGGCGACGTCGCGCGCATAGTCGTTTGCCGTGATCCGTCCCACGCAGGGCGCGCTGCAGCGCTTGATCTGGTGCAGCAGGCAGGGCCGCGAGCGGTTGGCGAAGACGCTGTCCTCGCAGGTGCGCAACTGGAACACCTTCTGCAGCAGGTGGATGCTCTCGCGCACGGCCCAGGCGTTGGGATAGGGGCCGAAAGCCTGGTCGCCGTTTGCGGGTGTGCCGCGAAAATACGCCAGGCGCGGAAACGCGTGGCCGGTGAGCAGGAGGTAGGGATAGGACTTGTCGTCGCGGAACAGGATGTTGAAGCGCGGCTTCAGGCTCTTGATGAGGTTGTTTTCGAGGAGAAGCGCCTCCGCTTCGGTGCGTGTCACCGTGGTCTCGATGCGCGCGACACCCTTGAGCATCAGGCGGATGCGCGGGCTCTGGTCATTCTTCTGGAAATAGCTCGAGACGCGCTTTCTGAGGTCCTTGGCCTTACCGACGTACAGCACGCCGCCGGCGGCGTCGATCATGCGATAGACGCCAGGCAGGGTCGGCAGCGAAGCGAGGAATTCGCGGGTGATGCTCACGTCGGCGATGGGGCGTGCAGGAAACAACGCGGGTCAGACCCGCTGACCCGGCCGCGCGTTCCGCCGCGGGTGGAAATCAGTCCTCGTCGAGCAGACGGCCACCGATCGCCCAGTGGTCGAAAGGCAGTTCTTCGAAGGCGATGTAGGTGTAGGACGCGGGCTTGTTGGCATGGCGTTCGAGGGTGGCGGTGACCTCCTCGGCGATGCGCTGTTTCTGTTCACGGGTGAGCGTTCCGGCAAGCTTGATGGTGACGACGGGCATGGCTACTCCTGGGCATCGGCAGCGATCTTCTCGAACACCGCCTCGAACATGTCGGTCGTCAGGCGGCGCGTCTGCGTATTGTAGCGGGAACAGTGATAGCTGCTGTAGAGCCTACGGCCATCGGGCAGCAGCGCACGCGCGCCATGCGCGAACGGGAACGCCGCGGCCTTGACCCCACAGGCCGCCAGGACCGCACCGTGCGCGACCCGGCCGAGCGCGAGGATGGCCGCGTGCGCGGGCAGGGCGGCGATTTCTTCGGCGAGATGGCGGTTGCATGCGCGCACTTCGCCGGGTTGGGGTTTGTTGGCAGGCGGCAGGCACTTCACCGCGTTGGTGATGCGGCAACCGGTCAGCACCAGGCCGTCGTCGGCGCTCGTCGATATCGGGCGGCTCGCGTAGCCGAACGTGTGGAGCGTCCGGTACAGCAGGATGCCTGCATGATCGCCGGTGAACGGGCGCCCGGTGCGGTTGGCGCCATGCAGGCCGGGCGCCAGGCCGACGATCAAGAGGCGTGGCAGCGGATCGCCGAACGGCGCGACCGGCCGCGCGTGATAGCCGGGATAGCGGGCGCGCACCGTGTCGAGGAAGTGGGCGAGGCGCTCGCAGGCGCGACAATCGGCATCGAAACTCATCGTGGCAAGGAGCGGGACACGTCGGGTGACGCGGCATTGTAAACCGCGTGCCGTGTTCGGCCCGCCGCGCGGCGCCGGCCGGCGGCAACGTGTGCTGCGAGCGCCGCGGGCAGCGCAAGGCCGGCAACCCAGTGGATGGCCGGCAGCCAGGCTGCATTGTCGTCGCTTGCGAAGTACCACAACGCGTAGCCGCTGGCGGTAAGCCACAGGAAGAGCGCTCCCAGAAGGACCCCTTGGCGGCGATTCTTGTTGCGCTGCCAGGCGAGTGTCATGTGGATGGGCAGGAGCGTGCCGAGAACGAACAGCGCCAAGAGGGCAGCCGCGCCGTGCAGTTTGAGCCACACCGCTTCGAGCGCGTGCGGCCGCGGGCCGAAATCGCCCGGCTGGGCGAGGAGGTAATGGAACGCCAGCCACAGCACGCCGCTCGTCCACAGGAGCGCCAGCGTTGCGCCGAGCACGGTCTTGTGGCGCGCGCTGAGGCGGATGACGGGCCGCGCGCTCATGCGCCATCACCCCGGGGCATGTCCGGCAGCCACTGGGCGCGCCAGGTGCCGTGCGGCAGCGTGGTGAAAGCGCGCAGCAGCGGCCCTTCGGGATCGAGGCGGATGGCCTGGGCGCCGAAATGCTCGATGACGGCGGGGGCGCCGGCTGGATCGGCGGCGACGACCTTGGTGAGCGCATCCGCGGTCATGCAGTCGGGCGCGACCACACTGACGCTGTCGGCCAGGCACAGGCATTCGCGGGTTCGCGGGTGGACGAGGGGCGTCACCCAGCGCCCGTTGCGGCGGCAAGCCTGAAAATAGCCTGCCGAAGTGGCGATGCCGCCGGCGGCGAGGCGCGCGACGCGGATGAGTCTCGCAGGGTCGCGCGGATGGCGCACGTGGACGTCTTCGGCCTGCGGAGCGAACAACGCCAGGTCACCCCCGGCGTTGACGCGCGCGGCGGCCATGCCTGCCGCCTTGAGCACTGCGAGCGCCTGATCGACGGCATAACCCTTGGCAATGCCGCCGAGATCGATGCGCACACGGCGGCGCATGCGCAGGCGATTGCCGGCGAGTTCGATGTCGCGCCAGGTGCCTTGTCCGGACACCCGCGGGGCATTGCCGTGGCGCGGCAGATAGCCCATGCCGCACAGCACCGGGGCGACCGTGGGGTCGAACAGGCCGTCGCTGGCGCGCGAGACCTGCTTGCTGAAGCGCATCACGCTGGCCAGATCGGGGGAGAGTTCCAGCCATTCGCCCGGCGCGGCGCGGTTCACGCGCGAGAGTTCCGAAGCCGGGTCGTGATAGGACATCGCCGCGTGGATGCGTTCGACGGCGGCGAAGGCGGCGGCGATCGCCGTGTGCACCGCCTCGGCCGAGTCGCCGCTGGCGCGGATGTCGACCACGGTGCCGAGAAGGGGACGGGCGCGTGCGAAGGTTGGCCGGTTCATTTGAGCGCCACCTCGTGGATCGCCAGTACGCGCCGCACGCCCTCGCTGATGTGCTTGCAAGACAGCGTCGCGCCGCTGATGTTCTGGATGTCGTCGTCCAGTTTCAGCGCCGCACCGTGGCGTTTGCCGTTGAACTGCGCGCGCCACTTCGGGTTGACGATCTGGCCGCCGTGGGTTTCGCGGTAGTCGAGGATTTCCACCCCGCGCACCGCGCCGGTCGTGTCGAGCGCGACCGCGTAGGTGATGAACTCGTGCTTGCCGTACACCTCGTCCAGCACGAACCAGCCGGCGGGCTTGCCGTTGGCCATGACCTGCCACACGGGCTGCTCGGGATAGCGCATGCGCACGCCCGCGGCCTTCTCGACGGCTTTTTTCTGCGCCTCGTCGAGCCGGACCGGATGCGCGACAAAGGCGTTCGCCTCCGGGAACAAGAGCTTCTGTGCCGTTTCCGTGGTCAGGTACTGCACGGCGAACGCGGGTGCCGTCGCGAAACACGCGGCGGGGAGGATGAGCCAGTTGGGGGAATTCGCCATGGCGCGCCTCAGAAGTTGTAGCCGAGCTTGAAACGCAGCTCGTGCTGGGTTTTTTCGATCAGGTGGCGGTCTTCGGTCTGGCCGAGGTAGCGCTCGCGACCGCCGGCCAGTTGTTCGAACCAGGTGAGCGTTGCCCACCATTGCCTGCCCCCGTAATGGATCGACGGGCCGGCGAACCAGCTCCAGCGCTCCTGGCCGACCTCGGTCTCGAATTCGGTCTGGTACTCCGTTTCGACGCCGATGTTCCAATTGGGCGCGAAGCGGTAGGACGCGCCCAGGCCGAACTTGAATTCGATCTCCATTTCGGGCTTGGTCGGCCAGTCGAAGGTCGCGCCCGGGTCGCCGGTGATCGATCGCATCGCCGCATCGGCGGATGCCTGGGTCGCGGCGTCGAGCGGGTCGCGCTTGGCGTAGGTGCCTTCGAGACCGGTGTTCGCCACCAGCGACAGCTGATCGTCCAGGAGCAGTTTCTGGAGCTGCAGACCGACCTCGAATTTGGTCGAATCCTTGTCCTTGCCCGAGTGCGGATCGAGCCAGTTGTGCTGCAGCGAGAACGTGGCGGACAGGCCGAGGTCGTCCTTGGCGACGGCGAGGAAGTTGTATTTGAGCTTGCCTTCGATCCCGGAGGGTTTCAGGCCATAGCTTTCCGGGCCGGGCAGGTAGCCGTCGATCACCAGGCCGCTGGTGTCGATCGACTGCCCTTTGAGTTCGAGGGTGCCCGTGAGGCGATGGGTGATGCCGTGTTCGTATTCCAGCCGGTAATCGTAGGCCGTGTATTTCCCGCTGCCGGCCGGATCGTTTCCCGCGCCCTTGTCCCAGCGGCGCGTGACGATGAGATAGGCTTCGTTCGCGCCTTGGGGCAGGGTTTCGGTCCCCGCGACGTAGCCCAGCAGGTTTTCGTCGGCGTGAAGGTTTGGCGCGGCAAGGCCGGCCAACGCGACGCCGAGGGTAGGGAGCAGTTTTTTCATGCCAGTCATTCCTTGTGATAGCGGGTTGGGGGATTTGGCTGGCTGGCCCGGGGGCTTGGCTGGCTGAGAAAACAGGTGTGCAGGCGGCCGGGCGCCGCATGACGGCCGTCACGCCTTGGGCGGGCCGGCGGTCGCGGTCGGCAGGGTGATGGCCCATGAGCGCGCCCTTGCGATCTACTTGGTCAGGATGAGCTTGCCGTTGCGGGTGATGCGCAAGCGCCAGGTTTGACCGTCGTGTTCGATGAACACCTCGGTCTGACCGTTGAACAGGCGCGCCGCCGCGATCGTCTGTGGCACGGAAGGGAGACTCCGGGTATCGGGCGAAGCGCGGTCGGCGGGTGGCGGATGCTTCATGGCAGCGTGACTCGAATGAAATTGAATGAACACAAATGATAATGATTCGTGTTTACGTGTCAAGCGCGGCAAGTGCGGCGCGAGCGTGCCGGGGCGGCCGGCGCCCTGTGGTCGTGGGTGGAAAAGGCCGCGCGGGCGGGCGAAGCGCCCGCGGCGAAGCTCACTGTCGCGCGGTGGCGCGGATTTTGGTGAGCCCTTCGGTGATGGCGGCGTCGATGTAGCCGAAGTAATAATCCGGCGTCAACAGCCCGACGATCGGTTCGCTGATCTCACGCCCCTGTGGGTCGAAGAACTTCAGCGTCGGCACCATGAACACCTTCTGGTCGGCGGCGAACGCGCCTTCGGTGGACGCGCTCCCGTCGAACAGCGTCAGCGGATTTTGCGAGCCGACCTCGAGCTCGCGGATCAGCACCTTGTTTTTGTAGGCCGGGTCCTTCTGCATGGGGAGCAGGTACTCGGCCTTGACGCGCTGGCAGAAGTGACAGCCAGGGCTGGTGAATACCACCAGGATCGGTATCCGCTTTTGCGCGGCGAGCCTGCCGTCGGCCTTGAAGTTGCGGGCGTGGACGAGCGCCTCGGCAGCGCGCGCCGGCCCGGCGGCCAGGGGCGCCCATGCTAAGATTGCGGCGAGTACCAGCAAAGCGACAGGTCGGGTCATTGCGTTGGAGCGGGCGCATTCGCGTTGGATGCACGTCTATTAAACAGTCATTTCCTACCCTCATGCAAATTCTCACCATTGCCACCCGCGAAAGCCCCCTCGCCCTGTGGCAGGCCGAGCATGTGCGCGCACGCCTGGAGGCGCTCCATCCCGGCCTGCGCGTGGCTATCCTGGGCATGACGACGCGCGGCGACCAGATCCTCGACGTGACGCTCTCCAAGGTCGGCGGCAAGGGGCTTTTCGTCAAGGAACTCGAGGTGGCGCTGGCCGACGGCCGCGCCGATCTCGCGGTGCACTCGATGAAGGACGTGCCCATGGCGCTGCCGGAAGGTTTCGAGCTGGCGGTCATCGGCGAGCGCGAGGATCCGCGCGATGCGTTCGTTTCCAATCGCTACACCCGGCTGTCCGAACTGCCGCCGGGCGCGGTCGTCGGCACCTCCAGCCTGCGCCGCGAGGCCCAGCTGCGCATGCGTTATCCGCATCTGGCGGTCAAGCCGTTGCGGGGCAACGTCGGCACGCGCCTCAGGAAGCTCGATGGCGGCGAATTCGACGCCATTCTCCTGGCCGCCGCCGGGCTGATCCGCCTGGGCCATCAGGAGCGCATCAGGAGCCTGCTCGACACCGCGCAGAGCCTGCCCGCAGCCGGACAGGGCGCGCTCGGCATCGAAATCCGCAGCGGGCGGCCCGATCTGGCCGCGCTCCTCGCGCCGCTGAACCATGCGCCAACCGCGGCCTGCGTGCGCGCCGAGCGCCAAGTGAGCCGGGTGCTCGGCGGCAGTTGCCAGGTGCCGCTGGGCGCGCATGCGGTGTTGCGGGACGGCATGCTCCATCTCGACGGCTTCGTCGCCAGTGCCGATGGTCAGACCTTCCTCGCCGATTCGGCGAGCGGCCCGGAGCACGATCCCGAAGCCGTCGGCCAGGCGCTCGCCGACAAGCTCGTCGCGCGCGGCGCACGCGCCATCCTCGACGCTCTGGCCGGATGAGCCTGCCCTTGTCCGGCCGCGCGATCCTCGTGACCCGACCCGAGCATCAGGCCGGTGAACTCGCGCAGCGTATCGAGGCAGCCGGGGGCGAGGCTGTGCGCTTCCCCGCCCTCGAGATCGTCGCCGTGAAGCCGCCGGCGGACCTCGTGCGCGCGCGTCTCGCGCCGGCCGATCGGGTGATTTTCATCAGCCCCAACGCCGCACGCATCGGCCTCGAACTCGTGCGCGCCAGTGGCGCGCGGCTCCCCGCGCGCGTGATTGCGGTGGGTGGCGGCACGGCGCGCGCGCTGCGCGAAGGCGGTGTGACGGACGTCGTCGTTCCGTCCGGCGCCGCCCAGGACAGCGAAGCCGTGCTCGCACTGTCTTGCCTCGATGACGTTGCCGGGGAGCGCATCGTCATCGTGCGCGGCGTGGGCGGACGCGAGCTCCTTGCCGAGGCGCTGCGCGCCCGCGGGGCGACGGTCGACTACCTGGAATGCTATCGCCGGCGCCGGCCACGGGCCGACGCCGCGCCGCTCCTCGCGCGCTGGGCTGGTGGCGGCATCGATGCCGTCACCGCGGCCAGCAGCGAGACGCTCGCCCATCTCGCGACACTCCTCGGTGCAGCCGGCGCGGCGCGCTTGGCGCACACACCGCTTTTCGTGCCGCATGCGAAAATTGCCGCCGCGGCCCGGCGCATGGGTATCGATACCGTGACCGTCACCGCGGGCGGCGACGCCGGGCTGGTCGAGGGTCTCATCAACTGGTTCCAGAACGATAACGCATGAATACACCCGTCGATTCACCCGTTTCGTCCCCGCCGCCGCGCCCCGTCGGCACATGGATCGCCCTGGTTCTCTCGGGCGTGGCGCTCGTGCTGGCGGGCTGGAGCTATTTCGACAGCCGCGAGCGGCTGCGCGAGCTCAAGACCGACATCGGCCGGCGCCTGACCGAGATGGACGGCGCGCTCCGGGAGGTTCGCCTGCTGGCGCGCAACGCCGACGATGCGACCCGCCAGAGCGCCGAGCGCCTGAGCCGCATCGAGGCCGAGATGGCGCGCTCGCAGGCGCAGCAGCTGGCGCTGGAGGCGCTGTACAAGGAGCTCAGCCAGGGGCGCGACCAGTGGACGCTGGCCGAGATCGAACAGGTGCTCCTCACCGCGGCGCAGCAATTGCAGCTCGCCGGCAACGTGCGCGCGGCGATCATCGCGCTGGAAAGCGCGGACACACGTCTCGAACGCCTCGGCAAACCGCAGTTCACGCCCTTGCGGCGGGCGATCGCCATGGACCTGGCGAAGCTGCGCGCCACGCCCTATGTCGACGACATCGGGCTTGCCGCGCGCATCGAAGCGCTGGTCTCGCGCCTCGACGACTGGCCGCTCGCCAGCGCGCAGTCGGCCGCAGAACGCGCGCGCGCCACGGGCACTCGCGCGGGGGGCCTGGCGGAGGAACTGCTCGGCGAGATCAAGCGGCTGGTCCAGGTGCGGCGCATCGACAGCCGCGAGGGTGTTCTCCTGCCGCCGGACCAGGCGTATTTCCTGCGCGAGAATCTGCGCCTGCGGCTGCTCTCGGCGCGGCTCGCGCTGCTGGCCCGCGACCAGGCGGGTTTTCGGGCCGATCTCGGCGCCGCGGCGCGACTCTTGCGCCAGTACTTCAACCTGCGCGATCCGGGTGTCGCCGCCGCGCTCGCCGAGCTCGACGCGCTCGGCCGCCTGACGATCACCGTGCCGGTGCCGGACATCCAGGCCAGCCTGGCGGCGCTGGAGTCGCTCAAGGGGACGCACTGATGCGCTGGCTGGTGTCGCTTCTGGTCGTGGTCGTCGCGGCGGTCGGTCTGGCGCTCGCCGGGCGCTACGACCCGGGCTACGTGGTGCTCGTCTATCCGCCCTGGCGGCTGGAAATCTCCTTCATCACCTTCGTCCTCCTGCTCCTGCTGCTGGTCGCCGCGCTGCTGTTTATGGCGCGCGTCGCCGCCGTCACCCTGCGTCTGCCGCAAATCGTGCGCGAACGCCGCGCGCGCCGCGAAGCCGCGCGGCGCGATGCCAATTTCACCGGGGGCCTCGCGGCATTCGTCGAGGCACGCTTCCAGGACGCCGACGATGCGCTCGGCGGCTGGGAGGGCGACGCGACGCGGGTGGGCGTCGCGCGCATCTTCGCCGCCCGCGCCGCCCACCAGATGAATGCCCTTGCGCGTCGCGACGCGTACCTCACCGAGGCGCGCACCCGCGGCGCGCTGCTCGCCGCGCACCTGGCGGAGGCGGAATTCCGCATCGACGCCCGCGACTACGTCGGCGCGCTCGCCGCCATCGAAGCCGGGCAATCGCTGGCGCCCCGGCATACCGGTCTGTTGCGTCTCGAACTCAAGGCGCGCCAGCAACTGGGGCACTGGCAGGATGTCGCGCGGCTGGTCGACGCGCTCGCGCGCGCCAACGCCATCGACGCGGACAAGGCCGAGGCCTTGCGCCGCGCGGCGATCGTCGGCACCTTGCGGCAACGCGGCGACGACGAACGCTTCCTCCTCGAATACTGGAAGAAGGTGCCGGAGGCGCTGCGCAGCGATGCGCTGGTCGCGCGTGCCGCTGCCGAGGCGTTCGTGCGCGCGGGCGGCGCCGACACGGCGCTGGAGATCATCACCAGCGCCTTGAAGCGCGGCTGGGACGAGGGCCTGGCGCGGCTTTACGGCAGCATCCGCGGCAGCGATCCGCAACGGCAGATCGAGCAGGCCGAGAAATGGCTCGCCGAACGCCCGCGCGACGCCGACCTGCTCCTGGCGTTGGCAGAGCTGTGCAGCGCACAGGAATTGTGGGGCAAGGCGCAAAGCTACCTGGAAGCGAGTCTCGCCGTCGCCCCGAGCACCGAGGCGCACATGCGGCTGGCAGAACTCAAGGAGAAAACCGGGCAGACCAGCGCGGCCTGCGCGCACTACCGCGAGGCGCTCAGGCATTGCGTGCAGAACGTGGCGTGATCAGCCGGCGGACGCCGTGCCCTCGTCCAGCGCGTAGACGAACGCGTCTGCGTAAAACGCGTCTTCCGGCAGGCCGCGTTCGGCGGTGAAGCGGCTGCGCGCGCTATCGACCATCGCCGGTGCGCCGCAGGCATAAACCTCGAAGCCCGACAGATCGGCGAAGTCGGCCAGCACGGCATCGGTGACCAGCCCGGTGCGACCCTGCCAGGCGTCGCCCGGCTCCGGCGCCGACAGCACCGGGACGAAGCTGAAGTTGGCGTGCTCTCGCGCCCACGCGAGCGGCAGTTCCACCCGATAGAGGTCCTTGCGCGCGCGCGCGCCCCAGTACAGCACCATCTGTCGATCGAGGTGCGCGGCGAAGGCGTGTTCGAGCATCGCCTTGATCGGCGCGAAGCCGGTGCCGCCGGCGACGAAGATCATCGGCTTGTCGGAATCCTCGCGGATGAAAAAGCTGCCCAGCGGGCCGCGCAGGCGCAGAATGTCGCGCTCCTTGAGCGTGGTGAACACCTGCTCGGTGAACAGCCCGCCCGGAACCCGGCGGATGTGCAGTTCGAGCAGCGCATCGTCGTGCGGCGGATTGGCGAGCGAATAGCTGCGACGCCGGCCATCCTTGAGCAGGATGTCGATGTACTGGCCGGCGAGGAACTGCAGACGCTCGTTGGCGGGCAGCTTCAACTTGACGATCATGACGTCGTCGGCCGCACGTTCGAGCTTTTCCACCCGGCACGGCAGGGTTTTCACGACCACGTCCTTTGCGGCGCCGATCTCCTTGACTTCGATGACCAGATCGGAAAGCGGCCGGGCGCGGCAGAACAGCGCCTTGCCGCGCGCCTTCTCCTGCGCGGTCAGGGCCGACTCCTGATACGTCCCGTAATCGATGCGGCCCTCGAGCACCGTTCCCTTGCACGACCCGCACGCCCCGTTGCGGCAGCCGTAGGGCAGGGCGAAGCCTTCCCGCAGGCCGGCGTCGAGTATGGTTTCGCCGTCTTCGACCGTGAACGTGTGGCCGCTGGGTTTGATCGTGACCTTGAATGACATGACTTAGAATGCGGTGGGAAGCGGGGCGGAATTATCGCCCGAGTCGCGCGCTTTTCAACCCTTGTTTATGCGTGGTCATGAAGCGAATCCTCATCATCGGGTGCGGTGACATCGGCGAGCGCCTGGTGCGCCGCCATGCCGGGCAGGCGCGGTTTTTCGCGCTGGCGCGCAGCGCCGAGTCGGCAGCGCGGCAGCGACGGCTCGGGATCACGCCGCTCGCCGGCGACCTCGACCAGCCGGCGACGCTGGAACGCCTGCCGCCCGTCGACGCCGTCCTGCATTTCGCCCCGCCGCCGGGCGAGGGCAACGCCGACCCGCGCACCGCGGCCCTGCTGCGCGCGCTGGCCCGTCGTGGCCGGCCCGCCGCGCTGGTCTACATCAGCACCACGGGTGTTTATGGCGACTGTGGCGGCGCGTGGGTGAGCGAGACGCGGCCGGTGGCACCGGTCAACGCGCGTGCCGTGCGCCGCGTCGCCGCCGAGCGCGCACTGCGCGCCTGGGCCCGCCGTCTCGGCGTCAGGCTCAACATCCTGCGGGCGCCCGGCATCTATGCCGCCGACCGACTGCCGCTCGAGCGCGTCCGGCGCCGCACGCCTGCGCTCGTTGCCGACGAGGACAGCTACACCAATCACATCCACGCAGACGATCTGGCGCGCCTGGCGTGGATTGCGCTGTTCCGCGGCCGGCCGTTGCGCGTCTATCACGCGGTCGACGAAAAACCGCTGAAAATGGCCGACTGGTTCGACGCCTGCGCCGACGCGCACGGTCTGCCGCGTCCGCCGCGGGTGACACGGCGCGAGGCCGAGGGCGTGCTGTCGGAGGCGTTGCTGTCGTTCCTGCGCGAGTCGCGGCGGCTATCCAACCGGCGCGTGGTCGACGAGCTGCGCTTTCGCTACCTGTATCCGGATGCCGATGCGCTGCTCGCCCACGTGCGGCAGACGCACGCCTAGCGCAGCCGCTCCGTGTCGTCGGTTTCGCGCCGGAATTCGCCCTCCAGGATGCCGTCGTTGGCGGCGGGCGGCACCGGCGGGCGACGCGCAGTCCGGGACGGCGGCAGGGCGAGCAGAACGACTGCGACGAGGTCGCTCACGAAGCCCGGGAAGGCCAGCAGGCCGCCGGCGACGACGATGCGCCCGCTGGAGAACAGCGCGCCGAGCGGGCTTGCGCCGGAGTGCAGCGCAGCCACGAGGCGCATGCCCCAGGCCTGGCGTTCGAGGGCGATGATGGCCGCGCCGACGACGATGTCGGCGACGAGCCATGCCGCCGTCCACCAGCCGATGCGGTCCGCCATCCAGACGATGCCGACCGCCTCCAGCACGGGAAACGACAACACCAGTAGCACGATCCAACCAAGGCGCATGTCATGAATCCTCTGTTAGTCTTGACCAATGTACCGGATGCCGCCGTTGCCGAGAAGATCGCGCGGCAGCTCGTCGAGACGCGGCTCGCCGCGTGCGTCAACATCCTCGCGCCCTGCCGTTCGGTGTATCGCTGGCAAGGCGCGCTGGAGGTCGCGAGCGAAGTGCCGCTGTTCATCAAGACCACGGCCGCCGCGTATCCGGCGCTGGAGCGAATTCTGCGACAATGGCATCCCTACGAACTGCCCGAAATCATTGCCGTTCCGGTCGAGCGCGGGTTGCCGGCCTATCTCGAATGGCTCATCCAGGAGACTCATCAACCATGAAGATTTTCACCCGCGTGTGCCTGCTTCTCGGCCTGGTGTTTGGCGCGCACATCCACGCCGAGGAGTTTCTCGATCCGGACGAGGCGTTCAGGTTCGCGGCGACGGCGATCGACGCCAGGACGCTGGAAGCGCGTTTCGACGTCGCCGATGGCTATTACCTCTATCGCCAGAAAATCAAGTTCGAGCTCACCGGCGGCAAACTCGGCAACCCGCGCCTGCCGCCGGGCAAGATGAAGGACGACGAGAACTTCGGCAAGGTCGAGATCTACCGCAAGGCGCTGCGCATCGCGCTGCCGATCGAACCGAATCCGGGAACGACGGCGGTGACGCTCAAGGCGACCTATCAGGGCTGCGCCGATGCGGGGCTGTGCTATACGCCGCAGACCAAGAGCGTGCTGATCAAGCTGCCGGCGCCGGCGACGGCGCGTCCCGCGCCGGGCGATGCGCCACCGGCCAAGAGCGCGCCGGCGACGCCGTTGCCGCGGCCGCAGGTCGCAGCCGTGGCCACGCAAAGCCAGTCCGCCGATGCGCTGGCCGGTCTGCGCAGCCTTGCGGGCGGCGGCGACATGCCGCGCGTGCTGCCACCCGAGGAAGCCTTCAAGCTCGACGCGGCGATGCCCGATGCGCAGACCGTGGTGTTGAGCTACCGCCTCGCGCCCGGCACGTATCTCTACCGGAACAAACTCGGACTCGTGGTGAGCGCGCCGGCGGGTGTCACGGTGAAGACGGCGGTGACCCCGCAGCCGGACGTCAAGGATGACCCCAACTTCGGCCGTACCGAGGTCTATCACCGCGACTTTCGCGCGACCTACACCCTGTCGCGCGCACTGGCGGCCGGCGAGACGCTGCTCGCCGAGGCCGCTTACCAGGGCTGCAACGAAACCGCCGGGATCTGCTATCCGCCGGCGACCACGCCGCTGAAGCTCGCCGTGGCGCAGGCCGCCGCAGCCAAACCGGCTGCGGCGCTGCAGGCTGCGCCGCCCGCCGCCGAATCGGATACGTCGAAGATCGAGCGTATCCTCAAGGGCGGCAGCTTCTTCGGCGTGATCGCGGCGTTTTTCGGCTTCGGGCTGCTGTTGGCGCTGACGCCGTGCGTGTTCCCCATGATCCCGATCCTGTCGAGCATCATCGCCGGGCAGACGCACCACACCAAGGCCTCCGGCTTTTTGCTCTCGCTCGCCTATGTGCTCGGGATGGCGATCACCTATGCGCTGGCGGGCGTTGCCGCGGCGCTCTCCGGTACGCTCATTTCCAATGCCTTGCAGAACCCGTGGGCGCTCGGCATCGGCGCGCTGATCTTCGTCGCGCTCGCCCTGTCGATGTTCGGCTTTTACGAGCTGCAGCTTCCCAGCAGCCTGCAGAGCAGATTTTCCGAGCGCGCCAGCAAGATCAAGGGCGGCCACTTCGCGGGCGTCTTTGCCATGGGCGCGCTCTCGGCGGTGATCGTCGGTCCCTGCGTCGCGCCGCCCCTCGCCGCCGCGCTGGCGTTCATCGCGCAAACCGGTAACACGGTGCTCGGCGGCGCGGCGCTGTTCGCGCTGGCGCTCGGCATGGGGGTGCCACTGCTCTTGGTGGGGGTGTCCGCCGGCGCCCTGCTGCCGCGCGCCGGCGCGTGGATGAATGGCGTCAAGTATTTCTTCGGCGTGCTCATGCTCGCCATCGCCATCTACCTGATTTCGCCGGTGATTCCGGCTTGGCTCGGCATGCTCCTGTGGGCGACGCTGCTGATCGTCTCGGCGACGTATCTGCATGCGCTCGATCCGCTGCCGCCGCAGGCGTCGGGCTGGAAGCGGCTCTGGAAGGGGATCGGCGTGGTGCTGCTGATCGCCGGCGGTGCCCTCCTGGCCGGACTCGCGGGCGGCAGCCGTGATGTCCTACAGCCCTTCGACGTCTTCAAGGTCGCCAAGCAGGCCGCAGCGTCGGGCGCCGCGGGCGCTTCCCATGGCGTGGCGTTCGAGCGCGTGAGGTCGGTGGCCGAGCTCGATGCCAGGCTCGCCGCCGCGAAGGCGGCGGGCAAGCCGGTGATGCTGGATTTCTACGCCGACTGGTGCGTGTCGTGCAAGGAGATGGAGCGCAACACCTTCACCGACCCGAAAGTCGCCGCGCTGCTTTCCGGCATGGTGCTGCTGCAGGCGGATGTCACCGCCAACAGTGACGAGGAGCGCGCGCTGCTCAAACGCTTCGGCCTGTTCGGCCCGCCGGGGATGATCTTCTGGAAAGCGGACGGCACCCAGTCCGATTACAAGGTGGTCGGTTACGAGCCGCCGGAAAAGTTCATCGCCAGTTTGCAGGCCGTGCTCGGCCCGTGATCACGCGGGCCGGCGCAGCGTTGCGATGGCGGCGAGCACCGGGCTGACCACCGGTTCGATCTTGCGCCGCATCAGCGAGCCGATGGCCGTCGTCTTGAGGAAGATCGGCCGCACGCGCTCGGTATCGGCGGCAGCGAGGACGTCGAGCGCGGCGACGTCCGCGGCAAACTGCGGCTGCGCGGCGATGAGCGCAGCGGCCGCCGCTTCGCGCTGCGCAGGTTCGGTCTGGCGCAGCGCCGCGCACCAGTTGGCCAGCGCGTTCAGGCAGTGGTTGACGACCTCCTGGATTTCCGGCCGCTCCAGGACCGCGGCGGTGGCCGCCAGAAAGGTCTGCCCCTGCGCACCCAGCGCGCGCGCCAGCAGCATGGCGTACGGATTGGCCGGCAGCGCCTGCAGCGTGTCCAGCGCCTGTTGCACGTCGGCGCGCGCGGGCCTGGGCTGCGGCAGGTCATCGGGCATGGCTTCCAGGAACGGCACGTAGTAGGCGTTGCGGTGGCTGCCGCGGCGCCAGATCGCGGCGCGTTCGTCGGCGGTGAGGACGCCCGAGTAGAGCATGACCGCGACGGTGTCGAGGATGGCGAGGTCGTCCTCGTGCAGGAAGGGCAGGTGTTCCAGCAGGAATTCGGCCAGCACGCGCCCCATGGTGCCTTTGCAGACCACATCGCGCATCAGCATGACGCGTGCGTTTTCGATCGTCGGCATGCTCCACCACGCGTAGTGCGCGAGCTCGTCGGTCAGGGCGGGCGAGTGCACCACGGCGACCACGGCTTCTTCTTCCGCGATCAGCAAGAGTTTCGCCAGGTGCTCGGCCGACAGCCCCGTCTGTCCCTGTCGCGTCCAGCGCGTCAGATGCACCGGGTAGCCGCCCGGCGAACCCAGCGCATGGCTGCACAACAGCTCGCGCACGCGCTTGAGATAGCGTTCGGTGCGGTCGTTGGGCTTGAGCGGAATGCTCGCTTCGCCGCTCGGCGTCTTGGCCCACAGCGTCAGGGTCGATTCGTCGATGCGCACCGCCCGAAGGTCAGTGCTGAAAAGGACGTTCAGGCGCAGTTCGTCCTCGGGCGAGAGTTCCTCGCTCATAGCGCTGCAAACGCCTTGCGCGCGGCCTCGATCGTGGCGGCGATATCGGCGTCGCTGTGCGCGGCGGAGACGAAACCGGCTTCGTAGGCGGAGGGCGCAAGGTAGATGCCCTGATCGAGCATGGCGTGGAAGAACCGGTTGAACGCCTCGCGGTCGCACTGCATCACCTCGGCGAAGCTTTGTGGCGGGCGCGGCGCGAAATAGAGCCCGAACATGCCGCCGACGCTGTCGGCACAGAAGCCGACGCCGGCGTCGCGCGCCGCCGCGGCGAGACCCTCGACGAGTTGCGTGGTCAGCGCCGAAAGCCGCGCGTAGAAGCCGGGTTCCGCCACGGCCTTGAGCGTGGCCAGCCCGGCGGCGACGGCGACCGGATTGCCGGACAGCGTGCCCGCCTGGTACACCGGCCCGAGCGGCGCGAGCTGGTCCATGACGTCGGCGCGGCCGCCGAAGGCGCCGACCGGCATGCCGCCACCGATGACCTTGCCGAGCGTGGTCAGATCGGGGCGGATGCCCAGAAGCCCCTGGGCGCAGGACAGGTCGACGCGAAAGCCGGTCATCACCTCGTCGAAGATCAGGAGCGCGCCGTGGGTATCGCACAGCCGGCGCATGGCCGCCATGAATTGCGCCGTCGGCTTGACCAGGTTCATGTTGCCGGCGAAAGGCTCGACGATGATGCAGGCGATTTCCCGGCCGATTTCGGCGAACGTGCGTTCGAGCCCGGCGACGTCGTTGTAGTCGAGGACGATGGTCTGCGCCGCGACCTCGGCAGGCACGCCCGCGGAGGTGGGGTTCCCGAAGGTGAGCGCACCGGAGCCGGCCTTGACCAGCAGGAAATCCGCATGGCCGTGGTAACAGCCCTCGAACTTGATGAACTTGGAACGGCCGGTGAAACCGCGCGCCAGGCGGATCGCGCTCATCGTCGCTTCGGTCCCCGACGACACCAGGCGCACTTTCTCGATGCTCGGCACCTGGCGCGTGATCCATTCGGCGATTTCCAGTTCGGCCTCGGTGGGTGCACCGAAGGACAGGCCGCGCTGCGCGGCATCGACAACCGCCGCGACGGTACCGGGGTGCGCGTGGCCGAGAATCGCCGGGCCCCACGAACCGACGTAGTCGATGTACTCGCGGCCGTCGGCATCCCACAGCCGCGAGCCTTGCGCGCGGCTGATGAAGCGCGGCGTCCCGCCCACGCTGCGGAAGGCGCGCACCGGCGAATTGACGCCGCCGGGAATGCGTTGCTGCGAACGTTGGAACAGTTCTTCGTTGCGCGTCATGATTCGGATTGGACCTCAAAGCGTTGATTGAATGCATGCGCCGCGGCGCGAATGTCGGGCGCGTCGAACAGCGCGGAGGAGACGGCGATGACGTCCGCGCCGGCGTCGATCAGGCACGGCGCGTTGTCGAGCGTGATGCCGCCGATCGCGACGATCGGCACGGCGATCCGGGCGGCCGCCGCGCGCAGCAGGTCGGGGTCGGCGCGCGCCGCGTCGGGCTTGGTCGGCGAAGCGAAGAAGCTGCCGAAGGCGACGTAATCGGCACCGCGCGCCTGGGCCTCGCGCGCCCGCTCCAGGCTTTGATAGCAGGATGCGCCGACGAATCGGTCGCGCCCGAGAATGATGCGTGCCTCGGTGACGCTGGCGTCGTCGCGGCCCAGATGGACTCCGTCGGCGCCGGCGAGATCGGCAAGGCGCAGATCGTCGTTGACGATCAGCGGCACGCCGTACCGCCGGCACAGCGCGATCAGCTCGCAGGCCTGCTCATGGCGGCGCGCGACGTCGCCGGACTTGTCGCGGTATTGCACGGCCGCGGCCCCGCCCTGCAGGGCCGCCTCGACCTTGGCCAGCAGGCTGGCGGTATCCGCGGTTTCCCGGGTGACGGCGTAAAGCCCCGAGGGGAAATCAGGCATGGCCGTCGGCATCGTCGTTTTGCGCCCAGAAGAAACGGTCCGGAATGTATTGCCCCATGCCGGGCCTGAATGCGGCCTTGAGCGTCTCGTAGGTGAACTCCTGGGCGGTGCGGGCGGCTTGCGGCACGTCCTGCCCGTAGGCGAGGACCGCGGCGATCGCCGAGGCCAGCGTGCACCCGGAGCCGTGATAGCTGCCCGGCAGGCGGTCCCACGCCGTCGGCTCGACCAACCCTTGCGGGCCGTAGAGCACATTGATGACCCGCGGCGTGTTCTCGTGGGTGCCGGTGACGAGGACGTATTCGCAGCCGAGCTTCATGAGTTGCTCTGCCGCCTGCGCAAGGTCGATGTCCTCGTCATCGCTGTCGAACAGCGCCAGGCGACGCGCCTCGACGCTGTTGGGCGTGATGATCGTGGCCTGGGGGATCAGCATGTCGCGCAGCGCGGAAATCATGTCTTCGCTGGCGAGCTCGTCGCCGCGGCCGGAAGTCAGCACGGGGTCGAGGACGACCGGGATGTCCGGGTAGTCGGACAGGATCTCGGCGATCGCCGCGATGTTCTCCACGCTGCCGAGCATGCCGATCTTGAAGGCCGAAACGGGCACGTCCTCGAGCAGCATGCGTGCCTGGTCGGTGACCCAGTCGGCGTCGATGGCGAGGGTATCGTCGACGCCCGCGGTATCCTGCACGGTGAGCGCGGTGATGACGGAGAGGGGATGGCAGCCCATGCTCGCCAGCGTCAGGACGTCGGCCTGGATGCCCGCGCCGCCGGTGGGGTCGCTGGCGGCGAAACTCAAGACCAGCGGCGGAGGAGGGCGGGGCGCGAAGGTAGGCGGCATGGCGGGGCTGCTTTAGAATTGAGCCCCCGATTTTATCCGATTCCCGCAGAGCCCATGTCGAGCGCCCCGCAATACCGAAAATGGATGTGCCTGTTGTGCGGCTGGATCTACGACGAGGAGACCGGCGCACCCGACGACGGCATCCCGCCGGGCACGCGCTGGGAGGACGTGCCGCCCAACTGGACCTGCCCGGACTGCGGCGCGCGCAAGGACGATTTCGAGATGATCGCTTTTTGATCGCGGTGCCCTAAAGAAACCGCCACGCCTGGCCGTTAGGTGTTCCTGCGGGCCCGACCCGCACGGACAGGAGGCGATGGCGTGACAGACAAGACAACGCTTGCGGGCGTCAAGGTGATGGTGATCGACGACTCGAACACCATTCGCCGCAGCGCGGAGATATTCCTCAACCAGGCCGGATGCGAAGTCATCCTGGCGCAGGACGGCTTCGACGCCCTGGCGAAGATCACCGACCATCAGCCGGACGTGGTGTTCGTGGACATCATGATGCCCAGGCTGGACGGTTATCAGACCTGTTCGCTCATCAAACGCAACGCGAAATACCGCAATACGCCGGTCATCATGCTGTCCTCCAAGGACGGCCTGTTCGACCGGGCGCGCGGCCGCCTGGTGGGTTCGGATCAATACCTCACCAAGCCTTTCACCAAAGACACCCTGCTCACCGCCGTGCGCGAGCACGCGCGCGCGCAGGCCTGAACGACTGGAGGACGCAAGCATGGCAATCAGCCGGATTCTGGTGGTCGACGATTCGCCGACCGAGCGTTTTTTCCTTTCCGAACTGCTGGTCAAGCACGGCTATCTGGTCAGCATGGCCGAAAGCGGCGAGGAGGCCGTGGCGCAGGCGAAATCGACCCTGCCCGACCTGATCGTCATGGACGTGGTCATGCCTGGCATGAACGGCTACCAGGCCACGCGCATGATTTCGCGCGACAGTGCGACCAGCCACATCCCCGTCATCATGTGCACGACCAAGGGTCAGGAAACCGACAAGGTGTGGGGCATGCGGCAGGGCGCGAAGGCCTATCTCGTCAAGCCCGTGAAGCCCGACGAGCTCCTCGACAAGATCCGCGCCTTCGGCTGAAAGGCGGGTTCATGGCCAAGAAATTCAATTTGCGCGATTTTCAGAGCAACCTGTCGCGTCAGCTCCAGGCGGCGTCGAGCCGGCCGGCGGCATCCTCGCGTCTCGGCTTCCGGGTCGGTACCGACAACTGGCTGGTTGCGCTCGAGCAGACCGAGGAGGTGCTGCCGGTGCCCGCCATCGCGCACGTGCCCGGAACGCAGCGCTGGTTCCGGGGCATGGCGAACATTCGCGGCCGGCTCTTCGCGGTATCGGATTTTGCCGATTTCATCGATGGCACGCCGACCGCGGTATCCGCGAGCTGCCGGTTGCTGATCCCGCACCAACGCTACGGGGTCAATGCCGCCTTGCTGGTTTCGGCGACGCTGGGGCTCAACAGCCTCGACGCGCTGGCGCAGCACGGCGCGGCGGGTCCGGCGGTGTGGGCGCCGCGGCAGTATGCCGACCACGCCGGGACGGTGTGGCGCGAGCTCGATTTCCCTGCGCTCCTCCAGGATCCGCGGTTCCTGGATGTCGAGGCGACGGACCGTATTTGAGAACCCGAAAAAAGAGAGGAAAAAACCCATGGCGATCACCATGAAGGGCCTGACCGGCCGTCTTGGCCGGACTGCAAAGGGCGCGGAGCACACCACGCTCATCATGCAGAACCTGCGCAAACTCGCCGACAGCAAAATCGGCACGGTGCCGCTGATCGGCCATCTGCCGGTCGAGAAACAGTACCTCTACAGTGCGGGAACGCTGCTCGTGTCGCTGCTGCTCGCCGCCGGTTTCACCGTGTATGGCCTGACCCAGGCGGGCAACAAGGCGCAGTACCAGGCGCGCGCCGGGCAGATCCAGATGCTCTCGCAACGGCTGCCGCTCGCCGCACAGCAGGCAGCTGCGGGCAACACGGCGGCGTTCCGGCAATTGGCGGAAAGCCGCAAGGCGTTCGACGCGAACCTTCACGGGCTGATCGCAGGCGACGACGAGGTGCCGGCGTCACCGGCGGCCGCGCAGCCGGTGCTCAAGGCGATCCAGGCACAGTGGGAAACAGACCGTGCCGGCATCGACGCCATGCTCGCCAACCAGAAGGCGTTGACCGCGCTCGCCGCGAGCGTGAGGCAGATCAACAAGACCAACAGCGAGCTGCTCGGCCTTTCGGAACAGCTCGCGGCGACGCTCGGCCACGCCGGTGCCGGCGCCAACGATGTCGCGCTCGCCAACCGGATGGTTCTGCTGACCCAGCGCATGGCGAAGAACGCCAACGCGATCCTGGTGTCGGACACTGTCGACCCCGAGGTGGTGTTGCAACTCGACAAGGACGAAGCGGCCTTCGGGGTCGCGCTGAAGTCGCTCTCCGAGGGCGGCGCCGCGGCGCGCATTCCGGAAGCGGCAAGCGCGTTGAAGGAGATCGGCGAACAGTTTGCCGGGCTGAAGCAATCCGTCGATGCGGTGGTCGGTGGCGCGAAGGCCCTGGTTACCTCGAAACAGGCGGCGCGCGACCTGTTCGCGCACAGTGAACCGCTGCTCACCCAAAGCCAGACGCTCGCCCAGCGCTATTCCGCGATCGGCACGGGCGCCTATGTGGGCGCCGCCGGCTTTGGCCTTCTCGCCGTCGGCAGCCTGGTGATGCTCGGACTGGTCAACATCCAGGAAACCCGCCAGCGCGCGCAGAAGAGCGAAGAGGAAAACCGCCGCAACCAGGAAGCGATCCTGCGGCTGATGGACGAACTCGGCGAGCTGGCGGAGGGCAATCTCACCATCAATGCCAGCGTGACCGAGGACATCACCGGCGCGGTGGCGGACTCGATCAACTACACCGTCGAGGAGCTGCGCGGTCTGGTGCGCGGCATCAACAACGCCGCCGAGCACATGGACGCGGCGACCCGTCAGGCCGCCCAGGTATCGGAGGCCCTGCAGGCAGCCGCCCTGCGGCAGGCCGACGAGATCGAACAGACCTCTGCGGCGGTGGTCGGGCTTGCGCAATCGGTGCAGGCGGTTTCCGGCAACGCCGCGGAATCCGCCAAGGTCGCCGAGCAGTCGCTGGCCGCCGCCGAGAGGGGGCAGCAGGCGGTGGCCAACGCCGTGACGAGCATGAACGCGCTGCGCGAACAGATCCAGGAGACGTCCAAGCGCATCAAGCGTCTGGGCGAATCCTCGCAGGAGATCGGCGAAATCGTCGAGCTGATTTCGGACATCACCGAACAGACCAACGTGCTGGCGTTGAACGCGGCGATCCAGGCGGCATCGGCGGGCGAGGCCGGGCGGGGATTCTCGGTCGTGGCCGAAGAGGTGCAGCGGCTGGCGGAGCGCTCCGCCGACGCGACCAAACAGATCGCCGCGATCGTCAGGACCATCCAGTCCGACACCCACGACACGGTCGCCGCGATGGAGGTGTCGACCCAGGGCGTGGTCGAGGGCGCGCGCCTCTCGGACACCGCCGGGCAGACGCTGTCCGAGATCGGTACGGTGTCGAGGACGCTGGCCGGGCTGATCGCCGACATTTCCGCGGCGACGCGCGAACAGGCGGAGGCGACCGCGCAGGTCGCCGCCACCATGCAGGAGATCAAGGCGATTTCCACGCAAACCAGCGACGGCACGCTCGAGACCGCAAAGTCGATCGGCGCGCTCAAGCAGCTCGCCAGCGAGCTCAAGCAGTCGGTCGCAGGGTTCAAGCTGAGCTGACATGTCCAACCGCACGGCGCGCGCGAGGGCGCGCGCCGTCACCGCCCGGGATCATCCATGAGCGCCCTACTTGATTACGACACCGGTCCTCTCAACTGGATTCGCGGCGACCTCGAAGCCCTGCTGCAGGCCGCACTGGGACGGGTGCAGGCTTTCAGCGTCGACGCCGATCTCACCAACGCCCTGCGTCTGGCGCGTGACGACCTGCACCAGGTCGCGGGCGCCCTGCGCATGGTCGGACTCGAAGGCGCGGCGACCGTCGCCACGGCCGTCGAGGACGGGCTGTCGCAGATCGACGCGGGTCAGCAGCCGACCGGCAGCGCCAATCTGGGTGCCGTGCGTCACGCCATCCAGGGGCTGGCGCGCTGGATCCGCGAGGTGGCCGACGGGCGCGGCAGCAGCGAACTCGTGTTGTTTCCGTTGTACCGGCAACTGCGCGAGCTGCAGGGTGCCGAGCATGTCTTCGAGGGCGAGCTGTTCTTCCCGGACCTGCGCACGCGGGCGGCGCCACAGCCGGCCGGCGACAGCGTCGAGTTGGATGTGCGCGAAGCGCGCGCCGCCCGTGCCCGCTTCCAGCGCGGCCTGCTCGCCGTGTTGCGGGGCCGCGATACGGGGGACGGGCTGAAAGCGATGCGCGATGCGCTCACCACGATCGAGCGCATGGCGCCGACCCAGCATGCACGAACCTTCTGGTGGTCGTGCGTCGGCCTCATGGATTGCCTGCTGGCGCGCGGCATCGATGCGGACTTTCACGTCAAACAGCTTCTGGCGCGCGTAGATCTGCAGATGCGCCGCATGGTCGAGGGCGCGCCGCAGGTCGCCGAGCGGCTGTTGCGCGACGTGTTGTACTTTGTCGCCAGGAGCCGGGTCGCGGCCGATCGCGGGGCGGAAGTGCGCGAGACCTTCGCGCTCGAACGCTATCTGCCCGATGGTGCGTTCGCCGACCCGCAGACCGCGGCGCGGCTGCGCCCGGTTCTGGGGACGATGAGGAGCAAAATCGACGCGGCCCGCGACGCATGGAACCGCTACGCGGAACGTGGCGAGGCCGCGGCCCTCGGCCAGTTCACGGCCGCGCTGCGGCAGGCGCAGCCGCAGGCGGACATGCTGCAAGCCCCGGCGCTGCAAGCGCTGCTGCGGCAACTGGCCGAGTCGGGGCAGGCCCAGGCGGCTCTCGGCCAGCCCGGGAAAGAGGCACTCAACGTGGAGGTGGCGGCGACGCTGCTGTTCCTGCAAAACGCGGTCGAATCCGAGGACATCCTGCAAGCCGATTTCGCCGCCCGCGCCCAGGGCCAGGCCGCGCGCCTCGCTGCGCTGGCCGAGGGCCGCGAGCTGCCGCCCGCCGAGAGCCTCCTCGACCTGCCGTCGCGGCGCGTGGCCGAGCGCGACATGTTGCAGCACATCGGCGCCGAAGTCGTCGCCAATCTGCGGCAGATCGAAGCGGCGCTCGACGCGTTCTTCCGCAGCCCCGATGACCGTGCCGGACTCGCGGATCTCGCGCCGCTTGCTGCGCAGGTGCGCGGCGCGCTCGATATGCTGGAGCTTGGCGACGCCGCCGAGCTCCTCGACGCCGTCGTCGACGCGATGCGTCCTTTCGAAGCCGCCGGGCACCCCGACGAGCCGCTCAAGGTGCGTCTCGCCGACGCCCTGTCGAGCCTCGGTCTCTTCATCGAAGCACACTGCGCCGGCCAGCGGGATGCGGCAGCGATTCTCGCGCCGGCGCTGGCGGAATTCGGCCTGCCGACGCCGAAAGCGCCGCTCGTCAGCGACGCAGGCGAGTCGGTGGAGGCGGGGCTGGCCCGCCGCCGCGCCGCTGTTGCCGAGGCCTACGCGGCGTGGCGCGACGGTGGGGCCGAAGCGGCCCGCGAGGCGTTCGAAAGCACACTCATCGAGCTCGGTCGCGATGCGGAACTGATGGCCGACGCCACGCTGCGGCAGCACGTCGACGCCGCGCTCGCGGCGAGCCGCGCGGGGCACGCGGATGCGGCGCTCGACGGGGCGGTCATGCGCCTCACGGGTGCCGCGTTTCCCGGGCGAAAAGCCGATCAGGTCGCCGAGGCACCTCCTGCGGCGGCGACGGCACGGGACACCCAGCCGCGCTACGGGGCGATCATCGAATACGCGACCCCGGCCAGGCAGGCCACGCCGGCCGCCCCCGCGGACGTCGCGCCGGACGCGGTCGCCGCGGCGGAAAGCGAAGCCCCGCCGGCCAGCGAGCCGGCCGGATTCGCGATGGCGTCCGTGCCCGATGGCGTCGACGCCGAGTTGCTGGAGATTTTCATCGCCGAGGCGCAGGAGGTGCTCGCGCGCATCGACGATGCGCTCGCCGCCGCGCGGCGCGGCGACGATGTCCCCGGCCAGCTGGTCGTGATCCGGCGCGGTTTTCACACCCTCAAAGGGAGCGGCCGCATGGTCGGCCTCGACGATTTCGGCGAGGCGGCTTGGGCGCTCGAACATTTCATGAACGGCTGGCTGGCACAGGAGAAACCGGCGAGCGCCGGTCTGCTGACGGTGCTCGGCGAGGCGCGCGCGCTGTTCGGCGAGTGGGTGGCCGCGCTGCACGACGGCACGCCATGCGCCCTGAACGTCGCCGGCCTCTTGGCCGACGTCGAGCGCATCGCGCAAGGCGCCGGCGCAGCGTCGCCCGCCCCGCTTGTGGCCACGGAACCGCCGGCAGCGGCGGCGCAAAGCCCGCTGGTGGAGGCGCAACCCCCGTCGGCGGACGCGGGCAGCGTGGCCGCTGCCGACGTCCCGCCGGTGGCCGAGGACGTCGTGGTGGGGCGTGTGCGCGTGTCGGCGGGACTGTTCGCGGTTTTCCGTGCCGAGGCCGGGCAGCGTCTTGGCGCGCTGCGTGAGGCCCTCGCCGCCCCCGAGTGCGTGATTGACGAGGCACCGCGGCGTGCCGCGCACACGCTCGCCGGGATCGCCGGGACTGCCGGCTTCCATGCGCTGGCGGACCTCGCCCACGCCCTCGAGCGCTATCTCAACCGCCGCGAGAACCGCACGCTGCCGGCCGCTCACCAGCCGCTGCTGGCGGAGACGCTGGCGCGCCTCGACGCGATGCTGGCCGGGATCGACGCGCGCGTCGAGCCGCACGCTGCGCCCGACCTGATCGTCGCGCTCGGCGAGGTGGAGGCGGCAGACGCCGACGCCGGCGCGCCAGTCGTGGTGCAGGACGAGGCCGCCGCGCAGACGTTCGGCGCGCTGATCGAATATGCCGCCCCGGTGGCTGCCGGGCCGGCCGCGACGGCGGACGTCGATCGGGAAGACGCGCCGGTCGCGGCGGTCACGATCGCCCAGATGGCCGACCTCGCCAGCCAGGTCGCGGCGCCCGCACCGGTCGCGGCGCCGGTGTTCGAGCGGCGTGACGTGCACGACGAGATCGACGCCCAGTTGCTGCCGGTGTTCCTCGACGAGGCCGAGCAGCTGATGCCGCAGGCGGCCGGCGAGTTGCGCGCCTGGAAGGCCGATGCCGCAAACCGTTCGGCACGCGATGCGCTGCGCCGCAGCCTGCACACGCTCAAGGGCAGTGCGCGCATGGCCGGCGCGATGCGCCTCGGCGAACTGGCGCACGCGATGGAGTCGCGCGTGGTCGGCGTCATCGAAGGCAGCGCCGCTGCCGATGGCGCATTTTTCGACACGCTCGAGGGAGAACTCGACCGCGCCGCCGCTGCCGTGGAGCGCCTCCGGCACCCCGTATCCGACGCACCCGCGCCGATCGAGCCGCCGCTCGAACCGGTCGCGCCGGCCGTGGCGGCCGTGGCCGGTGAGCAGCCGGTCGCGCCGCTGGCCGGCGATGGCCACGACCTGACGCTGCGCGTGCGCGCCGACTGGGTCGACCGTATGGTCAACCAGGCCGGCGAGGTGGCGATCGCGCGTTCGCGCATCGAAAGCGAGCTGTTCAATTTCAAGCGCCAGGTCGGCGAGCTGGCGGAATCGCTGGGCCGTTTGCGGGCGCATGTCCGCGAAGTGGAGATCCAGGCCGAGGCGCAGATGCAGTCGACCTTCCACGCCCAGGGCCGCGACACGGCGTTCGACCCGCTCGAGTTCGACCGCTTTACGCGCTTCCAGGAGGTGACCCGTTTCCTCGCGGAAAGCGTCAACGACATCGCCACCGTCCAGCATGTGCTCCTCGCGCGCCTGGGTGAGGCGGACGCCGCGCTCGTGCAGCAGGCGCGGCTCAACCGCGAGCTGCAACAGGACCTCCTGCGGGTGCGCATGGTGCCGCTGTACTCGGTCGCCGAGCGCCTGTATCGCACCGTGCGCCAGACCGCCCGTGACGTGGGCAAGCGCGCACAGCTCGATATCCGTGGCGGGGAAATCGAAATCGACCGCTCGGTGCTGGAAAAAGTCACCGCGCCGATCGAGCATCTGCTGCGCAACGCGCTTGCCCACGGCATCGAGCCACCGGCGGTGCGGCGCGCGGCGGGCAAAGCCGAGTTCGGCGAAATCACGCTGGTCGCGGCGCAAAGCGGCAACGAGATCCGCCTGACGCTGAAGGATGACGGCGCCGGCCTGGATTACGCGCGCATCCGCGACAAGGCCGTGGCCAGCGGCCTGCTCTCGGCGGGGCTCGACCCCTCGCCCGCACAGCTCGCGCAGTTCATCTTCGCCAGCGGTTTTTCGACCGCCGAGCGCGTGAGCGAGGTCGCCGGCCGCGGCGTCGGCATGGACGTGGTGAAAAGCGAGATCGCGGCGCTGGGCGGGCGCATCGATGTGTCCTCACAGCCCGGTGCGGGAACCGAGTTCAACATCTATCTGCCGCTCACGCTGGCGATGACGCAGGCAGTCATCGTCGATGCCGGCGGCGAAACCTACGCGCTGCCGACGACGCTGGTGCAGCAGGTCGTCGAGCTCAAGCCGGCCGCGCTTGCCGAGGCGCTCGCCGCCGGGCATGTCGACTGGCGCGGCGAACGTTTCCCGCTGCGCTACCTGCCCCATCTTCTGGGCTACACCGATGCCGTGCACGAGGTGCAGCGCTTCAATTCCGTGGTGCTGATGCGCAGCGGCAACAGCCTGGCGGCAACGCTCGTCGACGCGATTGCGGGTACCCGTGAAATCGTCGTCAAGAACATCGGGCCGCAGCTCGCGCGCGTGACCGGCATCGCCGGTGCGACGGTGCATGGCGACGGCCGGGTCATGCTCATCCTCAACCCGGTGCCGCTGATGAACCGCCGGGTGCAGGCGCCAGCCATCCCGCAGCCGCCCGCGGCCGACGGTGCCGAGGCCGGGGCGGCGGAACAGGCGCCGATGGTGCTGGTCGTCGACGATTCGCTCACGGTGCGCAAGATCACCAGCCGCCTGCTCGCCCGCGAGGGATACCGGGTCGACACCGCGAAGGACGGCGTTGACGCGCTGGAGAGAATGCGCGACCTGATTCCGGACGTCGTCCTCCTGGACGTCGAGATGCCGCGCATGGATGGCTTCGAGCTCGCCCGGGTGATGAAGAACGACGCACTGCTGGCGGCGGTGCCCATCATCATGATCACCTCGCGCACGGCCGACAAGCATCGCAATCACGCGCTCCAGATCGGCGTCGACCTGTACCTCGGCAAGCCTTACCAGGAAAGGGTCCTGCTCGACAGCATCGAAAGCCTTCTGCGGCAGACGGCCAGCGTCTAGCAGCCTGGCGGATTAGCGAGCGAGCTACTGCGCCGGCGCGTCAAGCGCGATGCCCGGCAGACCGTCGTGGGCGAGGCTTTCCAGGCGGACGCTCGCCGCGTCGGGATCATTCTCGAACTCGGCCAGGAAGCGGCGGGCGAGCGCGAGCCAGTGTTCCTGGCCTGCGGCGATCAGCCGCGCGAGGCCGTCCGTGCCGCCGTCGGTCACCCACGCCGCGTAGCTTGCGGCAAGGCCCGGGAACAGGGCGCGACGCAGGCCGGAGAGGTTGGCGACGTAGAAATGCAGGGAACCCGCCGCGTCGCGTTCGAGCAGGGTCGGCAGGGTCACCAGGCAGTCCGCCAAGTGGTCCCGCACCGCGCGTAGCAGCAGTTCGCCGTGGCGTGAGGTGATCTGTCCGAGCATCGCCGGCCAGCCCTCGCCGAGGAGCTTCTCGGCGCGCGCCTCACCGACTTCGTGCAGGATCATCGCCTCGGCCTCGGCTTCGGCCATGCGCTCCAGCGCCTGCCCGACGTCGTCGTCGAACCCGTAATGCGCAAAAGCGCGTCCCAGCGCGCTGTCGCGCTCCTTCCACTGCCATTCCTCGTATTTGTTCCACAGCAGGCGGCGGACCGCGTCCATGCGCAGGAAGATCGCGCCATCGCGCATCGCCGCAGGCGGTGCGATGAGATCGCGGGCGTATTCGCAGCCGGCGACGAGCACCTGGACGCCTTCGCGTTCCTCGGCGCGTTGCAGTTGCGCGAGCACGAAATGCGGTTTGCGGAAGCGTCCCAGGCCGCTGCTGTAGACCAGCCCTTCGGGCAACAGCGCGCGGTTGATCGCATCGGTGGCAAAAGGGTCGATGCGCGTGCCGGCGAGCGGCAGCGGCGCGAAAGGCTCCGCCTCGATGCTGTCCCAGAAGTGCTCGCGCGCGTTGAGCCAGTCGCCGAGTTCGTCCTTGGGCAGGCGCGCGCCGAACGGGATTTCCATTTCCCAGCGGAAGTATTCGCGCATCTCCAGCAGGAACGTGCACATCGTCATGTCACGCGCGTGGCGTGCATCGGCGATCGCGCAGTTCTTCTGCACGGTTTCGATCAGCTCGGGAAGATTTTCGACCATGGCGGCCTCCGGTTATGGCGTTTTCCCAAGTCTACAAACAAAAACAGCCCGTTCAACCGGGCTGTTCGCAGGGTCTTGCGCGGATCAGTGGCGGCGCACCGGGCCGTAGTAGTCGAGGTCGGCATGGGTCTTGCGGCTGAACTCGAAGCGTGCGCGGTCGCTGCCCGAAAACTGCCGATCGAGTTCGCGGTAGACCTCGGCCGCCCATGCGCGGTCGTTGAGCTCGTCGACGATGCCCTCGGCCCAGCGCAACCTTTCCAGCGGGTCCGAGAGCTGCTTGCCGCATTCCGCGTACCACTTGCGCAAGGCGTCGCGCGTCAGGCCATAGCTGCGCAGACGGTTGATGAGCTGGATGGCGGCATCCGCAGTCTTGCAGGCCGCCGCGGCCGCGGCGTACAGCGCCTCGGCGCGCGCGGTATTGCCCATTTCGGCATAGAGGCGGCCGATGTGCGCGAGGGCGAAGTGGTCCGTCGCCTTTTCGCGCGCGGCCTGCAACAGGCGGTCGGCCGCTTCGACGTCCGCGATGGCGGCGAAGCTCGCTTCGGCGAGTTTCGCGTAATCGTATGCCGAGGCGTTGGGGTCTTCCTGGATCGCCTTCTCGCGCGCCGCGAGGTAGGCGCGGGCGCGCGCCACGCCGAGCTCGCGGTGGCGCAGATGCGCGGCGGTGACGACCAGATCCTTGAACGAGATGAAATCCTTGGCGTTCTCGTTGGCGCGATCGAGGAGCCGCAACAACCAGTCGGTATCGTCGAGGTTCTTGTCCACCGCCTGGATGATCAGCTTGTAGCGCGAGAACTGGTAGCTCGTGCCGTCCAGCAGCTTTTCGGCGGCCTCGATCAGCTTGGCGGCGTAGAAGGGGTCTTCCAGCTCGGCCATGACGCGGTCGGCGAGCGTGAGGTACTGCTTGACGCTCGTCGCCTCCTTTTCGAGCTGCTGGAACTCGAGGTAGCGGGTGTGGTTGGCGCGGCGTTTTTCCAGTTTGGCACGCACCCGGGCGAGGCGTTCCTGATCCTCGGCGAGGTGTTTTTCGACCGCATCGACGAGCTTCTGCATCTCGTCCAGCCCGGCCACGGCATCTTCCGCGCGGTCCAGGAGCGCGGCGGCGCCGGCCTTGTCGCCCACACTCGCCAGCCCTTCGGCCAGCTCGATGTAGTCGCCGGTCGCCGTGGCGAGTTCGCCGGCCTTCTTCAGCGCGGCCTGCATGAAGGCCGTGTCGCCGGCCTGCTTCGCCGCCTCGATCAGCGTCTTGGCGGCCGTGAAGTCGGTCGCGCCGTCGAGTGCGCGTTGGTACAGGGCCTTGGCGCGCTCGGGGTCGCCCAGCGTCTTGACCACTTCGCCGGCCAGGGCGAGGAGGTCCGGGACGCTGGACAGCTTTTCCGCGGCCTTGTTGAAGATCGCTGCGGCATAGTCCTTGTCGAGCAGGTGTTCGGCCGCGGCCGCGGCGAGCTTGCTGTATTCGACCGCGCGCGAGACCTTGGCCTCGGCCTTTTCGAGGATTTTTTTCGCGAACGCGTTGTCCGCGATGACCTTCATCACGTTGCGCGCCAGGTCGATCAGGGGGTCGAGATTGCTGGTTTCCTTGAGCGCTTTTTCATACGCGCCGATGGCCGCCGCCTTGTCACCCAGGACCTTGAATTTGGCTTCGGCGAGCGCCACCTGCTCCTCGCCGCTCATGCAGTAATCCTCGGCGGTCTGCAGCAGTTCCTGGGCGCGCGCGTCCTCGCCGAGCGCCTTGTAGACGATCGCGCAGGCGGCGAGGTCCTTGGTGAACTGGCAGTCGTCCGCGACGCGGTCCATCAGTTCCTTGGCGTAGGCGGCATCGGCCGGTTCCTCGAGGGCTTCGAGGGCGAGTGCGGCATAGTCGGCGCCGCTCGTGCATTGCGCTTCCTTGGCGCTCAGGGTCTCACGTGTGGCCATTGGTTTCTCCAGATAGGTTGAGTGGCCGAAATTTTCCGCCTGGCGGGGTTCGCCAGCCAATAAAAAATCCCGATGGGGACAAAAAAAGATTGCAGCCGGCCCGGCTCACAGCACGTAGCGGGCGAGGTCCTCGCGTGCCGCCAGGTGCGCCAGTTTCAGCGTCACCAGCTCGGCGTCGATCGTATAGAGGCCCTTGAACTCGCCCGCGTCGAAGGCGATTTCCTCGAGCAGTTTCTCCATCACCGTGTGCAGGCGGCGCGCGCCGATGTTTTCGGTGCGCTCGTTGACCTCGAAGGCGATCTCGGCGATGCGGCGGATGCCGTCGGGTGTGAACCTGAGCTCGACGCCCTCGGTTTCGAGCAGCGCCTCGTACTGGCGGGTCAGACACGCGTCGGTGCTGGTGAGAATGCGCTCGAAATCTTCCACCGAGAGCGCCGAGAGCTCGACGCGGATCGGCAGCCGGCCCTGGAGCTCGGGGATGAGGTCGGAGGGTTTCGCCAGATGGAATGCGCCGCTGGCGATGAACAGGATGTGGTCGGTCCTCACCATGCCGTACTTGGTCGACACGGTCGTGCCTTCGATCAGCGGCAGCAGGTCGCGCTGCACGCCCTGGCGCGACACGTCGCTGCCCTGGACCTCGCTGCGGGTGGCGATCTTGTCGATTTCGTCGAGGAACACGATGCCGTTCTGCTCCACGGCCTCGAGCGCCTGCTGCTTGGTTTCCTCGTCGTTGACGAGGCGCGCGGCTTCTTCTTCGGTCAACAGCCGCAAGGCTTCGCGCACCTTGAGCTTGCGCGGCTTGCGACGCTGGCTGCCGAGACTCTGAAACATGCCCTGGAGCTGTTGCGAGAGGTCCTCCATCCCCGGCGGGGCGAAGATTTCCATGCTCGCGGCCGAGGGTGCGACCTCGACTTCGATCTCCTTGTCGTCGAGCGCGCCCTCGCGCAGCATGACGCGGAAGCGCTGGCGCGCCGCGCTCTCCTCGCGCGCCGGCGTCGATTCGCCAAAGCCGACGCTGCGTGCCGGCGGCAGCAGCGCGTCGAGGATGCGCTCTTCGGCGGCTTCGCGCGCGCGGTGCTGCACCTTGGCGGTGGCCGCCTCGCGCATCTGTTTGACGGCGGTTTCCATGAGGTCACGGATGATGGTGTCGACGTCGCGGCCGACATAGCCGACCTCGGTGAACTTGGTCGCCTCGATCTTGATGAAGGGCGCATTCGCCAGGCGTGCCAGGCGGCGCGCGATTTCGGTCTTGCCGACGCCGGTGGGGCCGATCATGAGGATGTTCTTCGGGGTGATTTCCTGGCGCAACGGCTCGGCCACCTGCTGCCGGCGCCAGCGGTTGCGCAGCGCGACCGCGACCGCGCGCTTGGCGGCCGATTGGCCGACGATGTGCTTGTCGAGTTCGTGGACGATTTCTCTGGGTGTCATATTTTGGCGGCTGGGGGTCAGGCGCGAGGGGCTGGGGTGGTCGCTGCGCGGTCGGCCAGGCGAAGGTGCGGCCGCGGGGCTGCGCATCCCTTGAACCCTAGCCCGCGGGTCCGAGCTCCTCGATCACATGATTCTGGTTCGTATAAATGCAGATGTCAGCGGCGATGGCGAGGGAACGCCTGACGATGTCGGCCGGGGCGAGCGGGGTGTTTTCCAGCAGCGCGCGCGCGGCTGCCTGGGCATAAGCGCCACCGGAACCGATCGCGGCGATGCCGAGTTCCGGTTCGAGCACGTCGCCATTGCCAGTGAGGATGAGCGTGTAGTCGCGGTCGGCGACGGCGAGCATGGCTTCGAGGCGGCGCAGCATGCGGTCGGTGCGCCAGTCCTTGGCCAGTTCGACCGCGCTGCGCAGCAGGTGTCCCTGGTGCTTTTCCAGCTTGGATTCGAAGCGCTCGAAGAGCGTAAAGGCATCCGCCGTCGCGCCGGCAAACCCGGCCAGGACCTTTTCCTGATACAGCCGCCGCACCTTGCGGGCAGTGGATTTGATGACGATGTTGCCGAGGGTGACCTGGCCATCGCCGCCGAGTGCGACGGCGCTGCCGCGCCGTACCGAGAGGATGGTGGTGCCGTGATAGAGGTCCATGGCGGGTGGCGGGCGTCAGACCAGGCGCGCCGGTTGCAGCGTGGCGAGCTGGTCGATCCCCATGACGCGGAAGAGTTCGTGCAGCAGGGCGTGATGGTTGCGCATCGTGACCGTCTTGCCTTCGCCCAGCCATTGCATCATGAGACCGATGAGGCTGCTGACGCTGGCGTAATCGATGCGCGTGACCGCGCCCAGGTCGATGAGCACGGTGCTGCGGGTGGCCGCGAAATCGATCATCTGCTGGAGCAGGGTGTCGTCTTGCGGCGTGATCTCGCCACGCAGCACCAGGGCGTCGTCCGTGGCCTCGACGCGCGGCGGCTGGACGACCTCGACCGCGACCGGCTCGATCCAGGACGGCGGCGAGACTTCGAAGTGCACGGCGTAATCGACGGCGAGGTCCTCGAATTCGACCTGCCTGCCGAGCAGCTGGTAGAGCTCCAGCAGCAGCAGCCAGTGCGCCGGACGCGAGCGCGTGGCGCGGGTCAGGTCCTGCAACAGGCGGATCAGGCGTTCCACACCGCTGACTTTCAGCCGGCACTGCAGCTTGCGGGTGCCGGCGAGGATGCGGGTGCATTCGTCGGCGCCGCCTTCGTCGACCATTTCGATGCGCGAGAAGTCGAGCAGGACCGTCGGGTGGCTGGCCGCGGCCGTCAGCGCCTTGCGCAGGCCGGCAGCAGCCTTGGTATCGAGAAAGGTCGGCAGCGCCAGGGTTGGCGCCGCATCCTTCAGGGCCGCGTCGGGCGCGGCGGCGAGGCTGCGCCAGACGGGCGGCGAGGTTTCGAAACGCAGCGCATAGCGCAGGGCGAGCCGTTCGAAATCCTGTTCGCGACCCTGGAGCCGGTAGAGATCGAAGAGCAGCGGCCAGGCCCTGGTGTCGTCGGCGGCCAGCAGTCGTTCGAGGACGGTCTCGACGGCGTCGAGCTGATCGTTCGCGAAGAGGATGGCGGCTTCGTCGAGCGCCGCCCCCGAGCCTTCGCCGACCTCCTCGACGACGATCCCGCCGGCCTCCGGGCCGAGCGTTTCCAGCCCCTCGGTCGGCGCGGGTTGCGCGGCCTTCGCCAGCCGCTTGGCGAGCGCGTCGAGCGGCTTGTCCTTGCCTTTGCGGAAAAACGGGATGGCCACGGGGACTGAACGGGTTCGATGGATGTCTGGCCGCTGAGTTTACGGCCGCGTGCCGCCGAGGGCAACCGCTTGCCGCCGCGCGGCGAGAAAACTCGCCGTGGCGAGGGCGACGACGATCGCCGGGCCGGCCGGCAAGTCGAGGAGCGCCGAGGCGGCGAGTCCGGCGGCGTAGGCCGCGCCGCCGACCGCGATGCCGGCCGCCAGGGCGCGCGTGCCGGACTGCCGGCGCGTCGCCAGCGCCGGCAGGATCAGGCTGGCGAACACCAGATAGACGCCAATGAGCTGCACCGAGGCGGTGATGGCGAGCGCGAAGACGAGATAGAACCCGAAACCGCCGAGGCGTTCGCCGGCCAGCCACCACGCGCCCAGGAGCAGCGCGTAGAGGGCAGCGATCCCGGCGACCTGGGCGCTGTCGGCCCAGAGGATCTGGCCGGCCAGAAGCGCGCTCAGCTGCTCGCCGCCATGCGGGTCGTTGGCGAGCAGCAGCGCTGCGAGGCTCGCCGCGACCGCAAAGGCGGAACCGATCAGCGCTTCCTGGATGTCCGGCCAGCGGGCCTCGCAAAAGGCCAGAAACCCCGCGCCGGCGAGCGCGGCGCCGGCGGCGGCGAGCTCCGTCTGCCAGCCGCGTGTCTCCCAGCCCAGGGTATGTGCGACGATGACGCCGAGGACGGCGATCTGCGCGACGGCCAGATCGAGGAAGATGATGCCGCGCGCCAGCACCCGGCGACCGAGGGGAACGTGGGTGGCGAGAATGACGAGCCCGGCGAGGAACGGTACGCCGAGGAGCGCCGGATCGAGTGCGGTCCAGTTCATCGCGCCACTCTCAGGAGTGCCTCGACGGTGTCGTCGAACAGGCCGAAGAGGTCGCGGGCACGCTCCGAGCCGCCGACGGTGAACGGCAGCACGACCGCCGGGATGCCGGTCTGTGCGGCAAGCCACGCGGTCGGCCGCGGATTCTGGTAGGCGGCGCGCACGATGGCTTTGGCCGGGGTGGTCTTGAGCCGCGCGGCGAGGTCCGCGAGATGGCTGACCGAAGGTTCGACGCCGGGTTTGGGTTCCAGGACGCCGACCCGTTTGAGGCCCAGCCAGTTTTCCAGATACGGAAACGCGAGGTGCTGGACGACGATCGGCATGCCTCTGAGCGGCGCCGCCGCGGCCTGCCAGCGCGCCAGCGCGGCGCGCCAGCGGCTGTCGAAGTCCTGCAGACGCGCCGCATAGGTCGCCGCCTGCGCGGGATCGATTTCCGCCAGGCGCGCGGCGAGCGCCTGCGCCACGCGGGCGATGTTGCGCGGATCGGTCTGGATGTGCGGATTGCCGGCGGGGTGGACGTCGCCTTGCGAGCGGTCGAGTACGGCCGGTTTTTCCAGCAGCGTGACGAAGTTTGCGGCCTCGAAATAGCCGGGTTGACCGGGCTGCACGGCGGCGTTGCCGGACTGCCTGAGCAGCACCGGCAGCCAGCCGACTTCGAGTTCGGCGCCGGTACACACCACCAGTTGCGCGCGCCGCATCTGCGCGATGAGGCTGGGACGGGCCTCGATGCGGTGCGGGTCCTGGAAGGCGGTCGTCGCGGTGTAGACCTTGACCGCGTTGCCGCCGAGCTCGGCGGCCAGCGCGCCCCATTCGGGTTCGCAGGCGAAGACGTCGAGCGCTGCGTGCGCGAGCGCGGGCAGGGTGGCGAAAAGGGCAAGTATCCAACGTAGGGTTTTCATCGCGGTCTCCGGATCAGAAGGCATGGGCGCCGTGGCTGCCCAGGCTGAAGATGTATTGCACGACCCACTGGTTATCGTCCTGCTCGGCCATCGCGCGGTCGCGGCTGTATTGCAGGCGCAGGCGGGAGAATTCCGAGGGCGAATAATCGACCATCAACGCGTGCCGGGTGGGATGAAAGTCGGGGCGCGGCAGATTGGCGTCGTTTGCGCCGAAATCCAGCGACTGCGTGCCGAGACGTTCGTACCGGTAGCCGGTGCGCCAGCGCGGCATGAACTGGTACACGGCCTGCGCGTAGCCGCCATACTGGGTCGCGCGGTAGGCATCGGTCACGCCACCGGCGCACAGCGAGCCGGCGCCGTCGCAGAGCAGGTCGCCGGTTTCGCGGCGGCGGAAGACTTCGGCGGCGAACTTGAAGTTATTGACGGTCGGGTTGCCGAGCGGCGCCCATTTCCAGACGAAATCGGCAAGCCAGGTGCCGGTCTTGCCGCTGAAGGCGGTGTTCACGTCGTTGCCGGCAAAGTCGCCGAGCACGCCGGCCCGATCGTTGGCGCGCGTGCGAAGGTACGACAGACCGGCGCGCCAGCTGTGCGAGTCGCCGACATCGTCGCCGACGTGGCCATAGAGCGCATAGCTGCCGATGCCGTTGCGGTTCCGGTCGGTGCCCGGAAACCCCGCGCCGCGGCCGATCTCGGCGCCCAGCTCGGTGAAGCGTTCAGTCGGCGCGACCCACTTCAGCTGCAGGCCGTCGTTGCCGTAGCCTTCGCCGAACAGCGCTTCGTACATCAGGTTGTTGGTGGCGAAATCCCAGGCGTGCGGGTGCTGCTCGTTCTGGTAGCCGATGCCGGAACGGAAGCGGCCGCCCTTGAGCGTCAGCCCGCTGCCGAGGGCGAGCGTCTGGAACCACGCCTCTTCGACACCGACCACACCGTCGTTGAGCACGGCGTTGAAGTAGCCGCGAAAATACGGGTCGATGTTGGCGGCGAATACCAGTTCGCTGTCGTCGGCCAAAAAGCCGCGCGTCGTTCCCGCCCCGCTGCCGTCCGGCAGGAAGCCGGTGATCCGGCGCGCGGCGATGTCCGCCTGGCGCGCGTAGCGGCCGTCGAGGATGAGCGAGATTTCCGGATTGAAAGCGGTCGCGGCGTTGGCCGTCGGGGCGGCAGCGATGACGTCGGCGTTCCGGGTCGCCGCATCGGTGGCCGTCTCGGCGCGCTTGAGGCGCTCTTCGAGCGCCTGGATGCGCGCTTCGTAGTCGGCTTTCATCTGTTGGATCTCGGCGCGCAGCGCGTCGAGGTCGGCGCCGGCGTGCGCCGGACAGGCAGCGGCGAGCGCCGCTGCGACAAGGGCAGGTCGTAACATGTCGGGACTCCGTGTTCGAAACGAGACACGCCCCGGCGCTCGCCGGGGCAGGCGGTCAGGCGTTCAAACGACGGCGGGCGGTGCGCGCGCGCACGGGACCGGGCCGCGAAGCGCGGCGATCCGCGCAATCGGGCCGGGTTGCCAATCCCAGGTGGCGGGCGGGATGACGAGGCACGGCACACTCGCCGCGGTGGCGCTGACCAGGTCGGCCTGGGCGATGCACAGTTCGCACACCGGCTCGGGGAGCCCGGCGTCGCTGCGGCCGAGGTGGCTCAGGGTGTGCGCGAGCGCGAGCGCCTGGCCGGCAAAAAGGGCCAGTGCGACGAGCCAGGCGGTCAGGGTGCGGCGGCGCATCGCAAAAGTATAGCGTGCCTCGATGACGGAACCGTGTACGACGCGCCGCTCATTTCCCGGCTGGAGGCACCGGGTCGTAGCCATGCTGGCCGCCCGGCCGGCAGCGGCCGATGCGCCGGGCGGCCAGCCACGACCCTCTGAGCGCGCCGTGCTTTTCGATGGCTTCGCGGGCGTATTCGGAGCACGTGGGCAGATACCGGCACTGGCGGCCGAGCCAGGGCGAGAGCGCGAGCTGGTAGATGCGGATTGCGCCGATCAGCGCGCGTTGCAGGGCGTTCATGCGGCACAGGTGCGCGCGGCCTGGGTGAAGTCGTCCAGAACGCGGGCGACGAAGGCCGGGTCGAGGTCGCGGACGATGAACACGAAGCGGCTGCGGCGATCGTCGCCCGGCCACGCGTCGAGCTTGACCTCGGGATAGAGCACGTGCTGGACGCCATGGAGCACGCTCGGCCGATCCTCGCCGGCGACGTTGACGATCGCCTTGAAGCGCAGCAGGTGCTCGGAACGGAACGACACCAGCATGTCGAGCGCGGCAGCCAGGCCGCTGCGCGTGACCGGCGTGTCGAGCACCACCGAGAACGCCTGGATGCGCGCGTCGTGCGGGTCGCCGGCGGCCACCGGGCGGGCGGCGAGCGGGTTGCGCGCCGCCGGTCGGTAGCGCTGTTCACGCAGCCAGCGCACGACGTCGGGCGACTTGGTTTCGGCGTTCCACAGGCCGAGGTTCTGGATCAGGGCGGGGTCGATCTCGCCGTGCACCACCGGGACGATCTCGGCGCCCGGGTTGAGGGCGGCGAGCCGCGTCTTCAGCGCCGCGACGTCGGCGGCGGCCGCGAGGTCGGTTTTGGTGAGCAACAGGCGGTCTGCGACCGCGACCTGCTTGACCGCCTCGAAGTAGCTGTCGAGCTGGGCGTCGCCGAGCACGGCATCGACGGTGGTGACGACGCCGTCGAGGCGGAAGCGCGCGGCGACCCAGCGGTCGTTGAGCAGGTTGTCGAGCACCGGTGCCGGGTCGGCGATGCCGGTGGTTTCGATGATGACCCGCTCGAAGGCGGGGATGTCCCCCTTCTGGCGGGCCATCCACAGGTTCTTGAGCGTTGGCGACAGGCTACCGGAAATGGTGCAGCACACGCAGCCACCGGCGAGCAGCGCCATCGGGCCGTCCATCTTCTGCAGCAGTTCGTGGTCGAGCGCCACGTCGCCGAATTCGTTCATGAGGATCGCGGTGCGCGGCAGACGGCGCACCAGCCGGTTGAGCACGGTGGTCTTGCCGGAGCCGAGAAAGCCGGTCAGCAGAGTGACGGGAAGCGCTGGGTCTGAGGACATCGGATGGCGAACAAAAACGGGACAGGTACGCGATAATAACCCGATGATCAGACAACTCGTCGGGCTCGCTGCCCTGATCGCGCTCGCCGGCTGCGGGCGCGAGGCGCCGCCGACGCGCGTCGCCGACGTGCGCCCGGTGCGTGCCGAGCAGGTCCGCGCGACCGCTGTGGCTGGCGCCATGCGCTACGCGGGCGACGTGCGCGCGCGCCATGAAAGCGAGCTCGCGTTTCGCGTCGGCGGGCGTATCGTCGCGCGCCAGGTCGAGGTCGGCAGCGCGGTACGCGCCGGCCAGGTGATCGCGACGCTCGATGCCGCCGACTACGCGCTGGCGGTCGCGGCAACCGAATCGCAACTGGCGGCGGCGCGCGCGGACGCCGGGCTGGCCGAAGCCGACCTCAAGCGCTACACGCAGTTGCGGGCGCAGAATTTCATTTCCGAGGCCGAGCTCGATCGGCGCCGCGCACTCGCCGAGTCGGCGGCCGCCCGGGTGCGCCAGCTCGCCGCCGAACTCGCGCGCCAGGGCAACCAGCGGGCGTATACGCGCCTCGTCGCGCCGTGGGACGGCGTCGTCACCGCCATCCGCGCGGAGCCGGGGCAGGTGGTCGCCGCCGGGCAGGCCGTCGCACAGGTGGCGCGCAGCGGCGAGGTGGACGCTGCGGTCAGCGTGCCGGAAAACGCCCTCGACGCGCTGCGCGGGGCACGCGCCCTCGGCATCCGCCTGTGGTCGGTGCCGGGCAAGGTCTATCGTGGCCGGCTGCGCGAACTCGCCCCGGCGGCGGACCCGGTCACGCGCACCTATGCCGCGCGCATCGCGTTCGTCGCGCCGGATGCCGACGTGAAGCTCGGCATGACCGCCGAAGTGACGCTCGACGGCGCGCAAGACGCGGTGCTGACGCTGCCGCAGACCGCGCTGTTCTCGATCGACGGCGCGCCCGAGGTGTGGGTGGTGGATCCCGCGACCCACCGGGTGGCGGCGCGCGCGGTGCGGGTCGGCGAGCTGGCCGGCGATCGCGTGGTGATCGTCAGCGGGCTTTCTGCCGGCGAATGGGTCGTCACCGCCGGCGCGCACAAGCTGGTTGCCGGGCAGACGGTGCGTCTGGTGCCGGACGCGGCCGCGACGCCATGAGCGAGGAAGCGCAGGAGGATTTCGTTCCCGGACGCTGGAACCTGTCGCGCTGGGCGCTCGAACATCCCGCGCTGGTGCGGTTCTTCATCGTGCTCCTGGTCATCGTCGGCGCGCGCGCCTATCTCGATCTCGGCCAGGCCGAGGATCCGCCGTTCACGTTCAAGACCATGCTGGTTCGCGCCACGTGGCCGGGGGCGACCGCCGCCGAGGTTTCCGAGCAGGTCACCGAGCGCATCGAGAAGAAGCTCCAGGAGATGCCCGAGCTCGATTACGTGCGCAGCTACGCCAAACCCGGCGAGACCGTGATCCTGGTGTTTCTCAAGGAATCGCTGCGCGGGCGGGAAGTCAGCGACGCATGGTATGAGGTGCGCAAGAAGGTCGGCGACATCCGGGGCACGCTGCCTGCGGGTGTCGAAGGACCGTATTACAACGACGAATTCGGCGACACCTTCGGCTCGATCTACGCCTTCACCGGCGACGGCTTCGGCCTCGACGACCTGCGGCGCATGGCCGAGGACGCGCAGCGCGCGGTGCGCCGCCTGCCCAACGTCGGCAAGGTCGAGCTCTTCGGGGTCGTCCCGGAGAAAATCTACGTCGAAATCCCCACCCAGAAACTTGCGACGCTGGGCATCGCGCCGGGCGAGATCATCCGCGCCATTCGCGAGCAGAATGCCGTCGTCGCCAACGGGCGGGTGGAAAACGACACCCTGTCGATTCCGGTGCGCGCGACCGGCGCCTATGACCAGGTCGCGGCACTCGGCGCGACGGTACTCGCGGTCGGCGGTCGCAGCCTGCGGCTCGCGGACGTGGCGACGATCACGCGCCGCTACGCCGACCCGCCCACCACCGAGATCCGCTCGCAGGGCATGCCGGCCGTGCTGCTCGGCGTGTCGCTCGCGGCCGGCGGCGACGTGCTGGCAATGGGCCGCGATGTCGCCGCTACGCTCGACGCGCTGCAAAAGCGCCTGCCCGTCGGCGTCGAAATCCACCGCATCCACGATCAGCCGAGCATCGTTGCGACCGCCGTGCGGTTGTTCATGAAAAGTTTTCTGGAAGCCGTGGCGATCGTTCTCGCGGTCACGTTTCTGGCGCTCAGATGGCGCGCCGGCCTGGTCGTCACGCTGTCGATCCCGGTGGTGCTGGCGATCACCTTCACGGTCATGTGGCTGACCCACATCGACCTGCACCGCATCTCCACCGGCGCGCTCATCATTGCGCTGGGGCTGCTGGTGGACGATGCCATCATCGCCGTGGAAATGATGGTGCACAAGCTGGAGGCGGGTTGGGGCCGGTTCGAAGCGGCCTGCTACGCCTTCCATTCGACCGCGCTGCCGATGCTGACCGGCACGCTCATCACCGCGACCGCTTTCCTGCCGATCGCGCTGGCGCGTGCCAACGTCGGCGAATACACGTTCGCGATTTTCGCCGTCACCACCATCGCGCTGGTGTCGTCCTGGTTCGTCGCGGTGATCGTCACGCCGTACCTCGGATACTGGCTGCTCAAGCCGAAACCGTCCACGGGCGCGCGTGGCGACGTCTACGCGACGCCCTTCTACCGCCGCTTCCGCGGCATGGTGGTGTGGTGCGTCGCGCATCGCTGGACGGTGATCGGCGCGACGCTCGTCGCGCTCGCGGTCGGCGTGGCAGCGATGGGCAAGGTGCAGAAACAGTTCTTCCCGCAGTCCGACCGGCTGGAGATCCTGGTCGACCTGTGGCTCCCGGAAGGGGTTTCCTACGAAGCGACGCGTCGCGAGGCGCTGCGCCTCGAGCGCCGCATCGCCCACGATGCCGATGTCGTCCACGTCACGACCTACATCGGCGCGGGCGCGCCGCGCTTCGTGCTGGCGCTCGAGCAGCAGCTCGAAAACCGCAATTTTGCGCAGCTCGTGGTGATCGCCCGCGATACGGAAGCGCGCGAGCGCGAAATCGCACGCATCCGCAGGCTTTTCGAGAGCGACTTCGCGAACGTCCGCGGGCGGGTCGCGCGCTTCGAGTATGGCCCGCCGGCGGGTTATCCGGTCCAGTACCGCCTGAGCGGCAGCGATATCGCCGCGCTCAAACGCGCGGCGCAGAAGCTCGCCGCCATCGTCGCCGCGCATCCCGACGTGACCGGCGTCAACACCGACTGGATGGGCGCGTCGCTCGCGGTTCGCGTGGCGCTCGACCAGGACAAACTCAAACGGCTGAACCTGTCGTCCGAGGCGGTGACGCGCACGGTCGCGCTCGCGCTCGCGGGCGCGACGGCGACGCAGCTGCGCGAGAACGACCAGCTCATCGACGTCGTTCTGCGCACGCCGCGCGCCGAGCATCGCGACGTCGATGCGCTGCGACGGCTGCCGATCGCCACCGTCGGCGGCCAGATCGTGACGCTCGGCCAGGTGGCCTCGATCACGCCGCAGTTCGAGGAGGGTGTCATCTGGCGGCGCGATCGCCTGCCGTCGATCACGGTGCGCGGCGATCCCGTCGGCGACATCCAGCCGGCGACGATCGTCGCCGGGCTGGCACCGAGGATCGCGGCGTTCGAGCGCACGCTGCCGGCGGGATTCCGGGTCGAGGTCGGCGGCCCGGTCGAGTCGAGCGCCAAGGCGAACGCCGCGATCGCCGCGTCGATGCCGCTCATCCTGGTGACCACGTTCACGCTCCTGATGGTGCAGCTCGGCAGTTTCTCGCGTGCGCTCCTGGTCGTGCTCACCGCGCCCCTGGGGCTCATCGGCGTCGCGCTCGGGCTTCTGCTCAGCGGGCGGCCGATGGGGTTCGTCGCGCTCTTGGGCATCATCTCGCTGGCCGGCATGATCATGCGCAACGCGGTGATCCTCATCGACCAGATCCAGCAGGACATCCGCCGCGGGCTGTCGGAGTGGGAGGCCGTGATCGAATCGACGGTGCGGCGCATGCGCCCCATCAGCCTGACCGCGGCCGCCGCGGTGCTGGCGATGATCCCGCTGTCGCGTTCGATCTTCTGGGGGCCGATGGCGGTCGCGGTGATGGGTGGGCTGATCGGCGCGACCCTGCTCACGCTGTTTTTCCTGCCGGCGCTCTATGCCGTGTGGTTCCGTGTCCGACCTTCATGAGGTGGCCTGCGATGTCCGGAAAACGAGCATGTGTCCTGTTCTTCGCGGCCGTCCTGTGCGGCTGCCAGAGTCCGGCGGCCTATGGCCCCGATTCGCCTTGGTATCGCTATCCATCGGGCGTGGCGCTGGTGCTCGACACGCCGCTCGTCATCGGGCCGGGCGAGGCGACGCTCCGGCTGCAGTCCGGCCGCGTCGTGGCGCGCAATGCGGTTCAGGAACAGGAGCCGTTCTGCGTTCTGGAGTCGCTGCGCGTCTTACCGGACGCGCAGCGCGTCGAGCCGGACCGCTTCGCGGTGACGCGGGTTGCGCGCAGCGTGAGTTCCATCGCCGAGGCGGCCGGCCCGGTCGCTGACGTGGTGCGCGTGCGGTTTGGCGGCGACGACGGGCCGACCTTCCTGTATTTCAAGACCGAGTTCACCCTTCACTCGCCGCGCCAGCCCGACATCGTGCGTCTGACCTGCATGGTGAACCAGAACGCCGCAGGGAACGCGGGCGCGATGCGTCACCTCACGCTGGCGGAAATCCGTCAGGCGGTGGCGGGCTATTTCCGCATCGTGTTGCCGTAGGCCCCGGCCTGCGCCGCCGCGGCGCCGGGTGCGCGCTTCTGCGCGTCCCAGCCCGGCAGCGGCTCGGGGCGGCGGATGTGGTAGCCCTGCAGGTAATTGACTCCCATCGATTTCAGCAGCCCGGCGATCTCGGCGGTTTCCACCTGCTCGGCGACGGTCTGCATGCCGAAGTCGTGCGCCAGATGGGTGACGGCGCGGATGATCGCCTGGTCGCGGCGGTCGTTGGCCATGCCGCGCACGAAAGCGCCGTCGATCTTCAGGTAGTCGGCGGGCAGCGATTTGAGGTAGGCGAACGACGACGCTTCCTGGCCGAAGTCGTCGAGCGCGAACTGGCAGCCGCGGCCGCGCAGGCCGAGGATGAGCCGCTGCGCGGCTTCCAGGTTGTGGACCGCGGCGGTCTCGGTGATTTCGAAGCCGATGCGCGAACCGGGAACCGCATAGCGGTCGAGGAGCGTACACACGGTGTCGAGGAAGCCGTCGTCGACCAGCGTCTTTCCCGACAGGTTGATGAAATACACCGCGCCGTCCTCGGGCGTGCGGGCGAGGTATTCGATGACCCGTTCGGTCATCCAGCGATCGAGGATGGGCGCCTGGCTGAAGCGCTCGAGCGCCAGGAGCAGCGAGCCGGGCCCTTCCACGTCGCCGTTTTCGCGCCGTACCCGGATCAGCACTTCGTAATGCGATTTGTCGTCGCTGCCGGTCGCCTGGATGAGCTGCCGGTAGGGCAGGAACTGCCCCGATTCCAGGGCCTTGTCGAAGTCCGCCGCCCAGCCCATTTCGCGTTCCAGACGCTTGAAGCCGATTTCGTCGGCCTCGTACAGGCGCATGCGGCCGCTGCCCTCGGCCTTGGCGCGGTAGCAGGCCATGTCGGCCTGGATCATCACGTCGCCGATCGCCGGCGTGGCGGCGGTGATCGGCGCGATGCCCGCGCACGCATTGAGCTTGAAGCGCCGCCCCTGGTGTTCGAACGGGTGTTCGTGGATGGCGCGGATGAGGCGGCCGCAGACCGCGAGCGCGTCGACCGTCGATGTCCCGAACAGGATGAGGCCGAATTCGTCTCCGCCGAGGCGGCCGAGGTAGGCCTGTTCCGGCAGGACCGCGCGCATGCTGTGCGCGAGCGATTCGAGCAGCGCATCGCCCACGGCGTGGCCGCAGGTGTCGTTCACCAGCTTGAAGTGGTCGAGGTCGATGTAGCAGAACGCCTGCGCTTCGCCGCGCTCGTGCGCGAGCCGCAGCGCGCGGCCGAGACGTCCTTCGACCGCACGACGATTGGGCAGGCCGGTGAGCGAATCGTGATAGGCCATGTCACGCAGGCTGTCGATGAGCTGTTTTTTCTCGCTCTCGTCGCGCAGCACGTAGACCGCGCCATGCGTTGCACCGGCGGCGAGCGGCGCGCAGCTGTAGCTGATCGCGATCTCGGCGCCGGATGCCACGGCGAGCGTTGCCGAGCCGCGCAGGCTGCGGTTCGGCGCAGCGCCTTCGAGAAAGGGCGGCACGGGCTCGTTGCTTCCGCGGTGGACGAGTTGGATGAGCTGCCGCACCGGCAGGCGATGCGCTTCGGCAAGGGGTACGCGCAGCAAGGCCTCGGCGGCGGGATTGAGGTATTCGAGGCGATTGCCCGCGTCCGTCACCAGGACGGCGTCGTCGATCGAGGCGAGCGTCGTCTCCCAGCGCGCGCGGTCGGCGGCGAGCCGGTCCTGCGCGGTTTTCAGCGGCGTGATGTCGAAGCGGATCGACAGGTATTTGCGCGGCAGACCGTCCTCCCCAAGGATGGGGACGATGGTCGTTGCCACCCAGTAGAGTTCGCCGCGCTTTGCGCGGTTGCAGATTTCGCCGCGCCACACGTGCCCGCGGGCGATGGTTTCCCACAGGCGGGCGTAGAACTCGGGGGGATGCACGTGCGAACGCACGATGCGGTGGTTGCGGCCGATGAGCTCGTCCGCACTGTAGCCGGAAATCTCGCAGAAGCGGGCGTTGACATAGGTGATCGTGCCTTCGAGGTCGGTTTCCGAGACGATGGCGGCATGATCGACGGCGTTGCGCTCGTCGGCGAGATCCTTGAACAGGCCGGCGACCGTGTTCCCCATGTGATTGAATGCCTGCGCCGCGTCGCGCAGCTCGGGCGGCTGGACGGGGTCGATGCCGATCCGGGTGCCGTAATCACCGGCCTCGAAGCGCAGCGCGGCGCGTTGCAGCGCGGCGAGGCCCTTGAGGTTGATGCGCAGAAGGACGTGGATGAGAAGCGCGATGAGGGCGAGACCGGCGGTGAATCCGGCGCCCAGGCGCAAGGCCTGGTGCCACAGGGCGTCTTCCTGGGCATGCGGAGAGAGCAGCAGGCGCAGGTCGCCGTAGTCGGCCCCGCCGATGGTGAGCGTGGCCGTGGCGTCCAGCGTCGGGATGCCGGCGAGGCGCGCGAACCAGTCGGGGCGGTCGGGAGCGGCGGGGTGCGCCGTGGCCGACAGACGCGCGCCCTGCGCGTCGGTGAAGCTGACTTCGACGACGTCGCCCTTGGCGACGAAGCCCGCAAGACGCTCGCGCACGGCATTGTAGTCGCCGAGGATGACGGCGTCGGTCAGGGCATTCTTGAGCGCCGCCATGTGCGCCGAAGACTGGCGCAGCAGCATGGCCTGGGCGTCGCGATGCGCGGCGGCGATGGACTGCCAGGCGGTGACGGCGAGCACGCCCATGAGGACGGCCATCACCGCAGCGGTCATGCGGCAGCGCAGGCTGGTTTCGGCCGGATTGAAGAGCGCCGTGAGACAGCGCGGTGCGCGGGTCTTGTTAGCGGCCATCGAGCGGCACCCGGGTATGGCGGAAGAACCGCCGGTAGTTGTCGTAGTCGGCGTTCGCCGCGGCGACGAAGCCCGGCGCGCTCGCCGCGCCGATGCTGGCCGCCGCCGCGTCGAGTACGCGCCGCCCTTCGGGGTCGGCGGCCATGCCGACGAAGGCGGCACGAACGCTGGCGGCGATGGCGTCGGGAACGGTCGGGTGCGCCATGATGGCCAGATCCAGATAGGGCTCCGATTCGTAGAGCACCCGGTAACGGAGGTTTTCGCGCCGACTGTAGTTGGCCATGACCTTGTCGTTGACCCCGGCGGCGGCGACCTTGCCGAGCCTGAGCTGGGCCATCGCCGCTTCCTGGTTGCCGGCGAATACCGGCCGCACCGTCACGCCGGCGCGCAGGAGGCCGTCCATGGGCACGTAATAGCCGGTCATGGCATAGGGATTGGCGAAGGCGACGGGGCGGCCGGCCAGCGCATCGAGGCTCGTGTAGGGTGCGTCATCGAGGACCACGACCTGGCCGCGGATGCCTTCGCCGGCCTGTCGCGCCAGCACGCGAAAGCCGAGCCTGTCGCGCGGCGGGGCGAAAAAATGGTTGCTGTACACGAAAGCCAGCTCGCCGCGCACCGCCATGTCGGTGGTTTCGTCGGCAGTGCGCGCGATACGCAACACCAGCGGCACGCCGCTTTTTGCCGAGACGTAGCGCAGGATCGGGTTCCAGTACGCCGCGGTGAGCGTCAGCGAGCGCTGGTTGAGGACGCCGAAGGGATACTGCCCGCGGGCGTCCGGGAAGCCGGCGGCGCCCAGTGGCCACGACAGGCAGGCAAGAAGCAGGGCAATGAGGGGCTTCATGCTGCCTGAATCGGCAGCAGCGCGGATTTCTGAAGGCTAAGCAATCGTAAAGTGGCGCGGCGCTCAGGATTTCTTGCGCGCGCGCGGGTGGGCCTCGTCGTAGACCCGGGCGAGATGCTGCCAGTCGAGATGGGTATAGACCTGGGTGGTGCTGATGCTGGCGTGGCCGAGAAGTTCCTGCACCGCGCGCAGGTCGGCGGAGGACTGCAGCAGGTGGCTGGCAAAGGCGTGGCGCAGCTTGTGCGGATGAACGCGTTGCGCGATGCCTGCCAGCCTTGCCCAGCGCGCCAGGCGTGACTGGATGCTGCGCGGCGTCAGACGCGTTCCGTGGCGGCTGACGAACAGCGCCGGCTCGCCTGGCGCTGCCGGCCGCTGCCGCAGCCACGCGCGCAGCGCATCGCTGGCCTTCGACCCAACCGGCACGATGCGCGTCTTGCCGCCCTTGCCGGTGACGCGGATTTCGCCGCTCGCCAGGTCGAGGTCGCCGATGCCGGCTGCGGCGAGTTCCGCCAGCCGCAGCCCGGACGAATACAGGAGCTCGAACATCGCCCGGTCACGGTGCTCGAGGGCATCTGCCGGCGCACGGTCGAGGAGCTGCGCCATGGCATCGACCGAGAGCGGCTCGGGCAGCCGGCGTGCCGCCTTCGGCGGACGCACGCCGGTCGTGGGGTCGCGCGGATAGCCCAGACGGCGGCAGGCGAAACCGAAAAAGCCGCGCCACGCCGAGATCTGGCGCGCAAGACTCGGCGCGGAAAGATTCCGGCTGCGCAGCCTGACGATCGCGCTGCGGATGTCCGCCGTGTCGAGGTCGCGCAACGCCTTGCCGGCGGCCAGGCGAGCCAGGGCGTCGAGGTCGCGCCGATACGCGGCGACGGTGTGCGCCGACAGCCGTCGTTCGGCGGCGAGGTGGGCGAGATAGGCCTCGACGTCGTGCACGGGGCGTCAGCCCGGCGCTTGCATGCGCTGGAACGCCGCGGCGAGCAGTTGCCCGAGGCGGGTGAGGTAGAGCGTTCCCATGCTGGCGTAGAAGCGGGTGGGCTCTTCCGAGGCGAGAACCAGCACGCCGACGCTCTGGTGATGACGCAGCGGGATGGTGGCAAAGGAGCGCAGATGCGGCGCGATGTCGCCGAACCAGTTGGCGGCTTCGGGAATGGCGGGCATGCCGCACATGGGGAAGGCGAGGCTCTCGGCCGCCTGGCGCACCGCTGCGGCGACGGGTTGCGCGATGGCGAGCTCGGGCGCGTCGAGGTTCCAGACACGCAGCGCATAGTGCGGAACGTCAAAGCCGTCGTGCAGGTGCAGGTCGAGGGCGGCGACGATGTCCGCGGGCGCGTGCGCGAGCATCAGCGCGAGGGTCAGTGCGTGGAGCTTCTCCGAGATGGCGTCGTTCTCCTCGCCGAACTGGATCAGCTCGGCGAGCTTGTTTTCCAGCACGCGCACCTTGTCGCGCAGCGCGATGAGCTGCCGCTCGCTCATGGACACCGCGTGCGTGCCATGCGGGTGCGGGATCTGCAGGTCGGCGAGCAGGGCGGGGTGCTCGTTGAAGAAATTCGGGTGCCGGACGAGATAGTCGGCGACCGCCAGCGCTTGGTCTGTGGTTTCCATCAAAGTTCCAGTTCTCCTTCGAATACGGTGACGGCCGGGCCGGTCATGAACACGGACGACTGCCCGCCGGCCCATTCGATCGTCAGGTCGCCGCCGCGGGTGTGGACGGTGACCGGGCTTGCCGCGCGTCCCTGACGGATCGCGGCGACGGCGGCGGCGCAGGCGCCGGTGCCGCAGGCGAGCGTCTCCCCGGCGCCGCGCTCCCACACCCGCAGGCGCAGGTCGTGCTTGCCGGCGACCTCGCAGAAGCCGACGTTGACCCGTTCGGGAAAGCGCGGATGGGCTTCGATCGCCGCGCCGAGGGTGGCGACCGGCGCGCCGGCGAGATCGGTGACGAAGCACACGGCGTGTGGGTTGCCCATCGACAGCACCGCCACGTCGATCGTGTGCCCGCCGACCGCGAGGGAATAGCTCGGCGCTTCGGCCGGGGCGATGAACGGGACCGCGGCGGGGTCGAAGCGTGGCGCGCCCATGTCGACGCGCACCTGGCCGTCGGCGGCGAGCTGCGGCTCGATCACGCCGGAGGCGGTCTCGACGCGGATCGCGGTTCGGGTGGTCAGGCCCTTGTCGACGACGAAGCGCGCAAAGCAGCGCGCGCCGTTGCCGCACTGGGCGACCTCGCCGCCGTCGGCGTTGAAAATGCGATAGCGGAAATCGGCGTCGGCGCGCGTCGGCCGTTCGACGAGCAGGAGCTGGTCGCAGCCGACGCCGAAATGGCGGTCGGCGATCCAGCGCACCTGGGCGGCCGACAGGGCGACGCGCTGACTGATCGCGTCGATGACGACGAAATCGTTGCCCAGGCCGTGCATCTTGGTGAATCGCAATGTCATGTGAAGAGCCGGACGTATTCCTTGTAGAGGCAGCGATCCATGACCACGGTCATGCCGGCGTCGCGCGCGCGTTGCGCGGCGACCGGGTCGACGATGCCTTCCTGCAGCCAGATCGCGCGAGAGTGTACCGCGAGGGCCGCATCGACGATAGCCGGGACGTGCGCCGCGGCGCGGAACACGTCGACGATGTCGATTGCGAAAGGCACGTCGGCGAGCGTTGCGTAGGCCTTTTCGCCAAGGACGCTGTCGATGCCGGGGCGTACCGGGATGATGCGAAAGCCGAAACGCTGCATGGCGCGCGCGACGACATGGCTCGGCCGCTCGGGCTTCGGCGACAGGCCGACGACGGCGATCGTCGCGCCGGGAACGAGGAGGCTGCGCAGGGTCGCGTCGTCGGGATTGGCAAAGCTCATAGCGTTTTTTCCATCACGTAGTCGTCCATCACGAAACCGGCGCCGATGTCGAACACCCGGGCCTCGACGACCGAAAAGCCGTACTTGCGGTAGGCGGCGATGGCCTGGGCGTTGCCGCGGTTGACCTGCAGGCGGATGCGTTGCGCACCCTCTGCCCGCGCGACGCCCTCGACCGCGGCGAGAAGGGCGGCGCCGATGCCGCGCCGTTGCCAGGCGGGGGCGACATAGAGCTTGTCGAGCCTGGCGTGGCCCGCTGCGACGATGCCATGGGCAAACCCTGTGCACTGCCCGTCGACCCAGGCGACGCGCCAGACGTGGGCGGGATCGTCGAGCTGGGACGCGAGCGCCTCCGGCGCGTAGCGTTGGCCGAGCATGTAATCGATCTGTGCCTGCGAAATCAGCGCCGCATAGGTCGCCTGCCAGACGTGCCGGGCGAGCGCCACGACACGCCCGATGTCGTCAGCCGCGAGCGGCGCGATGCGCATCATGCGTAGACCCCCGGCTCGCCCGGTGGGCGGGTTTTGAAGCGGCGGTGCAGCCACAGGTACTGCGCCGGCATCTCGCGCACGCGCGCTTCGATGAAAGCGTTCATGCGCGCGACGTCCGCTGCGACGTCAGCGCTCGGGAAGTCGTCCCAGGCGGGATACGCGGTCAGCACGTAGCCCCGGCCGCCGGGCAACTGCCGGGTCACCACCGGGACGACCTGCGCGCCGGTGATTTTCGCCAGGCGCGGCAGGGCCGACACGGTTGCGGCGGGGATGCCGAAGAAAGGCGCGAACACCGCCTCGCGCGGTCCCTGGTCCTGGTCCGGAAGATAGTAGAACGGCAGCCCGGCCTTGATCGCGCGGATGACGGGCTTGATGCCTGCGTGGCGCGACACCAGCTCCGACCCGAGAAAGCGCGTGCGGCCATGCAGCATGAGGCGATCCATGACCGGGTTGCGGGCGTGGGCGAACATCGATACGCCCCGCACCTCCATCGACAGCCGGATGCCGCCCATGTCGAGGCCGACGAAATGCGGCGCGAGCCAGATGACCGGGCGCGTGCCGTCGCCGAACAGCCGTTCGGGGTTGGCGATGCGGACCAGCCGTTTGACGCGCGCGGCCGATCCCCACCAGAGAATGGCGTGCTCGAGAAAAGCGCGCGTGGCGGCACGGAAATGCGCGTTGCGCCAGCGCCGCCGCACCGCAGCCGGGCGGTCGGGAAAGCACAGCGCGAGGTTGGTGTCGACGATGCGCCGGCGCGATGTCGGCAGGGCGGCGAGCACCTGGCCGACGGCGTTGCCCAGGGCGGCGAGGACCGGCAAGGGCAGCCAGTGCAGCAGCCACAACACACCGACCCCGAGCCATGACGGCAGGTACTGCGGGTGCCAGGCAGGCTTACGCCGCACGGGCCAGCGTCTCCGGGACGGGGGGCGCGCCGCCCGGTTTCTTGTGCATGTTGTAGCCCCACATGTATTGCGCGGGAAAGCGCCGCACCACGTCCTCGACGCCGCGGTTGATGGCGCGCGCGGCCGCGGCGCGGTCGGCGGGCAGCTCGCCGTCGAGCGGGAAAACGTGCAGGCGATAGCCGCGGCCCCATGAGAGACGTTCGGCGGCGACGAAAAAGGCCGCGGCTCCGGTCTTGCGCTGCAGGCTGGCGACCAGCGTCGGCGTATACGCCGGACGGCCGAAAAACAGCGCCCACGCGCCTTCGCCGGCGGAGGCGACGTTGTCGGGAAGCACGCCGACCGCCTCGTGACGGCGCAAGGCGGCGAGCAGGGCACGCACGCCGGAAAGATCGGTGGGGACCAGGCGCGCCTGGCCGCGTTGCCGCCCGGCGAGCATCGCCGCAGCGAGCGCCGCGTCCTTGGGCGGTTTGAACATCGCGGTGAACGGGGCGCGTGCGGCGTAGTACAGGCTGATGAGCTCGAAGCAGCCGATGTGCGGGCCGATGAGAAGGATGCCGCGGCCGGCGCGCTGCGCCGCCTCGATGTGCTCCCAGCCGCGCGTTTCACGCACCAGGCGGACGACATCGTCGAGCGGCCGCATCCAGATGGCGGCGAGTTCCATGATGCCCTTGCCGCTCTCGGCGATGGTCGCGACGAGCAGCCTGCGCAAGGCGCGCGGGGTGTCGGCCAGGCCGCTCTTGCGCAGGTTGTCGACGAGTTTGGCGCGTCGCCGCGGCGCGCCGAGGAAGATCAGCCAGCCGAGGACGACGCCCAGACCGTGCAGCACCGGCAGCGGCAGCCGGGAAAACACCTTCAGGAGTCGGGTCATCGCGGTTGACGCACGCCACCGCCAGCCGCAGAATACGCGCGTCGTGCCGCCGCGTTAATCCAGACAACTTGCGGGCGGAATATAAATCCAGCTAAAGCGTCCCCGCTCTGCCTGTCCCCCGAGCCGGTTACGCAGTCGCTCATCGGGACAACAGGAGCTGTCATGCAGAAGGATTTCATTTTCACGTCTGAGTCGGTGTCTGAGGGGCATCCCGACAAGATGGCGGATCAGGTGTCGGACGCGGTACTCGACGCGATTCTAACCCAGGACAAACACGCGCGCGTCGCCTGCGAGACGCTCTTCACGACCGGTCTGGTGGTGATTGCCGGGGAGATCACCACCACGGCCGTCGTCGACTACAGCCAGGTGGCGCGCCAGACCATCCGCCGCATCGGTTACGACTCGTCGGACATCGGCTTCGACTACCGCACCTGCGGCGTGCTCGTCGCCATCGGCAAGCAGTCGCCGGACATCGCGCAGGGCGTGAACGAGGGCGAGGGACTGCATCTGGACCAGGGTGCAGGCGATCAGGGCCTGATGTTCGGCTATGCCTGCGACGAGACCGACAGCCTGATGCCCATGCCGATCCACCTTGCGCACCGGTTGACACAGCGCCAGTCGGAGCTGCGCCGCGACGGCCGGCTGCCGTGGCTGCGGCCCGACGCCAAGTCGCAGGTGTCGATCCGCTATGTGGACGGCCGCCCGCAGCACGTCGATACCGTGGTGCTATCGACGCAACACCATCCCGACGTGTCGTACGCGCAACTGACGGAAGCGGTCATCGAGGAGATCATCAAGCCGGTGCTGCCCAAGCACATGATCACCGCGGACACCCGCTACCTCGTCAATCCGACCGGGCGTTTCGTGATCGGCGGACCGATGGGCGATGCCGGGCTGACCGGGCGCAAGATCATCGTCGACACCTACGGCGGCGCGGCACCGCACGGCGGCGGCGCGTTTTCCGGCAAGGACCCGTCCAAGGTCGACCGCTCGGCCGCCTATGCTGCGCGGTACGTCGCCAAGAACATCGTCGCCGCCGGCCTTGCCGAACGATGCCTGATCCAGGTGTCGTACGCGATCGGTGTCGCCAAGCCGACCTCGCTGATGGTCGAGACCTACGGCACGGGCAAGGTGCCGGACGCGAAGCTCGTCGAGCTGATCCGCAGCCATTTCGACCTGCGCCCCAAGGGCATCATCCAGATGCTCGACTTGCTGCGCCCGATCTACACGCGCACCGCCAGCTACGGCCACTTCGGCCGCGACGAGCCGGAATTCACCTGGGAAGTCACCGACAAGGCGCTGGCCCTGAAAGCCGCTGCCGGGGTGTAAACGTCCGCGCCGGGCCGTTGCCCGGAAGGCGTGCGGAAAAACCGCGCATTCCCGGTTTATAATCCGCGCACCGAGGAGCGCTGCAAGGGATCGTCCAACCCCAGGCTCGGCTGTAAAACCGCGCTCACCTGTCCAACCCCGCCGGGGCTGGGATTCCGGGTGAGTCGCACGCACTACCGGTTTCTCCCCGGCCACAACGCAAAGGAGTTTGCATGAACGCCGTGGCCAAAACCTTCACCGATTACGTCGTTGCCGACATGGCGCTGGCCGACTGGGGGCGCCGCGAGATCCGCATCGCCGAGACCGAAATGCCGGGTCTCATGGCGATCCGCGACGAATATGCCGCGAGCCAGCCCCTGAAAGGCGCGCGCATTTCCGGCAGCCTGCACATGACCATCCAGACCGCGGTGCTCATCGAGACGCTGACGGCGCTCGGCGCCGAAGTGCGCTGGGCTTCCTGCAACATCTTTTCGACCCAGGATCACGCGGCCGCGGCGATCGCCAAAGACGGCATCGCCGTGTTTGCGAAAAAGGGCGAATCGCTCGAGGAATACTGGGAATTCACCCATCGCATCTTCGAGTGGCCGGACGGCGGCTTTTCCAACATGATCCTCGATGACGGCGGCGACGCGACGCTGCTCTTGCATCTCGGTGCGCGTGCCGAGCAGGATATCGGCGTGCTGGCCAATCCGGGCAGCGAGGAGGAGCGGGTGCTGTTTGCCGCGATCCGTGCGCGCGTCGCGGCGCAGCCGGGGTGGTATTCGGCGCGGCTCGCGGCGATCCGCGGGATCACCGAGGAGACCACCACCGGCGTGCACCGCCTCTACCAGATGCACGCCAAGGGCGAGCTGAAAGTGCCGGCGATCAATGTCAATGACTCGGTCACCAAGTCGAAATTCGACAACCTCTACGGCTGCCGCGAGTCGCTGGTCGACGGCATCAAGCGCGCCACCGACGTGATGATCGCCGGCAAGATCGCCGTCGTCGCCGGCTATGGCGATGTCGGCAAGGGCTCGGCGCAGGCGTTGCGCGCGCTCTCCGCGCAAGTCTGGGTGACCGAGATCGACCCGATCTGCGCGCTCCAGGCGGCGATGGAAGGCTACCGCGTCGTCACCATGGACTACGCCGCCGACAAGGCCGACATCTTCGTCACCGCGACCGGCAACTGGCATGTCATCACGCATGACCACATGGCGAAGATGAAAGACCAGGCCATCGTCTGCAACATCGGCCACTTCGACAACGAAATCGATGTCGCGTCGCTGGAAAAGTACCCGTGGGAAGAGATCAAGCCGCAGGTCGATCACGTGATTTTCCCCGATGGCCATCGCATCATCCTGCTCGCCAAGGGCCGGCTGGTGAATCTGGGCTGCGCGACCGGGCATCCGTCCTACGTGATGAGTTCTTCCTTCGCCAACCAGACCCTGGCGCAGATCGAACTGTTCACCAAAGCCGGGCAATATCCGGTCGGTGTCTACACGCTGCCGAAGCATCTGGACGAAAAGGTCGCGCGCCTGCAGCTCAGGAAACTCGACGCGCAGCTGACCACCCTCACGCCCGAGCAGGCAGCCTACATTGGCGTGCCGCTGGAGGGTCCCTACAAGTCCGACCTGTACCGTTACTGAACGCCGCGAAGGACAGCCATGCGCCTCTTGCTCCTGTGGATACTCAACGCCGTCGCCCTCTTGGCGGTCACCTGGCTGATCCCGTCGATTCGCGTCGAGGGTTTCGGTGCGGCCATGCTGGCCGCGCTCGGACTGGGCCTCATCAACACGCTGGTGCGCCCGGTGCTGGCGTTCTTGACCCTGCCGCTCACCGTGATCACGCTGGGCCTTTTCTACCTCGTCCTGAACGGGCTGCTGTTCTGGCTTGCCAGCGCCCTGATCCCCGGCTTTCACGTCGGCAGCTTCGCGGCGGCGTTTTTCGGGGCGATGCTGTACGGGCTGATCGCATGGGCGCTCTCCGCCCTGATCCCGGGAAAGTGAGGCCGGCCGATGGAGCGCACCTTCAGCTTCGAATTCTTTCCGCCCAAGACGCCCGAGGGCATCGAGAAGCTGCGCGCGACGCGCAGGCAGCTCGCGGCACTGCACCCGAAGTTTTTTTCGGTGACCTTCGGCGCGGGCGGCTCGACGCGCGACCGCACGCTGGAAACCGTGCGCGAGATCCAGGCCGAAGGGCTGGAAGCCGCGCCGCACCTGTCGTGCATCGGCTCGACCCGCGACAGCATCCGCGAAATCCTTGGCGAGTACCGGCAACTGGGCATCCGCCATCTCGTTGCGCTGCGCGGGGACCTGCCGTCCGGAAGTATGGACGTCGGCGAGTTCAGCTATGCCAACGAGCTGGTCGCCTTCATCCGCGCGGAAACCGGCGACTGGTTCGAAATCGAGGTCGCCGCGTATCCGGAAGTCCATCCGCAGGCGCGCTCGTGGAATGACGATCTCGCCAATTTCAAGCGCAAGGTCGAGGCGGGGGCCGATTCCGCGCTCACGCAGTATTTCTTCAATGCCGATGCGTACTTCCGCTTCGTCGACGACGTGCGCCGGCTGGGGGTGACCATCCCCATCGTGCCGGGCATCATGCCGATCGGCAATTACACGCAACTGGCACGTTTTTCCGACGCCTGCGGCGCCGAAATTCCGCGCTGGCTGCGCAAGAAGCTGGAGAGCTATGGCGACGACCTGGAGTCGATCCGCGCCTTTGGCCTGGACGTCGTCACCGACCTTTGCCAGCGCCTGCTCGCCGGCGGCGCGCCGGGGCTGCACGTCTACACCATGAACCAGGCCGCAGCGACGCTGACGATCTGGAAACGACTGGGGCTTTGCACATGAAAGAACGTCTGGAACGCATTTTCGAGGGCACGCTGTGGAGCAGCCGGCTGGTCATCATCCCGACGGTGATCGCCAGCATGGCTGCCGGCACGGCGATTTTCTACATGGCCACGGTCGATGTGGTCTACCTGATCGGCCACATGCTGCACTACGCCGACCCGGCAATGCTCCCGGAAACGCGCAAGGCGCTGCACGACGAAACCATCACCCACGTCATCGAAGTGGTCGACGGTTATCTGCTCGCCACGTTCATGCTGATTTTCTCGCTCGGTCTCTACGAGCTCTTCGTCAGTGACATCGATCAGGCGAAGAATCAGCGCACCTCGAGCAGGATCCTCGTGATCCACAGCCTCGACGACCTGAAGGCGCGGCTCGCCAAGGTGGTGCTGATGATCCTGGTGGTGACGCTGTTCGAGAACGCGCTGTCGCTCAAGGTCGAGCAGGCGCTGGACCTGCTGTATCTCGGCGCAGGCATTGCCCTGGTGGGGCTTGCGCTCTATCTCACCCACGCCTCGGAGGTCACGCACGGGCGCGACCGGGGCGAAGACGCGTCACACTGACCTCATCCCCTGCCGAGCACCGCGGCGAGCGCCCGCAGGCACGCGTCGACGTTTTCCGGCCGGGCCGAGTGGCCCATCAGGCCGATGCGCCACATCCTGCCGGCCATGTCACCGAGGCCGGCGCCGATTTCCAGACCGAATTCGGCGAGCAGACGGGCGCGGATCGCGGCCTCGTCGACACCCGTGGGGACGTGGATCGCGTTGAGCTGCGGCAGGCGGGCCCCTTCCTCGACGACGAATTCGAGGCCCAGTGCATCGAGCCCGGCCTTGAGCCTGTCGTGCATCGCGCGGTGCCGCGCCCAGGCGTTTTCCAGCCCTTCCTCTTCCAGCATCACCAGCGCCTCGTGCAGGCCGTACATCGGGTTGACCGGCGCGGTGTGGTGGTAGGTGCGCCGGCCGGCCGACTGCCAGTAGCCGAGCACCAGGGTGAGATCGAGAAACCAGCTTTGCACCGGCGTCGCGCGCGCCCGGATGCGCGCGATGGCGCGTTCGGAGAACGACACGGGCGAGAGCCCGGGCGTGCACGACAGGCATTTCTGGCTGCCGGAATAGGCAGCGTCGATGCCCCACGCGTCCACATGCACGGGCGTGCCGCCCAGGCTGGTGACGCAATCCATGATGGTGAGCGCAGCGTATTCCTGCGCGATGCGCGCCAGGGTTTCGGCATCCGACTGCGCGCCGGTCGAGGTTTCGGCATGCACGAAGGCCAGCACCCGGGCGTCGGGGTGGGCCTGGAAGGCGTCGCGGACCTTGTCGGGGTCGACCGGTTTGCCCCACGCATCGTCCACCACCACCGGGATGCCGCGACAGCGTTTGACGTTTTCCAGCATCCGGCCGCCGAATACGCCATTCCTGCAGACGATCACCTTGTCGCCCGGTTCGACGAGGTTGACGAAACACATCTCCATCCCCGCCGAACCCGGCGCGGAGACCGGGAAGGTGAGCGCGTTGTTGGTCCTGAACGCCATGCGCAACATGGACTTGATTTGCTCCATCAACTCGACGAAAGCCGGGTCGAGATGGCCGATGGTCGGTCGCGCCATCGCGTCGAGGACGCGCTGCGGCACGTCGGACGGGCCGGGGCCCATGAGAATGCGGCGGGGTGGAATGAAGGACGCGGTCATGGCTTCTCCTGTGCTGAGGGGGTCGAAAGGGCCGATCAGGGCGGCGGCTCGCCCATCAATGGCCGCATCGCGGTGAGCAGGCTGTTGAACAGGCGCGGGTGGCGCTTTTCCTGTTCGGCGAGCATCTGTTTCATCGCGTGGCGCTGTTGCGGCCTGGCGAAGCAGGCCGGGCAGTTTTCGAAGATGACCGGCAGCGCGGCTGCTTCGGCGAACGCGCGGGTCTGGCGCTCGCGCACATAGGCGAAGGGGCGGATGACGCGCAGGTCGCCGGCATCGTTCAGATAATGCGCCGACATGGTGCGCAGTTTGCCGCCGAAGAACATCGACATCATCAGCGTCTCGGCGAAATCGTCGAGGTGCTGCGCGAGCGCGACGACGTTGCAGCCGCGTTCACGCGCGACGCGGTAGAGAATGCCGCGCCGCATGCGCGAGCAGTACGCGCAGTAGGAGTCGCTGTCTTTGGTCAGCGTCTTCTGTGCGTCCTGCACGATCGGCTGCGATTCCAGGAAGTAGGGCACGCCGAGGCCGGCCATATACGGTTTCAGCGGCGATGGATCGAACTGGTCGGACTGCGGGTCGACCGTGCACGCCAGGAGCTCGAATCTGACCGGCGCCTTGTGCTGCAGGTGGTGCAGCGTGTGTAGCAGGGAGAGCGAATCCTTGCCGCCCGACAGACCGAGCAGGATGCGGTCGCCGTCGCGGATCATGCGATGGTCGCCGATGGCGCGGCCGGTGGCGGCGGCGAGCGCGCGCGAGGGCTTCATCCAGCCGCTCATGGCGCGGCCGGCTCGATCTGGCGCGCCTGCAGGCGCGCGTAATGGCCCTGGCGCGCGACGAGTTCGGCGTGCGTGCCGGT
>Ga0272446_1000329_pt1 | contig 75051 bp, 49 predicted proteins | sample YNPCB0061_FD_194587 | JGI IMG/M metagenome (GOLD analysis project Ga0272446, IMG submission 194587) | Hot spring microbial mat communities from Yellowstone National Park, WY, United States - YNP-CB-006-1 | ecosystem: Environmental > Aquatic > Thermal springs > Hot (42-90C) > Sediment | place... | reverse complement strand
GCGGCCCGACTGAACGTTGGTGCCCACGGTGCTTCAATGGGGCCGCCGTCCTTCAACGGCGGAGAGGATCCGCAGAATCAGCAACTGCATCAGCAAGTCGCTGCTTCAATGGGGCCGCCGTCCTTCAACGGCGGAGAGGATGCTGACATCCGCACGGGTACTCGCCCGCGGTCCGGCTTCAATGGGGCCGCCGTCCTTCAACGGCGGAGAGTGATCGTACCCCAGCTAGGAGCCGGATCATGAATCTGCTTCAATGGGGCCGCCGTCCTTCAACGGCGGAGAGGTGTTTGCCCTTGTCCTTGCGGGAACAGCTCTAACTGCTTCAATGGGGCCGCCGTCCTTCAACGGCGGAGAGGACCCGAATGAGCCACTCCCTCCGCTTCACGATGTCCGCTTCAATGGGGCCGCCGTCCTTCAACGGCGGAGAGATCGCGAGCTGCCGAAGAGATCGCTGTCGGAATCGCGCTTCAATGGGGCCGCCGTCCTTCAACGGCGGAGAGGGTTGGAGTTTCATGCGCACGTCGAACGCGTTGGGTCCGCTTCAATGGGGCCGCCGTCCTTCAACGGCGGAGAGGTAAGTAGCGCAGTCATATTGATCGAGCACATCCCGGCTTCAATGGGGCCGCCGTCCTTCAACGGCGGAGAGCAAGGACGTACCCCTGTTCTGGAGCCTAAGCTGGGGGCTTCAATGGGGCCGCCGTCCTTCAACGGCGGAGAGGGCCATTGCGCCACGTCGACCGTGGGCGCACCTGCGCGCTTCAATGGGGCCGCCGTCCTTCAACGGCGGAGAGCTGGCGCGCGGTCTTGCCATCGTGGTCGAGGCACCTGCTTCAATGGGGCCGCCGTCCTTCAACGGCGGAGAGGCGGTCTTCGGGTCCCCGCGGCGCACACCGATCTAGTGCTTCAATGGGGCCGCCGTCCTTCAACGGCGGAGAGCCTGATGGGGACGAAGGAAAGAGCAGCGATGCGCGCATGCTTCAATGGGGCCGCCGTCCTTCAACGGCGGAGAGTGTCCGTCTTGGCGTTTACCAACCATCCATTCCTCGCGCTTCAATGGGGCCGCCGTCCTTCAACGGCGGAGAGGTGGACAGCCGGTCCGCGCAAGCGAGGGGAGCTGGCGCTTCAATGGGGCCGCCGTCCTTCAACGGCGGAGAGGTGCGCGAGGCAGATCGCCTCTCGCTGGGCATCCCATAGCTTCAATGGGGCCGCCGTCCTTCAACGGCGGAGAGCCCCTGGTAGTGGTAGTGACGAGCTGCCCTCCGTTGGCTTCAATGGGGCCGCCGTCCTTCAACGGCGGAGAGCTGGCTCAAAGTGTCATCAGCCTTGCGGCGGCAAAGGCTTCAATGGGGCCGCCGTCCTTCAACGGCGGAGAGATGCAGGCCCTCCGAAAGTGGTCACCCTTACCACTGTGCTTCAATGGGGCCGCCGTCCTTCAACGGCGGAGAGATGGAGCAGGAGCGGGTTGCCAGGCAGGAGGCGTTGAGCTTCAATGGGGCCGCCGTCCTTCAACGGCGGAGAGGTGGCCTGGCCTTGGAAGATCTACGGGATTCGTATCGCTTCAATGGGGCCGCCGTCCTTCAACGGCGGAGAGGGCGCGCCCCCCGCGCGCACGGGCCACCTGCACCGGGCTTCAATGGGGCCGCCGTCCTTCAACGGCGGAGAGTGACCTCGCACGTTACTCGACTTTCCGCTCCCTTGCAAGCAGGTTTGCGAGCGGTCCGCCCCGCTCCACCCGCCCCGCCCACCCCCTACCCCCTCCACGTCGCCCGCCCCCCTTTCGCTTTCCATTCTGTTTTCAAGGACCAGCGCGCCTTGCGAGCGGTCCCCGGGGTTTCCCGATCGCCTCCGCGCTCGCAACCGCAACCCCATCATACCACCACCGCGTGCCGCTCCGGTTGCGTATACGCCCGCCCCATCGACCGGATGCTCCCACGCGCCCTCCCGTCCGCTGGCCCCACGTCCACGAACAACACCTGGTCCTGCCGATGATGGATCACCCCCTCCAACTTGCCCTTCAGCTCCAATAGCTCCGTCGCCGTCAACTCGCACCGGAACACCGATAGCTGCACGTGGTCCCCGTACCCGCGCATCGTCTTGTACACCCGCCTCAGCCGCTTCTTGTCGCTCACGTCGTACGAAATGATGTACGTCTGCCGCATCGCTCCCTCTCCTCACCGCGTCCGGAACGACGGATACTCCTCGATCTCCCCCATCAAAAACCGCCCCAGCAGCCGCGCCTGCACCTCCAGCACCCGCCGGTAGCTGATCCGGTAGCCGAACACCGGATGCGTCACGAGCTGGTCCATCCTCCGCTCATACGCCTGGATGAATTTGCGCCGACCCTTCGCCTCCAACGCCACCGCCCGCCCCACCGTCACGAAGTCCTCCGCCACCACCGTCCCGTTGTTCACCACCCCGATCACCACCGAGTCCGCCACCAACGGCCGAAACTCCTCCATCAGATCCAACGCCAGCGACGGCCGCCCAAACCGCGTCTGATGGTAGAACCCCAGCATCGGATCCAGCCCCACCGCGTCGAGTGTCAGCGTGAAGTCCTTGGTCAAGAGCGCGTACGCGAAGGACAACATCGCGTTCACCGGATCGAGCGGCGGACGCCGGTTTCGCCCATCCAGATCGAAAGGACGCTCCCCCACCGTCGACCGCAGCATCGACGTGAACGACCCGAAGTACGTCCGCGCCGCCGTGCCCTCCAGCCCCAGCAGCTCCGCCAGCGACTCCGCCTCCGCCGCCTTGCGCGCCAGCCGCTCCAGCTCGTCCAGCACACCGCCTGCCACCCCCGACGCATTCCTCCTCAGCATCGTCCGCGAGTTCTTGATCTTGCTTACCACCAGCCCCCGCGCGACCCGCAGACACAGGTCGCCGTCGGTCGCCGCCCGGTACTGCGCCAGACGAAGGTCCACATTGTTGCCGTTCATTCCCCGCGCACGCCCGTAGAACCAGCCCCCGTAGCTGAAGAAGCTCACCGGCAACCCGCGCTCCAGCACGCTCCGCATCGCCTGCGTCGAGATCTGCACGTTGCCCAGCAACGCCACCTGCGACAGCAGCGGCAACGATACCTCCTGCACCGCTTCCTTCCGGCGCCGCACCACCAGCCGCTCGCCGTCCAGCCCGATGTACGCCCCCTGCTCCTGCACGTAAAGCGGCGTCTTGTCGTCACGCGCCGGATGCAGCCGCCGCATCACATGCTTCGGTTGCACCGCGCCCGCAAGCTCCCATGGATCCTGCTCCATCGCGCCGTCCAGCTCCTCGTCTGCCGGACGCTCCACCGATTCAGGCTCCGGCGGCGCCGACACCGCCCCCGACGCGATGCCACCCAGCAGCGACGTCTCGTCCGGCAGACAAATGCCCACCAGCGAACATCCCACGCAGCGGCGATCGTCGTATAACGGTGGCGGCATCATCCGCCGCGACGTCACCTCGCGTACCCGCCGCACCGTCGCGTGCACGGTCGCGACGAGATCGTCGTCGATGGCCACCGCCACCCGCTGGTGCGCGCCCGCATAGTAGATCGCGGCCCCGCGGCATGTGTAGCCGTGCTCGCGCAGCAGCAGCGCCTGCGCCGCGAGCTGCGCACGCTCGGGCAGGTACGGCACACCCGACTCCGGCGGCCGCCCCCGCTTGTACTCGATCGGCACCACCTCGCCGCTCGCGTCCCCCTCCACCACGTCGATCTTCGCCGTGATCCCCAGCGCCTCCGACGACAGCCACACCGATCGTGCCACGTAAGGCGGCTCGCCCTCGTCCGCCTCCCCTTCCTTTTCTTCGTCGTCGTCCTCGCGCCGTTCCGGCGGCAGCTTGCCACCCGCCGTGTCGGCGCGACGGTGCGCCAGACGCCCCTCCACGGTGAAGCGGTTGTCCGCGAACTCGCCCTGCACCCATTCGAGGTACATCAGCCGCTCGCAGTACAGCGCCTCGTTGATCATGCGCGCGGGCACCAGGTCCGGAGGCGCCGCGCCCGCGGGCAGTGCAGGCACAAGGTGCTTGGCTCGCGGCTCGGGTTCGGCAGCGATCGTTTCGGCGTGGCACGGCTCGTTGCTCATCGGGCACCTCCGCGTCCAGTGTGGCCGATGGTCCAGCCCCGAGCGAACCGGCCCGCCACCGACCCGCGACCATCCGTTCTACTGTACGCATGATCAGGCTTGACGGTCTGCCCGCCGCGTGCGTGCCCCCCTACCCCGGCAAGGAATTGCACCGGCGCCCTAGGTCGTCGTACCCTCCCTTCCATCGCCATGGGGACTCGAAGCGCACCGGACACGATCGCCGCGATCATGCTAGCGTTCGTCGACCAGCGGACATGGCGGCAGGCAGAGCTGGCCGAGCGCGTCGGCATCACCACGGCCGCGCTGCGCAAGCGTCTGCTGGAGCTGCAGGCGTGGGGCATGCCGCTCGAGCAGGATCGCGAAGACCCGCAAGTGTACTGGAGCGTGCCCAAGGGCTGGTTTCCCGGCGGCGTGGTCGTGGCGGGCAAGGATCTAGAAGCGTTGTTGCGTGTCGTGCTGCGCGCGCATCGCGGCCCTGCACGGGACCAGGCGTTGCGGATCCTCGCCGCGGGAGCGCCGCGCGCAAGCGTCGTCGAGGGCATCGAGGCCGCGGTGGTGACCCCTGCGCTCGGACGCGAAGAAGAGAGCTGGCTTTCGGTGCTCGAGGACGCCGCGTCGCGAGGCGTGCCCGCGCACGTGCGGTACGCTTCGAGCAGCAGCATCGGCCCGCGCTGGAGGGTGGTGACCGTGCACCGGGTCGTCCCGGGCAGCCCGGTGCGGCTGGTGGTGACGTGCCACGAGAAGCGCGAGCTGCGCTGGTTCCGGCTCGACCACGTGAGCGGTGCCAAGCTTGCGGACAACGAGCAGCCCTGCATCGTCGACAAAGTCGAGATCGACCGGTTCCTTGGGGAGAGCGTCGGGGGCTATCACGCGGGAGGCGCGCCGGTCGAGCTGCGATTCTTGGTGCGTGACCCGGAGGCGCGATGGGTCGCGGAGAACGTCGAGCCCTCGTGGCAACGGGAGCGGGTGGAGGGGGGCCTGCGCGTCAGCGTGCGGACGTCGTCGGTGGGGCAGGTGGCGCGCTACGTGGTAGGGCTGGGCGCAGCCGCGGCGGCCGAGACGCCGGAGCTTCGGGAGCAGGTGCGGCAGCTCGCGCTGGGGGCGCTACACGGGACGGGGCCCGGGGTCCGCAAGACCACGAGGCCGGCCGGGCGCCACACGAAGTAGCGGGCGCGAAGCCCGCAGCCGCAGCCTCCCCCGGGCAGCGCAGGCACGCATTGCTCCACTCTTGACGCAGCTCTCCAGGATCGGTAGACGCACAATCCGTCCGATGGGCGCATGGGGGCGTGACAAGGGGTCGCGTCGGCGCACGCGGAAGGAGCGGAGTCATGTCGTTGGAGCAACGGGAAGAGCTAGCGAAGACGATCTATGGGATGAGTCCTCCTGCGCTGGAATACGCACTCGTGGCATCCGGCTTCGAAGTCGCGCTTGACGGGCTCGAAGACGGAGCGCAAGAGTGAACGTACGTACAGTAGCGACCAAGAAGTGGAGTGGATGGGCGATCGCGGGCTGCTACGGATGGGGAGCCATGCAGCGCGAGGCGTATCGAGACGGGTTCGGGAGGCAGCGCGGTGCCGCGTCAGGCTCCGGCTCCGGCACAACAGTCGGTCCGAACCGGTCTCGGGCACGCCACCCGGCGCGGCGCACCCGACATGGCGCCGCGGCCGGGCACAGTTTGCACAGAATGCGCTCAGCAGGGAGCGCTGGCCGCAGCGAGGCGGCGGGGGATGGTTGGTGAGTATACCCACGCAGGAGAAAAAGCGATGATGTTTTGCCGGGATCGACACTGCGCGCTAACGGCCAACGCCAGGGGGAATCTCTGCTCGTGCGGCCGCTAAACCAGACAACGAATCGAGAAGGCTGACGACCACATGCACTTTCACGCATTTTTCGCGAGTCTGACTTCACCGGGTACGCAGCCGCACGGTTGGCAAAGCGATCTTGCCCTTGAGGACACGTGCTCCAACCGCCTGATCCGAGTTCCAACAGGCTTCGGAAAAACGCTCGGTGTCCTGGCCGCATGGTTGTGGCATCGTGTGCAGCGGGCGAATGACGATTGGCCGCGGCGCCTCGTGTGGTGTCTTCCGATGCGGGTTTTGGTCGAACAGACGGAATACGAAACACGCAACGCGCTGGCAAGACTGGGCGTTCTCTGGGATGGCGCCTCCGATCATGCCGGCAAGGTCGGGGTGCATCTTCTATTGGGCGGCGCTGACAGCGGCGACTGGCATCTCTATCCGGAACATTGCGCCGTGGTGATTGGCACCCAGGACATGCTGCTCTCACGCGCCATGAACCGAGGCTATGCCGCGCCTCGCGCACGATGGCCGATGGAATTCGGGCTTCTAGGCCATGATTGTCTCTGGGTGATGGACGAAGTGCAGCTCATGGATGTCGGGCTTGCCACCTCCGCGCAATTGCAAGCTTTTCGCGATGACGATGCGAGCAATCGGAAGGCGCTACGGCCCTGTCGTACTTGGTGGATGAGCGCCACGTTGCAGCGCGCATGGTTGCGGAAGAGCCCCGACACGCAGCAGTTGGCTGACTCTCTGCCCTGTAGCCTGATTCTTGCAAACCAGCGCGCTGGCCGCCTCTGGGATAACGTACACAAACCTTGCCGCCTGGAGGACGTCAGGGACGGGAAATCTCTTGCCGAATTGGTGGCGACACGCCACATCGAGACGGAGCGCGGAGCGAAGGGACCGACGTTGGTAGTAGTCAACACCGTCGACCGCGCCGTGCAGGTGTACGAGGCCCTGCAAAGCCATAAGCTCCTCAAGCAGAGCGACCTGCGCCTGCTGCATAGCCGCTTCCGTCCTTACGAGCGCGCATCCTGGCGCGAGGAATTCCTAAACCGTAACGCCTGCGCGCCGAATACGGACCGCATTGTCGTCAGCACCCAGGTGATCGAAGCAGGCGTCGATGTGTCGGCGGGCCTGTTGATTACTGAGCTTGCGCCTTGGGCGAGTCTGGTGCAGCGTTTCGGTCGCGCAGCCCGTTGGGGCGGCGAGGCGAACGTCATCGTCGCCGACTTCAGTCCGGCAGATGACAACAAGGCGGCGCCTTACACCAAGGAGGAGCTGGACGCCGCGCGTGACGCTTTAGGGCTATTGCGTGATGTTTCACCTCTTCACCTCAACGCGTTCGAGGAACAACATGAAGAGCTGCTTCCGCGCCTTTATCCTTACGACCCGAAGCACCTGTTGTTGCGCCACGAACTCGACGAGCTGTTCGACACGACGCCCGACCTCTCCGGCACCGATATCGACATCAGCCGTTTCATTCGCTCGGGCGAAGAGCGCGATCTGCACGTCTTCTGGGCTGATGTGCCACAGAAAGCCGCTCCGGACCCAGAACTGAAACCTGCACGCGAAGCGCTGTGCGCAGTTCCATTTCTCAAGGCCCGTGACTGGTTGTGCGGGAAAGAAACCGGAACGAAGAAGGCGCCAAGGCTCAAGGACGGTACGCGCGCGTGGGTGTGGGATTGGCTTGATGGTGCGTGGCGCACCGCTCAGCGGCGCGACCTCTATCCCGGTCAAACGGTACTGGTCGCGTCCGACTGTGGAGGCTACGACCGCGAAAAGGGCTGGTCGCCGACCAGCTCGGCATTCGTCCCACCTGTGATGACCCATGTGTCCGACACCGCCCAACAGGCCGACGCCGCCCAAGACGATGAATCCCTCAGCGCCTACCCTTGGCAGACCATCGCGGTACACGGGCGCGAGACTGGACACGAGGCGCGGACAATCGCCGAGCGGCTGGTTCCGCAACTTGCTGACTTGTTTGACCTTGGCGGGCGGTGGCACGACGTCGGCAAGGTTCACCCGGCATTCAACAATTCGATAAGGCAAACCCCAGAGAGGCCCGCCAGGCGCGACCTCGCGAAAGCGCCCAGAGAGGCGTGGTTACCCATGGGCAAGCTCTATCCGATAAAGGACGGCGAGCGGCGCCGCGGCTTCCGCCACGAGCTCGCGAGCGTGCTCGCCCTGTTCGCCGTCTTGCAACGGCACAATCCTGAACACGAGGCGCTTCTGGGTCCTTGGCGCGAACTCCTTCAGAACGCCGGAATGCCTCCGGCTTCCTTCCTGCCGCCCGACACGCCACCCAATCCTCTGGAGGGGGAAATCCTCGCGCTCAGCGTAGAGCACTTCAATCTACTCGCTTACCTGGTCTGCAGCCATCACGGCAAGGTACGGCTCGCCTGGCATGCTTGCCCCGCCGACCAGCAGGCCTTGGATGAGCGGCCGCGCATCCGCGGAATTCGCGAAGGTGACACCCTGCCACCGCTGGTGCTTACCGCCGCTGACCGCTCATTCCAAGAAGTGCCGGAAACGCTGCTCGATCTGGCTCCAGCCGCCGCCGGTCTCAACCCGCGCACCGGCGCCGGCTGGACAGAACGCGTTTTGACCCTGCTCGACCGTTATGGCCCTTTCGCGCTCGCCTGGTTGGAAGCCCTGCTGCGCGCTGCCGACCAGCGTGCGTCGAAACGGACTGACGTGCGTGATGACCTGCTCAATCCGGGGGTGAAGTGATGAACATTCACGACCTCAACGGCTGCGCTCCGACTCCGCTGGCGCATTACCTGAAGGCGCTCGGGATATTACGCCTCGTGGCCGAACAAGCCGATCCGCAGGCGCGCGCATGGTGGGAGGGGGAGCGGTTCAGACTGGCTACGTCTCTTTCCTTCGATGATCTCCTCGACTTCTTCATGGACAACTACCGTCCCACACCGCTCCTCGCCCCTTGGAATGGGGCATCTGGCTTTTTCCGCACTTGGGATGCCAAGAAGAAGAAATTGCGTGAAAGCAAGAACGGGCGTGCACTTGAACAGCTGATCTCACGTAAAGACACTCGTTGGAAGCCTTTTCAAAACGCGTACAACATCGCCGTAGATGCAGTCGGCCGTGTCTTGAAGGAAGTCAATGTCGATGCCTTGCCCGCTAAAGAGCGTGGACGTCTACTTATCGTTCCAAAAGGCGACGGCCCAGTTTTTCCAGTGGCCGACAAGGATCGCGACAAAGCCATCATACAGAGAGCGATGGCACAGGCCTGCTCAGAGATCGGCTTTTATCGCAGCGCTATTGTCGACACGGGCGATGACTTCGGCTACCCGAGTCTTTGGGGTTCGGGTGGCAACGATGGCGCAATCGATTTTACGGCCCGCTACTTCGAAAACCTCGTACAGGCGCTCGTTGTCGCGGACAAGCAAGCTTCACGTGCCTGGTTGTCGTCCACACTTCAGCAGTTCCCAGCCAAAGATCTGTCGACTAAAGCCGCGGGAAAGGTCGGCCAGTTCTTGCCCGGTGGAGCGGGAGGAGCAAACTGCATCAATGGTCCTGGGTCTCAACACGACACCCTGCTTAATCCGTGGGACTTCATCTTTATGCTAGAAGGCGCGGTGTTGTTCACAGCCCACGCCACTCGCCGGCTGGAAACGCTGGAACATTCGCGCGCCGCCGCACCTTTCGCGGTCGGCGCGCAGGGTGCCGGCTACGCGAGCGCCGCCGACTCCGACGAGAGCGCACGCGGGGAACAGTGGATGCCGCTGTGGGTACAACCCATGACGCTGCCTGAATTGCGACGCCTCTTGGCGGAAGGACGCGCGCAGATCGGCGCACGCACGGCGCGCGAGCCGCTCGACTTGGCCCGCGCGGTCGCTCGGCTCGGCACGGCGCGCGGCGTCGTGGCCTTCCAACGCTACGGTTACATTGAGCGCAACGGTCAGAGCAATCTTGCGGTCCCTCTCGGACGGTATCGCGTCCCCAACCGCGTCTCACCCCGTTTGACCTGCCTCGACGATCTCGATGCATGGCTCCCACGCCTGCGCCAGGCGGCGCGAGACAACCACGCGCCCAGTCGCCTCAAGCTCGCCGAGCGACGCTTGGCGGACGCCCTGTTCGCTGTGGTTCAACGTCCCGATGAACCCAATCGCTGGCAATCGGTTCTGCTGGCGCTGGGCGGGGTGGAAGCCGTGCAAGTCACCGGCAGCGCCTACCAATGTGGGCCCGTGCCGAGGCTAAGGCCGGAATGGGTCGAGGCTGCGAATGACAACACTGCCGAATTCCGCCTCGCCCTGTCGTTTGCGCTTCAGGCTCGCAGCTTCAGCCGCGACACTGCCATGCCGTTGGACCCGATTCGCCGGCACTGGCTACCGCTCGAGAAAGACAAGCCTTGGAAGTTCGCTACAACCGGCGCCGGCACCGGCGACCAGGCTCGCTTGCAAATCGGGCCGGACGTCGTCATGCACGGACGCCGAGGCGTTGATGACGCCATCGCGATGGTGGAACGCCGACTTGTTGAGGCGGCGCAACGCGGCGAGCGCCGTCTCCCCTTGCAGGCAGCCACCAGAACCGAGGCCCACCCCGCCGACCTCGCTGCCCTGGTTAGCGGTGCGGTGGATGTGGACCGATGCCTCGACTTGGGCCGTGCCTTGATGGCGTTGAATCGGGAGCTTCGGCCGCACAAGCACATTCCGATCGGCCGCCCACAACGCATCGAATGGCCGGATGACGCCTGGCTCGCGATTCGTCTGGCGATGCTGCCGTGGCCACTGCCCGACGGCCGGCGCATCGGTGTCGATCCGGCGATCCTGCGACGCCTCGAAAGCGGCGATGCAGCAATGGCCGTCGAGCTGGCGCTGCGCCGTCTGCGTGCGGCCGGTATTTGCCCGGCGGTACGAGCAGCCTCGGTATCGTCCCAAACTGCGCGCCTTTGGGCGGTGGCCCTCGCTTTCCCCATTTCGCCACGCACCGCCGTGGAGTTTGTCCGCCGACTTGACCCCCAATCCCTCAAGGAGACCGCGTGATGCCTATCAATCTTTCCCATCTCGAAAACGCGCAGCGTCTGTTGTTTGCAATTCCGCTCAAGCCGCTTCAGGGGAAGCGCTTTCAGCCCACTGGTTTTCCCGGCCTCGGCGCCGCCACCTTTCAGACTAAGGACGGCCAGTCCCTGCTGGTCGAGAGCGCGCAAAGCATGGCTAACAGGCTCGAGATGACGTGCTGGGATGAGGCCAAGCAGGATCTCAAAGACGAGCTCAAAGGGTTGTCGCATGTCAGGGTCATGCGACACGGCAACTTCCTGACCGACACTGTCTTGGAAGCGCATCGCCTCAACAGCCCGTACGTGCTCGAAGGCGCGCTCGAAGGAGCAAAAGGAAGCAACAAGCGTTTCTCCAGTGAGCTGAAGCAAGCGCTGGGTGGGCTGGAAGAAGGCCCGATCGACCGAAGGCGACTGGCAGAAGTTCTCTTGAAATACGACATTGGTTCGTTGCTCCACGGTGTGTTCCTGGCGCAAAAGGACTTGGCCGGAGGTCGCCTCCGTGTGCCTCGCGCCATCTCTGCTTTTATCGAAGCCGATGGTGCCAGGGTCGCGCCGTCCGGGGGTGTGAAGAACGATCACGTCAATCCCTCTGGTGACAGCAAGTCCGGTTTTGGCAATGTGCCTTTCGCACGCGATGAGTTCACTGCTGATCGCATTGCCCTCTATGTCAGTGTCGACCTGGCACAAGTGCGTGGCTACGGCCTGGGTGGCGACGTCGAGCAACTGCTCATTCTACTCGCGCTCTACAAGCTGCGGGCGTTGGTTGACGGCAATTTGCGTCTGCGTACCGCTTGCGACCTGCGCCCGGACGTCGACACCGTCACCGCCAACCTTCCGAGCGGTTATGGGCTCCCTTCCATGAGCGAACTGCTTGCCGATCTCAAGCCTGCGATAGACAGGTGTCGCCCCAGAATGACCATGACCGAGGTCACATTCAACGACGAGCTCAAGAAAGCGAGGGAAGACGAGAAGACCGCTGATGGAGACGACGGTAACGGCGAAAGCGAAGCCAGCGAGGATTGATGATGCCAACGCTGATTCTGCGCTTTCCCGGCCGGCGCTATCACGCGACGCCTTGGGGGCATCACGTCAACGAAGGGCTCATCGAATGGCCGCCATCGCCGTGGCGCCTATTGCGGGCGTTGATCGCCACCGGCTACGCGACATTGCAGTGGCCTGGCGACGGTCCGCCACCCGTGGCACGTTCGTTGATCGAGAAACTCGCCAGCGTTCTGCCTCGCTACCGCCTGCCACCAGCCACAGGTGCCCACAGCCGGCACTACATGCCGCTGGCTCGGCTGAAGAACGGCCGGGAAGATACCACCTTGGTTTTCGACACCTGGGCACAGGTTGACGACGGTGCCTTGGCGGTGACCTGGGATGCAACACTGAGCGGGGAGGAGACGCGGCTTCTGGCGCTGTTGGTGGAACGGCTCGCATACCTCGGCCGGTCGGAAAGTTGGGTTGTCGCTCGGCTGGCTTCATCTGTCGAACCGTTGCCCGAAGGCCATGACTGCTTTCCGTGCGATGCCACGCAGGCGCCGGGCAAAGGGTGGGAGCAGGTTCCGCTCATGGCGCCGCTGTCGGCGGAGCGGTACATACGATGGCGACAGGCCGCTATCGAAGCCGAATCGAGAAAGCTCCCGGCCCAGGATCCCGCCACGAAAAAGCGTACTAAGGGAGCGATGAAAGCGCTGGCCCAGCAGCGAAAACTGGAGGACTCCTATCCGGCTGACCTCGTCGCCTGCCTGCAAACCACAACCAATTGGTTGCGTGAACTTGGCTGGAGTCAGCCGCCTGGCAGCGAGCGGGTGTTTTACTGGCGCCAGACCAATGTGTTGGAGGTGGGCGCACCGAAAGTACGGCACCGGGCGGTTTCCCCGGAACCTGTTGAGGCCATGCTGCTCTCGATGGCTACCGCCACCGGTAACGATCACGCGCTCCCTCCCGTCATCCGAACGCTACCCCAAGCGGAGTTGCTCCACCGTGCCCTCGTCAAGGCCGCATGCCGGAATGGTGGTGTCCCAAGCGAGGTGCTGACTGGCCGGGACGAATTGGGAAAACCGCTCGCCGAAGCGCACCAACATGCGCACCTGCTGCCACTGGATCTCGACGACGACGGACACCTCGACCATATTCTCATCTGGGCGCCAATGCGATTGGATGCGCGAGCACAGGCCGCTGTACGTGCCGTTCGTGTGACATTTACAAAAGGCGGCATCGGCCCGCTGCGTCTGGCCCTGGTCGGCTCCGGCAGTCTCAATGACTTACGGAGTCTTGCAGGCGCGTATGGCGAGGGACTCTGCGGCCTCCTTGCACCGCCATCGGGTGCAACCGAGTGGATCAGCGTCACGCCGTTCGTACCGCCCCGCTACATCAAGAAGCGGGGAAAGAATACGCTCGAAGGTCAGGTCATCGCGGAACTGGCAACGCGCGGACATCCACAGCCCGTCGCCGTTCGCGTATTGGATACGCGCAGCGAACCAAGGTTCTTGCGCATGCGCCATTTCGTTCGCTCCCGGCGGCGAGGACCGATAGCACCGGTGGATGTTGGATATGCTCTTGCCTTGCAGTTCCGTGAGCCGATCAAGGGCCCGTTGTGTCTTGGTTATGCCTGCCACTTCGGGCTCGGCCTGTTCCGATCACGAGATTCATGAACGCGCTTGACACTCCCTCCCTCTCCCTTCCCCACCAACCTTCTAGCTCCGCCATTCCTCCCTCACCACCCCGCCAGCCTCCAACCCTCACTCCCCCGCCGTCCGCCGCCGCGCCAGCACCGACGAGTACGCCAGCCACACCGCCAGCCCGCGCAGATCCTCGAACGGCGGCGGCAAAAACCTCGGCGGCTTCACCATCCCGTCGTCCACGTGCTCCGCCAGCACCGCGACGTCCTCGTACGCGACCTTCCCCGCGAACAACAGCGGCACCCGCTCGATCCTTCCACCCAGCACCGCCTCCCGCAGAAAGTCGAAGCACAGCACCAGCCCCTTCGCATAGCTGATGTCCTTCGTGAACGGCGCCCCGCCTTCCAACAACCCACCCCGAAATACCCGGCGCGTGTGGCTGAAACACTCGTCTTCGTCGTACCCCTCCGTCCGGTACCATTCATACACGTCCAGAAAGCTCGCCCCGTCCTCCGCCTTGTCGATCGCGATCAGCCGATCGTTGAGCTTCCTCGCGCGCTGCACGTACGACCGCCCCGTGAAGATCTCCGTCAGCACCGCCAGCCCTTCCTGCGTCTTCGTCGTGCGCGGCGGCCCCTTCGCCAACCACCGCGCTACCGGCTGCGCCTGCCCGTTGATCGTCGTCGCGATGTGCACCCACCCCTCGTGCACCTCCAGCACGTCCAGCTCCTGCCTGCAGAACCTCGCCCCCTGACGAAGCTTCACCCGGTCGCCCACGGCCGACGCATCCGCCAGCAGGTCCGCATCCACCACCACCTCCACGACGCCTTCGCCGAACACGCGCTCGAAGCGACCGCGCAACTCCGCGACAGCGGCCTCGGCGTCAATGTCGCTGTCGTCCGGCGCCAGGGCGGGCGCGGCCGCGATGCGCGCCAGCGCCCCGTACATCGCCAGCCCCACATCACGCACGCACAGGTCCCACCCCGGCAGCATGTCTTTCGGCGATCCCCACAGCGCCTTGGACCACCGATGAAACTCGCGTGTCCCGCGCGCCAGCAAGAGCGATACGACGTCGCGGTACTCGATCGCCGTGGCCTCCAGGATGGGCGTGAACGGGTCCGACGCTCCCAGGTCGCGCCGCACATCCCGCGCTATCTCCTCGAGCTCCTCCATCTTGCTCCTAGGGTCGAATTCGAGCTCGACCTTCTCCCACCAGTCCCGGCTCACTCGCGGCAGCTCTCGCCCCCGCGACGCCCGGAACGCATCCTCTACCCCCGCGTCCCACCGCAGCATCGGTAGCACGCTGAGGTTGCGCTGCGCCTCAACGATCCGGCGAGCCAGCGCGGCGACGCACTCCTTGTACGATCGCCACGGCGCCGAGCCCTCGCGATCGATCGTGCGTTCGTCGGCTTCGCTCTGCAGCTCCGGCACGGGATCGCCCGCCGTGCCGGTCGTATCCTGCGCGGGCACGTCGTGCGCCGTGTCGCTGCCGGGAATCGACGACGCGGTCATCCGTCGATCAGCAAGCGCGCCGCGCGGCCCGGCTCGCCCTTCACGATCGTGGCGAACAGATCGACCCGCTCCGGCAGCATCGCCTGCACCTGCGACACCACCTGCTCGACCAGCGTCCGCGCTTCCTCGATCGACGGTCCCGCCATCGCGATCGCGAAGCGCAACGGCCCGGTCCGGCCGGCCACCACCGGCGTCAACGCCAGCATCAACGTCTCGGTCAGCTCCACGCATCGCTGGGCCGCGCGGCGAAGCGCCAGCAGCTCGAGGATCGTCGGACGCTCGCTGACCTGGCGATTGGGTCCGCGAAGCTCGTAGCGCGCGACCGTCAAAGGCACATCCGCCCATTCGCTGAACGCGCCCTCCTCGTCGATCGCTTCGGCGAGCGCGTCGCGCGTGAGCAGCAGCGTCAAGCCGTCGCGCGCCTGGAGAAACTGCCTGGCCCGCGTGTGAAGCGGCGTGTCCGCGCCGAAGCTCACCAGCTTCAGACGCAGCTCGCCGAGCTGCACCTCGCCGCCGTGCATCACCGAGGTCTCCGTGCGGCGCTCGAAGCTGTGGTCGGAGTAGGTGCCGTTGGTGCTGCCCTGGTCGTTGAACGTCCAGGTTCCAGCGTTCCATCGGAGCACGGCGTGAGCGCCGGACACGGTCGGTTCGGGCAGGCAGATGTCTTGGTCCGAACGACGGCCGATGGTGAGAGTCGGCGCGCGCAGCGGATACAGGGTGCCCACGGCTTCGGGTGCGTTCGACGCGAACGTGACGAGCAGGCTCTGCGCGCCGGGGGAGAACTGTTGCACCATGCCCCGCCCGAGCGGCGGGCCTGGATCGAGACGCTCCCGCGGCACCTGCACCGGGCTCACGGTGAAGCGCGCCGGGTTGAAGAACCGCAGGTGCTTCGCCTGCGGACGCATCCTCGGGTTCTCCGACAGGCACAGGAAGATCTGCTTGACTTCGTCGACACATAACGCCGACGGCACATCAAACAGGATCTGCTCGCGCATCCGTCGCGCATGCGGCCGCGCGCCCGGCTCCGGCACCTTCGCCGTCCACATCTCCCAAAGCGTCAGGCCCAGCGCGTAGACGTCGTCCTCCGGGCTGGCTCCACCGGATCGCAACCGTTCCGGCGCCATGTAGTTCGGCGTGCCACCGTCGGGCGGCGCCCCCGGACGACGCGCGTACACCCGGGCACGCTCCTGCGCGAACCCGAAGTCCAGGATGACCGCACGGTCTTGCGTCACCATCACGTTGCCGGGCTTCAAGTCCCCATGCACCAGCCCCTGCGAGTGGATCGCCGCGAGCCCGCCCGCGCACTCGCTCGCGATCTTGCGAAACTCGTCCACCGTGTACCCGCCCGACGCCTTCTTGCGTCGAATATGCGCGTGGAGCGTCTGCCCCTCCATGTACTCCATGACCAGGATCGGCCCCCACGCGCTCGGCGCCAGGTCGTGTACGCGGCACACATGCGGATGGCCCACCGCCCGCGCGTGCAGCAGCTCTTGCCGCAACGCCTCGTCATCGCCCGGCATGCGCGAGTCCTCGCGCACTAGCTTCAGCGCCACGAGCTGCTGTGTGCTGCGGTCGTAGGCCAGAAACACCTCGCCCATGCCCCCCTTGCCAAGGCTCTGGCGGATCTCGTAGCGGTCGTTGATGACCGTTCCCTTCATCACCGGGTCGGACGCGCGGGCGATCGTGCTCATGGCGAAAGCTGTTGGACGAGAATCTTCGATCTTGCTCCGCGGTGCAATGCTTGCGCGACAGGAACGTTCCCGTCTTTGCCCAACCCCGGACCAAACGGACCTTCTACCGGACGGCCACCAGGCCTGAGCCCCGCTTTTCGCCGCTTTCCTCGCACAAACCTGGCACGGCTGCACCCCCATGACACAACGCTTCGATCGCCTGCACCCCCCGGCCCTTGACCTTCTCCGCCGGATGGCCTAGGCGGCTTGCCGCGGGTCCTTCGGCCCGCCTCGTCTTGCGGTCGCCCGGGATCTCGTACCCCGGGCGCTTCAAGAGGGAAGCCGGTGAAAATCCGGCGCGGCCCCCGCCACTGTCACCGGGGACGACGGCGAGCAAAGCCACTGGATCCAGCATCTGGGAAGGGCTCGCCCGAGGACGATCCGGAAGCCAGGAAACCTGCCGCTCGACGTGGTCCGGATCGCACGGCCTCCACGGGGACCTCGGAGGCGGCTACCTTCCTGTCCCTGATCCCCGTGGAGTTCCGCGCTCAACCCAACCGGCGTACGTGGTGGTGCGCCAAGGAGCTTCCATGTCCCGTTCCATCGTCGTTTCTGCTCTCGTCTGTCTCCTCCTGCCTGCCTGCTCGTCCGACGACAGCCCCGCATCCCAGCCCCAATCCCCGCAACCCGACGCCGCGCCGGACCACACGACCACGGCCGACGCCGAACCCGACAACACGACCACACCCGACGCTCCCGAAACGCCAGACGCGGGCCCCGACGCCCAGTCCGACGCCGAACCCGACGCATCCGCTCCCCCCTCGCCCGTCGCGGCGTTCACCGTCTCCGACTTCTCCTCCGCCGCGCAGCTCGTGACCGTCGACCTGCACCAGCCCGCCCCCAATGCCCCGGTCACGTTCGACGACCAGGACTCGATCGTCGTCGCCGACCGTACCTTCGGGTTCGTCATGCACAGGACCGACGGCACCGTCAGCGTGCTCGACGCCGGCGGCGCCGTGGTCCGCGAGGTCGACGTGAACACCGGCGGAAACGGGGCCGCCAACCCGTACGCCGCGATCGTGCCTGCGTCGGGCAAGGCTTACGTGATCCGCTACGGCCAGAACACCGTCGCCGTCATCGACACGTCCACCAACCCGGGCGTCACCGGCCAGATCGACCTGTCCGGATTCGTCGACGATCCGGACGGCCTGGTCGACGCTTTCGCCGGGGTGTTCGACCCGGCCACGAAGCGAGCGTACATCGGGATTCAACGGATCGATCAGACCCAGTTCGGCGACCCGCCCGACTACGCTGCGCCGTGCTTGCCCTCCAAGGCCGCCGTCGTCGGGATCGACACCACGACCGACACCGTGATCGACCTCAACGGCGCGGCCGATGGCAAGGCGATCGAGCTCGACGTGGTCGACCCGATCGCGATGGTGCACGACGCGGCCTCGGGCCGTCTCCTTCTGCTCGGCGTGGGCTGCGCGGCGAGCGCCGACGCCGGAGCCGCGCGCGTGGGCCGCGGCGTACAGAGCGTGGACCTCGCCAACGCAACGGCGTCGTGGCTGTGGCAAACCCAGGACCTGGCGCGCCCCGCTGCCCTGATCTGGATCGGCAGCCACGAAGCCATCCTCGGCGTCGACGACGACCTGTTCATGCGGCACTGGTACCGCTGGGATCCCGCGACCGCCACGCCCGGCGCCGAGCTGCAGGGCGTGCCGCAAGTGCCCACCTGGGACGGCGACCGCGGGCTGATCGGCCTGGCCCAGGGTTCGTCCGACGGCGGCAGCGTGCTCGACGTGGTCCGCTACGACCTCGACGACGGCACATCGGCCGTGATCGTGCCCGCGGCGATCGAGCAACCCGGGGTCTTTCCGTACTCGAGCGCCACGTTGCGCTGACACCAGCGGCGGGGTCGCGGTCGCGTCCTGGCTGAATGGCCCTGCGTTCCGCACGCCGGCTCGCCCGGCTCCCTTGACCGCCGAGACGTGACGGTATCATGTTGGCCCCGCCGAACATGGATATCGTCACGGTGCTGAAGCACGCGCGGCCCTTTGCCCAAGCCCCCGAGCAAGCGATCGACGCGATCGCTCCTCACGCCGTGACCCGCACGTTCGAGCGCGATGAGGCCGTCTGGATGGCCGGATCCGCCACCACGCACTTCTGCGTGATCCATCGGGGGCTCGTGAAGATCGTCCGGCCGCTGCCCAACGGCCGCGACGCCATCATGGGGCTGTTCGGCCCGCGCGAGAGCGTGGGCGACATCGCCGTGATCCAGGGAGGAACCTTCCCCGCCAGCGCCATCGTGTGCTCGGAGTCGGCCACCCTGATCCGCATCCCGCGCGAGGTGATCCTCGAGCAGATGCACCGGTGGCCTGGCCTCGCCGTCAGCATGAACGCCGCCCTTGCCGACCGCGTGCAAACCCTCCAGACGAAAGTGCAGATCCTGAGCGCCGGCGGGGTCGAGGCACGCCTCGCGTCCCTGCTGCTCGACCTCGCCGAACGCTTCGGCGACGAGCTCGACGACGACACCGTCGTGATCCCCATCGCCCTCGCTCGGCAGGATCTCGCGAATCTCGTGTCGACCACGCTCGAGACCACGATCCGCGTGATGAGCCGTTGGCAGAAGGCCGGCTGGGTCGACACCAAGCATGACGGCTTTGTGTTGCGAGACGTCGGCGCGTTGAAGGACACCGCGCGCAGCGTGCTTGCCTCACGGAGCAGCCCGTAGCGCGCATCGGCCGAGCGGTCTTGAGATCCCTGTTGCCGGCGCATAGGATGCGCCCCCACCGCGCGCACCCCGTTGCGCCGCGCCGACCTTATCCATCCCACCCGGAGGAGAAACGATGAGCGCCACGTCCGACGCCAACAACGACGCGCAGTCCAGTGGTGCGCCCGCTCCAGGTACGCGTCGCCTCTCGCCCGCCGCATACCGTCCCCTCGAGCCCGGCGAAACCTACGAGCCGTACATCCGGGCCGACGAGAACGTGCCCGAGTTCTCGCCCCGTGCCGTGGCGCTCGGGATCCTCATGGTCGTGATCTTCTCGGTCGCCGCCACCTACTCCGGCCTCAAGGTCGCCCAGGTCTTCGAGGCGGCCATCCCCATCGGCATCCTCGCCGTCGGTGTATCCGGCCTGTTCCGCAAGCGTCGCAACTCCATCCTCGAGAACGTGATCATCCAGAGCATCGGCGCCGCCTCCGGGCTCGTGGTGGCCGGATCGATCTTCACCTTGCCCGCCCTGTACATCATGAACGTCGCCCCGGACACCATCCAGATGCTGGGCACGATGTTCATCGTCTCCGTGCTCGGCTCTCTGCTCGGCTTGCTCTTCCTAATCCCATTGCGCCGCTACTTCATGGTCGAGCAGCACGGCAAGCTGCCGTTCCCCGAAGCCACCGCCATCAACGAAGTGTTCGTGACCGGCGAGTCCGGCGGCGCGCAGGCGCGCACCCTGGTCCTCGCCGCGGCCGTCGGCGGGCTCTTCGACTTCCTCGCCACCTCCGTCCGCGCCTGGTCCGAGGTCGTCGACTTCCAGTTCCTGCCGTTCATGCGCAACCTGGCGCAAAGCACCAGGGCCACGGTCAAGCTCAACGCGGTCAGCCTCATCCTCGGCCTGGGCTTCATCACCGGCCTGCGCTACTCCGCCATCATCTGCGCAGGCGGCCTGTTCTCCGCCATCGTGCTCGTCCCCCTCATCTTCCACTTCGGTCAGCACATCCCCGCCCTCGCCATCCCTCCTGCGCCGCTGCCCGGATTCCCCTCGTTCATCCCCGACATGTCCTCCGGCCACGTGTTCAAGCTCTACGCCCAGCGCGTCGGCGTCGGTGCCATGGCAGGCGCCGGCATCATCGGCATCCTCAAGAGCCTGCCCACCATCACCAGCGCCTTCTCCCTCGGCTTCAAGCAGCTCTTCAACCCCAAGTCCCACACCCAGAACGTCGTCCGCACCGACCGCGACCTCAAGATGAGCACCGTCATCGGCGGCATCTTCGCCGTGCTCGTCGCCATCACCATCTTCTTCTTCGTGCTCCTGCGGCAAGACCCAGCTTCCGCCGCCAAAGCACCTCAAATCACCCTCACCGGCCTCGTCATCGCCGTCGTCTTCTCCTTCCTCTTCACCACCGTCGCCGCGCTCGCTACCGCGATGACCGGCAACAACCCCATCTCGGGCATGACCCTCGTCACCCTGATCCTCGGCTCCACCGCCCTCGTCTCCGTCGGCCTCGAAGGCCAGTTCGGCAAGTTCGCTGCCATCGTCATGGGCGCTGTCGTCTGCTCCGCCCTGTCCATGAGCGGCGGCTTCGTCACCGACCTCAAGGTCGGCTACTGGCTCGGCGCCACCCCCAGGTACCAGCAGATCTCCAAGATGATCGGCCTGATGTTCGCCGCCATCGGCGTCGCCCTCACCGTGCTCCTCATCCACCGCGCCTACGGCCGAACCGACCCCGCCACCGGCGCGTTCATCTCCGGCTTCATGAACACCCAGGTCGTGCCCGCCCCGCAGGCCAACCTGTTCGCCACCATCCTCAGCGGCATCTTCGACAAAGCACCCGTCACCTGGCTGCTCTACGGCGTCGGGCTCGTCCTCGCCGTGCTGCTCGAAATGATGAAGATCCCACCCCTCGCCTTCGCCATCGGCATGTACCTTCCCCTCGAGATCAACACGCCCCTGTTCATCGGCGGCGCCATCTCCCACTTCGTCGAGACGAGCAGCAAGCACAAAGACGTCGCCGAGGAACGCGTCCGCCGCGGAACCCTCATGGCCAGCGGCTTCATCGCCGGCGGCGCCATCGTCGGCGTCATCGGCGCCATCCTCGTGCTGCTCGGCCTCAACGGCTACATCGACCTCGCCGTCGGCGAGAAGAACGACACGCTCGGCCAAGTCCTCAGCCTGATCGCGTTCGCCGGGCTCTGCGCCTTCCTCTACCTCGGCTCGCGACGCGCCAAGCCCGAACCGTCCTGACCACGCGCGTTCGTCGCGTCGACCATCCCCGCCTTTTCGGGTTCGCTGTGCCGCGCGCGCGCACGCCAGGATGCCGCACAGCCCCGCCACGCACGCCACCGGCCTGCCGTTCCCTTCGCCCGTCACCCATGCCGAAGACCGCCGACTACGACGACTCCTCGGGCGGCGGCGGCAGCATCGACACGAACGCGTCCTGCTGCCCCGTGGCCTCCGCGAACAGCCGGCTCGCCTCCTCCTGGCTCAGTTGAAACGACCTCGCCAGAAAGTCCAGATACCCCTGCTCCTCATCCTCGATCACGCCGTCCCACGCACAGAACATCGCCGCCATCCGGAATGCCACGCGACGCAACCCCGGATGCGTCAGGCGATGCACCACATCGCACATCCATGCTTCGTTGCCGCTGGTGCGGCGCCCCGCCCTCGCCAGCAGCAGGTTCACCTCGTCGTCCGTCAGGCGGCGCATCCCGGGCAACAGGCGGATCGCCGTCGCCAGCGCGTCCGACTTCTCCCGCGTGATCTTGCGGTCGATCAGGGCCGCCACCAACCCGACCTCCACCACGAGCATCACCTGCTCCTCCTCCGTGGCAGGCAGATAACCGTCCGGGTCGGCACACCGCAAGTCTGGGCAGCAAGGCTTCGATACCGTCACGCGGTCCAGCAGGATGGTCGACTCCACGAGCCTCCGCAACCCTGATCGTGTATGGACGCTCCGGCTTTCCCACCCCATGTCTGATATACCATGTCCGATCTGCCCCATCACGTACGTGACCCCGGCGACGGCGCCGATCGCCCCCTCGATGCACCCGCTCCCCTGCGCTACGTCTACGTAGCCCGCTCCCGGCGTTCCGGCGGCCTGTCCCTCGGCGTGGACCTCACTCCGCAAGGCTACTGCTCCTTCCGATGCGTCTACTGCCAGGCATCGCATCCACCCCTCGTGGACCCCGACCTGACCGTCGACACCGATCGCCTGTACGATGAGCTCTTGCGCAAGCTGCAATCGCCCGAGGCGCGCGATCTGCGCGACCTGGTGGTCGCCGGGTCGGGCGAGCCCACATGCGTGCCGAACGCTCCGGACGCCCTCGACGCTGTCCGCCGCGCCTGCGATACCGCTGCATTCGATCGCCCCCGACGCATCTTCACCAACGCCCGCCACCTGTCTCAACCCCGCGTCTTCGACGCGCTCGTATCGTGGGTCCAGCAGGGCGGCGAGCTGTGGGTCAAGCTCGACGGCGTCACCGACGCGTCCGTCGAGGCGATCAATGGCCGCCAGTTCGACGTCACCAGGCACCTGGACAACATCTGGCGGCTGGCGCGCGCGTGCCCCATCGGCCTGCAGACCATGCTCTTGCGTGGCCCCTCCACGCCCGATCCGGTCCGCACCGTACCCCAGATCGCACGCACCATCGCCGATGCGGTCCGCGACGGCGCCCGCATTCACCATGTCCACGTCATCACGATCAGCCGTGTCCCATCTGACCCGCACAACGCCGCGGTGCTCGATCCCATCGAGGCCGACGAGCTGGCCGCGTTCGGCCGGGTGATCGCCCGCGCAACCGGCCTGCCGGTAGACACCTATCCCGCCCGCTAACGGCGTCCCGAGCCCCTCGCCGCTCCCTGCATCGCGCCAAATCGTCGAAAACGCCACGCTTGCTTCGAGCCGCGGAGCTTGGCAAGGAGACGTTCCCGGCACACGGTGTCGGATCCGTCGCCGCGCACCACGCGCGAGAAAGGATGATGCATGTTCCGAGACGCCGATGATCTGCTGCGTCACATCCGCGACCCTCGCATCAAGATGGTCGACCTCCAGTTCACCAACCTGTTCGGCGGCTGGCACCACCTACAGCTTCCCGCCTCGCGCGTGGACGAGAAGCTGCTCACGCGCGGCGAGGCCTTCGACGGCGCTTCGGTGCCGGGCTACGCGAAGCTCGAAGCGGGCGACATGGCACTCAAGCCCGACCCCACCACGGCGTTCGAGGATCCGTTCTACGAGCTTCCCACGATCTCGGTCGTGTGCAGCATCGTGGAGGCGGACACCGGCGCGCCCGCCCCGCGCGACCCTCGCGGCGTCTGCATGCGCGCCGAGGACTACCTACGCAAGACAGGCCTCGGCACGCACAGCATCTGGGGCCCCGAGCTCGAGTTCTACATCTTCGACCGCGTCGACCATGGCAGCGAGACCAACTTCGCCCAATACCGCGTCGACTCCGAAGAGGCCGTGTGGCACACGGGCGCCGAGGATCGCAAAAAGCTCGGCTACACCATCCGTCCGGGCGGCGGATACCACGCCAGCCCGCCGCAAGACCGCCTCGCCGACATCCGCGCCGAAGCCGTCCAGATCCTCGAGCAAATAGGCGTGCCCGTGCGCTACCACCACCACGAGGTCGGCGGCCCGGGTCAGTGCGAGATCGAACCGCTGATGGGCCCCATGCTCAAGATGGGCGACGCCATCATGCTCATCAAGTACGTCGTCAAACGCGTCGCCGATCGGCGCGGCAAGACCGCCACGTTCATGCCCAAGCCATTGTATGCCGAGGCGGGGTCGGGCCTGCACTTCCACCAGCACTTCTTCAAGGGCGACGAGTGCGTGTTCTACGACAAGACCGGCTACGCCGGACTCTCGCGCCTCGCTCGATCCTACGTCGCCGGGCTGCTCTCCCATGGACGATCCCTGCTCGGCCTGACCAACCCGTCGACCAACAGCTACAAGCGCCTGGTGCCGGGCTTCGAAGCACCCGTCAACCTCTTCTACTCGCTCGGCAACCGCTCCGCCGCGATCCGCGTGCCCAAGTACGCCATCGAGCCGCAAGAGAAGCGCGTGGAGTTCCGCCCGCCCGACGCCACCTGCAACGGCTACCTCGCCATGGCCGCGATGCTCATGGCAGGCATCGACGGCATCCTGCACGACCTGGACCCGGCGCCGCTCGGCTTCGGCCCCATCGACGAAAACGTCTTCAAGTGGAGCGACGAACAGCGCGCCACCATCAAGCCGCTCCCCGACTCGCTGGCAGGCGCCCTGCGCGACCTGGCCGCCGACCACCAGTACCTGCTCCAGGGAAACGTCTTCACGCAGGACCTGATCGACGTCTGGATCGCGCGCAAGACTAAGGAGGCCGAGGAGATCCAATCCCGTCCGCACCCCCACGAGTTCGCGATGTACTACGCCGTCTGAGAGGCCGCAGCTCGACCCCGCCATCGTCGAGTGCACTGCGTCGGCCCTGTTTCTTGACCCTTGCCCTCTCCCCTGCCCCTTCCCTTGCCCGACGCGCCAGCAAGGGTGCGGCTAGCCAGGCTGGTTGCGTTGTGTCGTACGGGGAGCGCGCGTCTTATCCGAACCCGGGCCGACACCATGCCCCCGGCATCGTCGATCATGGTTGACTTGCACGCGCCGATGTGAAACAAGCCCGGCTCGCTTCGCCATCCTAGCTCAGCGGTAGAGCAGCGGTTTCGTAAACCGCAGGTCTGGGGTTCAAGTCCCCAGGATGGCTCCACGGGCGCGCACGCAGCAGGTGGCCTACTCCGCTGCCCAGGCTTCCCCGCCAACGCGCAGCGCCGACTCGCGCGATCTCGGTCGGCATGCAGCGTGGCTCACCCTGTCTCCGTGGCATGCGGGCAGGCACGACCGCAACACCACGATGACTCGTGTCCACCGATGATCCGCCCAAGCCGCCTGCTCACTCGCCCCCCGCCGCGGGCGCAACCGACGCAGGAGCATCGGACGCCAGCGCCTTCTCGAGCATCGCGTAGGCGTCCGGATCTCCCTTGACCAGACGAGTCGCGCCGAGCAGACGGAGCACCGGCGACGCTCGCGAGACGTCTTGCAGCGCGGCGACAACGAATTTCTCGAACTCCTCGGACAGGTCCGCGCGCGCACAAAGCGTGTCCCCCGGAAACGGATCGCTCGTCGCCAGCACCGCCAGGCCGTCGTCGTCACGCCACGACTTGGCGATGACCTCGCCCGCCGCGCCGACCGTGCAGAAGCCAGCGCCGATGTCCGCCGTGCCCGCGCGCAACGCCTCCACGACAGCCGCATAGGAGCCGAGAAACCCCTGGGAGGCCAGGTCCGCGTCCGGCGATATTCCCGCAGCCCGCATCATCCAGCGTGGGATCGTGTAGCCCGCGGCCGACCACGCATCCACCCACGCCGCCCGCTTTCCCCGAATCTCCGCGATGCTCGTCACCACCCCCCTGCGCGCGAGCACGGCCGCGGAATACATCGTCGATCCGTTTCGCTCCAGCACGGCCAGCAACCGGATCGCCCCGAGCTGCTTCGCACGCACGTACGCCACAGCAGGAAGGCACGCGAACTCCACGTCGCCCTCCAGCACCGCATCCACCAGCTCGGCGTAGGAGAAGTAGCGCAGTAGGTCGCAGCGAAATCCAAGCGCCTTGGTGAACGCATCGCCAGCATCAGACTCGGACGGTAGCTGGCGCACCACCACGATCCCGATCCGCAACGGACGCTTCTTGCTCATCGTCGCCAGCGCCGGAAGCACGCCATCGTCAAGCAATCCGCCGTCAGAGGGCGCATCGCTCGACAACCTCGGCGCGGCGTCGAGCTCGCGGTCGAGCTGCTGGGAATCTCCCTCCCGCGGAGCCGCCGCCGCGGCAAACTCAGGCGCCGACGTGTCGATCACCTTCAGCGCCTCGCGAAACTCGCGCATCGATGCGAAGCGGTCGGCAGGACGTCGCGCGAGGGCTCGCAGGATGGCTGCGTCGAACGCGGGCGGCAGTTGCGGCACCAGGGTCGACGGCGGCGCCACGGGCTGACGCAGAATGTCAAGCATGAGCTCGAGTGGGGACCGCCCCTGAAACGGCAGACGCCCCGTCACCACCTCGTACAGCGACACGCCCACCGACCAGATGTCCGTTCTCGCGTCCACTTCGCTCCGCGCCTGCACCAGCTCGGGCGACATGTACTTGGGTGTCCCCACCAGCGATCCCGCCAGCGTGATCCTCGACTCGTTCATGTCGTGCACGCTGATCGCGAGCCCGAAGTCCGTCAGCATCGGAACGATGTAGTCCTCCGCCTTGCGCGCCAGCAGGATGTTCGATGGCTTGACGTCACGATGCACGATGCCGTGGTCGTGCGCGAGCGACAGCGCCTCCATGATGGGCACGAAGATCCGCAGCGCCGTGCGAAGCCCCAGCGCGCCCTGACGCCGCAAACACGCTTCCAGCGTCTCCCCCTGCACCAGCTCGTGCACCATGAACAGCGACCCGTTGACGTCGGTGCCCATGTCGAGGATGCGCACCACATGCCGATGCGTCAGCCGCGCCGACAACCTCGCTTCCCGCTCGAAACGCCTCCGCGCAGTCTCGTCCGCCACCTCGCCCACCGGCAAAACCTTCAAGGCCACGCGACGCTGCGTCCACACGTTGCGAGCCTCGTAGACCTGCCCCATCCCTCCCACGCCGAGGAGCCGGATAACCTCGTAGGTGCCGCCGACAACCGTCCCCGCCGGCATCGCGCGGAACTCGCCTGGCACAGGCTTGGGGGAAGGCCGGTCGCTCATCGCACGTAAGGCGGTCCGTATCACGCGGAAATTCGCGAGGATTCCCTACTCGATGGGCCCGGACCGGTCAAGCGCGGCCTGGCCGGATGCCCCCACAATCGACAAGCCCACGCAAGTTCTACATTGACGACCATGTCCTACATCGGTACCTTGTCCACGATCCGTTCCCGGCCCAACGCGCCGACGTCAACGGATCGGTCGACACTCCCAGGTCCGATGCTCCCCCAGGAGGTTCCCATGAGCAGGCTCGCTCTCCCCTTGCTTCTCGCTCTGGTTCCGGTTGTCTTGCCCGCTTGCTCGGCCGCGGATTCCGAAGAGCCGCAGACGCCAGCAGACCAGCTCTCGCCAGACGACTACGTCAAGGGCGAAGAGGGCAAAGAAGACGCAAGCGCCCTGGCGACGGTGCTCGACTTCGAGTTCGATGGCGAGCTGCTGACCGACTATGCGTGGGATACGCGGCGCGTGATCCAGGACCAGCTCCTGTACACCATCGGCCATCTCAACGGGGACAAGGCCGTCGGCCGCCTCGACAAGCTCGACCTGAGCAACGTCAAGACGGCACCGGCGGGGAGCGGCAAAACGCTTCTCACCTACCACGCGAAGATGCCCGTGGCGTGGGGCAGCAAGACAAACCTTCCCACGACCTACACGCTGACGCTGCCGCGCGATGTCAGCTACGCAGGGCAGCAGGCCTTCACCGACAAGTACAAGACGACCTGCGTGGACTGGGGCGCGCACGACGTGAGCACCGGCAGCATGTGGTACTACTATCGTCCGGCCAAGAGCGGCTGCAAGCTCGCCGAAGAAGACGTGGTCAAGCTGCCCGTGACGGTGACGGTCAGCGCGGTCAACACGACCGGCAAGTACCCCGAGTATCACAAGGTCTGGGAAGACAACGCTTTCAATGTCGTCGCGGTGTTCGGCAAGTACGAGGACGGCGCGACGAGCGCGAGCGACGCCGGGATCGCGGCGTTCAACGAGTTCGTGGGCGCGATCCGAAGCAGGCTCAACACCCTCGGGCTCGAGACGACACCGGAGAACGTGCCCGCGTCGCCAGGCGTCGCGACCCCCGACATCGAGTTCCGGGCCACGCTGACTGACGGCAAGAAGGTGCAGGTCAATGCCTTGCTCGTCGACAACGTAGCGAACGCCACGACGGCCTTCTACGACCGCTACGAGGGGCTATCGACCCGGGCGGACCTCATCGTGTACAACGGCCACGCCGGGCTCGGCCAGAACGTGCGCGCCCTCGCGAAGAAGGGCAAGTGGGTCGCCGGCCAGTACGTCATCGTCTTCATGAACGGCTGCGACACCTTCGCCTACGTCGACGGCTCCCTCGCCCAAACCCGCGCGGCGATCAACCCGGACGATCCCACCGGCACCAAGTACATGGAGATCGTGACCAACGCCATGCCGGCCTACTTCGCCTCGGATTCCGAATCCACCATGGCGCTGGTCAACGGCCTGCTGAGCTACGCCGAGCCCCGAACCTACGAGCGCATGTTCAAGGACGTCGACTCGCATCAGATCGTGCTCGTGACGGGCGAGCAGGACAACGTGTACTTCCCGGGCTACACCGAAGGAGGCACGGAGCCCACGGTGGAACCATGGAGCGGGCTGTCGGAGTCGGGTGCGATCGCCAAGAACGAGGAGCATCGCTTCGAAACGCCCGCCCTGGCCGCCGGCACCTACGAGTTCAAGATGACCGGCACGGGCGACGCCGACCTCTACGTTCGAGTCGGCACCGCACCGACCGCACAGCTCTACGATTGCCGCCCCTACCGCTCGGGCTCGAACGAAACCTGCGTGGTGAACCTCACCAGCGAGGCTCCCATCCACGTCATGGTCCGTGGCTACGCCGCCAACTCGACCTACCAGCTCGCCGGCAAAGCACGCTGACGCACACCCCGGCGCGGCAAGCCGAAAGTCCCAACACGGATAGGGATGAGTGGCCCATCCGTTCACCCGAAAAATCGACGTTGGTGTGTCCCTGGCGCCGGGATTGCTCGTGGCGAGACGCCCCACGCATGATAGCTCTCGGGTCATGCCTGGCCGGGATGCAAGAACGAAAACCGCAAAGCTCAACTGCTGGGAGTTCAAGAAGTGCGGTCGCGAACCCGGCGGGGCCAACGTCGACGCGCTCGGCGTGTGCCCCGCTGCGGTGGCGTCCTCTGCCGATTGCATCAACGGCGGCAAGAACGGCGGCCGCGTGTGCTGGATCGTCTCCGGCACCATGTGCTGCGGGGAAATCGAGGGAACCTTCGCCTCCAAGATCGGCGACTGCCTGCTGTGCGACTTCTACGGAAAGGTCATGCGCGAGGAAGGCGAACAGTTCGTTTCCGTTGCCCGCATCCTATCCAGGCTCGCCGTCAACGGCTGATCGCCAGCCCGGGCGTCACGGGCCCACCAGGATTGGTTCGCGTTCGAGCCTGACCCCGAATCGCCGGAACACCACGGCCCGGATCTCTGCCTCGAGCTCCAACAGCTCTCGCGTGGTGCCTCCCCGGTTGACCAGCGCCAGCGCATGCCGCGCGGACACCCCTACCCTGCCCCGCGTGCTGCCGCGCGGAAACCCTGCCCGCTCGATGAGCCACGCAGCAGGCACTTTCCAACCTCCCGCTGACGCAAACCCTGGCATGGTCGCGCCGTCGGCGAGGACGCCCTCGTCCCGCAGCCTGGCCTCCAGCTCATCGCGTTCGGCGGGCGAAAGCACCGGGTTGACGAAGAACGAACCGGCGCTGACCGTCTCTGGGTCGCCGGGATCCCACACCATGCCTTTGGCGCGGCGCAGCTCGATCACGGCATCGCGCACGCGGCTCAGCGGCGCGATCGCGCCGGGATCAATGCCCAGCGCACGCGCAAGCTCCGCGTAGCGCACGGGCCGGCTCCCATCGGACCTTGCGAGCCCGAACCGCACCCGGGTCACCACGTAGCGGGCGTTGCCCCGGAACACGCTGGTTCGGTAGCCGAAGCGGCAATCCGACGGCGCGAGATGCACGAACCGTCGCGCGGTTCGGTCGAATGCGCGGACGTCGACGATGGTGTCGGCGACTTCCTGGCCGTACGCGCCCACGTTCTGAATCGGTGTGGCCCCCACGAGGCCGGGGATGCCGGACAGGCATTCGAGCCCGGACCAGCCCTCGGCGACGGCGCGCTCGACAAGGCCGTCCAGCGGCTCTCCAGCAGCCACATCGACCAGGACACGGTCGGCGTCGGCGCGGACCTCGATCCCTCGCGATGCCATGTGGATGACCATCCCGGCGAACCCGGCGTCGGCCACCACGACATTGCTGCCGCCGCCGAGGATGAACACCGGATCCCCGGACTTGCGTGCGCCTTCGATCAGCTCGACCAGGTCGTCTTCCGACGATGCATCGGCGAACCGGGACGCGGGCCCGCCCAGACGGATGGTTGTCCAGGAAGCGAGCGGAACGTCGAAGCGGACGGCCATGGGAGGGGGTTACGCCGCTGCGCGGGCGAACGCAAGAAAGCGGGATCAGTGTCCGATTCGGCGGACCTCGAGCACGTCGGGGTGCCGGTCGATCCTCGCGATGAGCCGAACCGCTTCGTCGGCGTTGGCGAATTCGAGGGAGAAGCGCAGGCGCGCCTTGCCGTCGCGGTCTCGGGCATCGGCCCTCGCCGCGCGCAGCTTCACGCCGCTCTGGGCAACCAGATCGGACAGATCGCGCAGCAACCCCGGACGATCGTGGGCGCGGATCTCGACGTCGACCGGGTAGCGTTCCTGGCCGGCGCCGCCCCAGTCGATCTCGACGATTCGCTCGGGCTCGCGAGCTCCGACGATGTGGGGGCAATCGCGCCGGTGGATGCTGATGCCTCGCCCGCGGCTGACGAACCCCACGACCTGATCGCCGGGGACGGGGTTGCAGCAGCGGGCGCGCCGTCCGAGGATGTCCTCGACCCCCGACAGGGACAGGCCCGACGCGGCCTTTGCCTTGCCCTTTTCCGGCTCGACGGGAGGGATCTCGGGCTCGGGGGGCGGCTGGCGCTCACGCTCGATCTGCAGGGCGGCGGACGCTACCGACGGGGCGTTGCGCACGCCGAACCCCACGGCTTCGTAGAGGTCTTCGGCGGTTTCGTAGCCGAGGCGCTCGCACAGATCCGCCACGGTGACATGCTGAAGCGCCAGCCGCGAGAGCTCCCGGTCGACGATCTCCTTGCCCTGCTGGACTGCGTCGTCCTTGCCCTGCTCGCGGAACCAGGCGCGCACCTTGGCTCGTGCGCTCGTGGTCTTGAGGTAGCCGAACGCCGGGTTCATCCAGTCGCGGCTCGGCGCGGGCTTCTTGTGCGTGAGGATCTCCACGCGGTCACCCGTCTTGAGCTGGTAGTCGAGCGGGACGATCTGGTCGTTGACACGCGCGCCACGGCAGCGGTGGCCGACCATGGTGTGGATGCGATAGGCGAAATCGAGCGGGGTGGATCCGACGGGCAGATCGATGATGTCGCCGGCGGGCGTGAACACGTAGACCTGATCCTTGAAGATGTCGGTCTTGAGCGACTCGGCGAACTGATGCGGGTCGCTAACCTCGCGCTCCCAGTCCATGAGCTGCCGCAGCACCATGAACTTCTTGTCGGCCTCGCGCAGGGACTTGCGCCCCTCCTTGTAGGCCCAGTGCGCGGCGACGCCGTACTCGGCGTAGTGGTGCATCTCGGCCGTGCGAATCTGGACCTCGATGGGCTTGCCGCCTGGCCCCACGACCGTTGTGTGCAGCGACTGGTACAGGTTCTCCTTGGGACGCGCGATGTAGTCGTCGAACTGGCCCGGGATGGGCACCCACACACTGTGGATGATGCCGAGCGCCGCATAGCAGTCGGTGATCTTGTCGGTGATGATACGGACCGCAGCGACGTCGTGGATCTGGTCGAGCCCCACCTTCTTCTGCACCATCTTCTTGTAGATGCTCGCGAGATGCTTGCTTCGACCGTACACCTTGGCCTTGATGCCATGCTCGTCGAGCTTCTCCCTGATCGTGCGGATCGCCTGCTCGATGAGCTGCGCGCGTTCGGCTCGCTTCTCGCTGAGCAGGGTCTCGAGCTCGTGGAAGACCTCCGGCTCCAGCTCGCGCAGGGCCAGGTCCTCGAGCGCGCTCTTGAGCTGCCAGATACCCAGCCGGTTGGCGAGCGGCGCGAACAGATCGCGCGTCTCCCGGGCAAGCCGCAAACGCTCGATCTTGTCGTCGCTCTCCGACAGCGCGCGCATGCGCTGCACGCGAATCGCGAGGGCGATGATGACGACGCGCACGTCGGCCGCGATGGCGATGAACGTCTTGCGCAACGTCTCGGCGGCTTCCGACTCGATGCGGTCCCAACGCACGGCGTCGAGCCGTCGCACGGCCTCCCCGAGGCGGGCGACCTCCGAGCCGAACTTCTGCTCGAGCGTTTCTGGCGGAACGCGGTCGCCCAGCGGAACGACGAGCGACGCGGTGATCGCGGGGATGTCCAGCCGCATGCCCGCGAGCACGGCGGCGGTCTCCAGCGCATGCTGCACGCGGACCGGCGACCGGTGCTCGACCAGCAGGTCGAACGCGCTCTGCAGGAGGGTCAGATCGGCCTCGGGCTGGACCTGGCGGACTTTGGCGACAACCTGGTCGAAGCTGTCGTGCAGCGAAGATCCCATTTCGTGGTGGGTTAGCACATGGCTTCGGAACGCACCAAGCGCGTCGCGCGCGTGGTCTTGCTTCAATGCCTCAACGATGGGTTGTACGTGCGCAAGCGTGATCCCGATGCTTCATCCATGGGCGTCACCCAGCCGCAGTCCGACGGGCAGGTCCAGGGAAGCTCGCCGCAGTTGAACTCGCAGACGTGGTTGCCGCAGACACAGGAGTAGCCGCAGTCCTTGGGGCAGTTGAGCTGGCTTTCGCCGCAATTCGGCTCACATACGTAGTCGCCGCAGAGGCAGGAGAAGCCGCAATCGGTCGGGCAGCTATACTGGTTCTCGCCGCAGCTCGGCTCGCACACGTAGTTGCCGCAGAGGCAGGCCGACCCGCAGTCCTGCGGACAGCTAAACTGGCTCTCGCCGCACTGGGGCTCGCACGCGAAGTTCCCGCAGTAGCAGTACGAGCCGCAATCCTGCGGGCAATTGAACTGGCTCTCACCGCACCCCGGCTCGCAGACGTAGTTGCCGCACACGCACGAGCCGCCGCAATCGGGCGCGCAGGTGTAGACCGTCTCCCCGCAGTTCGGATCGCAGATCTTGTCGCCGCACACACACGATTGTCCGCAGTCCACAGAACACGACCACGGATCCTCACCGCACATCGGGTCGCAGTAGTGGTCGCCGCAGATGCAAGGCGATCCGCAGTCCATCGGGCAGGTGGTCGACGTCTCGCCGCACTGCGGCTGGCACGCGTAGTTGCCGCAAGCACAGGTGTAGCCGCAGTCCATCGGACACGTGAGGCTCGTCTCCCCGCAACCGGTGTCGCAATAGTAGTCGCCGCAGACGCAGCTCTGGCAGTCCTTGGGACAGCTCGCCGCCGTCTCCCCGCATTGCGGCTGGCAGGCGCCGTTTCCGCAAACGCACGTGTAACCGCAGTCCATCGGGCACGTGACGCTCGTCTCTCCGCAGCCCGCATCGCAGAACGCATCGCCGCACAGGCAGCTCTGGCAGTCCTTCGGACAGCTATACTGGTTCTCGCCGCAAGCAGGGTCGCACTTGCCGTCGCCGCACTTGCACGGGCTTGGGCAGTCGATCGGGCAGGTCGCGCCGTTCTCCCCGCAGGGTGGCTGACACTGCCCGTTGCCGCAGATGCATACCACCGGGCAGTCCAGCGGGCAGGTCGCCTCCGTTTCGCCGCAAGCCGCGATGCACGCGCCGTCGCCGCAGATGCATTCCGCCGGGCAATCCTGCGGGCAACTGGCGTTGGTTTCGCCGCACGACGCCTGGCAGACACCGTTGCCGCACGCGCAGCTCACGGGGCAATCCTTGGGGCAACTCGCGCTGGTTTCGCCGCAGGACGCCTGGCAGACACCGTTGCCGCAGATGCACGGCTGCGGGCAATCTTGGGGGCAGGTGGTCGAGCTCTCGCCGCAGGACGGCTGGCAGGCGCCGTTGCCGCAGATGCATGGGGCGCCGCAGTCGACAGGGCACGTGGCGCCGGTCTCGCCACAGGACGGCTGGCAGACACCGTTGCCGCAGATGCATGGGGCGCCGCAGTCCGCGGGGCAGCTCGCACTGGTTTCGCCGCACGACGGCTGGCAGACACCGTTGCCGCAGACGCACGTGACGGGGCAATCCTGGGGACAGGACTGGGAGCTCTCGCCGCAGGATGGGTCGCACTTGTGGTCGCCACACGAGCAGGTCGGGCAATCGGTCATGCAGGACTGCTGGTTCTCGCCGCACCACGACTCGCAAACGCCATTGCCGCACCAGCAGGATCCGCCGCAATCCACGCCGCACGAGTACTCGTTTTCGCCGCACCACGACTCGCACACGCCATTGCCGCACCAGCACGTGCCACCGCAATCGGTGCCGCACGAGTACTGGTCCTCGCCGCACCAGTTCTCGCACACACCGTTGCCGCACCAGCACGGCCCGGTGCAATCCACGCTGCACGAGTACTGGTCCTCGCCGCACCACGGCTCGCAGGCGCCATTGCCGCACCAGCACGGTCCGGTGCAATCCACGCTGCACGAGTACTGGTCCTCGCCGCACCACGGCTCGCACACGCCATTGCCGCACCAGCAGGATCCCCCGCAATCGTAGCTGCAGGAGTCCTGGTCCTCCCCGCACCACGGCTCGCAGGCGCCATTGCCGCACCAGCATTTGCCACCGCAATCCGTGCTGCAGGTGTTCGAGCTCTCGCCGCACCATGTGTCACAGATGCCGTTTCCACAGACGCAGGCCGACCCGCAGTCGTACGGGCAAGTGGATGCATTTTCCTCGCAGGCTGCCTCGCAGACCAGGTTGCCGCAGACGCACTGGGCGCCGCAGTCCTTGGGGCAGTTGCCCGAGGTCTCGCCGCAAGCGGGCTCGCAGGCTCCATTTCCGCACTGGCAAGCGTCGATGCAGACTCGTTGCTGCGGGCTGCAGATCCGGGCGGGGCCGGGATGGTCCGCGCAGCTCACGCAAGCCTCACCGTTGGCGCCGCAGGCCGAGACCGAGTCTCCGCGGACACAGTTTCCTTGCTGGTCGCAGCAACCGTCGAAGCACGTAGCAGGTGAGCAGGGCAGCGAACCGCCCGAGCCGCCCAACCCGGCATCGAAGCTGAGCGCGTCCGGATCGTCCAGGCCGGAGCGTCCGCAGCCGGCCAGCGCGAGCAGGCACGCCATCGAGACGATCCACGACAGAGGGGCGAGCGATCGCAGAGCAAGTGAATAGTGCATGGCGAACTCCCAACCTCGCACGTCGCGCCGGGGAAGGCGCGAGAACGGACCTCACAGCAGAAGAACCCGAAGGATGCGAAGCAGCGTCCATGCCAGCGCGCGGAGCGCGCCGGACACGAGCCAATCCGCAGGAAAACCGTAGCAGCACGGAGACGGGCGGTCCAAGCTCACGCCATCGCGGCGCCCTGCGGATGGCACAGGTTGAGCCAGCAGGAGGCGCGACAGAGCTTGACGGCATCGCGCGCCTGGGGGAAGCCAGCGTCGTGAGCGAGCTTGATCCCTACCGCGACGACCGTCCGAGCCTGTTGGCAGAGAACGAGCGGCTCCGCAGGGAGCTGGCGCGGACGCGTCGCGGCAGGGCGTGGCCGGTCGTGGCAGCGTTGGGCGGCTACCTGGTGTTGCTGACCGAGCTGCGAGAATGGTTGAACGGGACGGATCCGGTGCGGTACTGGTTCGCGCTTGGCTCGCTGATCGCGGCGCTGGGTGTCAGCGTGGTGCTTGCCATCCGGCTCGTGTTCGCCGGCCGTCCGTGAGGAGGAAGAACTAACATGGCGCACATGCCGACGGTTCGATTCGACGGTGGCGATCTGATCAGGGTCATCAAGCGTGTCGTGCTGGCGGGCGTGCTACTCGTGGTCATCGGCATGGTATCGTGCAGCACGATCACGCGGGTGGACGCCGCGCATGTGGGGATACGCGTGAAGCTGGCGGGCTCGAACCGCGGCGTGGACGACATCCCCGTCGTGACGGGCTGGGTGTTCTTCAACCCGCTGACCGAGCAGATCATCGAGTTCCCGACCAGCGTGCAAAACGTGGTGTGGACGGCCTCGCCGCACGAAGGGCGCACGGTCGACGAGTCGATCACGTTCTCGTCGTCGGAAGGCGTGAACGTGGGTGCGGACATCGGCATGTCGTTCCACATCGAGCCGAAGATGGCTCCGCACATTTACCTGCGATTCCGCGAGCCGAACCTGCTGACGCTGGCGGACCGATACATTCGCAACGCGGTGCGGGAGGCGTTCAACGGCGTGGCGTCGAAGATGCAGGTGCAGGATATCTACGGAGCCGGGAAGACCAAGCTCATCCAGGACGTGACCAAGGAGCTGCAGACGACGTTGGGCAAGGACGGCTTCGTGATCGACCAGCTCACGATCAACGGGGCGCTTCGGTTGCCGGAGAACGTCGCGCAGGCGATCAACCAGGCGATGGAGGCGACGCAGAAGGCGATCCAGGCGGAGAACCGGGTGCGTCAGGTGCGTGCGGAGGCGGAGCAGGCGATCGCGCAGGCGCACGGCGCCGCGGAGTCGGCACGCGAGCGCGCCAAGGGCGAGGCCGACGCGCTCCTCATCCGGGCCAAGGCAGAGGCCAAGGCGAACACGATCATCCGTCTGTCGACCACCGGCACCGTACTGCAGTACCGCGCGCTGGAGCGCTGGGACGGCAAGCTGCCCACGATGAACAACGGGCCGCTGCCGATGCTCACGTTCGACCTCGGCAAGGGAAACCTGAGCGCGGATACGGAGAAGAAACTGCGAGAGCTGCTGGAAGAGCCCACGCCCGGCGAGTCGAAGAGCCCCACGCCCGACGACGCCGCGGCGTCCCCGGGTGCCGAAGCCCCCAAGGCGGATCCCGCGGGAGGCGCGAAGCCGCCAGCGCCGCCCGCTCCCGCCGGCTCCCCCTGACAACATCGCGACGCCGTCGCGAGGACCGGTGTAAGCTGGCCGCCGCGGGGCCGTTCCGTGCAAGAGGGCCGAACGCATGTACCAGCCAGCCAACCTCGCCGCGCGATCCATCCTTGCCGCCGCTCTGGGCGCGTGCTGTGTCGCCGGCTGCGCCACCACCCGGATTCCGCTGACCCAGGAGCTCCGCGAGCAGCACCGTCTCTCCCCCGACGAGCTGAAGAACCTGCAATACTACGTGTCGAACACCATCACGCTTCGCCGCGAGCTGGATTCGACAGACAAGCAGATCACAGCCGGTCACAAGCTCGTGCTGACCTCGGGCAAGTCCATCGAAGAGGTGGTGGTGGAAGAAGGCACACCGGGTGTAGCGCTGGACGTGGGACGCACCCACATCGTCGTGAGCTTCGGAGCCGGCGTGGATCTGCGGTTCGCGCTGCGCGGCGATGGAACGTATGGTGCCGACGCCCCGGCGGACCGTGCGTATGCGCGGGCACCCGACCCGTTTCCAGGCAATCACCCGGACAGCGTTCGTCCCGAGCCCGCCCCGGAGCCGAGCGGGCTGACCGGCATGTTCTGGCTCGCGACCGACCGGAGCTCGAACCAGGTGTTCCTGCAAGGCAAGTGGTTCGATGCGGTGAAAGACAGCTTGCGCGCGCACCTTCTCATCGCCGCGGAAGCATTGGACGACGTGGACGAGCGACGTACGGTGGTGCCAGGCGTCAAGCTCTGACCGGCGTGGTTGTCCATGCGCGGGTGATGGCATGCGTGTACGGCGCGGCGATCGATCTCCCGGCGCCTCGCGCGGGGAAAGGATTGAAACCCGCAGACAGCCCCCTGGGGTCGAGGCGGTGCCGTCGATTCAGGCGCCAGGGCCAGCGCCCCAAAAGTTCACCAACGCCTGGTCGGAGTCCTCTCCGAACGACTGTACGGTTCCTCCGGAGATCACGTAGGTCGCATGGGTGCCGTAGGTGCGGGAGAACACGACCAGGCCGCGCTTGCCGGCCGCCTCGAAGACAAGCTCCGCCATCTTGCTGTCGCGGGATGAGGTGAGGGACGCGCCGCAAACCGGGCAGTCGATGTCGACGCTCGTGCCGACCTGAGGCTGGGCGTCGTCGGCGAAGACCACCGAGTAGTTGCCCGGTTGGGGGTGAAGCAGCAGCAGCCCAGCGCGGTCGCGCCATCGGGTGCGCAAGATGATCTCGTTGACGGGGTTGAGGTGGGCACCACAATGCGGGCAGCGGTAGCGAGTATCCATCGGAGCCTCCGGCGGTTACCGTAGCACCATGCGAGCGGGAGAGGGGGCTAGCGGGGCGAGAGGATTCGGGTCTGGTCCACCGTTTCATCCCATTCAGGACCGAAGCCGTCGTAATGCACGCGATAACGTTCGCCGGGGAGCACCTCGATGATCGAGGCGGCGTAGGGTTTGCCGTGCCACTCGACGCGCACGTGGGCGCCGACTTTGTATCGGGAGGGCGGGACGGCGCCGGAGGAAGCAGACGCGGCGGGGCCGCCTCCCCGCCGCACGACCTTGGACGGCGGAGGCGGAGCGAGCACGGGCCCTTGGACGCGTCCTTTGATGCGCGAGACGTTGACGTTCTCGTCCCAGATGGAGTCGTAGCCGTCGAAGTGCACGCGATAGCGCGCGGGGCCTTCGACGGACACGATGACGGCGGGATACTCGGCACCTTCCCATTCGACCATGACGTGGTCGCCGACGACGTAGCGCTCTTTGCACGACGGCGAGGCGGCGAGCAGGAGCAGCATGAGGGCGGCGCATGCGGTGCGTCGGATCATGGTTCTGGACCTGGATAGCCCGGTAGCGGGTGACGCATCAAGCGGGAGGAGGGGGGACGGACGGTTGCGCGGCGCGCTCTTGGGAGGCAGGACGCCACCCGAAGCGGGAGATGGCGTCCTGGCGCTGGGTGATCCAGGCGCGGATGGCATCGCGTGTGGAGCGGTGGGCCCATTGCAGGATCTCCCGACGTGCGGTGGGGCTGGCCGCGTTGCGCGTGAATCGCATCGCCTCGGAGGGGTCCGGCTCGATGAGCAGCACCTCGGTGCGGCCATCGGCGAGGGCCGTCCGGATCGCGGCGCGGAGCCTCGCGTGAACATTCGAGCGCATCGACTGGTTGTAGACCCACATCAGGCCCTTGTCGCGTAGGCTGGTGCCCGGGCCGTAGCCCGTGGGCACGTCCGCCTTGCTGCCGGGGCACAGCGGGACGTTGGGATTGACGACGACGATGAGTTCGGCGCCCTGGGCGCGTGCGATGTCGATCTCGTTGTCCGGGCCGACGCCGCCGTCGATGTAGAATCGCTCGCCGACGCGCACGGGGGAGAAAAAGACGGGGAGCGCCATGGAAGCGGCGCAAGCGAGGGAGACGGGCACATGGTCGAGCCCCGGGGCGCCGAACAGGACGTGTTGGCCGCTGTCGAGGTCGACGGCGGTGATGAGCAGGCGCTTGTCGATGGTGCGAAAGCTGTTGGGAATACGGCGGCGCAGGAACACCTCGGACAGGAAGCGCTCGTAGCGATCGAGCGACAGCAAGCCCGCGGGCAGAGCGTCGAAGAAGCGGTCGAGCTGCTCCCAGACGTCGCTGGGCATGGGGGCAGGGCTACGTGCGACGAGGGCGGCGAAGCCGCGGCGCATGGCAGCGACGATGGCCTCGATGGTGCGCTTCCACTCCGTGTAGTCGAACGACAGGATGTGACCGCGCTCGAGGGGGAAGAAATTGTCCGCGGGGTCGATCAGGGCGCGGTACAGGCGCTGGACGGGCACACCGCCCGCAAGGCCCGCAGCCACGGCCGCGCCGCTCGAGGTTCCCACGAACAGGTCGAACGAGGCGTCGTCGACAACGGCTTCGAGGGCCGACAGCGCTCCGACCTGATACATAGCGCCGGTGACACCTCCACCGGTCAAGCACAGGGCGGTTCGGGGCGGGTTGGTCATGCGGCGTCCTCCTGGCGAGCTTGTTGGGCGCGCTCGCTGCGACGGGCAATGAAGATGAACAGAGCGAACAGCACGACGGCGGCGGCGGTGCCGAGGATGGAGATGGCGCGCGGCAAGGGTGTGGACTGCAGGGCGGCGCTCGGGCCAGCGACCATGAGGCTGACGACGGCCACGGCGTTGAAGAACATGTGCGCGACGAGGGAGGGCAGGACGGACCCGCTGGTTGCCCGCAAGATGGAGAGCACGGCGCCGACGGCGGCGTAGACGGGAAGAAGTTGCGGGGTAACGTGGGCCGCAGCGAACAGAATGGCGACGGTGACGACGGCGGTGACGGAGGTGGTGTGACGTCGAAGGCCGGTCTGCATCATGCCGCGGTAGAAGAGCTCTTCGACGAGCGGCCCGACGCACACAGCAACGATCGGCACCATGACACGCTGCAGCGGCGAGGTCATGCTGAGCATCTGGAGCTGGTCCTCGAGGTCAGCGGCGGGGATGGGCCAGACGCGTGTCACGACCAGCTCGAGCCAGTCGGCTGGAACCTGCAGGGAGGCGCCGAGCAGGGCGGCGACAGGATAGAGCAACCAATGCGTGGAGCGCAGGCCGACCGCGTCGGCCAGGGGCCGCGTGGGGGCATGGACGCGCACCATGACGGCGAGGCAGGCGACGTAGGCGAGGGCCTGGCAGGCCACGGCATTGACGATGTCGAAGGAAGCGGAGTCGCGGATGCGGGTGGTGACCTTGAGGGCGAGCACGGCGCCCATGCCCGCGACGAAGAACCACAGAATCGCGAACGGGATGCTCAGCGGGTGCGAGGGCCATCGCTCCTCTTCCGGAGGCTCCCGATCCGCGTCGTCGTCGTTGAACAGTCCCACGATGCTCGCCGTATGGGGGTGGATCTGGTGGTGTGCCGGTGGGAGTTCTAGCACGCACCGGCAGCGTGGTGGGGAGCGAACGCGCGGGCGGTCATGTGCCGCGCAGTCGCGGCGCCACACCGCGCTTGACCACGGTGTCACGGCGGTACTGGTCGTCGGCGTTGGGGTAGTCGAGCGTGTAGTGCAGGCCCCTGCTTTCATGACGCGACGCCGCCGACGCGATGATCAGCTCGGCCACGGTAGCGATATTTCGCAGCTCGATGAGGTCGCGCGTGACAAGATAGCGCCAGTAGTACTCCCGGATCTCGTCTTGAAGCACCTCGATGCGGCGCGCGGCGCGCTTGAGCCTGGCCGCGGACCGCACGATGCCGACGTAGTTCCACATGAACCGGCGCAGCTCGTCCCAGTTCTGGGATACCACGACCATCTCGTCCGAGGGGACCGCGTCGCCCACTTGCCAATCCTGTACCCCGGGCCACGGCTCGGTGCGCAGATCGGCGATCTGCTCGGCGAGCTTCATGGATGCGCGGTGCGCGATGACGAGCCCTTCGAGCAGGGAGTTGGAGGCCAGCCGATTGGCGCCGTGCAATCCGGTGCAGCTCACCTCGCCGAGCGCCCAGAGACCGGGGATGGTGGTTCGTCCGTGCAGGTCAGTGGCGACGCCGCCGCACATGTAGTGGGCCGCCGGCACGACACGGATGGGGTCGGTGGTGATGTCCGTTCCCCACTTCTTGCATTCTGCGTAGATGCCCGGGAAGCGTTCCTTGACGAAGGACGCCGGCCGACCGGTGATGTCGAGCAGCACGAAGTCCGCACCGGTGCGCTTCATCTCCCAGTCGATGGACCGAGCCACGATGTCGCGGGGCGCCAGATCCCCCAGCGGATGGTGGCGCTTCATGAACGGCGTGCCGTCCGGAAGCCGCAACACCGCGCCCTCCCCTCGAAGCGCTTCGCTGATGAGGAAGCTCTTCGCTTGCGGATGGTACATGCAAGTCGGGTGGAACTGGTAGAACTCCATGTTGGCGATCTCGGCGCCCGCCCGGTACGCCATCGCCACGCCGTCGCCTGTCGCAACGTCGGGATTCGACGTGTACAGGTACACCTTGCCGCTGCCGCCGGTGCACAGCACGGTGGCGCGCGCGACGATGGTGATGACACGCTCGTTGGCGGGGTCGAGCACGTAGGCACCGGAGCAGGATTCCGGGCCACCGTACTTGGAGAGCATGATGAGGTCGACGGCGGTATGATGCTCGAGGAGCGTGACGTTGGCGTTGGCCCGAAGCGCGTCGACGAGCGCGCGCACAACCTCCTGGCCGGTCATGTCCCCGGCGTGTGCGACGCGGCGCTTGCTGTGGCCGCCTTCGCGCCCCAGGTCCAGGTCGGGCGTGTGCGAACCGCTCGCGCGGGTGGTGAACCGCACGCCCTGGTCGGCGAGCCAACGGATCCGGTCGGGGCCTTCGCGCACGCACACCTCGACGGCCTTGTCGTGGCAAAGCCCCGCGCCCGCCTCGATCGTGTCACGGATGTGCGCTTCGAACGAGTCTTCCACCGACAGCACGCTTGCGATGCCGCCCTGTGCGTAGCGCGTGTTGGACTCGTCGACGCTGCGTTTGGTCACGAGGATGACGCTGCCATGGGCGGACGCCTCGAGGGCGAAGGCGAGGCCGGCGACGCCGGTACCGACGACGAGGTAGTCACAGGAAAGGGGCATGAGCGGGCCTTAGTAGCGCGATGACGCCGCGGGTCAAGGCCCGGCGACAAAATCGCGACTGCTTCCCAGTGATCACGCGAATCCGGGGCGAACGAGAACGTTGACGCGACGCGACGCGCGGCCTATTAGAGCGCGTGCGGCAATCCTGCCCCAACGTCTGACGCGCCCCAGCGGCGCATCAAGAAGGGAGGTCGACTCCGTGAAGATCCTCGTACCGCTCAAGCGCGTGGCCGATCCAGACAACGCAAACAAGGTCAAGGTACCGCCCGACGGCAGCAAGATCGAGACGACCGGTCTCGAATGGAAGCCGAACCCGTTCGACGAGTACGCGGTGGAGGCAGCGCTGCGGCTCACCGAAGACGGCGCGGCGAACAAGACGCGACTCGGCGAGGTCGTGGTCGCGACGCTGGGACCGAAGGAGTGCGAGACGACTCTTCGGGCGATGCTTGCGACGGGAGCGACTCGTGCGATCCGTGTCGAAGCGGAGGACGCGGCGCTGGACGCGACGGTGGTGGCGCGTGCGCTCAAGGGGCTGGTGGACAAGGAGAAGCCGGACCTGGTGCTGATGGGCAAGCAGGCGGTGGACGGCGACACGAACCATGTGGGACAGGCGCTGGCCGAGCTGCTGGGCTGGCCGCAGGCGACGGGCGCGGCGACCATCAAGGAAGAGGCCGGCGCGCTGCTCATCGGCCGCGAGGTGGACGGCGGCGTGTTCTATGTGCGCGTGAAGCTCCCCGCGGTGGTCACGGTCGACCTGCGCATCGTCGCGCCGACGAGCGTGTATTCGATGAAGACCAAGCCGGATTTCAAGTACAACGACGGTGTGCGCTTCGCTCCGCTGCCGGCGATCATGCAGGCCAAGAAGAAGCCGCTCGACACGCTCAAGCTGAGCGACCTGACGTCCGATACGGCACCGCGTATCCAGTACATCCAGTTCCTGCCGCCCAAGGGTCGCAAGGCCGGCATCAAGGTGAAAGACGTGGCCGAGCTGGTCGACAAGCTCAAGAACGAGGCGAAGGTCCTCTAACCCTTTCGGACAAGGAGCAACGAAGATGGCAGACATACTGGTAGTTGCAGAGCTGGCCGAGGGGAAGGTCCGCAAGGCCACGCTTTCGTCGATCACATTCGCGCGCGACGCCGCCAACGCGCTCGGCGGGGGGTTCTCGATCCTGGTCCTCGGCAACGGTGCCAAGGGGGCGGCGGCCGAGCTCACGGGCTTTGGCGCCACCAAGATCCTGGCAGCCGAGGTCAGCACGCCGTTCTATCTGTGCGAGCACTACGCGCCCACGGTGGCCGCGGTCGCCAAGGAATTCGCGGTGGTCGTCGCCACGGCGACGCCGTTTGGCAAGGATCTGATGCCCCGCGTGGCCGCCAAGCTCGACGCTGGCTACGCAGCCGACATCTCCGCCCTGCAAGCACAGGACAACTCGCTAGCGTACGTGCGCCCCATGTTCGCCGGCAACGCTTACGGCGTCGCGCAGATCACCACACCGATCCAGGTAGTCACGGTCCGCCAGAGCGAGTTCGCGGCTGCGGAGCCGTCGGGCGGCGCATCGCCCATCGAAGAGGTAGCCGCGCAGCCGCCTTCGGCTGGTGCCGACCGGGTCGAGTTCGTCAAGTTCGACCAGGTCAAGAGCGAGCGTCCCGAGCTGACCGACGCGAGCGTGGTGGTGTCTGGCGGGCGGGCGCTCAAGGACAAGTTCAACGAAGTGCTCGCGCCGCTGGCGGACCTGCTCGGCGCGGCGATCGGAGCGACGCGCGCGGCGTGCGATGCGGGCTACGCGCCAGGCGACCTGCAGGTCGGGCAGACAGGCAAGATCGTGGCGCCCAAGCTGTACTTCGCGTTCGGCATCTCCGGCGCGATCCAGCACCTCGCGGGAATGAAGGGATCCAAGGTCATCGTGGCGGTGAACAAGGACCCCGAGGCGCCGATCTTCCAGGTCGCGGACTACGGCCTCGTCGCAGACCTGTTCCCGGTGGTCCCCGAGCTGGTGGAGCGTATCAAGGCCCTCAAAGAGTAGTCGCCTCCCCTCGTCGCACCGGCGGCCTCTTCTCCAATTCTCCAAGCACCATCGCATTTCCTCCCGTTCCCGGGGCGAACCACGCTACCGTGCGCACCCGGGAAGGAGGCGCCCATGCGTCCGATGCTCCGCGTGCTGCCGTCGATTGCCTTGTCCTGTGGCTGCTCCCGGTCCACCTCGACCCCTGACCAGCGGAGGCCGTGCTCATGATCGTGGTCATCAGCGACTTGCACCTGCAGCACACGGCGCTCGATGTCCTTCGCTGGAGAGACGGCGCCAGGACGTTCGAGCTTCGCAATGCGCGCAACGTGTCGGCTGGCGCGCTGAGCATGCTGGTTTCGAACGTGTCGGTGAACGCGGTGCGAACGGGGGCTCGTTCCATCGAGCTCGTGTTCGCGGGCGACATCTTCGAGTTGATTCGATCGCCCCGCTGGCTGCTCGACGGTTGCAAGCTTCGGCCGACGCAGGGGCCGGACGCGGAGCTGGAGGCGATGACGCTCCAGATCCTGGCGGACATCGAGGCGGAGTGCGGGGAGTTCTTCCGGGCGCTCCGCAAGGCGGTCGAAGGGGAGCCGCTGACATTTCGCGGCAGCGAGGTGCGGCTGCCGCTCCCGGTTCACGTTCACTACCTGCCGGGCAACCATGATCGTCTCGTGAACCTGTTTCCGTCGTCGAGGGCGGTGGTGCGCAGGCTGCTGTGCATGCAGGGGCGGCCGGAGGACCGATTCCCTCATGTGTACCGGCCCGGAGACGGCTACGGCGTTCTGGTACGCCACGGTCACGAGTACGACCCCGACAACTTCGCGGGCCGCTGGGATGAAGGGCTGCCGGACGAAGCCGACTATGACCGCGCCACGCTTGGAGACTTCGTCACCACGGACATCGCGATGCGAATCCCCCTCGCGTTTCGCGCCCATTATGCGTCGGAGCTTCGAACGCCCGGGCCGGCAGGGGATGCCTATCGGGAGTTGTACGCGGCGCTGACCGAGTTCGGCGACATCCGGCCGGCGACCGCGCTGCTTGCGTACCTGGCGTCGATGCTCCGCAGCGACGACGGCGACGTGGTGAAGATGCTCCGGCCTGTGCTGCGAGAGGTTTTCGAGAACGCTTGCGCGGACGACTTCTTCTTACGCGAGGCGCGGCGTTTGGGGTTGGGCATGCTGGTGGCCCGCCCGGTTGCCGAGCTGTTCGACGAAGGGATCAAGCTCCTGTCGCCGTCGGTGCTGGCCCGGGTCATCGAGGAGCTTGTGAAGCTGTCGTCCCGGGGCGCCAGTCCGGCTATCGCGGCTGCGTGCGAGCCGGCGGTGCTTGGCGGCGAGGTCGACGTGGTCGTTGCGGGGCACACGCACAATCCCGCGCAGGTGGCGTTTCCGGCGCCGAGGCCCATGTCCGACCCGGCGGCGGGTTCCACGCCGCTGCCGCCGCCGGACTGGGGAGTATACCTGGATACCGGCACATGGCGCACGCGCATCGACGAAGGTGTGAATCACTCGTTCGGCAGGCTGCGCGCCTACACGATGGTGACGTGCTATCACCGGGACGAGCTTCGGCCGGCTGACGCCGATGCTCAGGAGCGAAGGCGTTTCGAGAGCTGGTCGGGGCATCTGGCCAGCGACACCTACGGTCCACGCGTGTTCGAGCTGTCGTCGCCGCGGGCGGCGCCCATGCAAAAGGTGCGATTCACCGGCTGCAGCGTCGAGCACGTCGACGAGGGTGACACGCGAGACGGCGCGGAGATCGAGCTTCACTTCGGGGTGGACGGCAGCGGGGCGGTGTTTCGGCGAAGCGCGGTCCACGACGGTGACGAGCTGTCCGTGGACGAGACGGTCGACGCGGACCCGATGCTGGACGGGGAAGTATGGTGCTGGGGCGTGGAGAAGGATCTGGGCATGTCGATCGTGGACCGCGACGACGCTCTCCCGTGGGCGGTCGACTTCCTCGCGCGTGGCGACGGTGCTTACCGGCGCGAGAGACGGCGGCTGCACGTGCGAAACAACCGCGGCTGGAGCCTCGTTCTCTCGTACGAAGTGCGATGATCCGCGCTACCATCGGGCCATGACTCGTCCCGCCTTCCCAGCAAGCATCGTCCTCGCCGCGCCGCTGATCGCCTCTTGCATGGTCCACGCGGAGGATCGCAGCCAGGAGTGGATTCGACGGCATGCGTCGGACGACATGCGCTGTCCGATGGGACAGCTCACGGTTCATCACTTCACGGCCACGCCGCATCGCAAGCGGGTGGAGGGGTGTGGTCAGAACGTGGTGTACGGGGAAGTCTGCGAGGGGAACCGGTGCAGGTGGGCGCGAGAGGGGGCGCCTCCTTCGACTGTGCAGCCCCCGAGCGCGCGATAGGCTCGGCCTGCGCACGCGCGCTGCTGCGCCTGCCATCCGAGGTCAATGAGCTGCGGACGGGCGCGTCGCGCCCGCGGGAGGAAACGACCCCCGGGTGGACCGGATGACCCCTGCGGATGCGCGCCGGTGCGACGGTGGACGATCGCATCGTTGCGGGCTATGCTGCATCGATGGCTTGGTGGACGATGGACTGCGCCAGGCGCTTCGTACGGACGGCGCACGGTTCGGCGAGGTGGCTGGCGGCAGTCGGGGCAGGGGTCTTGGGCGGGTGCGCGAGCGAGGCTGACGACCATGCGTATCCGCCGTCGGGGACACAGCTCGGCCGGGAAGGCGGTGCGGATGTGTCGTCGGAAGCGGCGCACGATGGTGATGGATCGGGGGCGGACGGCGGGGCGTGCGTGCCGAAGACCTGCGCCCAGATCGGGGCGAGCTGCGGCGAGGCGCCGGACGGTTGCGGCGGTACGGTCCAGTGCGGCGAGTGCCCTTCCGGGCTGAACTGTGGCGGAGACGGACCCAACCGGTGTGGAACGTCGCAATGCACGCCCAAGACATGCGTGCAAATCGGCGCGTCCTGCGGCATCGTGTCCGACACATGCGGAGGCACGTTGTCGTGCGGGAGCTGCTCGCCGCCGATGGTGTGCGGTGGCGGCGGCACGGCGAACCAGTGCGGCTGTGTGCCGCAGACCTGCGCGGGGTTGGGCGCCGAATGCGGGTCTGCGCTGGACGGCTGCGGCGGCGTGCTCGATTGCGGCACCTGTCCGTCTGGCAAGATCTGCGGCGGAAACGGGGCCAACCGCTGTGGCGACGCTCCGTGCGTGCCGACCACCTGCCAGAGCCTGGGCGCGTCGTGTGGCACGTGGCCGGACGGCTGCAGCAGCGTGTTGAGCTGCGGAAGCTGCACGCCGCCTGAGACATGCGGCGGTGGTGGCGACCCGAGAGCGTGCGGCTGCACACCAACGAGTTGCACCGCGCACGGGGCGCAATGCGGGAGTCTACCTGACGGTTGTGGAGGCACGCTTTTCTGCGGGTCCTGCGCCTACGGGAAATGCCAGGCGAACCAGTGCGTGTGCACGCCATCCACATGTTCCGGGCTCGGGCTGGACTGCGGCACGGTGTCCGACGGCTGTGGGGGAACGCTGAATTGCGGCGTTTGCGCGGCGCCGAAGCAGTGCGGAGCTGGTGGCACGCCCAACGTATGCGGCTGCACGCCCACCATTTGCCCTCCTTTCTACGTGAACAGCTTCGAGGCCGGCACCGACTTCCCCGACGCCTGGATAGTGTGGCACAATTGCGCGGTCGACGACGCCTGGTTCGTGCGGACAGACAGCTACCCCGCGCCGGGCGGAGGGGTGAGCAACCTGCGCCTGCACACGACGGGATTCGATGGATCCTGCAACTGGCCGGGGGCCTATGCGGTGACGCCGGCATTCACGGCGGTGCCGGGCAAGACGTACGTCGTGCGTGGCTGGAGCCGGAATGCTTCCAACGTCGGGGGAACCTCCTTGCTGTTCTTCGATGCATCGGACCAGCAGATATCGTACACGGAGGTGCAGTGGCCTCTGGACGCGTGGCAATACCACGAGGATCCACCCGTGCAGGCCATGGCTCCGGCGGGCGCCACCCATCTGCGCGTGCGGCTCTACCTCGCCTCGCCGGGCGAGTACGCGGACTTCGACCTTCTGTCGATCACGCAGGAGTAGTCGTTGCGGACGGACCCGGGCGGGCATGGCGGGTGCGCGCCCCGTCCCGCCGATCGCCGACCGCGGTTGCCGGCTATGCGAGGCCGCGCCGCCTATCGACCTGCGGAAAAAGGGAGCTGGCGCTTCGGCCATAGGGTGCGCGCGTTGGGTGATGCGAGGCGCTGCATCGCACGCGATGCCCGGCGGAGGCTGGGTCGCGGGCGACGAGGTTGGTGAAGCGCACCGTCGACCCGTGATACGCTGGTGCCACCTGGACCTCGGGTCATCAGCATGGGCAGCAGCGGTTCGTTCCCCCGAAGCAATCGCTTCGAGCTTCTCAAGGAGCTTGGAGCGGGGGGGATGGGCGTGGTGTATGCGGTGTACGACCGTACGCGGGGCGAGCGGTTGGCGCTCAAGACGTTGCGTCATCGGGATCCGAACGCGCTGTTTGGGCTCAAGAACGAGTTTCGCGCCCTGCAAGACCTTCAGCACCCGAACCTGGTGACCTTGAACGAGCTGTTCTGCGAGCGCGATCAGTGGTTCTTCACCATGGAGCTGGTCCACGGTGTGGATCTGATTTCGTACGTGCGAACCGGGCCAGCGCCGCCGATTCGGACGCCGCGAAGCAGCACCGCTGATGTGCTGGCGGGCTCACCGTCGGGCCTTGCGGGCGCGGCGGCTGTTTCGCCGGCACCGCGCCCCGTGGTACTCGAAAGGGCTGCCTTCGACGAAGGCAAGCTCCGCGACTGTCTGGCCCAGCTTGCCGAAGGGCTGGCGGCGCTGCATGCGTCGGGACGGGTGCATCGGGACATCAAGCCAGGAAATATCCTGGTCGAGCCCGAGGGGCGTCTGGTTCTTCTCGATCTGGGGCTGGTGACCCAGGCGGAACCGGGTCACAAGCCAGGACAGCCCATTCATCCCGTTGGGACGGCCGGGTACATGGCGCCGGAGCAAGCGCTCGGCAAGGCGCCGTCGCCGGCGGCGGACTGGTACAGCGTCGGCGTGGTGCTATTCGAGGCCATCACGGGGCAACTGCCGTTCGACGGCCCGGTGATGCTGGTGCTGGCGGAAAAGCAGCTCAATGAGGCTCCGCGCGCGCGCGATCGGGTGGCTGGAGTCCCTGAAGACCTCGACGATCTATGCGCGGCGCTGCTCCAGCGGGATCCGGATCGTCGTCCGGGAGCGGAGCAGGTGCTCGAGGCAGCGCGGCGTGGGACGGGCCGGGGCGGGCATGGCCGTGGCACGAGACTGGCGGCGGCGCCTTCGCGGATCTTCGTGGGACGGCGTGCAGAGCTGGCCGCGATGCTGCGGGCATGGGAGTCGGTGGCGAAGGGCAGCGGCAGGGCGGTCTTGCTGCACGGGTATTCGGGGCTAGGAAAGAGCGAATTGCTGCGCGCGTTCGTGCGGACGGTGAACGAGCGCGATCCCGAGGCGTTCGTGCTGCCGAGCCGGTGCTACGAGCGAGAGCTAGCGCCGTACAAGGCATTCGACGGCATGGTGGATGCGTTGTGCGACCGGCTTACGGCGGAGTGCGCGTCGGCGGTCGCGGAGCTGGTGCCGGCCAATGCTGCGCTGCTTCGCCGTGTCTTTCCGGTGCTGGAGCGTCTGGAAGGTTTTCGGTACGCTCCTGCCCCGGCCTCGGCGGCCGAGGACCTGCAAGAGATACGGAATCTGGCCTTTCTCGCGCTGCGAGAGCTGCTGGTGCGTCTGGGGGCTCGGCAGCCGCTGGCCGTGGTCATCGATGATCTTCAGTGGGTGGACGAAGACTCCAAGCGATTGCTTCGCGTGCTGCTGGAGCCACCCGGCGCGCCCAGGCTGCTGTTGGTGGCGGCGTTGCGGACTTCCGGCGACGACGAAGGCGCCTTGCGGGAGGTCGAAGCGGTGGTGGAGCTCTTTCCGGAGCGGCCCGAGGTGATCGGGCTGGGGCCGCTCTCGGGGGAGGAATCGGCGGAGCTGGTGGAAGCGCTGGCGCCGGAGTATGGGAGTGGGGGATCGGAAGCTGCGAGGCAGTTGGCGCAGATTGCCGGGGAAGGCGGCGGGCACCCGATGTTCATCCGCGAGCTGGCGCAACACGCGATGGGCCATGAAGCTGGCACGGCACCGCGCGGCGGGGGTGCGCTGCGGCTCGACGACGCGCTGTGGTTTCGGGTACAGGAGCTCGACGCTCCGGCGCGGGAGCTGATGGAGCTGGTGGCGGTGGCGGCGAGCCCGCTGCCACAACGCACGATAGCAGCGGCCGCTGGGCTCGGCGATGCCGAGATGTTTCGCATGGCCGGGCGGCTTCGGACGCAGCGGCTGCTTCGCACAGGCGGTCCGGATATGCACGACGAGGTCGATGTCTACCACGATCGCGTGCGGGAGGCTGTGATCGCGAAGACGCCCAAAGCAGTGCTGCGCGATCGTCATGGGCGGCTGGCCGACGTCATGCTGGCGTCGGGCGATCCGGAGGCAGAGCGTCTTGCGTATCACCTGGAGAGCGCGGGCCGCGGGCGCGAGGCGGCGGTATTCGCCGCGAAGGCAGGCGAGCGGGCGGCGCAGGCGCTCGCCTTCAAGCGAGCGGCGGAGCTGTTCCGCATGGCGCTGGCGAACTGGCCGGAGCCTGCGTCGGAACAGCAGGCCGAAGCGCTGCGCAAGCTGCGGATCCAGCTCGGGGAAGCGCTGGCGAACGCCGGGCGGGGAATGGAGTCGGCGGAGGCGTATCGGCTGGCAGTCGTGGGGGCCGCACCGGCCCAGGCCATCGAGCTGAAGCGTCGAGCGGCCGAGCAGATGCTTCGTTCCGGCCATGTGGAACCGGGGCTGACGGCGGTGCACGAGGTGCTGGCGGCGATCGGGATGAGGCTTCCCCGGACGACGCTCGGGGCGATGGTTGCGCTCCTTTGGCAGCGGTTGAAGCTGCGGTTGAGGGGGCTGCGTTTTCGGGTGCGGGATGCGGGGGAGATCTCGCAGGATGCGATGGTGCGGGCTGATGTCTGCAACGCGGTATCGCAGGGGCTGGCGATGATCGACACGATCCGCGGCGCGTACTTCAGCACCTTGTATGTGAGCAGAGCGCTGGACGTCGGCGAGCGCACGAGGGTGCTCCGGGCGCTGTGGATGGAGGCCAACTACGCGGCCAACACGGGTCTACCGGAGAAGTACGTTGCGCGGCTGCACCAGGCGATGGGGTCGTTGATCGACGACGGCGCGCCGCTCGCGCGGGCCTATCTGGACAGTGCCCGCGGCTTTGCGAGCTTCATGGCGGGCAGGTGGAACGAGGCACTGCGCCTTTTCGAGGCGTCGGAGCGGGCCTTCACCGCCGGCGGCGGCAATGTCTGGGAACGCACGACTTTCCGCTTCTTCATCCTGTGGTCGCTGTACTACCTCGGCCAGATCGGTGAGCTTTCCAGGCGTGTCATGCCGCTGCACGCCGACGCGGTCGACCGCGGCGACCGCTATGCGGCATCGGGGATGCTGCTCGGCCTGGCCAACGTGGCATTCCTCAACGCGCACGGACCTGAGGAAGCGCGCCGCCTCGTGGACGAAGCGACCCGCGACTGGTCCGGCGAACGCTATTATCTCCGAGACTACCACGCGCTGCTTGCCCAAACGCAGATCGACCTTTACGACGACGACGGCGCGTCGGCCCACGCGCGAATCGTCGGAAGCTGGCACAGCCTGCGCGGGTCGTTGCTGTTGATGATTCCCACGATCCAGGTCGAGGCGCACCATCTGCGCGCGCGCGCGGCGATCGCGCGATCGGGGCGATGCGATCCGGCCGACCGGGACGCTCTGCTGTCGGAGGCATCCGGGCATGCGAGGAAGCTACGCGGCCAGGGGTCGTCGTGGGCGAGGGCGCTGGCGTTGCCGCTAAGCGCCGCGATTGCCATGCAGCGAGGGCAGCCGGAGAAGGCCGCGAGTCTGCTCCGCGAGGGCGTGCAGGCGCTGGAGCGGCACGACATGCGGCTGTTGGCGGCGGCGGCGCGTCATCGGCTCGGCGTAGTGGTTGGCGGTGACGAGGGAGCCGGACTGATTGCCGAGGCCGCCCGGTTCTATGGGGAGCAGGAGATCAAGGAGCCGGCGCGGATGGTGGCGATGCTGGCGCCGGGGTTCGAGCCGAGTCGTTGAACCACAGCGCACCAGACGGATGGGCCGACGACGCATGGGCTCGAGGTCCACGGCGAAGCCTTTGCGCGGGTGGGGCTCTTCCCTTTCTCGGGGCGACCGGGGTATCATGCCGTCGATGAGCACGGCAGCCGAGGCCCAAGCACTGCTCGTCGAGCCGAGCGTCCAGGGCATGTCGGACCTGCGGGGGTGCGTGGTGGATCTGGGCACGAAGGCAGATGGCGTGCGCGAGATGGGGCTCACGCTCGTGCAGTTCGCGGGCTAGGCCGAATTGGCCTCTAGCGTTGCAGCGGACGTGGCGGCGATCGGGTACCTGGGGCTCAGGAACCTGTCTTCTTCGGTGGCCGGCGTAGCGGTCGACGGTGTCGTGATGTCGTTCGTGGAATTCGCGCTCAGCCGGGAGGGCCAGGACATCATCGCAGCGCAGGGCCTGATCCCGGTTCGATAGCAGCACTTGTCCGCCGCTTTCCGATCCTGGTGGACACGGGCAGGCCATGGTCGGACGGGGTTTGGGAGCCGCGTTGCCGGCGGAACGCGGAGGGTCGAATCGGCGGGGTGCCGGACCTGCTCCGCGAGCCGCCTCCGTCTGCGTTCTTTCATTCCCGGGCGGCCCTGCGAATCGGCACCGGGACTACTTCTTCCTGATGGGAGGCGGACGAACAATGAGGCGCGGCGGTGTGGCGCCGGGCGGATCCATCGAATCGCCCTCCTTGACCCAGTCGGGGTTCTTGACGGCCACTGCGCCGTAGCGGTAGGTGAATTGCACCTCGCCCTTGTCCGTGCCTGTCTCGACCTGGAGGGAAATCTGCTGGGGATCGGCGCCTGCGGCGGGCGAGAACATGCGCGCAACCGGCCCTCGGAGCTTCGAGGACAGCACGGTGGAACTCCCGCACAGGTGATAAACGAGGGGGCGATAGAACGTGAAGGCGGGAGCGGCTTTCTTTGCCACGTATCGCACCACGAGCAGTTCTTCGTTGGCCCGTGGGTGCCAGCGCCAGACCCTGTCGAGGGAGACGTCGAAGCCGGGCACGTTGCGCATGCTGGCGGGCAGCACGGAGAGGAGTCTGGAGGATAAGGTGGAGTCGACGGCCGCTTCGGCGGTGAGGATGGGCTGCGAGTCGAGGGACAGATTGACGGAAACGGTGTTCTGGTCGCCGCCGCAGCAACGGAAGCCGACATCCGCGGCCGAGTCGGCGGGGGATCGTCCCTGTCCGTTGGCGCAGCGGCTCTGAAGGGTGGGATTCTTTGCGCCGCCGCCGCGGACCGTGGCCAATCCTCCCGCCCCTCCCCTGCCCCACTCGCTGGAGGTCCATTCCCACACCGCGCCGAACAGGGCCTTGACGCCGAACTCGCTGGCGCACGAGTCGTAGGACCCGGCGTTGCGCAGCAGGGACGAAGACCCATCGCAGACCTTGGTTTTGTAGGCGTTGCCGTAGGGATACGTGTAGTTCGACGGTCCTTTGCAGGCGCGTTCCCACTCCAGCTCGGTGCACAGCCGCCGGCCGCGTGCGCGGCAGAGCCGATCGGCCTCATCGCGGGAGACACCGGTGGCTGGGGGTTTGGACGGGTCGTTCGGATACGGGTAGACGTCGATGTCGAAGGCGCCCAGCTCGAGACGCACGCCTTCGAGCTCTTCGTTGGTGATGCGCGGGATCTGCTGGCAGGGGGTGCCGGCGACGAGGGTGCCGGCCGGAATCCGGACGACCGGACCGGTTGCGTCGGGCGCTGGCAAGTCACCGGCGCGGGCGCCGGAGGCCGGGGTTGTTGCGGTGGATCCGGCGGAATCGCCGCTGTCCTGGGCTTTTTTGCAGCAGCCGGAGACGGCGCTGACTGCGAGCGCGATCGCGACGGCGGCGAGGCGGGTGGAACGAACGGGTGGACAGTGATGGATCATACCGGCCCCTGGACTCCCTTCTGCGCGCGGCACGAGCGGACGCTCGTTGCGCGTGATGACTACACGATGGTTGCGCGAGAACAGTCCTGACGCTAGGAAGGGCCGGCGTCAACATGGCACTGAAACAGGTTCAAATAATCGTACGGGGACGGGTGCAGGGGGTGTTCTTTCAGGCGAGCGCGCAGCGCGAGGCGAGGAGGCTGGGGCTGACCGGATTCGTTTCGAACCGGCCCGATGGGAGCATCGAGATGACGGTGGAGGGGGAAGAGGAGCCGATGCGGGAGTTGATCGCGTGGGCGCACCGGGGTCCGAGCCCGGCGCGCGTGGAGGCGGTGGACGTGCGGTGGCGATCGTTCACCGGGCAGTTCCACGATTTCCGCACCACGGATTAGGACCGCATGCGCACGGCCGGGAATGCTTGCGCTCCGCGCGAGCGTTGACTTGAATCGACGCATCATGAACGTTCGCCGCATCGTTGCACCGTGGATGGTCGGCCTGGCCCTGGTGGCGACGGCGCACGTGCGTGCGGATGCGCCTACGAATTCGGCGGCCTCGGGATGGGTCGCCATCCCGCTGCCCACGATCCCCCGACCGCAGCCGACCACGCTACCGTCGCCCGATGCGGATTCGGCGGCGGAGCTCGACAAGCTGCTCGACCAGCTTGCGGGCATGGATGACAAGGCGCGCGACAGGGCATTGGAGGCGCTTTCGGACCAGGACGCGACCGCGCTTCCGGCGGTGGCCGCGAAGCTTGCCGCGCTACGCAAGAGCGCGGACCGCGACGCCATGGGCAGGCTGCTCGAGGCTGCGCGCAAGGCCGGCAGGGACACGAAGGAGCCGTCGGACGACAAAGACACGAAGGCGCGGTCTGGCGCGGACGAAGACCTCGCAGCGCAGGCGCATCCGCTGATCGAGGATCCGAAGGCGGACTGGCTGGCGTTCGTGCTGGCGAAGCCGGCGCCGAGCCAGGCGGGCTACAAGGACCTGGTCGCGGTGCTCGCGCTCGCCAGGGTGTGCGCATGCATCGGGTCGACCGCTGCGGCGCGCGAGCTGATCAACGTGTACACGTACTTCGGCGAGCTGTTCCGGATCGACGTGCAACGCCAGCTTGCTCGGATGGGAGACCGTGCGCTGCCGGCGCTGATCGAGGCGTCGTACCACGACTCGAAGATGGTGCGCTCGTGGGCGTCGCGGCGTCTGGATCTGCTTGGCAAGGCGATCCCGAGCGAGGCGGTGCGGACGAGCGACACGCAGGCCTTGGCGGACGTGATCCGGGCGTACGGGCGAGCGCGCGAGGTAGAGGCGGTCCGGGCGATCGTGGGGTTTGCCAACAGCGACCGGCTGCAGGTGCGCACCGCGGCGCGGGAGGCCATTGGGATGATCGGGGAGCCGGCGCGATGGCAGCTACGCGACGCGTACGAGGGCATGATGGGGCGCAAGGCGCCGCCGTCGTGGGACTGGAAGCGAACGGCCCAGGAGCTGTTTGCCGAGTACGACCGATCGCGGCTGCAGGAAGTGTACGCCACGATGGAGCAGGGCCTGGCGCAGATGAAGGACGGCAAGGTCGAGGAGGCGGTCAAGCGCTTCGACCAGGTGCTGGCGCGGGCGCCGATGTTCGAGCGTCGAGCGGAGATGGTGCCAGCCTATCTGCAGCGGGCGCGGGCGCTGCGCGACGAGGACCGGGCGGCGGCGCTTGCGCTGCTGCGCAAGGCCGAGACGATCGACCCGGCGGGGCCGTCGGCCAACGCGGTGCGGGCCGAGATTGCGGTGATCGAGGCGGAGGACCTGGCGGCGCGGGGCGTGTTCGACGTGACGCTGCTCGAGCAGGCGGTCGAGATGGATCCGTCGAACACGCGCGCGCAGGGGCTGCTCGACCAGTACAGGCAGCAGGCGGGGCAACGCCAGACGAGTTGGCGGCGGTACGCGGCGGCTGCGTCGATCGGGGTGATCGCGCTCGGGGCGATGGTATTCATCGCGCTGGGGCCGCGGCGAAAGAAGCAGGAAGCAGGCAAATCGGTCGAGACACCGCCGGAGCCGCCGACGCCGGACGAGGCGCCACGCAGGTAGCGGGCTGGCGCGGGGGGCGATTCGGCGGTGCGATGGGGGCAAGCGGTGGGCGGCAGAGCGCGCCGGACTACCGCGGTTGCGAGGATGCACGAAATGTCCGTGCCTGCTGGCCGACAGCCCTGTAGCGCCAGGCGTACCGGAAAGACGGTCGCCGGGCCGTGCTGGGTGATCCATCGCCAGTAGGGAAAGCATGTTCGAACAGACTGAATGACGAATCGCACCGTGTTGGAGGCTGGCATCCTCGTTCCATCCGTTTGAAGCGATGGATGAATTCTTGGTACTTTCGCTTGCCATCGAGACAAGGTCCACGGATGCTCGGCGGGCAGCACAACAGAGGTTGCGAGACGGCGCTGGGCGCGGCGTCGAGGTTGTCGGCTCCGCGGCACGGGAAGTCCGTGTGAAGTCGGGCGCGACTGCGCTCCGCTGTACCAGTGCTACGGGGGCCAGTGTCGTGCGATCTGCAAGCTGGGATCGCAGTGCGACTCGGGTCTTGATTGTCAGAACGTTGGACACGTCACGCACGGGATCTGCGTGCCGTGAGGTAGTTGCCGGAGACGCGATCGACGCGAAGGAGTGGGTGATGACGAAGGACACCTGGATGAGCGCAACGCTCCGTTTCGCCCTGGTTGCTGGGCTCGTCGTGTTGGCGGCGACGTGCAAGCCGGACGCTGTGGCGGACCCTGCATCGGAGGTGAAGCCGACGGGCACACCGCTGCCGCAGTTGGCGATGATCCCTGTGCAGATCGAGCTGGAGGGCGGGACATGGGCCAGCGTTCACGTACCGGAGGCTGCCGCGGAGCGGATGGCGCAGAAATGGTGCCGGGAGTGGCGGCAGGTGAATGACGAAGACGCCTGTCCCTTCGGCTTGCGTTCGCCCGAGTTCGACGAGACGTCGCTCGACCGGACGGCGCTGGCTGGTGGGGCTGATGGGACGTCTGGGGCAACGTTTGCGGCCTGTCGGGAAGAGGGGCTGTGCAAGCTTCGCAACGAGCTGTGTGCCGGGTACTTGCTGGCGGAGGCAGCTCGATCGCCCGTGCAACGCGTGCTGGGCGGGGACAGGTCGATGACACCGTTCGAACTGGACGAATCGATGCTTGCGATTCCCCAGGTCGAGCGAGCGAGCCTGCCGCGGGACATGGCGAGCACGAAGCGCGTGCGTCTGCAACCGTTGACGGGGCCTGGCCGTGCGGCCGCGCTTCGCGGGGCGGCGCACCGATTCCAGGAAGCAGCGCGCATCGCACACTACTTTCACACGTGGGACACGGGTGACGGCCGCACCTGCCTGGATCGTTTCATGGACGCCGACCTGTCGGGGAAGCAGCCACCGCAGGTGCCGGCGCACGAGGACGGAACGCCGGTGACTTGGAGCGACCTATTCTACCAAGGGTTCCTGGAAGCGGCTTCGGAGTACCAAGGCGATGTGGACAGGACCGTGCTCGCAATGCAGGAAAGCGCCGATTCCTACATCGCGGGGAAGGCTCCACTGTCCGACGAGATGGCGACACGGTGGAACGGCGAGGTAGACAGCGCCGTGGCGATCGCGCGGTTTCTGGCTTCAGGCAAGGTGACCGCATCCGATGGCGCGGTGCCGATGGGTGGGACGGTCGAGCCGTGTACGGGAGGCGACGGCTTTGCGCGGAAGCTTCGGATCACCAAGGTTTCGCAGTGCCCATCGGTTCCGATCCATTCGGGGGCCTGGGCCGCGATCCGAGCGGCTCGTCGGTTCCGGCTCTCGCCCGATCCGATGGCGTCGCCGATGAGCTTCGGCGATCGGATCGCAGCAGCTTTCAATGCGGAGCAAGCGCGTGCTGGCGTGACGACCTCGCTGTCGAAGGCCGAGGTATTCACCAAGCTGGGGGTCGGGCAGACCGACGTGGATCTGGCGCAGAGCTACCTGTGCGGCGAGGCTGCATCGTTCGGCAAGGTCTACTCGTTTGCGTCGGACGAAGGGGGCGTGGCGCGCTACCACGGCGTGGAGGGACCGGTGGGGCCGCTTCCGGCGGGCGCGGTTGCGGCGCACTTCCTCGGCGGGGACAAGGGCACCGACATCGACATCGCTTCGGAGGACTACGCTTCAGCGGGAGCCATGCGGGTCCTCGACTCGATGAAGGCGACGGCCGTGAGCCTCGAGCAGAAAGCTTTCGCGAAGATTGTGCATCCAGCGCTATACCGATCCGTTCAGGATCTGATCGGTTCGTTGAAGGAGGACATCGGCGACAGGCGACTCGAGTTCAAGGTCGGGGCGCCCTCTTTGACGACACCTGGGGCAGTGCAGGCACTGACCGTTCGTGTGCATGGCATAGGGCAAGGCGACGATGAAGGTGCGGAGTACGTCGCGGTGAACGGGATCGGCGCGCTGAAGTGCGTGTTGTACGGCAATGTGGATGGGGCGCCGTGCGAGCCTCCCCGGTACATCGTCAACCTCAGCAAGCTGGGGCGAGTGGTGGCGCTGGACCCACGGATGGCGGACCTTGGGGGATCGACGCTCGAGTACACCATCAAGGCTGCGCAACGCTACGATGCCGACACCCGAGAGCTGACCGATACCGACGCGATCTATGTCGTGCGCAGGAAGGGCGACGAGGCGACGGTGCTGGGGGGCATGGTTCCCACAGCCGGTGACTTGCCGCTGATGGACGCCGAAGGCAATCCGTATTGGCGTCTGGTGGTCGCGCCCGCGGGCGGGAGGCTGTTCGGGGTGCTGGGGCGATCGATCCTGGCGAATGTGGACGACTGCTGGCATCCGGCCGAAAGCTGCGCGGGTCTGCCGATGTCGATGTGGCCGCCGCTCGAGTCGGAGGTGAATGGGCAGCCGGCCGACCGGCCGTACGAAATGGCGTGGGCGCACTACCTACAACTCGCGTCGGAAGCAGCCAGCGAGGCTGACGCACTCGGCACATCATTATTGGAGCAGGGGCTCGCGCTCGACAACCGGATCGAGGAAGCGACGAGCGAGGTGATAGACCTGTGCGGGGCGGATAGTAACGGGAAGACCGGGTGTGGCGACGGAAACCCGGAGATGGTGAGCTGGGCCACGCTCGGGGACAAGCAGGCGTGCCTCTGGAAGGTGGACGGCGAGCTGTGCGCTTGTCCGGTCGACGACAAGCCGTGTCCGGTGCGCTGTCCGCTTTCGCTCCCGGACGACGTGCCGAACCAGGCGGACGAGTCGGGGTTGGAAAAGCGGTGCTCGGAGACGCTCCAGGCCCAGCTTCTGGGCAAGCCCATGAAACAAGGCACGCAGATCGTGCCGGTGTTCAACACGATGGGGCTGGCGCCGAGCACGTCGTTCAAGCAGCCGACCGCGTGTGCGGCGTTTGACAGGCTTCGCAACGGCGACTTCGCGACGCAGGCGGAGCGGGAGCGTTTCATCGTGGAGGAGCTTGCGCCCGCGTGGCCGAAGGATCGGGTCAGGCAGATCATGCAGCTTCTGCGGTACAAGGAAGCGTTCTTCGACAACTGGACGCTCGAGTACGATGGTCACCTGGTGTTCCAGACCGAACGGCCGTATCGGCCCTGTGAGAACAAGGCGGCCATGTCGCCGTGCAATCCCGTCAAGGACGACCAGCGCAGCGGGTCGCGCTTCTGGGAGACGCCGATCAAGTGCTTCGTCGAGCAAGACTGCAACGATCCGCGTCAGGATGTCGGCTTGGACGGCTGCCCGGATCAGCATCCCGTCCGCGACCAGTTGAGCATGGACACGGAGCCGGAAGCGCAACGGACGCGGTGGGCGTGGGGATTCGGTCATCTGCGCCGCTCCGTGGCGACGCTCGGCGTCCTCACCGGCGCGCTCAGCGGTCGCATGCATCTGGCGCGAGTGTGCTCGGCGTCATCCTATGTGGAGTGGTGGGGTCAAGCGCTTATGCTTCGGGGGGGACCTGGCATCGGCCGATGCACTCATGACATCGAGGGCAATGAGCCGCCATGGGTGCAGCGTTGCACGCCTTTCGACATGGCAGACCTCGCGAACACCGCGCGCTGCGTGAAGTCGGGCGGCCGTGCCGGATCGAGCCCATCCTTCGGGTACCCGCTCAACGCGAACGGGTTCTTGCACAACGGGGTTCCGACGGCGTCGCATCTGGACTTTCCGCTGATGCCTCCGTGCTGGGGCGACGTTGCATCGTGCGTGCAGTTCCCGGCGCAGGGACTGGACCCTCAATTCATCTATTGCGACATGCCATCACCCGACGAGCTCTCCACGAACCCGTCCGGGCCATGGGGTAGCGCAGATGCGATCTGGCCGGTTCCAGGGGGAGACGGGCAGATCTCGAGCGGCATGATCGGATCGAGCTTCACCAACGAGGCGAAGTTCAAGGACGGAGCAGCGGACTACCTGAGCGCGCTGGATCAGATCTGGACCATGCCCAAGGCGGGGCTTTGCGCCAACGCGGGGCAGTATGCCCGGGACCCGCGGCTGTCCGCGGTGTGGCGCGCGTTCTGTGTCAAGCCCAAGGACCTGTCGATCGAGGAGCTCGAGTCGCAGCCCGCATTCATGCGGTTCGGCGTGGTCGAGCCGGACTCGGTAGAGTACTACAGCGGTGCGACCATTGCCCAGTGGCTCCTGCCCGTGCCGCAGTACGGCTACCACGAGCAGATGTTGTTCGATCAGCGAAACGAGACGATCCTGACGGGAGCGCCGCCTTTCCAATATCCATTGACCGCGCGCAACATCGTCGACGCCATGGAGCTCGGGTGCCACGCAAGCAACACGACGGCCGGCAGCTCGCTCGACTGCAGGACGACGCCGGCGGACAAGCTTTCGGCGTCGGTGACGTCGGTCGAGCAGATCTCGGGGGTGCTCCAATGCTTTTCGTCGTGGATGCAGGAGCTGGCGGGGCAGATCGTGGTGGGACCGGTGCCGAGGGAGGTCGTGGAGGCCGCAAAGGCTCATCGGCCGTTGAGCACGACCTCCGGCCTGGGCGGCAGCTACCTCGAGGCGATGTCCGCGCAGTACGACGCGTTGGTGGCGATCTCGTCCGACTTCGACCACATGCGCGATCGGCTCGACGCGCTCTCGCTCCACATGCGGACCATGGCATCCATCGACCGTCAAGAAGACGCCTTGAAGGCGCAGGCGCACGCCCAGCGGTTGGCCGCGATGCTGACGGCCACGGCGCAAGCGATGAGCGCGATGGCGAACTGCACAAGCCTTGGTGTGGGCAGCGTTGGTTCGGCAGTGACTTCGGCAGCCGCGGCCGGTCTCTACTTGGAGAGCGCAGCCGCGCAAACCAAGGCGATCGAGGCCGGTCTGGAAGCGAGCAAGGAGGAGCTGGAGCAGCACCGGTTGTCGGTGTTGGGAGCGATCCTGTCGGAGCTTCAACAGGCCCGGGACACGGCACAGACGCTCGGGTCGCACATCAACGCGCTGACAGAAGCGGCGGCGAGGCTGGAGCAGACGCGGCTGAAAGCCCAGCGGGCGTCGGCGAGGATGAACCTGCAGGACTTCGTCAACAACGAGCCGATGCACGTCAACACGGTCTTGCGCAGGACTTACAACACGACGCTGATCCGATACGAGCGTGCGTTGGCGAGGGCGAAGAAGCTCGCGTTCATCGCGCGAAGAGCGATCGAGCTGCGGTTCGGGGTGGACCTGACGCGGATGGCCTCGGACATGACGCTCGTGGAAGCGCCTCAGAAATGGGTCAACGACGTTTGCAGGATGCGGGGCATCGACTACGCGGCGATTCGCACGGCAGACCCGGACGCGGCGGTGGAGAGGTTTGCGTTCGGGGAGGCGCCCCCGGAAGGCGACGACTTCGCCGATGCGTATGTTGGTGACTACGTGAAGAAGCTTCAGGACTTCGTCACCAGCTACCCGATCGACTACCCTCTTCACGACGGCGACGACGTGGCGGTGCTCTCGCTTGCCGACGACATTTATCGGATCACGGGCCAGTGTGTGCAGCCGTCGCGCAACCTGCTGTACTACTCGACCGAGCTCGACCAGCGCACGAGCCTGGTGGTGGAGCCCGAAACACGTGGTTGGTACGTGACCGGCTGCGGGCATCTGGCGGGCGACGACGAATGGACGGGTTGCGTCGAGGCCAGCCGCGTGGCCGGGCCGGCAAGCCTGGATGACGAGCTAGGCAACTCGACGACGCAGGAGCCGATCAGCCTGGCGGGGCTTCCGTGGGGCGCCATCGCGTATCGCGTACGCAATCGCCCCTGCACGGCGGGCACGCTAGCCGAGGACGGCGGTGTAGCGACCGACGAGCAGACGAAGCCCGCGTGCCCCGACGTGGAGCAGTATCTGGCAGCAGGAGCAGTCGCCCAACGCATCCGCGACATCTCGGTGGGCTGGCATCGGGTCTCGCTGTACGCGCGGGTCGACCCGAATGGCAGCACGCTTCCGTACGAAAACGGCAACAGCGCCGAAATGCGCGTCGTGGACGAGACGACGGGTGAGGTCGTCGTGGCCGAAGCGGTTGCCCCATCCGACGTCTGGCAACGCTTCGAGGCCGCATTCCTGGCGAAGGCGGGTGCGACGTATCGTCTGGAGATCGCGCCGTCGGTGCAGCCGATCGCGCTCGTGCCGACCGATGGCGGGGCCACGCTTGCGCCCGGGCTGCTCGTGTCCGCCGTGCAGGTGGAGGCGTCGGTGCAGCAGCCGGACAGCGCGGTCGCGCCTGCCGGGGCATGGGAGAAGACGGATTCGCAAAGGCAGGCTCCCCAGCCTGTCTGCCACGAGCGGTCGGGGCCACAGCTTCGCGCACGGTTCGAGCGCAAGTGCGACCTGTACCTGTGCTCGGATGGCATCCGAACCGACTGTCCCGCGAGCGACGGCACGGCCGTTCCGAAGCTCTGCTACCACGAGGCCACGTTCTCGATTCCGCTCGACCAGATCGAGCATGGCGAGCTGATCCCCTCGGGGCAAATCGCGGTCGGCAACTTCAACTTCCGGCACAACGAGGTAGGCGTCAACGTGGTCGGCACCGCCGTCACGAGCTGCGACAACGTGCAGGGCGCCTCCTGCTATGATAACGGCTTCGTCGAGTACACGCTCTCTCATGGCGGCGACACCGCGATACGCAATTGGGAAGGCGGAAGCCTTCCGGTTCACATGGATCGCGGTGTCATCGAGCACGGCAAGGCCCTCGCAGCGGAGCGCATCATGACCAATCCGCCGTCAAGCGTGGATACGTCGTTGATGTCGCCCTACATGAAGAACGAGCTCAAGGGACGCCCGATCGAGGGCCAGTACACGCTGCGGATCTGGGATTCACCCTCGCTGCAGTGGGATCACGTCGAAGACATCCAGCTCGTGTGGAAGTACCACTACTGGACGCGCTTCGAATAGGTGCGGGCGAGGTGAGACATGCCAAGCGATCGACTTGTCCTGGCTGCTGGCGTGTTGCTTGCGATGATTGGCGCGTCCAGGTGCACGATGAACGCTGACCCTGCCAGCGTGGGCGTCACGTCGCAGGCGCTGTGCGACGACTCGAATCCATGCACGCGCGATACGCCCCTGCCTCACGGCCAATGCGCGCATGTCCCGCTTGTGGGCACGACCTGCGATGACGGCAACGCTTGCACGGCGGGGGACCGCTGCACGAGCAGCGGCCAGTGCCGGGGTTCCGCGGTGTCGTGCGACGACGGCAACGAGTGTACCGACGATCGATGCGACCCGGTCAGCGGCTGCGTGTTCACGGCCACCCCGGCCGACACGCCGTGCGACGACCACAAGTCATGCACGACCCGCGACCACTGCGATGGAAACGGCGCCTGCGTCGGCACGATGCGCAACTGCGACGACGGCAACGACTGCACGGTGGACACGTGTCGAGAGTTGCTTGGATGCGTGCACATCGATGCTGCCGCGGGGACACCGTGCGAGGACGGCAACCGATGCACGGAGCATGAGACGTGCAACGGCCACGGGCGCTGTATGGGCGGGACAGCGGTTGCGTGCGACGACGGCAACCCTTGCACGACGGACCGGTGCCTGCCCGCGATCGGCTGCACGCATGCCAATCGCCCGGCTGGCGTCGCATGCGACGATCGGAGCGCCTGCACCAGCCACGATCGCTGCGACGGGCATGGCGCCTGCGTCGGGCAGGCCATCGCTTGCTCCGATGGAAACGATTGCACAGCCGACGGCTGCGATCCATCGACAGGTTGCACGTTCCTGCCTTCACCGTGGATGACTCCCTGCGACGACCACGACGCATGCACCACGAACGATCGCTGTGACGGGGCGGGAGCTTGCCGCCCTGGCGGGATGCTGCTCTGCTCCGACGGCGATCCATGCACCGAGGACGTCTGTCGCAGTGACGTCGGGTGCGTGTTCAAGGCCCGACCGCCCGGGTCTAGCTGCAACGACGCGACCGTGTGCAAGACCGGGGATGTGTGCATGCCGGACGGTTCGTGCATCGGTACGCCGGTGAGCTGCGACGATGGCAATCCATGCACGATCGACGGCTGCGATCCGGTGAGTGGCTGTCGCCACGCACCGGCCGCGGATGGTACGGTCTGCGACGATGCGAACGCATGCACGGTGGGGGACCAGTGCAATGGTTCGGGAGCGTGCGTGGGAGGGCATCCCCGAACGTGCGTGGACGATGACGCCTGCACGACGGACTCGTGCGATCCGTCGGCGGGCTGTGTGTTCGCGGCCGTGTCGTGCGACGACGGCAACGAGTGCACGACGGACGGGTGCGACCATGTGCTCGGGTGTTGGCATGCACCGCGGGCCGGTACTCCGTGCAGCGATGGGGATCCGTGCACCGGTCCAGATGTGTGCAGCGAAGTCGCCGTGTGCAGTGGTCCGGCGTATGTGGAGGACGATCAGAACCCCTGCACGCTCGACACCTGCACCCCAGGCGTGGGGATGAACCACACGCCGTTGGCACGCGGTGCGTCCTGCGGAGACGGCGACCCTGCCAACGGTGACGAAGTCTGCGACGGCCAGGGGCATTGCCTTGCGGGCGTGTCCGCAGAGCCGGTCGCGCCCTTCGACGACAACGCGCTCGAACGGCGCGTGGATGGGCGCCATCCCGTGGCGTCGACGCAAGACGCTTTCGCCGTGGTGTTTTCGGAGCCCGTGCATCGCGACGGATCGCCGCCGCGCCTGGGCGTGTCGGTGCGATCCGCGCTGGGCCAGTACCGCGGCACGGCGTGGATCGGCGAGGTGACGATGACCCCGCACGCCAGCGTGGCAGCGCTTCCCGACGGCAACTTCGTGGTCGTGTTCGAGTCGAGGGCGCTCGGGTCGGTTCACGACGACGACGGGCTCGGGATTGGCGCTATCAAGGTGTCGTCGCAGGGAGCGCTCCTGGGAAGTGTTCACCTGGTCAACGCAACGACTCTGTATTCGCAGCACACGCCGGACGTCGTGGGCACGGCCAGCGGAGCCATGGTGGCGTGGGAAGACGAGAGCCAGGACGGTATGCGGCGAATCTGCTGGCGGGCGCTGTCGTCGTCGCTCGGCGCGAGTGGTGCCGAGCAGTGCGATGGGCAACCGGGCCTGTTCGACGGGTTCGTGACGCTGGCCGCGCTGGGCGCGCACACGGCGATGGCCTGGCAGCGGGAGGCGTCGGGGACCGGCTCGATCGAGGTGCGGATCGACGATCACGCAGCGAGCCTTCCTTTGAGCAGCGAGGCGGGACCGTTGCCCGTGGGTGAGGCGCCGGCCGTGAGTGCCCTGGATGCGAACACGCTGCTGGTAGCCTACACGGACGGCGACGGCTTCGTGCGGGGCTGGCTGCTGGCGGACGACGCAACCGAGCTCGACGCCGTGGACCTGGCTGCGCCAGGCGAGCCTAGGCAGCAATTGAGTGCGTCGGGATCGATGCTCGCATGGCAGGAGCCGGCCGAGCTTGGCGCCGGGGGCTGGGACGACCACCTGGACGAGGTGTATCTCCAGCAGCTCGGGTGGTCCGGTGCAGTGCTGGATCCGGCGGCGCATGCGAAGCGACCGGTTCCGCGAACGGAAGGGAACCGAACGGGCGATCAGGAGACGCCCGCGCTCGCGCCGCTGGGCGACGGATGGGTCGTCGCGTGGCAGGATCTGCAAGCTTCCGTACAGGGTCGATGCCCGCACGGCGACGTGTTGGTATCCATCGAACGCGAGCCCTGAGGACGAGATGACACAGCTCGATACGCACACGACAACGCACCGCAAGGCGCAGCCGGGGCAGGCTCTGCAATGGTGGCGCGCTCGGTCCGCGCCGATCAGCTTGCTGGTGCTGGCGGCCTTTGTGCTGTCGCTGGTGCCGCGGCGCGCATGGGCCGAGGAGGGGCGGTCGGAACCAGCCGAGACGCACGAGGCGCAGCGGCCGGAGCAGCCGCCTCCTGCCGTAGCTGCCACGCAGGCGCTGCCGCGGGACTGGGCCGAAGCGCAGCAGACGGGGAGCGAGACGGACCGGGCGAAGGCGGCGAGCACGGCAGCCGTGCAGCTCCGCGCCGAGCCGGACACAGCGCCGGTGGCGAGCAGGATCCAGCCTTCGGACTCGGGGCTGCACGCGCAGCTACTGGTCAACGGCCAGGACAAGAGCGGCGTCAGCTCGACGGCGATCTCGGTTCCCAAGGGGCCGGGCACGATCGAGGGCATGGGCGAGAGCTTCAGCGCGCAGGCGTCGACGGGCGTTGCGACGCTGTCGGTGCCGTTCGAGCTGCCGAAGGCGAGAGGCGGGGTCACTGCGTCGTTGGGGCTGAGCTATTCTAGCGCAGCGGGCAACGGTGTGGCGGGCATGGGCTGGAGCCTGTCGGTGCCGTTCATTGCACGGCAGACCGATCGCGGATTGCCGCGTTACCAGGACAGCACGTCGTGGAGCATCGAGCAGGACCGGTTCGTGTACAACGGGGGGCAGGAGCTGGTGCCGATTGCGGGGTTGTTGCCGGGCGAGGAGCTACCGGTGTGGGCGACGAGCGGCTGGCAGTACTTCCGGCCGCGGGTGGAGGGATCGTACCTGCGGTTCTTCTGGAACCCGCAGACGCAACTGTGGCGCGTGCAGGACAAGAGCGGCACGCTGCTGGAGCTTGGCGGCACCGCGGATTCGCGCGAGACCGACCCGAGCGACAGCGGCCGCGTATTCCGGTGGAACCTCAGCCGCCAGCTCGACGCTTTCGGCAACGAAGTGCGCTATGTCTACACGAAAGACGGCAATATGGCGTATCTGAGCGACGTGTATGACACGTATCCGCTGTCGGGCGGAGCGAGCGCGGCGCTGTCGAGCTGGGCGCACCATACGCACTTCGTCTATGAAGCGCGGCCGGACGTGACCACGAGCTACACGCGTGGCTGGGCCGTTACGCTTGCCAAACGGCTCAAGCATGTCGAGGTCAACTCGGTGCGGCTGGTGACGTCGTCGAGCCGGGAGCTGGTGCGTCGGTATCACCTCGGCTACGACGCGAGCTCGCATGGATCGCTGCTGACGTCGGTGAAGGTGGAAGGGCGCACGGGCGGCTTTTTGCCCGCGATGACCTTCGACTACACGCATGTGGGCGGGAGCATGCCCGAGGGCTTCGAGCAGCTCGACACGACGGTGCGATCGCTTGCGGGCAGCCCGGATCACTCGGTGGATGAAGACTACACGGATCTGTACGATGTGAACGGCGACGCGCTGCCCGATGTGGTGGTGATGATGCCTGGCCTGTACAACGGCAAGCACGGGCTGTGGCTCAACAGCGACAGCGGCACGGCGGACCGGTTCGGGGCGCGCCAGCCGATGGGGGTGGTGGGGGTGATCGGCGCCAACGAGAGCGTCATCACGAAGCACAACCCGAACGTGGTAGCGCTCGACATCGACGCCGACGCGATCGCGAACCTGGTGCACATGCCGAAGGCCAAGAAGTACGGGGTGTACAGCCCTCGGTTGCTGGGCGGCCAGTGGAAGTGGGTCGGCAAGGAGGTGACGACCTCGGACCAGCTCGACGTGCGCATCGACCTGGGAACGGACGCGCTGGATATCCGGGTATTCGACGTCAACGGCGACGGGCTGGTGGACGTGGTCAAGTCCGGCGGCACATCGTACGAGGTGTGGTATTCGCTGGGGCGGTATCCTGGAGGCACGGGTCTGTTCGGGTCGGCGACGATGACGAGCGGCACGACGGCGTCGCTGTCGATGGAGCCGGTGCAGCGGTGCGTGCCGCATGCGGGCACTCCGGTGAGGTTTTCGGACGCGGACATCAAGCTTGGCGACATGAACGGCGACGGGCTGACGGACATCGTGCGGGTGCGTCAGGGAGACATACGATACTGGCCGGGGCGTGGAGACGGGACGTTCGGCACCGGGCCGTTGGGCTGTGCGGGCGGGACATTTTCGACGAACAGCTACGTATTGATGAGCAACGGTCCGCAGTACTCGGACCCGAACGGCAGCGGTCTGCAGCTCGACGACGTGAACGGCGACGGCACGGCGGACCTCGTTCAGGTGCGGATGAATGCGGTGGACGTGTGGCTCAACATCGACGGCAGGTCGTGGACGGGGCGCACGATCATCAACGGTACGCCGCCGAGCCCGTCGTATCAGAACCGCGTGCGCATTGTGGACATGAACGGCTCGGGCACGCGGGACATCGTGTGGGGCGATGCGGGGGCGTACCGGTACATCGATCTGTCGGCGGGCAAGCGTGCGTGGCTGCTGCGCAGGGTGGACAACGGGCTGGGCAAGACGACGGAGATTGAATACGAAACGTCGACGCAGCAGATGCTGGCGGCCAGGCGAGAGGGCAAGCCCTGGAGCAAGCTGTGTCCGCTGGTGCAGCAGGTGGTGGGCAAGGTCACGGTGCGGGACAATCTGGCTGCGGTAGGACGGCCGGAGGGACGATATGTGACGCAGTACAGGTATCGAGATCCGGTCTACGACGGGTTGCAGCAGGAGTTTCGGGGCTTCGGCGAGACGGAGGTCAAGACCATCGGCGACCAGAACAGCCCGACGAGCGTGACGAGCACGAGATTCGAGCTTGGGGAACGTCCCGAGGCATTCTGTCTGACGGGCAATGTGGACTACACGTTGCCGGAGAACCGGTGGCGCGACAACCCGACAGAGGCGCTGAAAGGGCTGCCGGTCTCGGTGCAGACGTATGACATGACAGGCACGTACCTGTTGACGGAAGCCAGCGGCTACACGCTGCGCAAGCTGTACGACGGCCGGGACGGGCGGGCGGTCTACGTGGCATTCGAGTCGCAGCGGGACCGGTGGCTGTACGACACGGCGGCGGGGCCGCAGGGGCAAGGGCCCGTGGCGCAGGCGATGGTGACGACCGAGGCGGCTGGCGGGGGAGCATCGTGTGCGTCGCAGGTGCTGGGAGAGGTGGCGCTGCGCGCTGGCTACGAGCATCTCAGGAGGCGGACGGAGGTAGACCTATTCGGCAATCGTACGCGGGCGATCGAATATGGCCGTCCTGGGGTGGACGAAACGATCACGCAGGTGACCGAGGCGCAGGTGATTGCGACGCCGGCGCAACCGTTCGGCGATGGCAAGTGGTCGTGGCGCACGGTGCGTTCGTGGGTGGAGGGAAGCAACACGCCCGGAGCCAAGCGCAACCTGAGGGAGGTGGTAGCGTACGACGGCTGGGGGCAGCCGACGTCGTCGCGGGCGTATGTGGAAGGGATGGTGGTGTTGCAGCGTCAGCAGGCGGGCAGCGAGCCGCCCGGGGCGCTCACGAGCCCGCAATGGGTGCCGACCGGGCGGAGCTGGCACGACGCATGGGGCAACGAGGTATTCCAGGCAAGCCCGCCGGACCGGTGCCGTCAAGTCGACTACGATCCTCGCTTTGGCCTGGTGCCCACGGAAGAGCTCGTCTTCTCTGGCGAGGATACGAGTGTAAGCGTGCAGGGGATCGCGACGGAGACCATCCACGCGACCTGCGGCAACCACACGCTCGACGCCAGCGCCACCTACGACCTGGGGCTGGGCGCGGTGCTGACGGTAACCGAGGTGACGGGAGCGACCTGGAGGGTCGACTACGACGGCTTCGGGCGCATCACCGCAATGTACAAGCCTGACAAGGACACGCTGCTGCCGTCGAGCATACCGGCCTTGCGGGTCGAGTACATGCTGGGCACGCCGGTGTCGAAGCTGCACAGCAGCACGCGCGACGACGACGACGACACCGGCGGCGCGACCTACCACGAGAGCTGGACGTACGTGGATGGGCTCGGCCGGACGGTGGTGACGCTGAGCGAAGCGGATCCGGTCGAAGACGGTCACCCGTGGATTGCGCAGGGGCTGACCGATTACGACCAGAAGGGAGCGGAGCGCAGGAAGTACCTGGCATGGTGGTACGACGGTGCGCCCGAGTCGTACGACCTGTCGGTGGCTGCGCCGAGCCCGTATGGCCAGCAGCGCTACGACGCATTCGGCCGAGCGGTGGAGACCATCGGCCTCGACGGCACGGTGAACCTGGTGACTCGCTATCATGCGTTGAGCGCGGATGCGTGGGACGCGGAAGATCTCGGCCCTGGCGAGCATCAGGGCACCTACGCGAGCGAGCAGAAAGACGGGCACGGCCGTGTGATACGCACGACCGAGCGCGTGCGAGACGGCGAGCACCGGTTGATCGAAGCACGATACGTCGACACGACGTACCTGCCGACAGGCGAACCGCTGAGCATCACCAGGCGCCGCGGCACGGACGCGGTCACGCGCACGATGCGCTACGACTCGCTGGGGCGGATGGTGGAGAACATCGAGCCGAACACGTCGTTCGACGACAACGGCACGCGCAAGACCTGGCGCTACGCCTACAGCGCAGCGGGCGAGCTGGTGGGCACCAGCGACGCGCGCGGCTGCGGCGTGAACTACTACTACGAGGCAGCGGGGCGCCTCAGCATCGAGGACTACGCGCCGTGCGAGGACCATCACGCGGCGTACACGCCGTTCGTGCCGGAGGTGCTGTATCACTACGACACCCCGGACACCGATGCGGGGCAGCTCGGCACGCCGGTGTGCTACACGCAAGGTCGGCTCGTGTCGGTGGTGGACCGGGCGGGCAAGACGCAGACGTGCTTCGACGGACTGGGGCGGGGTGTCGAAGTTGCAAGACGATTGACCTTGCCCAATGGCACGCTGGGTGGACGGTGGTATCGGCGCACGACGCGGTATGACGCGGCCGATCGTCCGGTGCAGGAATGGACGGGGGGCACGCAAGGAGGACCGTCGTGGGTGTCGACGCAGTACACGAAGCGGGGCACGGTGAAGTCGGTCGGCTCGAGCTTCGGGGCGCTGGTGAACCACGTACGCCGCGACGCTGACGGGCTGGTCACCGAGATCGAGTACGGCGACGCGGCGGCGACGACCACGGGATTTACGTATGATGAACTGCGCAGGCTTCGCAACCTGACGACGTATCGGGCGCGTCCGTCGCTGTGGCCCGCTAGCGCGACGGGCACGCAGCAGCTTCTGCTGCAGGATGAGCAGTACAGCTACGACCGGGTGGGCAATCCGACCGAGATTCGGGACTGGCGCATGGCGTCCGAGTGGGAAGCGGGCGCGAAGCCTGTAACACGCAAGATGCGCTACGACGATCTTTACAGGCTGACGCGCATCGAGTACCAATATCCGCAAGGAAGCGACACGTGGGTCGACCCTTACGACGCCGAGGTCTCTGACAACGATCGTCCCCAGCCAGCTCCGCGGGCGAGCTACAGCGGGCAGAGCCGACCGCTGTGGCAGCGTTTCGCCTACGACTGGCTGGGCAATACGGTGGATACGGACGACGACCAGCACGGCTTCTACGACCGGTCGCTGGGCGTCGTGACGAACGAGGGATACAAGCTGACGGCCGCGAGCAACGAGAGCACGAACGCGCCGCACCGCGGGCACCTCGATGCGCAGTACGACCGGGCGGGGAACCTGGTCGCGCTGGACGTGCATCGCGAGGGTCCGTGCCTTCCGACGCCGGGCCGTTGCACCAACCAGCACTTCGAATACCAGTGGGACGAGATCGGCCGGCTGGTGCGTGCGCGGCGCTGGGACATGCCGAATCCGCCGTCGGGCACGCCGCCGGACGCGGAGCTGTCGTATCGGTATGATGCGTCGGACCATCGCGTGCTGAAGACGGTGGGGGCCCGGTACACGGCATACATCTTCGGCAGCCTGGAGCTTCGAAGCACTACCTTTGACGGCGACGATGTCGTCGATGACGACACGGAGACCGTGTACCTGCAGGCGCACGGGGTGCGGCTCGGGCGGGTGGTGCACTCGGTGCGTGACCCGTACGAGCTATCGACGACGCGGGTGTACCTGGAGCTGGGGGACCATCTGGGCAGCACGTCGGTGGTGATCGACGGGGCGAGCGGGGAGGTTGTGGAGCGGGCGACGGCGTATGCGTACGGTGCGACGGAGAGTGACTATCGGCCAGCGAGATGGGGTGGGTTCCGGGAGGCGTATCGGTTTACGGGCAAGGAAGAGGACATCGAGGTCGGGCTGCAGTACTTTGGGACGCGGTACTACGCGCCGCTGCTGCAGAGGTGGATCTCGCCGGACCCGCTAGCGGTGCATGCGGCTGGGCAGGGGGACTTGAACCTGTATGCGTATGTGCATGGGCGGGTGCTTGTTGCGGTGGACTTGGTGGGGTTGTGTGGCGGCGACGGTGCCGAGGGCTGCGGACAAGGGCCTGCGGCGGGCCAGGATGACTGGACAGGTCCCACTGGCGAGGAACCGCAGGCTGCCGTCACGCTTGCTGAACAGCACTTCGAGGTAGACGTTCCGCATCCGGCTCCAACGGGTAGTGGAGGGGCCGGTTCATCCAATGCAAAATCCTCGGGAGGGGCCGGTGGGGTTGGGCCACAGGTCGCAGCTCGACCGCCAGCAGATGCGACCGCTGGTGCGAAGGGTGCTGGGAACAGCCCGGATACTGACCAGTTCCCTACTGACGTCGTTCTAACCGGGTTGAACGGGGCGCTCGAGCCGCTCAACGGACTGCTCAACAGTCGGGGATTGGGGCCCACTACCGGGAAGAGCGATTATCTCGGGGAGGTGGGCCGAGACACGATCCTGACTCTGACCGCTTTGAGATCGGTATTTCCAAGGTCGGTCGGCCAGACAGGGGGACTCAGTTGCCCAACGTGCGGGCGCGGAGGCATCGTGAGTGCCTCGAGCGATCTCGCATTGACGGAGCCCAACCTCGGCCGTGCGCTTGACGACAGCATGAGCGCTGCCGTCAAGGGAAGTGTTGCCGTTGACACGGATGCTGTAGGGGGCGGCGGTGGCGCGGCTGCGAGAGCGGAGGCTACGGCTGCGGAGGTGGTCGGTCGGCGAGGAGCGCCGATCGAGATCCAGGCGGGGAGAAACGCGCCCGGAACCATTGGTGGGCGAGACTTCACTGGTCATGCGCTCGATCGGATGCAGGGCCGAGGGCTGACGCCATCGGTCATCGAGAACACCATCGAGACGGGGCGAGCAGCGCCAGGCAACTTGCCTGGGACGACCAAGTTCTTCGATCCTGTCAACGGCACGACCGTAATCGTCGACACGGAGACGGGCCGCGTGATCACGGTGTACTGATGACGAGCCTCAGCGACCACGATCGCCGGCAGCTCGGGCGGATGGCCGAGCGGCTGGAACTCTTCTCTAGGGGGAAGCTCGCCCTCCGCGTGCTGATCGCGGACATCGAGTTCCTGCTCAATGCACTTGATGTCGTGGACGAAAGCATCCGGCAGCAACTCCGAGAGCACTGGGCGATACTCGAGGAGGTCTACTCTGTCGCCGTGACGATGCACGCTGGGAAGCTCGACGAGCAGTCCCAATCGCTGATCCAGGAGGCCGTGGCGGCGTTGCGCGCGCGCGTGGCGGAACTCGGGGAAACGCCCGAACCCGGCGAATAGGGACGCTTGCCCGCCTTGCCGGGCTCGGCGACGCTACCCGGAACTGCCAAGGACCCCGCCGAGCCGCCGGAAACACTGCGCCGTGCGGAACTTCGCGCCCCGGTGTTGGACCTGCTGCGCCTGGCGGCGCTCTGGGAGCGCGGCGCCCTGCGGCCGGGGCGCACCGCAGACCAGCGCCTCCCGCGCGCCGTCGTCCACGCCATCCACGAGCACCAGAGCAACGGAAAGAGGGTGCTGGTGACACGCGTCAGCCGACACCTCATCCGCCGCATCGGCCTGCGCATGGCCCGCGTGCACGACCGCGTCGCCGGCGCCCTGCGCGAGGCCGACTGGCCCATCGATGACCAGATGCTCGAAGCACTGCACGCCGCGTTCTCGGCCGATGACCTGAAGGCCGTCATCCACAAGAAGCTCGCGGCGGCCATCGAGCGGCTCGCGAAGCGCGCCGAGCCGGC
>Ga0272446_1000328_pt1 | contig 75135 bp, 64 predicted proteins | sample YNPCB0061_FD_194587 | JGI IMG/M metagenome (GOLD analysis project Ga0272446, IMG submission 194587) | Hot spring microbial mat communities from Yellowstone National Park, WY, United States - YNP-CB-006-1 | ecosystem: Environmental > Aquatic > Thermal springs > Hot (42-90C) > Sediment | place... | reverse complement strand
CGGCAGGCGATCCGCGCGCCGTGGGGAATGTGGGCGGCAATCCACTCGGTCGGCACTTTCCCCATACCAATCTCGTTGCCTCCATCCCCAATCCCGATCGTGGTGCGTCCGGCCAGAAAGGGCCGCACGTCGGTCATCTGCTCGGTGATGTCTCGGCCACGCATGGTGTAGCAACGGCCATCGGCGGCCTGCCCGACCCGTTCGAGGGCAACGAGGTGGGTACAATCCAGCGGCATCTGCTCGGGGCGAAGCACGGGCACGCCCGCAGCCTGCAAGGCAGCATGGCAAGGGGGTTCTGTCAGGACGACGGCGTCGATGCCGAGACTCTGCAACGTCTGGGCCAGGTAGGCCGACCCGGGCGGACCATCCGTCTCATAGCGATCGGGACCCGGGATGAAAAAGCCGGTCACAATCGCCACCTTGTTGGCCTGAGCAAGCGTTTGGCATGCGGGGGCAAAATCGTCTGCCGTGGCCCCAAAGAGGTGTGGCTCCAGGCCGCGTCGGCCCACATCGATTTGTACCGCAGCCAACAACGCCCGGCAGCGTTCAAACAACCCCATCTCCCTTGCCTGCTAACAAGTATGCAAACCGGCCACGCCACTCACGCGGCACTTCCGCTTGTATCTCGATCGGTTCATTTTTCACTGGATGCAAAAACGTCAAACTTCTAGCATGCAGAGCGATCGCCTTACCAAAAGTATGCACGGCTCCGTATTTCGCATCGCCATAGATGGGGTGGCCGTGATGCGACCATTGTACGCGTAGTTGATGGGTGCGTCCGGTTTGCGGCCGCACTTCGACCAGACTCAGCCCGGCCCGGACGCCTTTGCGCTGATAGTGTAGCAAGGCCTGCCTGGCTCCGGGCGTCTCGGGCGGTACCACCTCGACCCGACCCCGTTGCTCCTCTTTGCGGAGCCAATCGACCAGGCTGCCGGCCGGTTGCCGCAACGTGCCCTCAAGGACGGCCCAGTAAACTTTTTCGATGCTGCCCTGGCGAAATTGCTCGCTGAGTCGGGCGGCGGCCTTGCTGGTGCGCGCAAACAGCAACACGCCACTCACCGGCCGATCCAGGCGATGCACGACCCCGAGGAAGACATTGCCCGGTTTCGCATATTTTTGTTTCAAGTAGCTCTTGATGTCACGATCGAGCGTCTCCTCCTCGCCCTGGTAGTGGGTAGTGAGTCGACCGGCCGGCTTGTTTATCGCCAGACAATGATTATCTTCGTAGAGCACCTCAAGGCTGGCCACGACTTGCCCTCCTCTACCAGCCCTTCTCTACCAGCCAATCGTTGCCGGGTCGAGCTTTGGGGTGCCGCCCCGCTGCGTCGTGACCAGGGCGGCATAGCGGTTTGCTAGGGTGGCGGCCACGCCAAGTTCCCGGCCTTGTAAGGTGGCACAAACCAAAGCGGCCGTGAACGCATCGCCGGCCCCGATGGTATCGAGGACGGTAACCGGCACCCCGCTGACACTGATTTCGTCGTCGGCGGTTTGGATCAGGCAGCCGGCCGCGCCACGCGTCAGGGCCACCAACTCAACCTCAAAGCGTTGCCGCAGAGCGTTCAACCAACCGGATTCGCCCCGACCGCGCAACTGAAATAGTTGTCGCAGCAGCACCAGTTCTTCCTGATTGAGTTTCACCCACCGCGACAGCTGCAGCGAGGTTTCAAGTATCTCCGGGGTGTAAAAGGGGGGCCGCAAATTCACATCGCACAGCACAATGGCCTGCTGGTTGGCTAGCCGCACCAGGCGTTGCACGGTAGCGCGGCTGACGGCATGGCGTTGCATCAGTGTGCCGAAACAGACAAAGTGAACGCCGGCCAGGGCCGCATCCAGTTCCTTAGAGTTTTCGAGGTAATCCCAAGCCACCTGTTCGTCAATGGTGTACCGCGGTTGGCCATCGTCCAACGTAACGCTCACGCTGCCGGTCGGGTGAACCGGGTCGGTTTGAATCCACTCGTCCGTGAGGCCCATCGCTCGCAGGCAGGCCCGCAGGTCCCGACCCGCTTCATCCTCACCAACACGCGAGACCATAGCGGCCCGCTGGCCGAGTTGGTGGCAATGAAAAACGAAATTGAATGGCGCACCACCCAGGACTCGGCCATCGGGAAGGAGGTCCCAGAGGACCTCCCCGACACCCAAAATTTCGGGCCGCGGCAGCAAAGCGGATGGCATCAGGCTTCCAACTTCCAGCCGCCGCCATACGGCCGCGACAACATCTTGTTGGCCTCGGCGTCGTCAAACTGCTGTTTGGTGGGGTCCCACTTGAGCTTTTTCCCCAGCCGCGTGCTGATGACACCGATGTGACACACCGTCACCGAGCGATGGCCAATCTCGGCCGTACAGATGCAAGGCTTGCGGCTACGGATACCGTCGAGGAAGTTGTTCATATGACCGTTGGTAACGGTGTAGAGGCGAATGGCATCTTTGCCCAGCGGTTCGGAGATGAGCTTGGAGCCGCTGCCGGGCTTCCCCTTCATCGGCCGGGTCATCTCGTCGCTAGCGGTAATGAGACTACGACTGACGAAGATCCACTTGCCATCTTCGCCCTCGTACTTCACGCCGTTTTCGCCCTTGCTCATGCAAACGAGCGTGGCTCCATTGGCATAGGTGTAGGTGACCTCAAACTCGGGGTGGCAGTTGTAGCTATTGGGGTCGTCCGAGGGTTTTTCGCCGGTGCCAAACACCTCGATCGGGCCGGAGTCATCCATGCCCAAGGCCCATTGGGCCTGGTCGTTGTGGTGCGCCCCCCAGTCGGTCATCTTGCCCCCGGAATACTCATACCACCAGCGGAAGTCGTAGTGGCAGCGTTGCTTGACGTACTCGACGTGCTTGCTCACCGGACCTTGCCAAAACGTCCAGTTTAATCCTTCGGGGACCGGCTCGGTCTTGAACGGACCTCCCTTGGGATTGGAGCCGATCCGCGTCTCAATCCGCTTGATCTTGCCCAGCCGGCCATTGCGCACCAGCTCGGCAGCCAGGCGGAAGCGGGCATCGGAGCGTTGCTGGCTACCGACTTGGAAGATGGCCTTGGTTTCGGCAGCTACCTTGGTCAGCAGACGACCTTCTTCAACGGTGAGGGTGAGCGGTTTTTCACAGTAGACGTCTTTACCTTTTTTCATCGCATCGATGGAAGGCAACGTGTGCCAATGGTCAGGGGTAGCAATCAAAACCGCATGGAGATCCTTGCGATCGTTCAGTTCGCGAAAATCTTCATATCCTTGAACCTTGTTGCCATTCTTGCTGAACTCGGCGACCGCCTGGTCGCGACGCTTGGCATCGACATCGCACACGGCGGCCACCTGCACGCCCTTGTTGTTGAGCGCTTGACGCAGGATCCCCCTGCCCTGGCCGCCACAGCCGATCAGGCCGACCACGATCTTGTCCGAAGCGGCGATCGGCTTACGGGCGGCCTCGGCTGCTTGTAGTTGGCCTTCGAGAATCGAGCGGGCGTACCACAAGGGTAGCCCGGCGGCCGTCATGGCAGCGAGAGAACGTTGGATGAAACCGCGACGTGAGAGATTGCCTGGAAACATGGGTGAAACTCCTGTGGAGAGACGAGAAGGAAAACGAGGAACCTTCAGCGGTTATCCTAGCGAGATGACCCCTGCGGCGGCCAGGCGTTCCAGCATGGACGCGGCCGTTTGTCCGCGCAGCAGAAAGGTTTTGTCGCGGCTGGTGGCTCCGCGTAGCACCACCACCTCGCTCCGCCGCAACTGGAGCGTCTGGGCCAGCAACGCGACCAACGCTTCGTTGGCCCGGCCATCCTCCGGCGGCGCGGTGACGGCCACCTTGAGAGCGCCGTTGTGCTCGCCGCCGATGGCGTTCTTGCGTGCGCCGGGTTGTGCACGCACCTTGAGCAGCACTCCCTCGGCGTGAATTTCTAGCGCGATCATGCAATGCCCTCGAAGAGGGTGCTGCCAATGCGGATGTGTGTCGCCCCTTCTTCGATCGCGATCTCAAAATCGCCGCTCATCCCCATGGACAAGAACGGTACACCGAGTTGCTGACCGAGCTGACGCAGCGTTGTAAAGCTGCGGCGAGCCGCGTCGGGATCGTTGGGGGCGGCCATGGTCATCACACCGGTGATGCGGACATGCTTTAGCATAGCGATGCGAGGTTCGAGAGCTTCCACTTCCTGCGGTGCAAACCCGCCCTTGCTGGCCTCGCCGGAGCAGTTGAATTCCAAAAAACCCTCCAGCGCCTGGCCGTGGGCTTCCAAGGCGTCGAGCAGCCGCTCGCTGTCGATGCTGTGGATGCACTGCAGCAACGGCACCGTACGCTCGATCTTGTTGCGTTGCAGATGGCCGATGAAGTGCCAACGCACGCCAGGCAGCACCGCGGCTTTGCGCCAGAGTTCTTGTGGCCGATTTTCCCCCAGGTCGTGTACGCCCAAAGCAGGCAGCAGAGCGGCCACCTCGGGCGTGACGCTTTTGGTGACAGCAACCAGAGTAACGCTGGAGCGTGGCCGACCGGCCCGAGCGCAGGCGGCAGCGATGCGTTCCTCGATGCGGGCCAGATTGTCTTTAAGGAGAGATTCTATGGCAGTCATGAACGCCTCAACGCCTGGGCAATTTTTTCCAACACTGCTACGCCCCGAGCGAGCAACTCAGGCGGCAGGCTTGGCCAGGTCGTGGTCTGTTGGAGGTGAGCGGCCAACACTTCGAGAAACTGCACGCCGGCAGTGAATAAATCTGGCGCGGCCGACACAACCGGGGCTGAAGCCGGCCTTTCGGGGGGCTTGTCGGCTGCGGGGTGCCGGGGCACTTCGTGGGGCTGAACCTCACAGACCACAGGCTCGAACAATTCGCGCATAGCATCGAGAAAGGCTGCCTGCCCAAGGTTGTTCAAGGCGATTTCATCCTGGGTGCCAGTGAACAATTCATCAAACAGTTGACGTTTTTGATTCAATACATTCAAGACACGCTCTTCGATGCTATCGCGCGTGAGAAAATGATAGACCTGCACCGGTCGATGTTGACCCATGCGATGCACCCGCGCGATCCGCTGCTCCAGCACCGCCGGGTTCCACGGCATCTCCAGATTGATGACCGTATCAGCCACTTGCAAGTTAAGCCCCGTACCGCCGGCATCGGTGCTGAGGAAGACGCGGCAAGTGGGGTCGTCGCGGAATTGCTCCAGAGCGCGGCGACGCTCGGGTCCGCTTAGGTTGCCATGCAAGATGGCCGGCGTCCCCGCATACTTTTGGGCGACCTCGGCGGCGAGGTGGATCATGCGTTCCCACTGGCTAAAGACGACGACCTTGTTGGTCAGATCTCGGCCGAGCAACTCAAGCAGCAGTTCCTCGAATTCGTCGAGTTTGGGCGAGACATGGGTTTGATGATCGAGCAAGAAAGTGCTATTGCAGAGCATGCGCATATTGGTCACGCAGGCTAAAATGCGTCGCCGATCGGTCTCGTTGAGGTACTTCTTGCTCAGCAGGCCGGCCAGATGATGCTGTAGCTCGCGGTAAGGCCCACGCTGGGCCTCGGCCAGTTCCACCCAAACGGTGGTATCGGTGCGGGCAGGCAGTTGCGAAAGCACCTCGGCGCGAGTGCGGCGGAGAAAGATCGGCGCAAGTTTCTCGCGGATTGCTTCCAGATTGCGATAGCCCAGCAGTTTGCCGTCCGGGTCCAGCACGCGATGTTCGCTGAGGAATTGAAAGGCCGGGCCGAGCCGACGATCATCGACAAACTGCACGATCGAATAGAGTTCTTCCAGCTTGTTTTCCAACGGCGTGCCGGTCAGCACCAGGGCATAACGGCTGCGGAGTTTTTTGACGGCGCGGCTGGTTTTGGATTCCCAATTTTTAATGCGTTGGGCCTCGTCGAGAACGATGAGGTCGGGGTTCCAGGCCTGGAGTTGCTCCCGATCGCGGACCACCTGTTCGTAGTTGATTAGCCGGTAGAAGGTGGGCTGAGCGTATTGAGCGCGGCGTTGGGCGGTAGTCCCCTCGATCACTTGGACGTCACGGTTGGTATATTTGCGAATCTCGGTTTGCCATTGATACTTCACGGAAGCCGGCGCAATCACCAAGACCCGCTCGATGTGCCGCTCGCGAGCCAGCAGTTCAGCAGCGGCCAGAGTCTGCACGGTTTTGCCCAGTCCCATGTCATCGCCGAGGATGCACCGACCGCGGCAGGCGGCGAAGATGGCCCCGCGTAGCTGGTAGGGGTAGAGCGGCACTTTGAGCAGATCGAACAAAACATAAGGCAGTTCGTCGCGTTCGATCGCTTGTAACCATTCAATCTCGCGGCGGGCCATCTCGCGGCGTTCGATTTCGCGATCCATAAACTCCATGGCATCGCTGAAGATGGTCACCTGCTCGGGCACTTGCTCAATGGCCTGGATGAGTTGTTCGTAGTCTTCGCCGCCTTTCCACAGGCCACGCAGATCAAAAAAGCGGTTGGCCAAGTCGCGCAGCATGTCACTGGTGCGGGGCGGTAGATGCAGACCGATCCGCAGTTGCTCGCCATATTGCAGATAGACTTCCGGGCGGGTGATGGCCGCTTTTTTGCTGCGAAGCTGGGCGGCGGCAGGGGTGTTTTCGCACAACGCCGCCAGGACGGCTTCGATGTGTTTGCAGGTGCCCAGGGTGTTGGATTTGAAATCGGGGCATTCGCAAGTGTTATCTCCGACCTCGAAGCCTCGGATGCTCACGCGATATTCGCCCCCCGTACGCGGGTTGCTCACGCGATAATCGCTGAAAACCCGGTTGCGCCCGAGGTTTTGAATCTTGAACTTCTCGGCAGCGGCCCGTTTGCGGCGGATGTCGATCTGTTCTTCGCGGAGCACCCCCTAGCCTCCTCTGCTGCGATCGCCTGGAGATGGCATGCTCTGACATTATATCGCCGTCCTGCCCATGCCGAGAGCAACGACACCGCAGAGCAACGGCAACGGTGCTGCGGTTCGTCCCGCATCACTCAGCTTGGCTGTAGCCACGGCAACGGGCGTTGCCCTCCCCACCAGCTTGGCTTGGGTTTACATCCCGGACGACTTGGGTTGGCTCTGCCACTGGCTCAACCACTGTTGGAACCGGCGACGCTGCTGGACCACTTGGCGTTTCTGCAGGCGCAGCAGGCTCTCTAAGCCCGGCCGATACTCCTTCCCACTGCTGCCTAGCACGCTCAGAGCGCTTCGCAACCCCTTGAGCAACCCCATCGCCGTGTGGGCGTCGTTGGCTAGGCCCAGGATTTCTTGCAGGTTCTCCAGTTGCGGATAGATTTCTTCCACCAACGAGCGATCCAGGCTCGGGCCAACGATCTCGATGACGTAGCGCAGCCTTTTGCCCGCGATGCGAACCGCATGCAAGGCCACCTCGTCGCTCAAGTCCGCGTTCAGGGCGTTCTCCAACCGCTCAAAAGCCTCACGCAAAGCCTGGCGAGCAAACGGGCCGAAGGTCAGCGATTGGACGCTCTGTTTGCCTCGGTTCAGGGCATCAAGCCAACGCTCGGCCTGTTGCTGAAGTTGCGTCGGCAACAGCGGTAGCGGTTGTTGCTGCAAAAAAGAACGCCTACCCAACAGAAAACCCAGGAAAAGCTCCTGTCCAGGGCGAGCGGTAGGAGAAGCAGCTTGCAGACGCTCTTTCAGGTGCAGAATCAAGACATCGGTATCTCGGGTGGCACTGACCGATTCGCGCAACCCCCGCAACGTCGCTCGCGCCTCGCGATACGTCCTACGCCGCATACACGGCCGCAGCAGCCGCAACCCCGCCTCGCTCCGCCGGACGCTGACGCGCAATTGATGAATGGCCTCGGGTTGGATGGGGTGTTCTGTCAATTGCTCTAGCCAGCGCAGCACCGCTTGCAGGCGGGCTTGCAACACCAGCCGACCGGCTTGCTGCAGAGGCATGTCGGGGTGGAGGCCTTCTAGCCATTTGCCTTCAGAGGAGCGGCTCTCAGGCATCGTGGGAACTCCCATAGAGCGTTTCGACACCGGCAGCCTGCTCGTGCTTGCTGAGCCACTGGGTCACCTCACGGGTTTCGTCAAGCAGAGCTTGGACTTTTTGGCGTTCCTCGGCCAGCTGGATCGCGACCTCGGCAGGAACATCGAGATACACACTGGCCAACTGCTCACGCAGGCGTTGTTCGAGTTGTTGGCCAAACGCTTCGCGAATGGTATTCCAGCGGAGGGGCAAAAGCAGGTTGATGACCAGGTGCAGGAGGATGAGTACGATGATCAACACGACAAAGGGCAACAACGCGTCAAGTAGTTGCACCTGATAACCACGGCCCAGCGGATCAAAAAATCGCCACAGCAGAACACCCAGCCCCCCCAGCAGAGTAAGCGGCGGAAGATAGTCGGCCACGAAAACCACGACCTCCTGCAAGGCGCGGCGGGAGCCGGTCGGCTGCGTCCATTCTTTCTCGACGGCATCGAGGGCTTCGGCCAAAGTCGAGGCCCAATTCTTTCGCCAGTCGAGGCGTCCGCGCGTCTCGAGCGATTCCGCCAACAGAGCCACGGGGAAACCGTGGGCTTCAGCGGTGATGAGCAGGCGGTTGATGAGGGCTTTGTTGCGGGCATCGAGTTGACGAGCGGAAGCAGCCTCGCTGCAAGTCTGGGTGAAGGTATTCAGATTCCACACGGCCGCGGCCGGTACTGGGGTCGTGCCGATCTTGCCCAGCAACGGTAAACGCGACCGCAGCGACGCCCCCAGATATTGGGCGTTGGTCACCAAGTAAAAATAGCCCGCCATCAGGCCGTGGAAACGACGCTGACCTTGGAGGGTGAAATGATGCTCAATTTCACGCTGATAGGGTTCGAGGGTGGAGAGCAACACCTCGGCAATGCTTTTGGCCTCGTCGGCAAGCGGTTTTTCCCAGGCCGAGCGGACGTGATTGGAGACTTCCGTCAAATCCGGTGGAGCCACTTCGGTTAGGGTACGCTCCAAAGTCGCCAAGAGCGCTAGCACTCCGCGTGCCTTGATGGCCTCGATTTCCAACCGACTCAGGCCAGCCTCCAACCAGTGAACCAGTTCCGAGAATTGTTCACCAGGGGGCAACTCGCCGGCCGGCTGGCCGTTGGCTTTGTCGATGTGATACTGGGCACAAGTGCGAAACAACAGCGGCGAGCGGAAGCCTTGGCCTTCCAGGTCGCTTAGCAAATCTTCGTCGGGACGCAACCCGCTGCTGACGTGCTGCGAACGATCCCATTTGTTCAACACAAAGGCAAACGCTCGCCGCTTGCGCTGTTGCAGAAACAGATCCCACACGACGCGATCGTGATATTTCTCCTGCGAGCCGACGTACAAAACCACATCAGCCACGGGCAGTACCGCTAGGAGTTTCTCGCGGTTGGCAGTATCGTTGCTATCGACATCGGGCGTATCGACGAGAATTTTCTGAGCCAGCGCCGGGCGGTCGTGGGACACAAATCGACATTGCCGCAACTCCGCAGGCAGCCGATCCGGGCGGACCGACTCATGATGGTAAACCACCGCTTCACGCGTCGTGGGCCGTTGAAACGAGGCTGTCGCAATGCTACCGCCCGCCAGGGCGTTGAGCAGGGTCGATTTGCCCACCCCCGTGCCCCCCAAGAGCATGACCACCAGCAGCGGCCGTTCGTTCTCCAGGGCGAGCGCCTGACGGTTGAGGTCGTCGGCCAAGCCCTCCAGCGTGTAGCGAGACATGGTCGAGAGGGGATAGCGATGAGGCCCAGACAGCCAAGCGCGCAGGTGTCGTTCCAAACCTTTCAGAGCCGGCGAAAGCGTGCGAAGAACCGGGCTAGGGTCAGCCGTGCGTGGCAAAGGTTCCATGCGAACGATCCGTAGAAGAAAGGGCGAGTGCGATTGCTGATCGTGGTGTGGACATTCTACAAACTGGCCGACACCGACGAGCCAACCCAGGCAAAAAAGGAACGCCTCCTCGGCAAACGAAGAGGCGTTGGGTTCAGGGTAAACACGAAACCCATCAGCGAGAGATGCCCCCCGCGCCGGCCGTGCCGCCCGTGCTGACGCCTGAGCCAGCACCACCGGCACCAGCACCGCCCAAAGCGGCACCGCCGCCACCTGTGCCTGCACCGGCACCGCCGCCACCGGTTTGGCCACCCACTCCTCCCAAACCACCACGGAACCGGGTGTACATCTGCGTGACCGAGCGAGCTGGTCCTTGCGCCCCGATGGCAGGGTCGGCCGGGTCGTGGATCTTGATGGTGTAATCTACAGGTCGGCCACCATTCAGAGCCGTCAGATACTTTTGAATGGCAGCGACCCGAGCGGTATCCAACTCTTGACGCGCGCCGCAATAACGCTCGGGGCAGGCCGGGTCGTACTTCAAATCCAAAGCCGTCGCCAGGTAAATCGTGGTGTCGGGGCAGGGCCGACGCCGGGCCAGGTATTGCAGATGGGCTAATCCCGCTCCATTGAGTTTATCCGTGCCTGGCTCAAAGTGTTGGTTCCAGATCGTTTGATCGAGAACATGGCCATTCATCACCTGAGGAGCGAAGGCCTGATTGACCGAGCGTTGCGCTAGGGTGTTGTAGCGCTCCGGCCAGCAACGGTCATAGAGATCGCCGCAGTTGTTGTTGGGGCCACAAGAACCCGAAGCACAAGCACCGGTGCCACTACTCTTGCTCGGCAAGGTGTGACAGCCGGTGACTAGCCCCAGGCCGCAGCCAAACAGAATGGCGCAAGCCCGCATGTGAGATAGCATGGAAACCCCCTCCTTGGGAAGTTGCGTCCCGGCTTCCGCGCCGGGATCGGTAGGTCACTTTTTGAGCATCACTTGCATGATGCCAATCGCGGCAGGACCGACAAGAACCACGAAGATTCCGGGGAAGATGAACAGCACCAGGGGGAAGATCAGTTGCACCGCAGTCTTCGCTGCTTTTTCTTCGGCAATTTGCTTGCGTCGAGTTCGCATAGAATCCGATTGAACTCGTAAAGCGTTGGCAATTGAGGCACCGAAGCGGTCTGCCTGGATGAGGATGGCCGCCAGGGCCTTGACGTCATCCACGCCGGTCCGCACGCCCAGGTCATGCAGGACCTCGCGGCGCGGACGCCCCATCTGCAGTTGGAAGTTGGCGAGCGTGAACTCTTCCACCAACGCCTTGTAGTGCGACATCTCCTCGCACACTTTACGCATGGCGGCGTCCAGCCCCAGACCCGATTCCACGCACACCACCAACAGGTCCAACGCGTCGGGCAGCGACAGGAAAATTTCCTGCTGCCGGCTGGTGCGCAGATACCACAGGGCTAGTTGCGGCAAGTAGTAGCCGATACCAACGATAATCACAATCGGCTGCAAAGCGGCCCAGGTTAAGCCATACAGCGGAATAAAGACCGAGCTGGAGCCGATCAGAGCCGTGAGCAAAAACACAAAGCGGATACCCAAGTACACACTCGGGGCTGATTCACTTCGGAAACCGGCGTTGGCCAATTCGATCTTCAAGGCGCTCTGTTCCAACTCGGTCTGCGGCATCAAGGGAGCCGACATCGCCTTGGCCGCTTCAATCATCCCGCCGAAGCGTTCTTTCTTTTTGGTGGCTTTAGAATCTTCGAGTTCAACCAGCGAAGCCGGTCGACTGATGCGATCCAGACGTGAGGCCGCCTTGGAGTTGCGGTTGCTGATAGCCGTCAAGAGCGCAAAGACCCCAGCGACGATGGCGATGAAGATTAGAATGGGGATCGCTTCGGTCATCCCCACGAACGCGAACAAAGACATAGCCAATCCTCCGTTGTCGTGAGGGAAAAGTTACACCTTGATATTGACAATCTTGCGAATGACCAAAGCACCAATGACCTGGGCAACCAACGCCGCGATGCTCATCTGTTGGCCTAGTTCAGTTTCCCAGAGCACCTTGACATAATCTGGCTTGGTGTTGAGCAGGAAGCCGAACAACGCGAAAGGTAAGGCGATCAGCACGATACCCGAGAGCCGACCTTCACCCGTCAGAGCCTGCACCTGACCCAGGATGCGAAAGCGTTCGCGGATAATGTAGCCGATCTTATCGAGGATTTCCGCCAGGTCACCACCCGTTTGGCGTTGAATGGCCACCGAGGTAACGAAGAATTTCAGATCGCTCAGCGGCACTCGCTCGGTCATGTCGCGCAACGCCTCTTCGATGGGGATACCAAGGTTTTGCTCCTCGAAGACTCGGCCAAACTCGACACTGATCGGCGCGGGCATTTCCTCGGCGACCACATGCATAGCCGAGGCCAACGACTGGCCGCTTCGCAAGGCGCGAGCGATCAACTCCATCGCATCGGGCAATTGCTTGGTAAAGGCCGCGATTCGCGAGGACCGCTTCCAATACAGCCAGAACAGTGGCAGGGTGAAGAGGATCAGACCGTTGATCGGAGCCATCCACCAGGGCAGGCGAACGATCAAACTCACCAACGCCCCCAAGGCGGCCAGAAACAATCCCACCCCGAAGAGCGTTGCGGGAGAGATGTTGCAGTCGGCCTGAACGAATAGCTTCTCCAAACTGAGGAATTTCGGTGTGATCGCCTCGAGAAGCGACTTTTTATCACTCTCAAACGCTGACTTGCGCAAAATGTCGGCCGCTTGTTGTTCTTGGCGGCTGCGTTTGCCGATCAGCAGGTCCAGTCGGGTGGCCGTCTGGGGGCCTTGTTCGCGGAACATAAAGGCAGCCAGACCCACCAGAGCGGTCACGCCCACAAAAACAAATACTGAGATCAAAATAGGTGTCATGTCTATCGCCCGTGGAGGAGATTCCTTTGGTTGAACTGTAGGTCACATTTTGGCGAAAGCAAAATGCCGCCAGCCGAATCGACCACTTGCATCCTTGCAGAGGGGGGAGTCCTTCAACCCGCGGCATGCCATGACGGGGGGTTAATCGCGAGCCAATACGCGCTCCTGAAAGAGATTGCCTGGCAACTTGATACCCGCCGCTTCCAAGCGGTTGACAAACGACGGCCGAACTCCCGTAGCTTCAAATTGGCCATAGGCTCGGCCGTTCTGGTCGATGCCCAGTTGTTTAAAGCGGAAGATTTCCTGCATGATGATCATGTCTTGTTCCATGCCCATCACTTCGGTGATCGAGGTGATCTTCCGCGGACCGCCTTGCAAGCGGTTGGCCTGGATGATCAGGTCGACTGCCGAGCTGATCTGCTGCCGCATCGCTTTGACGGGCAGTTCCAGACCGGCCATCATGATCATGGTTTCCATACGCGCCTGGGCATCGCGAGGAGTGTTGGCGTGCAGAGTGGTCATCGAACCGGCGTGACCGGTGTTCATTGCCTGCAGCATGTCCAGCGTCTCGGCTCCGCGGCATTCACCGATGATGATTCGTTCCGGGCGCATACGCAGGGCGTTCTTGACCAGGTCGCGTGTGGTGATGGCTCCCTTGCCTTCGATGTTGGGGGGGCGAGTCTCCAAGCGGACGACGTGATCTTGTTGCAGTTGCAACTCGGCGGCGTCTTCAATCGTCACCACGCGTTCCTCGTGCGAGATAAAGCTGGAAAGAGTGTTAAGCAGTGTCGTCTTACCGCAACCCGTACCACCGCTGATGACCACGTTGAGACGTGCCTTGATGCACGCTTCCATCAACATCGCCATCTCCGGCGTGAACGCCTTGTAGTTGAGCAAATCTTCCAGCTTGAGCGGATTGGAGCCGAATCGCCGAATCGAGACGCTTGGGCCGTCCAGGGCCAACGGCGGGATGATGGCGTTGAAGCGGCTGCCATCGGGCAAGCGGGCGTCAACCATCGGCGAGGTTTCATCCACGCGTCGGCCTACCTTGCTCACGATACGGTCGATGATTTGCAACAGATGGTCATTGTCGCGGAATTTGACATCCGTCTTTTCCATCTTGCCCCGACGCTCGACATAGATCTTGTACGGGCCATTGATCATGATGTCGCTGATGGTGGGATCCTTCAGGAGAATCTCCAGTGGCCCGAAGCCGAAGGTCTCATCGAGTACCTCGTCGATGAGACGTTCGCGTTCCATGCGGTTGAGCAGGGGGTTTTCGGTATCGCAGAGCCGCTCGACCACCAGACGGATTTCACGGCGTAGGGTTTCGCCTTCGAGATCGCTGACGCGAGACAGATCGAGCTTGTCGACCAGCTTGCCGTGAATAATCCGCTTGAGTTCTTCAAAGCTCTTAGTCCCTTGACGGTCGGCCCCCGCTAGCGAAGGCCCCAGCCGACTACCGCCTCCGGGACCGCCTGGGGACGAGGGATTCAACCCCGTTAAGCCGCGTTGCAAACGTGACATATGAAAAGCTCCTCAAAGTGGTTACACGTCCCGTTGTTCAAATTTGCAATTAACGCCGCGAAAACAGCGACCAACCTCCTTTGGCTGTTTCCTTGCTGGCCGACTTAACCGTACGGCCCAGCAGGGCATCGGCCAAGCCGTTGAAGGCGAGTTGGGCCTTGCTCTTGGGGGCAAGCTGCAGCAGGGGTTTGCCCTCGTTGCGGGCTTCGTTGATCGCTCGTGTCTCGTTAGGAATCTGCCAGAAGATCGGCTTGCCGATGGTTTCCTCGGCCTTGGCAACGCTGATGTCCGACTCACTGCCGACCCGATTGAGAATAATCTTCACCTTGGGGCCGAGCGATTCGTCGGCTCCCAAAGTCATCATCATCCGTACCACGTTGCGAAGGCTGGATAGCTCCAGCTGAGCGATCAGCAGGATGGTGTCGGCCATCCGCAGGGCGGTGATGTCGTTGGGGCTGAAGCTCTTGGAAAGGTCCAGTAGCAGATGCGTGTAACTGGCTCGCAACAGGCCGATCACCCGTTGCAATTGATCCTCGCGGATGAGGGTAGCATCCTCCATCTGAACGGGATGCGGCAAGAGTGATAGGCCCGACTCATGCCGGCTGAGGGACCGCTTGAGGAACTGCATGTCCAGCCGATCGACGTTCAAGGCGACATCGGCCAGGGTGTAATCGGCGACCAAGTCGAGGGCGACATCGGCATCGCCCAGGGCCAAGTCGAGATCGACCAAAGCGACACTGAGTTGTGAGTCTTGAGCGAGAGTCGCGCCCAAGTTGACGCCCAGGGTCGTACAGCCGACCCCGCCTCGCGAGCCGAGCAGAGCAATCACCTGCGATTCGACACGCGAAGGCCCCCCTTCTCCGGGACGCGAGCCGACTCCCGAGCCGGGACGCTGCAAGCGGTTTAAGGCTCGCAGCAGTTCTTCCATGACCACCGGGGCGGTGAGAAACTCTTTGGCCCCGCTTCGCAAGGCTTGGAGGATCGCCTGACCATCGCCTCGGGCACTGATGGCCAGCACGGGTAAATCAGGCGCTTCGGAATTGAGAGCGGCAATGAGAGCCAAGGCTTTGTTTTGGTCGCTATCCAGACTGATCATGACGACATCAGGCTGGGATTGGGCGATGACATCGTAGAAAAATTCGTAACGCGAACACTCCGCTTCGAGCCAGACTTGTTCTAAACCCAGCAAGACATTGCGGAGTTCCTCGCGTGTCACATCAGACGGATCAACAATAGCAATTCGTAGTACGTCCCTCATGGTCTCCACCGATTCGAGTGTGTCAAGTGGCCCGCCCTGAGGTGTGTTCCTGAGGGGCGGGAGAGGAGCGCTCTCCCCTCCCGCAGTTGTACTCGGGCTTTAGTTCCCGCCGTCTGGCTTGCCGAGCGGCGGCAGAATGACGCGGCCCGTGACCTCGGCCCCTTGCTCTGTTTGGTTGGCTTCCTGCGGCGTCTCGGCCGACAGGCTACCGCCCAGAGGCAGAACCGTTCCCCCCGGACCCGGTGGCAGAGCCATAGGCGGCGCGGCCGGCGCGAGGGGTTGCGGAGCTTTCAGCCCCTCGGGCATCGCAGCCGGAGCGGGTGCCGTCGTCGGAGCCGTGCTACTCGCCGGTGCCGTCACGCTGGGGACACAGGCCCCCGTCGTCGGACACGGTTGACCGATCCTTCCGTGCAGCCCCAGCCCTCCTGGCAACAGGCCCCCGTGATGTACCGGTGTCAGGCCGTCCTGCTTGCCCGCACACGGGAACAGGTTCGCCGTCGGTCCGACATGGTGAGCCGGCACATACCGGCCGTTGACGAACAGCGAGCGAGGACCACGCGGAGCTTCGATCAGTCCTTCCAAGAATAGCTCACAATCATCGGGGCTGCGCGATTCTTGTCCGGGTAAAACTTTCACCACTTGGCAAGCCGACTGAGCATCGACCAGATGCGGGGTGACCAGCACCACCAGTTCACTTTCTTCCTCGACATCATTTTTGGTGCTGAAGGCCGCCCCGACGAACGGCAACTGACCTAGGACCGGCACGCGGTTGATGGTGGTGGCCCGCGTTTTCTGAATTAGGCCACCCAGCACAAAGGTTTGTCCTGCTTCCATCTCCACCGTGGTCCGCACGCGTTGCGTCGAGCGGCCCGGCACAAAACCGCCTCCGGGTACCAGAACGCCCGAGGCTGCATTCAACGTACTGACTTCCGGTTCCACTTCCAGACGGATGCGGCCGTTGCCCAAGACGATCGGCAGGAACTGCAAGGTGGTGCCAAACGGTTGGAACTCTACGCCCGCTACCCCTCCGATGCCGCCGACCTGTGGCACGGCCTGCTCGCCACCATCGAGGATGCTGGCCGGATTGCCGCTGAGCGTGACCAGCCGCGGTTGCGACATCAGCTTAGCAATCCCTTCGGATTCTAGAGCCTGCAAGAAAGCCAGGAAGCCCGCATTGTTGCTGAGGATACCACCGACGAGGTTGGCATTGCCGGCGATTCCTGAGAGGGCTTGCCCGCCCCGAGTGGGGCTAAGGATACCTCCAGCCACACCCCCAGCACCACCGCCGCCCCCGCCACCACCGCCCAGACCCCCGGCACCGACTTGCAATTGTTGGGCTCCGCCCAAGATGCTGCCGACAGTGCTGCCGGCGATTTGCCGCCGAGAGTTTTGCAGGAAGTTGAAGCCAAAGTTGCGGGCCTTGTTGCGGTTGACCCGCGCCACCACCACGTCGAGTTGTACCTGCTGCACGCCATTCAGACGCAGGCCGTTGATGATCTGCACGGTGCGTGTGGTCGCTGCCGCACCTGCAGCGGGTTGGCCGCCACCGGGTTGCTGTTCGGGATCGACATCCGCCAATCGAACATACGCCGCTCGCACGATGGCCTCGGCCAATGGGATGTCTTCGGCCCGGCTGACGTAGCCGGTCAGGATGAGCGAGTTTTCGCCATTAGGGATGATGTTGATGCCGACCGTCGGCAGAGCCTTACGCAACTGGGCGTAAAGGTACTCGACGTCCATCTCCACGGCGATCTCGCGTACCTCGCGGTTACCGTCAACATCGAGGAGTTCGAGGCGTGTCAGGCCTGCTCGTCTGCCAGAAAGGATGACCGTGGAGGGATCACGTGGATCGGGCGTGACGACGAGAACCTGTTGCTTGGGGTTGTACACCGTGCGGATATTTTTCCGCGAGGCCATTTGCAAGCGAATGGCCGAGCCGATCGTGACGACCAGCGGTTTGGACTCTGGAGAACACAGCTGAGCGAAAGCACCGGGGGGCCAACCGCCCAGAAGCAGGGCAGTCAGGACCCCCAGAGTCGCCCAGGTTCGAGAAATCTTGCGGTGCATCCGTTCACCCTCTACAAGTAGCCGCCGGTTGGCGGTCCTGGAAAAATAGTGGACACCTCCCATGTGCCCACCAGTACCTTCGCTCTCGGTTCAGCAGAGTTGATCGCTTTTAGTTGTCCTCGTCCGGTGTTGGCTCGGTCTCCTCGGGCTTGGACTTCGTAGGCTTGGCGACTTCGTCCTCATCAAAATTCTGCGAGCGGTCGTCGGCCCCGCGGCCCCGAGCCGGCTTCGTCGGAGCTTTGTAGCTCAGCACCCGACCGTTGTCACGCAGATCGTACTTATGCGGTTCCAAACGACTGCCGGCCTGGATGTACAGCGTGTGCTTGCGAACTTCCGGTGTGGTTTTGACAACGACTTCGGGAGCAGGCTTCTTGGGTTCTTCCTTCTTGACTTCCACGGGGGTAGTGGGCACTTCGGGCAGCTTGCCTAGCAGTTCCACCAAGGTCTTGTCTGGCTTGGCCACTTCTTCCTCCTCGGTCTTGCTGCCCGAGGTCAGAGGCCGATCCAAATCTTCCTCGCGGACGATCAAGGGTCGGGTGCGGCTGTTGTCGCCGGGGTTCTTCACTTGCAGGGTCAGCTCGCCCAACGAGCTAGCCAGGGCCAGGCGGGCAGCCTCTTCCGGGGTGGCCGCCAGAGTCACGGTTTGGCCCAAGATGCTCTTCATCTCAGGGTTACGCGTGTCTTGGTTGTCGACGGCCATCACCAACATATGTTGCAGAATCGTGCGGGTGGTAGCCTTGTTGCCGCCGCCCCCGCCACGAGTCGTGAGGATGACGTCCACGCGGCTGCCCGGCAGGACGAAGCCAGCCACCGACGACTGAGCATTGACCTTGATGGCCGTGGCTCGTTGACCCGGCAGGAGTTTGTCGGCAATGTTTTGTTGCTCTTTGCTGAGCAGGTCGGCTTCGGTGAGCGGATAGCCTTCACCGATGTTCTTGTTGAGCTTTTGCTTTTCCAGCTTGGCGAAATCACCAATCGCCCCCTTGGGAGCGATATCCACGGGGAACTGCTTGATCTCGAAGAGCTTCTGCGGCTCTTTGAGTTCGGCCCAACCGTTGACGCGAGTCTTGGCGACCAACACGGGCACGGTGGCCACTTCCTTTTCCTTTTCGCGGCGTTCGGCCAGGAGACGGCTTGTCATAATACTGGCTCCCAGACCACAGCCGACCGCCACCACCATGAGAATCAACGTACGCGGTTTCATAACGGACCTCGGAGGAGAAATGGGGTTCATCCAATCCACCCCGCGCCAGGCTCGGCGGAAGAAGCCTGCGTTGGTCGGTCCGTGAGGAGGAGGATTTTCACCCCCCGTCACGAATACTCATCGACCGTGCGGGATGAGAGACTTCAGGGTTTTACCGCCCTTGCCGCCTGTGACAACTTTCTCTGCAACCCTGCTTTTACCCTTGATGCTGATAAAGCAGGAAAGCAATGTAGCCCAGGCAGAGCGGGATGCCATAAGGCAGTAACTGAAGGGTCGGCTTGCGACGGGCCGCTTTCTCGGCCACATCGTGCACCCCCGTTGACGTAACCAGATCCCCTAAAATGGACTTGGTGTTTTGCAGGTTCTGGGTGAACTGGCCCCGCAGCACAATCATCCCCAACGCCAACACTCCACCGATGACGGCGGCGAGGAGAAAGGCGTAGAAGATGATCCACAAGGCACCCGGATGCGTTTCAGGCTGGCGGCTCAGGCCATAGAAGGCCCCTACCCAGGAGCCGAAGCCCATTTGCATTTTCACGTCGCCACCACCGACGCCCCCAATAGAGTAGAGCGGTAGCAACAGAGCCATGCCCAGGAAGGTGCCAGCCAACGCCGCCCCGATGCCACCGATACCGGTCGACTCAGGCAGCCAGTTCCAATCATGTGCCAGTCCCAACAGCCAACCCGACAAAATAATCGGGAAGGTCAGCCAGTTAGGTACCTTGAGCTTCCAGCCATCGATGACGGCCGCCACGATCATAGCCAGGCAGACAAACCAGAGCGGCCAGTGAGAAAGGATGTAATTCATGGCAAACGACCAAGCCTCAGGGGATAACGCTTCTAAGCAAACCTTGGGGAGGAAACGCGAACGAGCCGCGACACCCTCGGGCATCGCGGCTCGTGATTAGCCGGCCAGAACCCGGTTCAGGCCAGTTGAGTCGGCATGTTCAAATTAGTTGCCACCGCCGCCGCTGGTGCTGCCGATGGTCGTGCCAACCGTGCCGAAGGTCGTGTTGGCATTCTGACCCAGGGTGGTGATAGCAGCGATGCAGACCACGATGATCAGGGCCAGCATGACTGCGTATTCCACGGCGGTCGGGCCATCTTCGTTGCGGACGAATTCGACGATGCTGTTGACGAACTTCTTCATGGGAAACCCACCTTTCCACAGAAACGGAACACAAGAAACATTTTCCGACTCAAGCAACCACTGCCCGAAGCCGGTCCATCCCAAACTCAATGGGCGATGGATACAAGGGCGATCTCGACGACTCAGTTGCCACCACCACCGCTGATGGCCCCATTGAGAGCCACGTTGCTGAAGGTAGCGTTGGCGTTGTTGCCTAAGGTGGTGATGGCACCAATGCACACCACGATGATCAGAGCCAGCATGACCGCGTACTCAACAGCGGTCGGACCGTTCTCGTCAGCGAGGAACGTCTGGACTCTCTGGACCCAGTACGACATCTCTAACCTTCCCTTTCTTGAGGTTGACCCCGGAGGAGCTCCGCCCGGCCAACTCTGGAGGTCGCCTCTAGGCCCCGATGAAATGATGGGAAAGGCAGGTCACAGCAATGACTTGCTGGGATGGAGGTAGACCTTGCTTTCTCATCCTTTCGGTAGTTCAGCCATCTGCACCCCTCGGCACAGACCCGTAACTTTGCGTCCTCATCTCGCGATGAGTTTGCCTTTGTCGAGGACAAGAGGTTGTTTCGGAACCATTGGACCGCGTTGGCTTCCCCTTCGGGTTGCTCTGTCGCGTGCATCCGTCCGCCGTGTTCGACTCAAACCTAGGTTGCGAAATTCCGCGCGTCAAATCCGCGGCCAAAAAAAATCTCCTTCACGCCGTTTTTTTCCACAAACCTCTTCTCCGCTTGCGCTTCCAACCGCTGCCCCTTCCAACAGCCCCGCTGAGTGGTACAACAATTCTTCAGTTCTGCTGCTCTGGGAGTATTTCGCATGGCTTCCTCTGGGCCTCTGATCGTCAGTGTTTCGGGCTTACGCGGCATCGTTGGCGACAGCCTCACGCCCGCCGTCGCCCTGGCCTATGGCTCTGCTTTTGCCGCACATCTGGGCGGCGGCACGGTCGTCCTCAGCCGCGATGGGCGCCCCTCGGGCACCCTGCTGCGTTACGCTCTCAATGCGGCTCTGTTGGCCAGCGGTTGCGACGTGCTGGATCTGGGCGTCGTCGCCACCCCCACCGTGGGACTGGCCGTTCGCACGCTCCAAGCGGCCGGCGGCATCCAGATTACCGCTAGCCACAACCCTGCCCCCTACAACGGTATCAAGCTCTTTGGTGCTGATGGCCGCGTTCTCCAAGCCAACGTCGGGGCCGAGGTCAAACGGCTCTTCGAGGCCGGTAGCGCACGCCAGGCAGCCTGGAATGAACTGGGCACGATACGGCACCATCGCCAGGCCGAAGAGACGCACGGCGATCGCGTGTTGCAACTCATCGATGGTGCTCGCATTCGCGGCATGCGCTTCAAAGTGCTTCTGGATGCCAACGGCGGCGCGGGCGGCCCTCTGGGCCAACGTTTGTTGCAGTCGCTGGCCGTCGAAACCGTGCCGCTTAACTGCGAACCCGATGGCCTGTTTCGCCACGAACCCGAGCCGACCGCCGAGAACCTGGCCGAGGTCGCCCCGCTGGTCAAAAAGCACGGCGCACATCTGGGCTTTGCTCTCGACCCCGATAGCGATCGCTTGGCTCTCATCGACGAAAACGGCCGCTACATCGGCGAGGAGTTGACGCTGGCCTTGGCGACGCTGGCACGGCTGCGGCGCGAGCGTGGCCCAGTGGTGATCAATCTGTCCACTTCGCGGCTCGTGCAGGACATCGCGGCTCGCTTCGATTGTCCGTGCTATCGTGCCCCCGTGGGCGAGGCCCACGTCGCCGACCGCATGATCCAAGTCGGAGCGATTTTCGGCGGCGAGGGCAACGGCGGAGTCATCGACCCGCGTGTCGGCTACGTCCGCGATCCGTTTATCGCTATGGGCCTCATCCTGGGACTGATGGCCGAGACAGGACGCAAGCTCAGCGAACTAGTAAGCGAGTTGCCACACTATGAGATTGTCAAAGATAAGTATACAGTCATGCCCGAGCGGCTGCCGGCTCTGTTTGAAGCACTGACCGCGCGTTGGCCCGAGGCGCAGGTCAACCGCGAGGATGGACTACGGCTGGATTGGAAGGATCGCTGGCTTCAGGTGCGGGCCAGCAACACCGAACCGATCGTGCGCGTCATTGCCGAGGCACCGACAGCCGAGCTAGCCCGCAGTTTGTGTGCCGAGGTGGCTAAACTGCTTGCCTGAGGACTCGTCTCTTACAACCGCACATCCAAAAACGAATAGTCGTCGGCCAGCATCTCTTGGCCACGCAATTCTCGTGCATAGTCGAGCAAGCCAGGCAGTATGGGTTGATCCGTAGGCACCAGGGCAGCAACGTGAGCGATGAAAGCCTCCTGAGTCCACATCGAGCCATCGGGCCGCTCGATCTCAAACACCCCATCGGAATACAGCAGCAGCCGCGCGTAAGGCCCCAAGGGGACACGCACCGTCTCAAAAGGCATCCCCTCGGGCATCATGCCAACGATCGGATCGGTCGATCCCAGCTGGACCAACTGGGCCGTGGCCGCGTTCTCACCCGTAAACAACAAGGCATCGGGATGCCCACCATTACAATACGCCAGTGTCCGATCCGAGCGTCGAAAAACAGCATAAATGATGGTAAAATATTTGTTGTCTTGTCGTTCCATCTGAAATACATCGTTCAGGCGCGAAACCACCTGGCCCGGCTCGCGAAAATCGACCTCCGCCAGTGAACGCCCCGACAACACATGGGCCGCACTGACCGCCAACAGCGACGAACTGACCCCGTGGCCTGACACATCGAGCAAGTAGATGGCCAAGTGGTCTTTATCCAGATCGTGGTAGCCGAACATATCGCCGCCCAGCTGGACGCTGGGGACAAAAAGTTGCTCGATGCCCGGCCGGGGACTCGGCAGCAACGAGCGCACGTAACGGGCCGCCCCCGCCACCTCGGCAGCGAGTTGGCGTTGGCTCTGCGCCAGCTTTTCATACGCTTCGTTACGTTCCAACTGAGCGATGTAGCCGCGCGAGTGATAGCGAAGGCGTGCGATCAGTTCCAGCTTGTCGGGCAGTTTGACCAGATAGTCATTGGCTCCCAGGGCGAACGCTTTGGCCTTGATGGCCGGCTCCTCTTTGCTGGAGAGGACGATCATGGGAATCTGGCGTGTCGATGGGTTGGCGCGAAAAAATTTGACCAGCATCAACCCATCCATTTCGGGCATCACCAGATCTTGCAAGATGACGGTCGGCTGCACTTCATTGGCCATCCTGATCGCTTGGGCCGGATCGGCACAGTAGTGCAAGCAGATGTCGTTTTCGCCCGCCAGCAGCTGTTGGACCTGAGCGGCAACAAGGGGTTGATCGTCCACCAACAATGCGACCAGAGGTCGAGACATGAGTCATGGGCCTTGGGCTGAGCGAACGCTACGCCGAGGTACGATCGCTCAGGCTTGGGTTGGAGCAAACGGAAAGACGGTTGTAAATTACTTTACCCGGCTGAGATAGGTCCCATCGGTGGTATTGACCACCACCTTCTCGCCGACTTCGATGAAGGGCGGCACCTGGATCTTCAAGCCGGTCTCCAACGTGGCAGGCTTGTATTGCGCAGCCGCCGTTGCCCCCTTGATGGCCGGGTCGGTCTCGACCACGGTCAGCTCGACGGAGGGGGGCAATTCGATGCTCAGGGGCTTGCCCTCGTAGAAAGTAACCTGGCAGGTGTTGTTTTCCTTCAAATAGAGCATCATCTCGCCGACGAGGTCCGCGCTGAGCGTTTCCTGCTCGAAGGTTTCTTTGTCCATAAACACATAACCATCGCCGTCTTTGTACAGATATTCCATCTCGCGGCGATCGAGATAGGCTTGTTCGACTTTGGCTTCGGGATGGACCCGCTGCTCGATGACGAATCCGGTTTTGAGATCCTTCATCTTGAGGGTGAGTTTAGAAGGCAGGTTGCCCGGCGTGCGTAGATCCCGCTCTAGGCACAGCATCAACTTGCCCTCGTGCAAAATCACCATCCCCTTGCGCACTTCGGTATACAGAATCGACGCCACGACAGGCTCCGAAAGTCAGGTTACGCCAGGGTTCGCTTCCAAACCTTGCTTTCCACTTCCCCGGCCTAAAAGTTCTATGCCAATCGTAGATACCCCCCGTGGGGAGTGTCAATAGCACGTCGGCTCAGGTCAAGAACCGCTCCAGCCGGTGCAGCCCGCCTTCGAGCTGTTCCCGGCTGGTGGCGTAGGACATACGCACAAATCCCTCGGCCCCGAAGGCCACACCGGGCACCAGGTTAACGTGTACGCTCTCGAGAGCGGCCAGGCAAAAGCTCAGCGAATCGTTGACCTGCTTGCCGCCCAGCGTGCGACCAAAATGAGCCGAGACATCGAAGAAGGCGTAAAACGCCCCATCGGGTAAGAACGACTGCACACCGGGTAGGCGTTGCAGGCGGGCATACACCAGATCGCGCCGAGCCTCGAACTCACGCCGCATCATCTCGACGCACTCCTGCGGGCCATCTAACGCCGCCATCGCTGCCGCCTGGCTGACGCTACAGGGACAACTGGTTTGCTGGCTCTGGATGTTGGCCATCGCCTTGATGACCGGGGTCGGGCCGACCGCCCAGCCAATCCGCCAGCCGGTCATGGCGTAGCTTTTGCTCACGCCGCTTATCGTCAGAGTGCGCTCGGCCAGTCCAGGCCGCAACGTCGCGAAGCAGTGGGCCTGAGCCGAGCCATAGACCAGCTTTTCGTAGATTTCATCACTCAGCACAGCTAGAGGCGAAGCGAGCACGACATCGGCCAGGGCTTCCAACTCGGCCCGCGAGTAGACCGCGCCCGTGGGGTTGGAAGGCGAGTTGAGCATCAGCAGTTTGCTCCGCGGCGTGATCGCCTGACGCAACTGCCCAGCCGACAGTTTGAAGCCCGATGCCAAGGTGGTGGGCAGCAGTTTGTAGCTGGCTCCGGTCATGCTCACGAGATCGGAATAGCTCACCCAGTAGGGCGTGGGGATGAGTACCTCGTCGCCTGGCCCAACCGTCGCCGCCAACGCGTTGTGGATGCTGTGTTTGGCCCCATTAGAGATTAGCACTTGAGACACATCCACCTTCATCCCATAGTGGCGTTCGTAGTAGCGGACCACCGCAGCCCGTAGTTCCGGGGTGCCATCGGCCGGCGTGTAATGGGTCGCCCCTGAGTGCATGGCAGAGATGGCCGCTTCGCATATGTGCGAGGGAGTGAGGAAGTCCGGCTCGCCCAGGCTAAAGTCAAACACCTCGATTCCTTGCGAACGCAGTTGCCGGGCTTTGGCTCCGGCAGCCAAGGTGGCCGATGGTTGCACGGCCGCCGCCATGCGCGAAATCGTGATCATGCCTACCCTTTCTGAATTTCCGCAGCGGTCATTCTAAGCGTCGCCGAGTCATCAGGCTAGGAGTCTTCTCGCAGCCGTTCGGCTTGCCTTTGCACCATCGCTCGGCGTTCCTCGGCCATGCGGCCATACTGACTAAGCAGATGGGAGCGATTGGCCAAGGCATCATAGGCAGCTAGAAACAGAGCCGAGAGCAGCGCGACGAGAATGACGACCCAGGAATAACCCCACAAGCGATAATAAATCCGATTCTCGGGGGCGATCGGCGGTGCGAGCAGCTTCAAGCAATATTCCCAAAGCAGGTACTGAAAAACGATCAGCCCCGCCATCAGCAGCATCAACGTACAGCCGACCAAGCGGCGGATGGCGCGACGGCGTTCAAAGCGACGTTCGGCCTCGGGCAGGTGCACGGCCCGACGCAGGGTGTTGCGTTGCGCCCAGGCAAAGACACACGCCGCCGCGGACAGCACGACCACTAGAAGCCCGCCAAAAATCGCTTCGCTGCTCAGCATCGTCGGCCCTAGCTCTCTGGCTCCCTTCTTTTACTTTTGTCGTTGCAGCCACACCGACAACACCTTGGCCACCTGGGCCATCGGCTTGGGGCTACAGTTCTTAGGCACATCGCTGAGCTTGTGCCAGTGGGGATACTCGAAGTCGATGATGTCGATGGCTGGTATGCCTCCCTCGTTGAGAGGGATGTGATCGTCATTGACGGCGACGCGACTCATGGCCCGGGTAAAAGCATCGCAATGAAGTTCGGCAGCGATGTCCCAGACCTCGCGTACCAGCTTGCTGGCGTGCAGGACCGAGTTTTGCTCCATCGGAAACTCCGCTCCTTTGCCAGCGATCATATCGAGCAGGATAGCAGCCGTGTACTTGGTCGTCTTGCGGATTTTGGCATATTCGCGGGCAAAATGGCGTGAGCCGAGGAAATAGTACGACTCATCCTCGCCGGGGTCGTGGATGTATTCTTCGCCATCGAAAAAAACAAAATCGACGCCCACCTGGAGTTTCAACTCTTTCATGTGATGGCCCAACTCCATCAGCAGCGCCACCCCTGAGCCGCCATCATTGGCACTGACAAACGGCTCACGCCAACGCCGGGGGTTGTTTTCCTGGTCGGCAATGGGCCGGGTGTCGTAGTGGCAGCACAGGATCACGCGGCGCTGGGTGTCGGGAAGATACGAGACGATCAGGTTCGCCAAGTCGACGGGCTTTTTGCGCGGTTGCTTGCCTACAAATTTTTGGTAGCGGACGCTAGCCCCCAGATCGGTAAAGTGCTTTTCGATAAGCTTCTGCTGCTTGATCATCCCCTCCGTGCCGCTGATCCGTGGGCCGATGGCACAGATCGCCTGAAGATACTTCATGACTCGGTCTTGGTCGATAGTCACCGGTTTGATCTCGGTAGGTTTGTCGGCCGGGGCTGAGTTGAGCCAGAGCAGGGCGATGCCGCCGACGATCAAGACCACCGGGCCTGCCCAGGTGGAGCCCCAGATTCGCCAAGGCGTTGCACTCGTGTTGGCTGCCATCCTCGGCCTCCGTTTGTCTCAGGTGGAAAAGAAAGACCGACACCAGAAGGAAACCGCTCGCGAATCATACCGTCCGGCGGTGCCGCTTTGCAACCTGCCCTGGCTGGCGACGGAATCATGCCGGGCATGGCGACTCAGCCCGCCCGGCGTCGAGCGTTAGCCGAGCGAAGCTGCCCGGGGCTGAAGGTGTAGACCGGTGCGCAGGAGACTTTCTGCAGCGGTAAACCAACCAGGCCCCTTACAGTCCCAGCGAGCGATCGATTCAAAAACGGCAAACCCCAAAGATTTTCGTTGCGTAAAGAAAAGAGTCTCGCTAGAGTGAAGGAAAATCCTCAAGGTACGTCTATGGTATCACACGGAGCGGCTTCGTGTGAATGAGACAATCGACCGTTTGACGTCGCGCCTCGACGGATGGTCTTATGGAAAAAACCAACTGGGATTGGAGCGCCTCCTGTTTTTCGGATGCTGTCCCTCCCGCCACTCCTCCCCCTGATCCGCCTGTTCGGCACGCCGCGTTGCCCAGCGAACTGCGTTCGCTTGGTCCGTATCGTCTGCTGCGCAAACTCGGCGAGGGAGGGATGGGTACGGTTTATCTGGGTTTCGATGTGCATACGGCGCAACACCTTGCCATCAAAATCCTCAACGACCAACTCGCCAGCCAACAAAGCTACATCGATCGCTTCAACCGCGAAGGGCGTAGCGGGGTAGCTCTGAACCATCCCAACATCGTTCGAACCTACAGCGTGGGCCAGGATCAAGCCACAGGGCTTCATTACTTGGTGATGGAATATGTCGATGGGCCAACGGTGCTGCACCTACTGGAGACGCGCGGCCCCTGGCCCGTGGGCGACGTGGTCAATCTGGGCTTGCAGATGGCTCAGGCCTTGCAACACGCCCACACCCGCAACATCGTCCACCGCGACATCAAACCCGATAACATCCTCCTCACCCGCAGCGGTCAAGCTAAACTCGCTGACATGGGGCTGGCCAAGCCGATGGACGATAGCGGCCTGTTGACCGTGGTACGCACCGGGTTTGGCACCGCCGCCTACATGCCCTATGAACAGGCCATCAACGCCCGCAACGTCGATGGCCGCAGTGACTTGTATGCCCTCGGGGCGACGATGTATCACCTGCTGACGGGGCAGTTACCCTTCCCCGGCGAAACCCATCTGGAGATGGTCGAACGCAAAAAGCAAGGCCGCTTCCGCCCTGCTAGCTCCTGGGTGCCCAGCATTCCTTCGAGTCTCGATTCGCTGCTGAATAAATTGCTCGCCCTGCAGCCGCGTGATCGCTTTCAAACCGCCATCGAGGTGATCATCGCGATGGAAAATTCGGGCCTGGCCAGCAAGGTGTTATCGGTGGTCGATCCCCAGTTGGCCCGTACGGATCTGGAAGCCCAGGCGCACAGCGCCCAGATGCAACCGACGCGACCGGCTCCCGATCTGCCGCCCCTGGACAACAATCATCAATGGATTGTTTGTTACAAGCAACGAAATGGCCGTCCCGTTTGCCGTCGCCTGAACACCGACACGGTTATTGATCTGTTACGCGAGGACAACCTTCCCCTCAACGCCACGGTTCGCCACCCCAACGAGACCGAGGCCCGCCCATTGGACCAAGTGCCGGAATTCGCACCGTTTGTGTCCTTGCCTGGGCCCACGCAACCGTTCTCTCGCAGCGAAGTGGTGGCCCTAGCCGACGCCAGCATCTCCACGACGACCTGGGTTCTCAGTGGGGTCGTGAGCCTGGTCGTGTTTGGTTTGTTGGTCCTGTTGTATCGCCTGCTTTCTTCCTGAAGGCGCAACAGGGGCGGCGGGTAGGCTAAGGCCCTCGGCCTGGGGCAGATCTTTCAGCGAACGCAATCCGAACCATTGCAAAAATTTCTTGGTCGTCTCATATAACACCGGACGCCCTAGGGAATCCTCGCGACCGGCCAGCTTGATCAACCCACGCTCGAGAAGGATTCGCAACAGCTCTCCGCAATGGACCCCCCGGATCGCCTCGATGTCTGCTCGCGTCAACGGTTGCCTGTAGGCGATGATCGTCAGCGTCTCGCGGGCCGCCGCGCTCAGGCTCGCCGTCGTCTGCTGTCGACGCAGCCGGGCTAGCCAGTTGTAATACTCCGGACGCGTGAGCAACTGATAGCCACCGGCTATCTCTTCCACCGTGAAGGCGCTGCCCTCGGCCTCGTACAATGCTGCCAATTGCGCCACCAAACTGCGTACCTCGCTAATCTCCGGCAACCCGGCCAGGGTGGCTAATTTCCGCGGAGTCAGTGGCTCGTCGCTAGCGAACAAAGCTGCCTCGATGCGGGCTAATTCTGGGCTGCGTGCCAGCGGATGAGGGGCCGCTTGCACCGTGTTCCTGGAGCCTTGAAGCCAACGGGAGCGATGCATCGGCGGGGGAAAACGCCTCGGCATCAAAGGATGCATCTTCCTGGGCTGTTGCTGCCTCATCGGCTTGTCTCCTGCGACGATTGCCAGCTTGCTTCCTGTCGCATAAACTAACGTTTCGTTGAACCCAGGGACCAGAGCTTTTCGCCCGATCTTCATTTGAGGACCGTCGTGAACGGTGAGTTGCAGGCTTTCTTCGAGCAAAACGGCTATTCGCCTCAAGCGGCAGCCGTTGCAAGCGGATTGGCCCTGGCCCTGTTGTCGGCCGTGATGCTTTTGGGGCTGTTGTTCGTCAACTCGATCTTTTTCGTCTGGCTGGAACGCAAGGTCGCTGGACGCATCCAGGATCGGCTCGGGCCGACCCGCGTTGGCGGCAAGTTTGGCTGGCTGCAAACCATCGCTGACGGCATCAAATTGCTTTTCAAGGAGGATCTGATTCCGCAAAAGGCCGACGGCTTGCTGTTTCGGCTAGCACCGTATCTGACGTTTGCCGGGGTGTATGCGGCCTTCATCGCCTTGCCGTTTGCCCAGGGCTGGGTGGCGTATGGATCAGCCTCGGGGGCCTTGAGCATCGGAGTGCTGTTTGTGCTGGCCATGCTCTCGACGGAAGTCTTTGGCATCCTGTTGGCGGGCTACGGCTCGGGGTCCAAGTGGGCGTTGTTCGGGGGCATGCGGGAGGCCGCCCAGATGGTCAGCTATGAAGTGCCGCTGGCCCTGAGCGTGTTGGTGCCGGTCATCGCGACCGGCTCGATGGATCTGGGCCACATCGCCCGCGAACAACAGGGCTGGTTCTGGGAATGGTTTCTCTTCCGCGATCCGTTTACGTTCTTGGCCTTTTGGGTCTACTTCATCTGTGCCATCGCTTCCTGCAAACGCGCACCGTTCGACTTGGCCGAGGCCGAAAGCGAACTAGTGGCCGGCTTCCACACCGAATACAGCGGCATCCGCTGGCTGTTTTTCTTCTTGGCAGAATACTCTGCGATGTTTGCGGTGTCGGGTTTGGCGGTGATACTGTTTTTCGGGGGTTGGCATCTGGGGCTGCCGTTCTGGACGTTCTTCGCGACCGGCCCCGAACTTTCCCAGGTGCTGGCTTGGCCGCACCCCGTGCTTAGCCTGGGCAATGTCGTCAACGCCCTCGTGTTTCTTTTGAAGTGCTATTTGCTGGTGTTTGTTCAGATGTGGATTCGCTGGACGCTGCCCCGGCTCCGAATCGATCAGGTGATGATGACATGCCTGAAGTATTTGCTGCCGATCGCCTGTTTTCTTTTGCTGGGGATCAGCTTGTGGGAAGTGTTTCTGCGTTCGCTGGTTGGCCCTTATTGCAAAGCGACGCTCGCTACGCTCGTGGTCGGTTCCCTAACGATCACCCTGATACAGATCTGGCGTTCGCCTGCCTCTCAGCCGCCCACACTGGAGGTCGCTGTGCCTTGGAACCCGACCCGGCCTCCCTCGATCCCGCAACCCAAAGCCTGAGGTCTGCCCTCGCATGACTCTTGTCGCTGTCCTGTTCTGGATTCTTGCCGGGTTTACCGCCCTGAGTGCCTTGGCCGTCACCTTCACCACACGAATCGTCCGCTCGGCGGTGTGGCTGCTGTTCACGTTAGCGGGTACCGCGGGGTTGTTCTTCCTGCTGGGGGCTGAGTTTCTCGGGGCGGCCCAACTGCTCATCTATGTCGGCGGCACCATGGTCTTGGTCATCTTCGGGGTGATGTTGACCGCTTCGCATCCGGCTTCGTCGTTGCAGACCAACATCGCCGAATGGTCGCTGGCGTTGAGCGTGGGGGTATTGCTCTATGCGGTCCTGTGTGTCGTCTTGTTCAGCGTCCCCGCCGTGACCGATGCTCCCGAGGAAACCTCGCGTTCGCTCTTGGCCAGCAAGTATCTCGGGTCGGCTCTGTTGGGCAACAGCAGTGCGACGCCGGCTGCCTGGTTGACCGGCTTTCCCAGCGAGAAGCCCTTGCCACGCACCCGTGTGCATTATCTGTTGCCCTTTGAGATCGTCAGCATCCATTTGCTAGTGGTTCTCGTTGGTGCGGCTTATTTGGCACGCGCGAAACGACGCCCGGAGACCAAGCCATGATCCCGCTTCTTGCCGAAGCCACCTCCTCCGGGTGGATCACGCCGATCGGCTTGCATCATTATCTGTTTCTGGCGGCGTTTCTCTTAGTGTGCGGGCTGGTGTGTATGATGGCCAAACGCAATGCCATCGGGGTGCTGATGGGGGTCGAGTTGGTGCTCAATGCCGCCGCGATCAACTTTGTGGCGTTTGCGCGCTACAACCGCACCTTTGAACTCGAAGGGCAGATCTTCGCCTTGTTTGTGATTGTGATGGCGGCGGCCGAGGCAGCAGTCGCCCTGGCCATTGTGTTGAGCTTTTATCATCAGCATCACACCGTGGATGTTGACAACGCCCGAGAGCTAAAGGGATAAGCGATGACCTGGCTCGTAGATACACCCGGGCTGTATTTCGTACTGGCGATGCTCATGCCGCTGGCCACCTTCCTGGTTGTGCTAGTCGGTTCGCTGATCGCTGCTCTAGCCCGCCGCCACAACTACGAACAGGTCCATGCCCTGGTCGCTAGCCGGGAAGTCGCTCTGCTGACGGGCATAGGGGCGACGGCCGTGATGGCCCTAGCGTTTGTGCTGAGCGTGGTCGGCTTTGTTCAGTACGAAAGCGAGTTTCGGGCCAATCGCCAGGCGATTGTCGAGGCCCACGCCGCCCTTGCCGAATCGGCTCCGCAACGGGAGAAGCTCGAAGCGTTGATCGAGCAGTTAACCGATGCCCGCACCCAGGCTCAGGAGGAAAACAACCCCGCCAAGGTTGCCGAACTGACCGAACGACTCAAAGAACCTCGCCTCCAGCTCGAAGAAATCCTCGCTCATGAGCAACGCATCGGCCATTTGGAAAGTTTCTGGCAAAGTGCGCGTGCGAGCCGATGGACCGGCACGCTGTTAAGCGTCGTACAGATCCACCCCACCCAAAGGGACAATCCAACCCTGGGCACGACCTTACGCTGGGGCTACACGGTCGATTCGCTCACGGGCTTGATGTTCGTGATGATTACGTTCATTGGTATGCTCATTCATCTGTACAGCATCACCTACATGCGGGATGAACTCCCTCCCTCCCCGTCAGACGGGGATAGCTTCGAGTACCCGGCTAGCTCGTCTGTGACCTCTCCTTCAGGACGTTTCTCACGTTTCTTTCTCTATTTGTCTCTCTTCTCTTTTGCCATGTTACATCTCGTCCTGGCTGATAATTTCTTTCAAGTGTTTGTATGTTGGGAACTGGTCGGGTTGTGTTCCTATCTCTTGATTGGGTTTTACACCGAACGTCCCGAGGCCGGACTCGCCGCCAACAAGGCGTTTCTGGTTAATCGCCTGGGGGACATCGGCTTGATCCTGGGGATGGCGATTCTGTGGACCTACTGCGGCACGCTCGACTTCGAGCGGCTCTACGCACAGATACGGCACCCGCTGGCCGACGCCCATCAGACACCGGGCAAACTAGCCGGAGCGATCGTGCGGGCGGAGCAGAAGTCAACCGCCAAGGGCCAGCAGATTGTGGTCAGCAAGCCGGGCGAGGGCGGTAACTTGGTCGTGCTTTTTCCCGAACGGCCGCTCGGCGAGACACTGACGGAGCCACAAGCCGCCGAGCTGAAGCGTTTCCGCCAGGCGTTGCATCGCGCAACCGATCCTGCGGAGCGGGCACGCCTGGAGCGATTAATCGCGGCCAAAGACCCCAGCATCGACCACTTCCACAATCTAGGGCCGAATCGGGTGATTCGGCCCCGAGGCGACCGCGTCGCCGAGGAATTTGGCGTAATGCCCTATGGTTTGCTGGTGTTGGCGGGTTTAGGGATCTTTGCTGGCTGTGTCGGCAAGTCGGCTCAGTTCCCCTTGCATGTGTGGTTGCCCGACGCCATGGCCGGCCCCACTCCGGTCAGCGCTTTGATCCACGCAGCAACAATGGTGGCCGCGGGCGTTTATTTGGCGGCTCGCTGCTATTTCTTGTTCACCCCCGAAGTGCTTCTGGTCATCGCTTACCTCGGGGCGATCACGCTGCTTTTGGGGGCCAGCTTGGCGATCGTGGCCAATGACATCAAACAGGTGTTGGCCTATTCCACGGTGTCGCAACTGGGGTTGATGATGTTGGCAATCGGCGTGGGAGGCTGGACCGCAGGGCTGTTTCATTTGCTCACGCATGCCTTTTTTAAAGCACTTTTATTCCTGGGCGCGGGGGCGATTTTGCTCGCTACCCATCATCAGGGCAACCTGCAACAGATGGGCGGCTTACGCCACCGCATGCCCTATACCGCCCTGTGTATGCTCGTGGGAGTGCTGGCCATCACTGGCGTGCCATTCACAAGCGGCTGGTATTCCAAAGATGCCATTTTGTCTCAAGCATTGGGGTATGTGTACGTTCATCGGGAGCATGCCTTTTTGTTCGTTGCGCCAGCCTTGGGTGTTTGCCTCACTGCCTTTGCCCTATTTCGTTTGTGGTTTCTGGCGTTTGTCGGCCAACCGCGTAACAATGATTTGTATCAAGAGGCCCAGGAATCGCCCTGGCCGGTGCTACTGCCCTTAGGAGTGTTGGCGGTGATGTCGGTGGGAGTGGCTTGGAGCCAGACGCCTTGGGACGTGCATCAAAGTTTCTTGCGTGACACCCTGGCGCAAGCCCAACCGCTCGCCGTCGCTGCCGACTTTGGTACGGGCCACGCTGTGCTTTTTCCCGAAGTGGCAGCCAAGCCGGCCGAGCGTTCGGAGACGGCCTGGGGCGAGCAGTGGAGCGATGCTGCGGGGTTATTGGCGTTTCTGGCCTTGCTCGTGGGCTTTCTGTTGGCGTTGGCCTCTTATGGCACACGGGCACTCGATCCCCAACAGGCACCGGCCTCGTTCCCTGCCGTGCATCAGTTGCTTGTCCAGCGGTTCTATCTCGATGCTTTGTACGATCGGCTTTTGGTCAAGCCGACCCTGTCGCTGGGCCGAGCCTTGGCCTGGAACGATCGCGTGCTGTTGGAGCGGGGTAGTGATCAGCTCGCCTGGGGCGGCGTCCATCTCGCCTGGGGCGTGCGACGCTTCGACCTCCATCTCGTCGATGGGCTGGTTAATGGCCTCGGCTCTTTGCTGTTTCGGATCGGCCAGACCCTCCGTACCCTGCAAACGGGATATGTGCGGACGTACATTCTCTATTTGGTGTTTGGGGTGGCTTTTTTGTTTGCCTTGCTACTTCTGCTGATCACACAGGTGAAGGCACGTTGATTCCCAGGGCTTTCCTTACTAGATACGGTACTCTCGCATGAGCGAACCTGATTTGATCTGGCTGACGGCTTTGGTGTTTACTCCCTGTGCCTTTGCTGTCGTGCTGTTGTTCTTCCCGCGCGGCACCGAACGTGCGATGTGTTGGTGGACGCTCACCGGTACGGCTACCACCCTTGGTATCAGCATTGCCATCTTTCTGAACTATCGCCTGGACCTCGTCGATCAGGTGCGGCCCGGCACGCCGGATTACCCGGCCAAACGCCACCTCATCTCGCTCGACGCCCGCAGCTTGGCCGTCACCCCCGAGGCAGGCGACCCCGCCAACGCCCACGACTGGATCGCCCGCTCCCCCTGGATCGAACCGTTTGGCATTGACTACTTCCTGGGCATCGACGGCTTGAGCATGCCTTTGATCCTGTTGACTACCTTTCTGATCTTCCTGGCCATGATGGCCAGCTTCGGCATCAAACGCTACGAGTCGACGGAGCGGCTCGTGCGGGGATACTGCATTTTACTGCTGCTACTCGAGACGGGGATTCTGGGTATTTTTGTGGCTTTGGATTTCTTTCTCTTTTATGTGTTCTGGGAATTGATGCTTTTCCCGATGTATTTTCTTATCGGAGTCTGGGGAGGCCCTCGTCGCGAATATGCTGCCCTGAAATTCTTCCTCTACACGCTCTTTGGCAGCGTGCTGCTGTTGGTGCCGCTGTTGGCTTTTTACTTCAGCAACATGCGTGACTTTGTTCCGGCCGCGCGGTTGGAGGCGGCCATCGACCAAGCCGGTGGTCCCCAAGCCGCGAACACCGTCCAGGTGCATACCTTCGACCTGGTCGTTTTGGCCCGAGCGGGACAAGCTGCCTTGGAATATCTCAGCCACCAAGGGGATATTCGCAAGGTCACGACTTCGCCGCTGCTCAACGCCGCCCGCCAGGAGCTAGCCCACCTCCAGGCCAAGCAAGCCGACACTAGTCAAGCCAAGGCCAAGCTAGCTACTTTGGAAAAAGAAGTGAAAGAACGATTGGATAGTCAATGGTTCTTCCGTCCGTGGTTTCAATATGTGATGTTTATTTTGCTTTTTGTTGGTCTTGCCGTCAAAATACCTATCGTTCCTTTGCATACCTGGCTACCCGATGCCCACGTCGAGGCTCCCACTCCCATCAGCATGATCTTGGCCGGGGTTCTGCTCAAACTGGGCGGCTACGGATTTGTACGTTTGGCTTGGCCGATCTGCCCGTTTGCCGCACAGCAGCTAGCGGGCTGGCTCGCTCTGTTGGGCGTCCTCAACATCGTCTATGGTGCTTTGGCCGCCTTAGCCCAGACCGACTTCAAAAAACTAGTGGCTTACAGCAGCGTCTGCCACATGGGCTATGTCGTGCTGGGGATCGCGGTGTGGAGTGGCCCAGAAAATGTGACCGGGTGGAGCTTGGGCATGAATGGTGCGATGTTTCAAATGATTGCTCATGGCATCACCTCTGCGGGTATGTTCTTTTGTGTCGGCATGTTGTACGAACGTGCCCATCATCGCAACCTCGACAATTTTCGTGGCATCCATGAATCTATGCCCCTTTATGCTGGCATCAGTGCTATTCTGTTCTTTGCGGCCATGGGTGTTCCGGGGATGTGTGGCTTTATCGGCGAGATTATGGTGATTTTGTCGGCTTGGTCGTTCGCGCCGGGTGGCAGGCACTGGCTGGGTATCGTCTTTGCTGTCTTGGCTGCGGGCGCTATGCTGATCACGGCCGGCTCTATTCTCTGGACTCTGCAACGGGTGTTCATGGGTACGAACCCAGCGACCAAAAAATTTCAGGACGCACGCTGGGAAGAGCTTTCCGTTGCCGCGCCGTTGATTATCCTGGCGATCGGGTTGGGGGTGTTTCCCGGGCTGTTATTGGGTTGGATGGAGCCGAGCGTGACGCATTTGGTGGAGCGTTTGGTCTATGCCCGGCCCTGAAACGAGGAATTGGCGTGCTACCACAGATTGATTCCTGGGGTTCTCTTACGAGTTTAATCCACTTCTTCCCTGAAGTGTTGCTCTGTCTAGGAATGGTCGGCCTGCTGCTGGTGCGGCTGTTTCCCGGGATGGATCGCGTGCCTCTGGGCGGGCTAGCCCTGATGACGGCCATCGCCGCTTTGGCCTCGAGTCTGTTTCCCTGGGGGGGGACGATTGGCACAAGCAGCGGAGTTTTTTACTTGTTTGGAGACACCACACAAGGAATGCTGATCTATGATCGCATGTCCCTTTACTTACGCATTCTGCTGTATAGTTTGTTGACACTTACGATTCTACTTACCCGTCTCACGGGTGTTCCCGATCGCGATGATTCGGGCGATTTTTACGTCCTGTTGTTGGGCGCAACTCTAGGGATGTCCCTGATGGGTTTGTCCTCGCACTTGCTGATGGTCTTCCTGGCGATCGAGATGGCCAGCTTGCCCAGCTATGCTTTGGCCGGCTTCACCAAGGGCCGACGCCTCTCTTCCGAGGCCGCCCTGAAATACGTCGTGTATGGCAGCGGGTCGGCCGGTGTCATGCTCTATGGCATCAGCCTGATCGCGGGACGCTTTGGCACCGGTTATCTCCCAGATGTCGCGGCCGGCTATGCCCTGGCCTTTCAACAAGCCAGCCAAGAGGGCGGCGTCGATGCCGTCTTATTGTTTGGGTCGTTGTGCATTTTGGGCGGCATTGCTTTCAAGCTCGCCTTGGTACCGTTTCATTTCTGGTGTCCGGATGTGTTCGAGGGGGCCAGCGCTGAGGTGGCTGGCTTCCTCTCCGTGGGTTCCAAGGTAGCAGCGTTGTTTTTGTTGACCCGGCTCTTGCTGCTGATCGGTGGCTATGATGTCATCGTGCGCGGTAAAGAACTGCTCGCGGACGTGCCCTGGACGGCGTTGCATCGTAGTCTACTTCTTTGTTTGGTACCAATGGCTGCTCTCACCACGACGTTTGGCAATCTTGCTGCTTATCCGCAACTGAACCTAAAACGTTTATTAGCATACTCGACAATCGCTCATGCCGGCTACATGCTAATGGCTTTGTGTACGCTCACACGGGCAGGTGTCGAGGTGATGATTTTTTATACGGCTGGCTATTTGTTTATGAATCTGGGCGCGTTCGCCGTTGTTGCCGTGCTGCATCAGCAAACCGGCAGTGAGGATTTGAGAGACTATCGAGGGCTAGCACGGCGTTCACCGACGATGGTGATCGCATTGTGCTTTTTCCTATTGTCGCTGTTGGGCATCCCACCGTTGATCGGGTTTGTTGCCAAATTCCGCGTTTTTGCCGTGCTATGGGAGCAATCGCAACAGTATACTCAGCAGGGCGAAGCGCTTGCTGGCCAACTGTTGTTTATTCTTTTGATTGTAGGTGCGTTGAACACCGTCGTGAGCGCTTATTATTATCTTAAAATCATGAAAGTGATGGTTCTCGATCGCCGCACCGAAGATCTGGAGGGCACCGAGCCGCCTCTTTATCCGACCCCCGGGCTGACGCAAGCGTACATGATCGGCTTGGCCTTGACCGTTCTGGGGCTAGGGGTGTGGTGGGGTCCTCTGCAACGTGCCAGCCAACAGGCCGTCGCCCGCTTTGCCGCGGTGGCCGGCCAATTCCGCAGCGAAGCTCCGCTGGGCAAGGCCCAGCCTGTGGGGAGAGAGGTCGCGCCGGGAGCGAATCCGGCGAAGGGTGCAGCAGCTCCCGCCTTCGGACAAGCACCATGAACCACTACATTGATACGCATGCTCATCTCTACGATGACCGTTTTGAGGCCGACCGCGACGACGTGATCCAACGCGCCGTTCAAGCGGGTGTCGAAGCGGTCGTCGCGGTTGGGATCTGTCGCCCTTCCAGCCTCAAGAGCGTCGAACTGGCCCATCGCTATCCCTCGGTTTGGGCGACGGTCGGCATTCATCCCAACGAGGCCAACCTTGCTACCTTAGCCGATTGGGACGAGATCGTCCGCTTGGCCCACGATCCCCGCGTGGTTGGTATCGGTGAAACGGGCCTGGATCGCCACTGGCATCGCTGCCCCTTTGCCACTCAACAAGAATGGTTCGCACGGCACCTGGAATTGGGCCGAATACGCCAACTCGCCGTGGTGATCCATGCTCGCGAAGCAGATGCCGACGTGTTAAACATGCTGCGCCATGATTTTGAACAACATGGACCCGTTCGCGGCGTCCTGCACTCCTTCACCGGGTTGGCCGAGACCGTTGTGGCAGCGGTCCACATGGGCTTATACGTTTCGATTGCTGGCATGGTAACGTATCCCAAAGCGCAAGAGGTTCGGACGATGGCGGCGACTATCCCGTTGGATCGGCTGTTGATCGAAACCGATTGTCCCTTTCTCGCGCCACAAGCGGTACGGGGCCGACGCTGCGAGCCGGCCCACGTCGTTCATACCGCCGCGATGTTGGCCGAACTCCACAGCGTGCCCGTAGCCACCTTGGCCGCGATCACCACGCGCAACGCCCGCGCGTTATTCGGCTTATCTAGGTGAGCAACCTCCCAACTAGCCGACCCGGCCGGCATTCAGAAGCGATAGATCGCCGCTAGCCCCGTGGTGGTGGGCATAGCCTCTTTGGGGACCATGATGACTTCGCCAGCGGTGTTGAGCACGATTTCCGACAGGTCGTCAAACAGATCATCCACTTCGGGATCGTGCAGATGGGCCGGCTGGATCGCTCCGGTGTGGCGGTCGAGGCGGCCTGCCTCGACTCGATCAGCCTCGAGCAGCAGGGTAGCGATCCGGCCCTCGACGGCGGCCCGGGCGGCGTCGGAGAGGTCGGCGGTACCGCGCTGGTGGGCCTGGGCGGTGTGATAATCTTCGCGTAACTTGGCCAGGCGTTGCACGTAGAAAGGCTCCAGGATCTTCCAAGCCGCGCTCCGCAGAGCTTCGGTGTCCAGGGCGTCGGGGTTGTGGGGAATTCCCTCGGGGAGCAAGTGGGGATTCTGCGAGATCGAGCGGAAGGTGCCCTGATGCTCGGTCAAGGCCGCCAAGATCAAAGGCAGTCCCGAGGGTTTGGAGAACTGCTCGAGGACCGCACGATCAATGACGCGGAAAAAGCGATAATCATCTTTTTCTTGTTCTTCACTTCGCGAACCGTGCCCGTGGCGAATGCCATGCAACCCCCCGCCCGCGCCCGAGGCCACGATCTGTTTCTCGGTCAACTCCTCTCCCAGAGCGTCGGTGATCGTCGCCGGAAACTCCTGATGCTCTACCGGATCGACATGGTAGCGATCGCCCTCGTACATCTTGGCCGTGTGCCGCGTCAGGGCCAAAATGTGAAAGCGGTCAGCCGACTGCACATAGCGCAGGAGAGGTTTGATATGAAACGAATCAGCAACGACGACAAGTTCTTTGACGGGACGCTGCAACTTGAACAAATACAGGGAGCCAGGGTTGGCGAGGATGGCCAAGCCATCGAGCGTATGTTGCCAGAAGTGATGTTTGTGTTCGAGGTCGTGGAAAGGCTCGAGCAAGCCGCGTACATCGCGGACGGGATATTTTTCGCGTAGGGATTGTTCCAGCTGAGTGACAAGGTTTTTGAACAGTTTGGGATCAGGCAGATTGTCCGGGTGTGAGCGGTGCGTGGGCATGTAGAGCGAGATGCAAGGGGGTTCGTGCGGTTGCAGGAAGCTACGGATGGTTTGGCGATTGAGGATACGCATGAAATTCTCCTGTATTTTATGAGCATGCTTTGCTAAAGAATGGAGTGTAGGAATAACCGTCGCCCTTGTCCTCCTGCTTGGCCTTAGTCCGTGCCAGAACCCAGCTTGTCGACTTCATCACGCCCGGGCAAGCCGAAACAAAGTAGACGCCCGTAAGGTTGCTTGGGGAAAAACGCCTCTTGGGGATCGCTCGGGGCAAAGAGCAGATTGCCCGTGCCGACGTAGACCCGGCCACGCGACACGGACGGACCACACCACACCGGTCCTAGCGGAATTTCCTTGAGCTTTTTGCCGGTCGAGGTATCGACGGCCACTAACTGATTGCTGACTTGGGTGGTGAAGTAGGCCACGCCGTTGGCCAAAGCGATGCCAGCGGCAACGGGATCGCCAACGTTGGTAAAGGCGGGTTTGTCCGGGGTGCCGCCCACGGCTTTGAGGCGGGGGCGTTCGTGCCGCCAGAACTCGCGTTGGGTATCAAGCGACAGGCAGACGACCCGACCACCGATCGGCGGTTGATAGCGTTTATCGGCCTGCATGTTGTACCCGAGCAAGGGCATGTCCATGCCGTTGGTGTAAATGGCTTTGCCATCGGTGGCACAGCCCGTTTGCAAGCCCCCCGCGGCACCGGGCAGAGCGAGCATCCGAGCGGGAACGTCTTTGGGATGGTTCGAGGGCGGCCCTTTGTATTGGGGTGTGTGAAAGAGGATCTGGCCCGTGAGGGCATCGAGCACGTAAAACACGCCGTTCTTGCAGCCCGCGCCGACGACGCGACGCGGCTTGCCCTCGATGGTCAGGGTGTAGGGTTTGGGCGTGTCACCGATCGACTGATCTTTGTACAATCCCGTCTTCGCATCATAGGTATTATGCGAATAATTCCAAATATCACCGGGATTGATCTGTGTGACCCACTTTTCTTTGCCTGTTGTCGCATCCAAAGCAATGATGGCGCAGGAATGCTTGGTATAGGTTCGTGGATCGTCGGCGGTCGGCTCGCGGGGCGAATTATGAGCATCGGTCCCAAACGTGATCAACCCGGTCGTAGCATCATACGAGGGGGTACACCAGACCGAACTCGTCGAGGGACCGTAGTGGTACACCCGGCCGTCGATCTTGACGGGTTTGGAAAATTTGCGTGGCTCGGGGCCGACCTCATATTTCCACAACGTCTTGCCCGTGAGCGGCTCCAGGGCTGCCACAAAGCCGCGCCCCGTGCAGCACTTTTCGCCGAGATGAGTAGCGGCAAAATGCTCAAAGCCTCCCCCGGCGAGGATCAGTTTGTCCGCTGCGAGGATCGGTGCCGCGAAAATACAGTTGGACGCATGGGCACCGGGAAACGGTTTGGCCCGCGTATCGACGACCCAGCGTTCCTTGCCCGTGGCCCTCTCCAACGCATACAGACGACCACCTACGTCCGCAATGTAAACCGTGTCGGCCGTCACCAACGGCGAATTGGCAAAGCCGCTATCCGGCAAGCCGCTGGTGACAACCGAGGTGGGTAGCAAGGCGGCGTTCTTAGGCCGATAGATCCATTGGCGTTTGCCATCGGGCGTGAGCTTGTAGACAGCGGGCAGCGTGGCCGTGCCGAAATAAACGTAGCCGTTGACCACCACGGGCGTTCCACTGATGACGCCGACCAGATCGAGAGACAAAGGCGGTGGGTAGCGCCATTTCTCGACCAGTTGGGCAACGTTGTCCCGGCTCAGGTGCTTCTCGACCGGATTGTGCCGAGTGCCCAGCACGTCGCGATTGTAGGTGGGCCAATCGGCCGGATCGATCGGAGGTGCCTGGGGCCGCTCCGCAGGCAGAGAAGCGAGCCTTCCTAACAAGACCAGAGCAAGCGAGCCAACGATCAGGCTGAGGCGGGTCATGAAGACGCTCCTAGAAGACACGGCCTGTAAGTAGTGTACGACCCGAAGCAACAAAGGTCTGGAGCGATCTTTTCGCCGGCCAAGCCCCTATGATAGGATGAGCAGCGGAGCAACAAGCCGAGGTTAGGCGATGGGCATCAACGATCGCGAATATTATCGCAGGGAGGCTCCGAGTTTTTTGGGGTCGTTTGACGACCAGGGCAAAGCCTGTCTGTGGCTGATCGGGATCACGATCGGTTGTTTTATTTTGCAGCTGCTAACGATGGGTCAGCGCGGCGACCCTGGCCCGTTCACGGAGGCGATGTTGCTCGATGCCCAACTCGTGTTTCAGGGTCAGGTGTGGCGGCTGCTCAGCAGCGTTTTTCTGCACGATAACAGCAGCTTTTGGCATATTCTCGTCAACATGCTCATGCTTTGGTGGTTTGGGCGACAGGTGGAGGACTCCCTCGGTAGCCGTGAATTTCTCCTGCTGTATCTGACGGCCGGGGTGCTGGCCTCGCTGGCGTTTTGTTTCACCTATGCTTTGGGCTTCAACGGTCCGCGGGCATTGGGGGCGTCCGGGGCGGTGGCGGCGGTGCTGATGCTGTCGGCTTGCTATTTTCCGGGGCAGATCATTTACCTGTTTTTCCTGATTCCGGTACCGGTCTGGTTTATTCTGCTGTTGATGATTGCCAGCGATGGCTATTCGTTGCTATCGCGGCAGCAAGATGGGGTAGCCTCGGCGGCTCACCTGGGCGGGCTGTTGTTCGGATACCTCTATTACCGGCTGAATAAGCGTTTGAGTCGGCTATTTTCCTGGTCGGCCTCTGTACGTTGGACCCGGCCGAAGCTACGCCTCTACGATCCCGAACCAGAGCAACCGATGCGTGTGGCCGGCCGACGTGCCACCGACGAACATCTCGAAGCGCAGATGGATGCGATTTTGGAGAAGATCGCGCGGGTGGGAATGGCCGGCCTGACCGACAAAGAGCGAGAGATCTTGAACAAAGCCAGCGAGGAGATTCGCCGGCGGCAAACGTGAGAGTGTGAGAGGTACGAGTATGCCCTTGTATGAATATGAATGCGAGCGTTGTGGACACACGTTTGAGGCTTTGGTATTCGCAGGTGAGCAAGCTCAATGTCCGCAGTGTCATACCACCCAACTACGTCGAGCGATGAGCTTACCGGCGGCTCCGCCCCAAACAACCAGTCTGCCGCGTGCCTGTAACTCCTCCGGGCCTCCTTGTGGGCCGGTCTGTGCTCGCTGGGGCAAGGACAACTAGTGAAATGACCGGCGCGTCCGCTGCCCATCCGCCAGCCGCGAGGGCGAGCGATTGGGGTCAACAAACGAAACGCCAACGAGCGAGCTTGGAGACCAAGACTCGCCCGTTGGCGTTTGTTGTTGCAGCTGCGGACCTTCTTACAACGCTTGTTCGAGCGGGGGCCATTCGCGCTCGATGCCCTCATCCTCGATCTTGCGGACTTCTTTCTCGCTGATGCCAAACTGAGCGGCCACCTGTTGAATGGTCTCGCTGATCTTGAGTTGGTTGCGGTCCTGGAGTTCCACAAGAGCTTTGAAGATTTCTTTTTTCTGCTTAACGGTCAATCGCTTCACCTGCATGGTGCCTTCTCGCGAGTGAGTGATGGTGCAAGGAATCCGACAAAACGATCGGAAGGAATGTCAGCGGATCACGAAAGAGGGGCTTCTCTGAGTGGTCCCATTCCATATTAGTATACGCACCTGCCGAGCGAAAAAGTGGGGGAAAATCGGCGATTTTCCCAATTTTTTGCCCGAATTGCCCTAGCCTTAGCTACATCCTTCCTCCATCCTTGGGGCTTTGTCGATCATGACTGTTTCACGTTGGTTGTCTTGGCTGCCACTGGCCGTTTGTTGTCTGAGCCTGCCCTGCGGGGGAGCGATTCCCGCCCAAGACCAGGCCCCGCTCGCCGCTCTACCATTGGAGGCCCTAAGAAAAAAAATCGAAGCGGAACTGCCCTCGCTTGTGGAGCTTTACAAAGATCTGCACCAGCACCCCGAACTGTCGCTTCAGGAACGACGCACCGCTGCCAAACTTGCCGACGAACTGAAGAAACTCGACTTCGCGGTCACGACCAAAGTGGGTGGCACCGGCATTGTGGGGGTATTGAAGAACGGCCCCGGCCCGACCATCCTAGTCCGCACCGACATGGACGCCCTGCCCATCACCGAGGCCACCGGCCTGCCTTACGCTAGCAAGGTTCGCGCCCGCGACAGAGCCGGCAAGGAAGTCGGCGTCATGCATGCTTGTGGTCATGATGTGCATATGGCCAGTTGGGTCGGAGCAGCGCGAGCTCTGGTCGCCTTGAAAGCGCATTGGAGCGGAACGCTGGTGTTTATCGGCCAACCGGCCGAGGAGATCGGCACGGGAGCCCGTCTGATGCTCGAAGCGGGCCTATATGAGAAGTTTCCCAAACCCGACTATGCCCTGGCATTGCATGCCGATGCCAACCGCCTCGAGGGGACTGTGGCCTACGCCGAGGGGCTGGCGATGGCCAACGTCGATAGCGTCGACATTCGCGTGCGCGGCAAAGGCGGCCACGGGGCCACGCCTCATCTCACGGTCGATCCGATTGTACTGGCGGCTCGCATTGTGCTTGATTTGCAAACCCTGGTTAGCCGAGAACTCAATCCGCTGGATGCGGCCGTCGTCACGGTGGGTTCGATCCACGGGGGGACGAAACACAACATCATCCCCGACGAGGTGGTGTTGCAACTGACGGTGCGGAGCTTCAAGGATAGCGTGCGCAAACAGCTGCTCGATGGCATCAAGCGGATCGCAGTGGGGTGTGCCCAGGCGGCCAACGCCCCACCGCCCGAGGTGACGATCGATCTATCGGAGTTTACGCCCGCGTTAAACAACGACCCGGAATTGACTCGTAAGACGGTTCGCTTGTTCAAGCAAGTTTTGGGCGAGAAAAACGTCACACCTCGCGAGCCGATCATGGGCGGCGAGGATTTCTCCCGCTATGCCCTGGGTAAAACACCGATTTTCATGTGGAATCTAGGCACCATTGACCGCCAACGCTTCGACCGCGCCCACAAGGAAAACCAACCGCTGCCCTCGATGCACTCGCCATTTTACTACCCGGACCCCGAGCCAAGCCTGCGCGTCGGCACTACCACGCTGACGCTCGCCGTGCTGAATCTCACTCGTCCGACACGCTAGCATCTGCCTGGCGCACCGCGTCGACAAAGCGCCGGACTTTGTCGGCACATTTGCGACCCGGTTGCGCCTCCACGCCGCTGGCCACATCCACGGCATAAGGGCGCAGGCAACGGATCGCCTGGCCGACGTTTTCCGGTGTCAGGCCACCGGCCAAGATTAGCGGCACCCGTGGCCGCCACCCCTCGAGCAACTCCCAAGGAGCGCGTCGGCCCGTGCCGCCGGGCAACCCCGCCGCGTAGCCATCGACCAGTACCGCCAGCGGCCGGCACCGCTGCAAATAAGCATCGATGCGGCACAAGTCGTCGGCCGTCTGTGGGGCAAAAGCCGGGATGTAAGGCCCGTCGATCTCTTCGAGGTCGCCGTGCATCTGCACCGTAACCAGGCGAGGCCAAGTCGCCAGAGCCGCTCGTACCTCGAGGTAGGGTCGGCTAACACAGACCGCGACCGGTTCGACAAACGGTGGCAGGGCTGTCAGCAACTCGCTCAAGCGAGGCAGAGGGACAAACCGAGGCGAGGCGGGGTGCATGTTGAAGCCGACGGCATCGGCCCCGGCCGCGCACACCATCGTTACATCGCTCAGGTCGGTGAGGCCACAGATCTTCACCCGCGTCGGCATGGGCTATCCTCGCAGATCGCAGAGCAGCGACGCCCAGACGGCCTCGGCGTTTTGCCGGGCGATCTCCTCGGCTGACTCGCCGGCCGCTACCGGTACCAAAGGTACGGGGCGAGGCTGCAGCTCGGCCAGCAATGCCTGGCGTAGCAACTCGCGCAGTTCGGCCTCATCGACGGGCGGCACCTGGAGGGGCAAATCGGCCGGGGGGCGACGATGCTGGACCAGAAACCGTTCGATCTCGGCGGGACGTTGCACCTCGCCCGGTAGGGTCATCCAGGCATGCACGGTGCGTTGGTCGTCGCTGCCGGTGAGTTGTTGCACCGCTTCGCGAGCCTCGTCGTCGCCCCGCTGCGCTAGCCGGGCCGCCGCGGTCATGATCTGTTCCAGCGAGGCATGGGCAGGCAACTGCAACACCTCAAACGGGTTACGCCTGGGGGTCGGCGTCGGCATCGGCATCTCCTTCTAACTCCGCGAGCAGTTGCTTCACATTTTCATTCTTCGGGTTCAACTGCAACGCCTCGCGATAGAGCGTCGCTTGGACTTGCGGGTCGCTCTCGCTGAAGCCGCGTGCCTTCCAAAAATCGCTAAGCACGTTCCGCGCCATCACCTCGCCCGGTCGGTCCTTCACCAGCCGATACAACTGCTCGGCAAAGGGGCGATGCCGTTGCACCAACTCCCGCAGCAAGTCCCATCGCTCGGCATGGTAACAATCCAGGAACCAGTCGTTGCAGATTTCTACCAGGGCTGCCAGCAGCCGCGTATTCTCGCGATCCAGGCTCAACAAGCGTCGCAGCAGTGTCAAGCCGCTCTCGTAATCCGCCGCAAAGCCCGGCGGAGCCTCGGCGTGACGCAGGACTTCACGCGTCTGCACGAGAAACTGCGTCGCCAACTGGTCACGAAATCCCACCAACCGCTCTTGCAGTTCGGGCAAACGATGCAACAGCTCCCAATGTTTACGGGCTGCTTCGGGCACGCCCCGCAGTAAACAGGTAACGATGGCTTGCTGGTGCCATCCCAACAACTGTTCGATCACGACCGCGGGCGCAGCGCAGGCCAGCCAATGTCGCCAGGCCCGCTCGGCCGCCGCCCGATCCAGTGCATCGGCCTTCAAGCCACGCCAAAACAGCACAGCCAAGCAGTGGCGTAATTCGCTCGGCCCCTGGTCGATGCGCTCCAGGCAGGCGCGTGGCGAGTCGCCCAGGGTGTGCCCCTGTTGCTCGAGCAGCCGCACCAACGGCAGCAACCGCTCCGTGGCCAGCCCTGCCTCGGGGAATGCTTCCGCCAGGCGTTGTGCCTCAGCCAATTGCCGAAGAGTTGGCAAAATACCTACGTCGAGGCCCTGCAGCAGGGCGAGTGCCTCCCGGTAATCGCGTTGCACCAAGGCCCGAGCAGCGCGATGCAAAGTCCAGCTAGGCGGGGCGTCGGGGGGGAGCGGCAACCCCAGAGCGGATAACTCCGCATCTCCGGGCCGATGTAGCCACAATGCTTGCATGGCACGCACAACGAAACGCGGCGGGGAGGGCAAGGCCCGAAATCGCTGCACCGCCTCAGTCACGTCTCCCCGTTGGGCTGCAGCATGAACAGCCAGGGCCGCTAGTAACGACGGACAGGAGTCAACCAGTCTGCGCCAATCCGGGCCAAAGAAGCTTGCCGCTGCGTGGGTCAGCCCCCGGGCCATCTCTGCATCCTCGGCCTGAAGAGCCTCGTAGAGCCGTCGGCGTTGCCGTTCGGCTTCGACTTGGGGCGGCAAAGAATCGGGCAAGGGGTGTCCTTGCTCCAAAAGCAGCAACAAGGCATTGGTGCGCATCGGTCCCTCAGGGCCGGCCGCGTCGCGAAAATCGTCCTGAGCCAGCCGTTGGTAATGCTCTAGGCTCGCAGCTGAATAGCCCGCTCGGGCGGCCGAAGCAAGACTCTCCAACAAGGCCGAGGCCGGGCTTTCCCGGCGAGCGAAGCGTTCGCAAGCAGCATGAGCGCGGAGACGAATGCCCCAGAATGGGGAGCTGATCTCGGGCAAAAGCTCGCTGGCGGACTCCAGGCCGAGCATCACCAAACCATAGCGGGCCATGGGAGCCAAGGCCGCACATTCTGCCGCCTTTCGGTAACTCTCCACTGCTTGCTGCCCGTCGGAGCGGGCCTGTTGCGCGGCCAGAAACGTCTGCCACGCCTCGGGCAGATCGGCTAACCGCACCGCCGGATAGCTCGCCAACGCCTCACGCCAGGCCGCCAACGCCCCTGCCGGATAGGGGCACAGTTGAGCAAGATCGAGTTGCTCGGCGGCTTGGGCAGTTTTTTTCGTAGCGGTCCACAACCACGCTCGCAGCAAATGCACTTCCGCTCGCATCGGACCATTTTTCGTCGCATGGTCGTTGAGGTATTTCTCAGCCGCGTTCCACTCACACCGGCGCAGATGCAGCCGAGCTTGGAGCAAGGCTCCCTCGGGACAATCGGCGAGGCGTTTGTTGTGACGCACCTTGAGCCAGAGTTGCTCGGCGCGGTCGGTGCGGCCGGCACGCCAGAGCAAATCCACATAATAAGCCAGAGACTGGGGCCAACCGCTCAGGTTTGGCAGCACACTTTCAAAGCAACCCAAAGCCTGTTCGCGCAAACGCAGCCGCACCCGAGTCAACCAATAAGCTGCAAAGGCTAACGTGGGTTTGTCGGCGGCGGCGAGCGCGGCGGCGACGGCGGTCTGGAGTTGCTCGCCGGCTTCGCGGTACTGTTCGGCCCACCACAACAACCAGCCGCACGCGGCTTGCCGTTCGCGTTCGGCGGGCGGCTCGGGCAGGGGCGTTTCGAGTCGCTGCAACAACACTTGGCGATCCGGAGCCATGCCCAGCACAAAGTCCGTCAACAGCGTGCGTACCCGAGCCAGGCTAGCCAAGCCTCGTTCCACCGCTTCGTTTGTAGGCGGAGTTCCTAGAGTGGGATCTGCCCGACGCATCGCGACCCGTGCTTCGTACATCTTGCCCTATCCTCGTGGCCGAACTCCTCGGGGTAAATGGCTTCTCTAGGGATTTAATGCTTGGGCCTCGGCCAGGCAGTCGGCCAGCTGATCGTCTAACCCCAACGCCCGGTAGCATTTGCACAGATCGGTCAGGGCGGCAGCATAGTCCGGCTGGGCTAGCACGGCTTGCTCGCGTTGGCCGCTACGCAGCTGTTCCAGGCACTCGCGTGCAGCTTTGAGGTCGCCGCGGCCCAGATAGGCTTGACTGAGACTGCGTAGGGTGCGGGCTCCATCCTGATCGAGCGTGACCCACTCGGCAGGGCGGTGGATGTCCAGCAGATCAATGACTTGGTCGTACTGCCGGGCCGCCAATAACTTCCGCACTTCGCGGAAGCGTTTTTCGTGGTCCGCATGGCTCGGTTGTGAAGCGGTTTTCTGGAGCTGCGCCCCGCCCAGTTGGCCTTCGGGCAGCGGTCGACCGGCACGGGCGGCCTCCAAGGCCGCTAGCAGCGTGGGGGCATCGGCAAAGCGGCGTGCAGGATCCGCTTGGAGACAGCGGAGCAAGATTGCATCGAGCCATCGGAACTCGTTTCGGATTTCGTTATGAAATTCACTGGGTGGCGGGAATGTTAAACGCATTTTGATGGCATAGTTCTCGGCACAAGTATCGCGCTGTTCCTCCACTACCCACGGGGCGGTAAGATGCGGCCCCGTGCCGGTGAAGAGTTGATACATCACCAAGCCAAGAGAATAAATATCCGAGGCCGGGGTGCTGATACCCTGTAGCATCTCCGGGGCCGCGTAGGCAAAAGTAACGCCCCCACCTCCACGCACCAGACCCGCGGCATCCGTGAACGCAGCCAGCCCAAAATCAACCAGTTTGATCTGACCTCGGCGATCGATCAAGATATTTTCGGGGATCAGATCGCGATGGACTGCCCCCTGAGTGTGAACCAGCGACAACGCCGTCGCCAGCTGCTCCCAGTAGCGCACGCCCAGGGCGGCAGGGAATTTGTTCGCGCTGAGCAGATGCGACAAGAGCGGCTGGCCATCGACATATTCCATGACCAAATAAGCACGGTTGTCATGCTCCGGCAGCAGGCCCATGTCCAGCACTTGGACCAGGTGCCGCCGACCCTCATGATCGCTGTTGGCCAGCAAACGCGCTAAGATAATCGCATCACCGAACAGTTGCGGCGCGGTCTGAGCGGTCAAGCCGGTCTGACGCGACACCTTGACCGCAACGGGACGGACGAACTGATCACAAAAATACTGCTGGGCCAGGAAAACGACACTGAAAAAACCCGCGCCCTGGATGCCGCTCAGGCGATATTTGCCAGCAAGGGTTTGCCCCAACAGCCTTTCCTCAAACGGTTTACGCCCCATGCTCTGCTGCTTCCGAGGGCGGCCGCTTCAGGATCGCCGCTATCACCTTGCCACCGTTGATCGTCAGGCGTTCTTCACGCCCATCGTGGAGATAGGTCAAACGTTTGTGATCCAGGCCGAGCGTGTACAGGATGGTGGCGTGGATGTCATGCACATGGGTTTTGCCTGCGACGGTGTACAGTCCCAACTCATCGGTTTGACCGTAGCTCACTCCCCCCTGGATACCGCCCCCCGCCAGCCACATCGTAAAGCCCCAGGGGTTGTGGTCGCGGCCGTTACCGCTTTCGCTCATGGGAGTGCGGCCGAACTCGCCGCCCCAGACGACGAGCGTTTGGTCCAACAAGCCACGGGCCTTGAGGTCAGTCAAGAGAGCGGCGACGGGGCGGTCACTTTCCCGGCACAATTTGGCGTGGTTGGCCTCGACGTTGGCATGGGCATCCCATTTGCTGCCAGCCCCGCAATAAATCTGCACAAAACGCACGCCTCGCTCCACCAACCGACGCGCCATCAGACAGGCACGGCCCATGCGTTCGGTTGCTTTGTCGTCCAGGCCGTAGAGCTGCTGCATGCGGGAGGTTTCTTTGCGGAGATCGACCGCTTCAGGAGCCGCCGCCTGCATGCGATAAGCTAGTTCATAGGCCTCGATGCGAGCGGCTAGGTCGCTGTCGTCACGTCGCGGGGCCAGATGGCGTCGGTTAAGTGCCGCGATCAGGTCCAGCTTGTCCCGTTGCGCCGGGTCGTCGCCGGCCAAGTCCAAGATTGGCGTCTTGCCTGCTCGAAATCGCGTGCCCTGGTAAGTGGCGGGCATGAACCCCGTGCCCCAGTTGCGGCCGCCACCGGGTGGATCATCGGGATAATCGCACAAGACCACAAAGCCCGGCAGATCGCGAGTGACGCTACCCAGGCCGTAGAGCGTCCAAGCGCCGAGGCAGGGGCGACCGGCCAAAATGCTGCCGGTGTTCATCTGGCACACGCTGCCGACGTGGTTGAGGCCGTCGGCCACACATCCCTTGAGAAACGCGAGGTCATCGACGCACTTGGCGGTCTGTGGCAGCCAGTCGCTCATCCAGGCACCACTGGCCCCGTGTTGCTTGAAGGTCCGCTTGCTGGCCAAGAGCGGCGAGTGGGCCGTCAGCCCCATCGCCGTCACCGGACGGGGGAAGGAGTCGGGCAACGGCTGACCGGCCAGCTTGGTCAGGGTCGGCTTAGGATCGAATAGGTCGATGTGACTGGGGCCACCATCGATAAAAATCCAGATCACGCTCTTGGCCGTTGGCGTATGATGCAGGCGCGGCGGAGCCGCGGCTTGGCTGTCCTGATGCAACAGCGAGGCCAGTGCCAAGCCACCTAGTCCTTGAGCCAGGAAAGCCCGTCGCTCGATCATTCCTCGCTCACTCCAAGTAGATAAACTCATTGGTATTCAGCAGGGCGTGGCACAAATCTTCCAAGCTCCACTTGTTCAAGAAGCGCTCGGCTAGCTCGATCTCGGCCCGGTCGGGGGCACGGCCCCAAACCATGCGGTAGGCTTGCTCGATCTGTTGGGGCGGCGAGGCCTCTGCCAAGCGAGCGGCCCAAGCGCGTGCCTGCATCTTGCTGAATTTGCCATTGAGCAGGGCCAACGCTTGGGGTGCGGTGGTGGTTGAGAGCCTCTTGGCACAACTGGTGCACAAGTCGGGCTGATCGAACGCCTCGAAGAGCGGATAACGCAGATTCCGCCGGGCCAGCACATAGATCGACCGACGGTTGCGATCCCACTCGGCAGCATCGGGCTTCCAGACATAGCGGGTCAGTTCCGGCTGCAACTCCGGTTGGGCACTGGGGCCAAACGCTCGCCGGTTCAGATTTCCGGCGAGAGCCAGCATCGCATCGCGCAGCGTCTCGCCCTCCAGCCGCCGCCGATTCATCCGCCAGTAGAGCTTGTTGGCCACGTCCACCTCGGGCACGCTCGCAGTTGCCGACACCTGTTGATACGTTGCCGACAGCACGATCTGGCGGATGGTGTGTTTCAGCGACCAGTCGTGGGCCATGTGATCGGCCGCTAGCCAATCGAGCAGTTCGGGATGGGTCGGTGGGCTACCCTGAACACCGAAGTCATTGGGGGTAGCCACGATCCCCACGCCGGTGAGTTGCTGCCAAACCCGGTTGACAAACACGCGTGCCGTCAGCGGATGCGTCTCCTGCGTCAGCCACTCCGCCAGGGCCGCACGTCGGCCGGTACTGTTTGGCCGAGCCACTACATGGGCCTTGCCGCCCCCCAGAGCCTCGGGAAAAGCCGGCGTAATCAGGGAACGCGACGGCTTACGCCAGTCGCCACCAATCAAGCGATAAGTAGGCGGAGCGAGCGGCCCGACATCCCGAGCCGCCATCGCCATCTCAGGCCGAGGCTCGGGGCCTAAAGCAGCCAATTTCGCCTGGAGTTGCTCGTATTTTTTCTTATCCGCGGCGGGCAAGCGGGCGGCAGCGTTCTCGCGGTAGCCCTCGATCTGCTTGTTGGCTAAGTAGGCAATCTGCTGCTCGTAAGGGGTCCGTAGGGCGGGGTCTTTGTGGACGATCGCCTGGATGCCCGCATGAAAGCGATCCAGCCCCTTTTGCGCTTCGGTCTGCTTCTTGACCGCTACCAACTGCTCCATCTCCGCCCGAATCGCGGCCGTCTTCTGCAGCCACTGGTCCCGAGCGACGGCCGGCGTCAACTCCACCTCAGTCGGGTAGAAGGCGGCAAAGAACGACTGCAGGCGATAGTAATCTTTCTGCGAAATGGGGTCGTACTTGTGGTCATGGCAGCGGGCACAAGCCAAGGTCAGCCCCAGAAAAGCGAACCCCGTGGTGTCGGTGAGGTCGTCCAAAATCTCCTGATGGCGTTGCTCCAGTTGGGCCGCGTTGTACTCGTCGGGATACAACCGCAAATAGCCGGTCGCGATCAGGGCGTCGGGGTTGGTCGGGGCAAGCTCATCGCCGGCGATTTGCCAACGCACAAAATCGCGATAGGGCAGATCGGCATTCCACGCCCGGATCACCCAGTCCCGGTAGCGATGCGCATTCGGCCGCAAGGCATCCTGATTAAAGCCGTCGGACTCGGCATAGCGGACCAGGTCGAGCCAGAACAATGCCCAGCGTTCGCCAAAGGCCGGCGACTGCAAGAGCCGCTCGACGAGACGCTCGTAGGCGTCGGGTCGGGGATCGTGGATAAAAGCCTGCTGCTCGGCCAAGGTGGGCGGCAGGCCCGTCAGGTCGAAGCTCAGCCGCCGCAGCAGCGTCGCACGGTCGGCTTGAGGGGCATGGCTCAACCCTTGGGATTCCAACCGCTGCAAAATAAAGGCATCCACCGGCGTGCGCACGGTTCCCTTCACCGAGGGAATCGCCGGCCGTTTCACGGGCTGAAACAAAGGCAACTCGTCGGCAAGCAGCGGGAGGCTGAATAACCACAGGGTGAGACAAAGCACAGTGCGCATCAGTTTGGTCCCTGAGATTTCAACGTCATCCTACCCGATAGACAACCTCACGGCAAGCAATTACTTCAGCCTCTCCACTTCGACATAAAAAGCGCCTCGGCTGCCTTGGGGACCATCGAGCCAAGTTTGCAGACGGGACAATCCGGCTTTTAGCTCCATCTGCAGTTGGACCGCCTCGCTGCCTGCTGCTACCGCGACGCTCGCTTCCTGGTCACCCACTTTTACCCGAGCGCGGTTGGCTTGCAACTCCTTTTTTGCTTCGGCCGGTTGATGCCGCAAAGTGAAGCGGTAGGTTCCAGCGTGGGCCACTTCGATGGCCCAGGAGCCATTGGCCAAGGGCATTTGACGGACGACGGATTGATCCCAGGGCACCACCTCGCCGCGCCAATCGTGACAGGTGAGCGTCAGGGGGTTTTGTTCGTTAGCCCCGAGGACCAGGGGCACGTCCTCGCGGAAGCGCGTCGAGAGGTTGTCCCACCACTGGTCATAAGCCGAACGCATCGCGGCGACACGGTTTGGCTGCTGCTCGGCACGATTGGTGCGTTGACCGGGGTCATCGCCCAGATGGTACAATTCGCGTCCCTCCACCAGCCGCCACGGCCCCTGCATCACGACGTACTGTCGCCCCTTGATCGGCTGATCGACCCGCTGCGAATGGACGAAGAGCGTCCGCTGGGGCAACTCAGCCTTACCCTCCAGCACCCCGCGCAAGGAAATTCCATCCAACGGGAAACGATGCTTGACCCGCAGGCCGCACACGTCCAGCAAGGTAGGCAACACGTCGGCGTGCATGGTCAGGCCGGCAACGTCGCGTGGTTTCCACTTGCCCGGCCAGCGCCAGAAGCACGGCACGCGATGACCGCCCTCATAGACGGAACCTTTGGCTCCGCGCATTCCGGCGTTGTAGCCATCCTTTTTGGCTTCGTTCCAGCCGGCAGCGGTGCCATTATCAGTGAGGAAAATCACGATCGTGTTGTCTTCTTTGCCAGCTCGCTTCAAGGCAGCTAGCACACGCCCTAGCTCGGCGTCGAGGTCGGCGATCATGGCATAAAAGGCCGCGCGGGTCGGCGGTACGCCTTGTTTGAGAAAAACGGCCTCACTTCCCTGGGGGGCGATGTACGGAGCGTGCGGTACATTCGTCGCCAGATAGCAGAAAAACGGTTGCTTGCTCGTGGTCATGAACTCTTGAGCCGCTTGGCAGAAGACCCCGGTGCAATACCCCTTGTACTGCTCCAGCTTGCCATTATGCCACAAGCGATCATCGACGTAGCGATTGCCCCAGGCGTCGGGCGTTTGCCCGATGCCCCCGCCGCCGTGAATCAACGACACCTCAAAGCCTCGATCCTGGGGCCGATACGGCCAACTGTCGCCCAGGTGCCATTTGCCAAAGATGCCGGTGCGATAGCCCGCGGCGCGGAAGTGCTGAGCCAAAGTCGTCTCGTCGCGGCGTAGGAGGGAGCGTCCGGCGATGGTGTGCCAAACGCCCGTGCGTGAACTGTAACGCCCGGTCAGCAACGCTGCCCGCGTCGGCGAGCAGGTCGGATCGACATGAAAATCGATCAGCCGCACACTCTGGGAATGCAAACGGTCCAAATGAGGCGTCTGTAGGATCTTATTGCCGTGGCAACTCAGATCGCCATAGCCCTGATCGTCGGTCAAGATGAGCAAGACGTTGGGGCGCGGAGGAGAGTCGGCCGAGACCAGCAACATCGCGACGATCACTGCCCCAGCCATGACGCCAACTCCTTGGGGTCGGGATTGCCCTTCGGCTTCTTCTTGGCCGGCTTTTGCTCCGGCTCTTTAAAAGTGTCGGCCTTGTAGTGCTTGCGGAGCCGTTGCAACTCCGCTTTGAGGGTCTTGACGAGGTCGGCATATTTGGGGTCGGCATAGACGTTTTGGCGTTCGCCGGGATCCCGGACGAGGTCGAACAGCTCCCATTCATCGATCAGGTAATAGTGGATAAGTTTATGCGTCGCTGTGCGTACGCCGTAATGCCGCTGCACCATGTGAACGGCGGGATACTCGAAATAATGGTAATAAATCGAGGTGCGCCAATCTTTGGGGGTTTCGCCCTGGAGCAGAGGTACGAGGCTACGGCCCTGCATGTCGTCAGGGATTTTCAGGCCGGCGGCTTCTAGAAGAGTGGGTGCGAAATCGAGGTTCTGCACCAGGTCCTTGTTCTCGCTGCCCGGTCGGGTCACGCCCGGCCAACGGACAAGCAATGGCATGCGAAGCGATTCTTCATACATCCAGCGTTTATCGTACCAGCCTCGATCCCCTAAGTAAAAACCTTGATCCGAGGAATAAATGACGATCGTATTTTTGTCCAGCCCCTTGTCTTCCAGATATTTCAGCACTCGTCCAAGTTGCTCATCGACGCCAGCCACACAGCGCAAGTAATCTTTGATGTACCGCTGATATTTCCAACGCACCAGTTCTTTACCAGTCAGATGGGCCGCCCGAAACGCCTCGTTTTCCTTGGCATAAGCCGCATTCCACAACTTCAACTGTTCGGGCGTCAGATTGCGGGGCGGCACCAGCTTCAGGTCACGCGGCGTGAGATGTTCAGCGATGGTCATCTCTTGCTTTTTCGCGGGCGAAGCCAATCCCGCATGGTCATCGAACAGGGTGTCCGGCTCGGTGATGTCCTTGTCGCGATACAGCCCTAGTTGCGCCGGGGCCGGGTCCCACTCGCGATGGGGTGCCTTGTGCTGATACATCAAAAAAAACGGTTTGTTCGGGTCGCGGTTGTCGAGCCATTTCAGTGCCAGATCGGTCGTGATCTCGGTGACGTGGCCGGTCGTTTTCAGCATCCCGGTTTTGGTCTTAAACTCCGGGTTGTAATAAGTGCCCTGTCCGCCGCCCGCCGTCAACACCGCCCAGTGATCAAAGCCCGTCGGATCGCTTTTGAGGTGCCACTTGCCGATCATCGCTGTCTGGTAGCCCCCAGCGGTGAACAGTTTGCCCAGATGCTGCTGCGAGCCATCAAACGCCTGGCGGTTGTCCAGCACCCCGTTGAGATGGCTATGTTTGCCCGTGAGGATGACGGCCCGACTCGGCGCACAAATGGAGTTGGTGCAAAAGCAATTGCGAAACAGCATCCCCTCTTTGGCCAGCCGATCGATGTTCGGCGTCGTGTTGATCTTCGAGCCATACGCACTAATGGCATGCGCGGCATGATCATCCGTGAAGACAAAAAGGATGTTGGGACGATCGACCGGACGCTTGGGCCGATCCCCTACAGCATCAAACCCAGCAACGAGTAGGAGAAACAGACTAGTGAGCATGACGTGATCCTCGAAGAGATTTTTTCCCCCAGAAAATGTTATAGCCGAAAGCGTCCGCTGTCCCCACCAATAAAAGAGGGGTCGGCCGCGGGGGAGCGGACGACCCTCGAGGGATGAGCCAGTAGGACGGGCTGAGGGGAGGAGCCAGGGGATGGGGGAGCAGGCATTTGACAGACACGATTGGGGGAATCGGCCGTCGCTGCTCGTTAGCGGTTGCGAGAAAAAGTGATGCACGCCCCGTGCCAAAACCAGTTTGCAAAGCTGCTGATGAAATCCAAGTGACACCTGGCCATCGACTTAGCTTGGCATCCTTTTCTAAGGCCACGACCCAGCCTCGCGGGGGTTGTAAGAACCACTGTGTAACTTTTACTCGGAGTCGCTATGGATCGAGCTAGTTTCGCTGTGCTGCTTAGCCCAACAGGGCAACTCGCGCTAAGTACGGCGATGGCGTTGGCCCCGAGCGAGAGCACGTTTTTGACCTGTTTTGGTCAGATGGCCAAGCGCTATGAGCGCGATCTGGCTCGGGCTGCTCTGGAAACCGCTCTGCTGCGTGCCCGAGCCGCGGCCAAGTTCAGCCGGGCTGAGCAGATGTTTTTCCTGCGCGAGGCCCTGGAACAGGCCAGCAGTGAAGCGGTCGCTCGCCACCGCGCCGCCTCGCTGCTACGCCGGCTCGGCTCGCGGCCACGCTTGCTCGACTTGGGCTGTGGCATCGGCGGCGACACGCTGGCCCTGGCCGCCGTCGCCGAAGTGACTGCCGTCGACAGCGATGGCCTGCGGTTGGCCCTGGCCGAGCAAAACGTGCGAGCCTATGAGGTAACGGCAACGTTTCACGAAGGCGATGGCCTGAAGCTGGACCTACCCGCCGAGGTGGTCTTCGTCGATCCCGATCGCCGCGTCGGCGGACGTCGCCAGCTTTCCTTCGACGCCTGCGAGCCGATGCTGTCGGCCGTGCGCCAGCGTTTTACTCAGCAGGCCATCGTGGCCAAGCTGGCCCCCGGCGTGCCCGAGAAGGAGGTGCGATTGCTAGGCGGCGAGGCCGAATATGTTTCGCTGGCGGGCGAATTGAAGGAGTGCCTGTGGTGGTCGCCAGCCTTGGCCACAGCCCGGCTACGGGCCACCGTGCTACCCAGTGGCGAGACGATCGCCTGTGACCACCCGGTGTCGCCACCTCCTGCCGATGCTCCGGGCGAATGGCTCATCGACCCCGGCCCCGCCATCACCCGCGCCGGTCTTGTTGGCGAACTAGCCCAGCGCCTGTGCGCTTGGCCTCTAGAGCCGGGCATCGCCTACCTCAGCGCTGACCAGTGGACGCCCACGCCCTTTGCCCGTGCCTGGCGCATCCGAGCCGCGTTGCCTTTGCACCTCGCGACCCTACGCGATCTGTTACGCCAGCAGGGCATCGGCCGTATCAACCTGATGCGCCGCGGCGTGCCGCACGATTCCGAGGAGATCCTGCGCAAACTCAAACTGCAAGGCGAGGGAGTCGCCCAGGTGGTGATGTGCCCTCACCAGGGCAAACCCTGGGCGATCGTTTGCGAGGCGTGAACGCCTGGGTCCCTGACCAGTCCGCTTGTCAATTGCTACCTTAAGCACTTTGAAGGAGAAGACGCCATGTACAATCTCGTTCTGGTCCGTCACGGGCAAAGCGTCTGGAATCTGGAAAACCGCTTCACCGGCTGGACCGATGTCGATCTCACGCCCGCCGGACTCGAAGAAGCCCGCCAGGCCGGTCAAACCCTCAAAGAGCTTGGCTACGTGTTCGATGCGGTGCATACCTCGGTTCTCAAGCGAGCCATCCGCACCGCCTGGACCCTCCTTGACGCTATGGACCTGATGTATCTGCCAATCACCCCGGATTGGCGGCTCAACGAACGCCATTACGGCGCGCTGCAAGGCTTGAACAAATCAGAAACCGCGGCGAAATTTGGCGAAGAACAAGTGAAGATTTGGCGACGCAGTTATGATGTGCCGCCCCCACCGCTGGAACCCAGCGATCCCCGTTATCCAGGGCATGATCCGCGTTACAAACACCTCTCGCCCGGTGAGTTGCCTTTGACCGAATCGCTTAAGGAGACGGTCGCCCGGGTGGTGCCCTACTGGAATCAGGTACTCGCGCCCGCCATACAGGCCGGCCGACGACTGCTGGTGGTGGCGCATGGCAACTCGCTGCGGGCGTTGGTCAAGTATCTCGAAAACATGAGCAACGATGAGATTCTTGAATTCAACATCCCCACGGGCATTCCCATGCTTTACGTCCTGGACGCCCAGCTGAAGCCGCTCAAGCGGGAGTATCTCGGCGATCCAGAAGCCATCGCCGCTGCCGCGGCCGCAGTCGCTGCCCAAGGCAAGGCCAAGTAATCGCCCAGCATGGAATCGCTGTCAGGGGCTTCGGAACGCGAGAGCTAGTACCGCCTAACACGAGTTTCGACAGGAGGCGGATCGCTCGCACGCGGCCGGAACCTAGCCGAGCCAACGCGTTCCACGCCCCTGGTCAGTCCGTCGCGCTCACTTGTCCGAGGGTTGCTCCTGATCCTCGGGCAGACGCGGCGTCGGATGCTCCACCTTGGGCCATTTCCGCTTGAATCCGCCGTTGGTCCAGGTCACGTCATTCTCGGCGTCGTGGCATTTCTGGCACATGAGATCCATAGCGAGGATCTGCTTGTCGCGCGAGACGGGCAGATGCCGCCACGGATTAACACGCTTTTGCCATTCGACGTTGTTCGGATTGCGCACATGCAAACTGGCCGGACCGTGACAACTCTCACAGCCGACATCCTTGAGCTTGGGCGTTTTGACGGCGTTTTCGTAGCCGCTCTTGTAGCCAAAGCCGACGGTATGGCAGACGATGCACTCGGGGTCGTAGTTGCGATGGCCGGGATATTTTACTTTTTCCAGTGTTTCATAGGCATGAGCATGTTCAGATTTTTTCCAGATGTCGTAGGCCTCTTCATGACACTTCTTGCAGACCTCCGAGCCGACAAATTGCGCCTCGCCGGGGTTACGCAACCCCTCGACCTCGGGCAAAAGCTGCAAAGGATGACTCATCGGGGAATACTTAGATAAGTAATCTTTTGCCTTCAACTCGCTGGTATATTCCTCCATGAGTTTGACGATGGGATGACCGGCCCGTTTGTCTTCGGGCGTCTTGAAATCGGGATTCATCTCCACCATCTCCACCTTAAACTCAAAGCCGTTGGCCGTCTTCCAGGCTCCGACGACGCCGACGAATTTACCTTTTTTGCCCAGTTGCAACAGGAGCGTCTCCCCCGCCTTGGTGCGCAGGGTGGTCGGCTTCTGGGGCGGTTCTTCCTCCTCACTGAGGCAGACGACCAAGGGAAATTGCGGAAACGCCTGGGCACACTGCATCGCCTCGCTGGGTGGCGTCCCCTTGCCCAGATGCCCCTGGTACAGCAGAACGGGTAGCGTCACTTGGCCAGCGGTCATTTGCTTCAACACATTTTCCAGCGTCTCAGGTACCACCGAAAAACGAATCGCCGGATCTCCTTGGGCCACTTCCTTGATGCTGGCCACGAGCTTGGAGCCGACCACCGCCGTCACCCCCACCCGCACGCCCGAGGGGGTATCGGTCCAGTTCCACGGCTTGGTCAATTCGGGGAAGTTTTTCTCGGCCTCCATCAAGTTAGCGATCAGCACGGGCGGTTTGGGGTTGTTCAAGGAATATTCACTTAAAAGGGTCATAAAGCCAAGCGTTGCTTCTTGTTTGCCGATCCCTACGCCGATGTAGTTCATTTCGCGCATGGCCTTCATGGCGTAGACATACTTGATGATGCCTTGTTGGTTGGGCAAATAAGCAGGGCCGACCGTCTGCGGCACATCGCCTAGGTCGATCGGCACGGGGTTCCATCCCGCTTCACGCAGCATCTGAAGCAGATTGTAGCGCCGTTCCAGGCCCCCTATTTGCGGGTCGGAACAACCGCACGGCAACAAATAGCCATACTGTTGTCCGGTGAAGACCAGCGCGACATCGGGCTTCTTCCAGCCATCGAAAAGACGACCGGGAAATTTCACCGCGGGAGGATCGGCAGCAATCATAGTCGGCCGGAGCCAACGGGCGGCAGCCAATCCCGCCCAGCCGCTGCCAGCGATGAGCATGGTCGCCCCAAGCCAGAGTACCACTCGGCGCAAAGGGGATGGTGTGTGGTTCAAAACGTAGCCCTCCACAAGCCGCTCCAGACCGAATCAAATTTATTTTGGCATGGAAAGCCGCACGGATTCAAGGTGGATCGGTGGTTCGATCCCCTCGTGGAGGCGGTGCCCCGAGCGTTGGGAGAGCCGCTTGGCGTTGCGGGGTGGAAGGTTACGATCGGGCAACCGGATGAGCAGAGGCTTCTTCATCCTTAAAAAGTTTGTATTCGATGGCATCGGTGAGGGCTTGCCAACTGGCTTCGATGATATTTTCGCTGACACCCACGGTGCCCCAGATGCCGTCGCCGTCGCGCCACTCGATGACGACACGCACGCGGGCGGCGGTTTCGGCACGGGCGTTGACGACACGCACCTTATAATCGACCAGGTGCAGCTCGGTGAGCCGGGGATATTGGGGCAACAGCGCCTTGCGCAGTGCGCCATCCAGGGCATTGACTGGGCCATCCCCCTCGCTGACGGTGTGCATGCGCTGCTCGCCCACCAGCACTTTCACGGTTGCCTCGGTCACGGGCACCCCGTCGCGCTCGGCCTCGATGTTCACGCGGTAAGCCAGCCGCTGAAACTTCGGTACATAGATCCCCAAGCAGCGTTTGACGATCAGATCAAAGGAGGCCTCGGCCGCCTCAAACTCGTAGCCGGCATTCTCCAGGTCTTGCACTTGTTCCAGAATCCGTTTCATTAGCGCCCGATCGTTGGCTATCTGATATTTGGCCGTCTTGGTGAGGATGGTACTCTGGCCACTGAGTTCGCTGACGAGAATGCGGCGTTGATTACCCACCAGTGCGGGCTCGATATGCTCATAGCTGGAAGCTAACTTGCTCACGGCGTGGGTGTGCATCCCGCCCTTGTGGGCAAAGGCGCTGGAGCCAACAAACGGCTGATTGGGCCGAAAGTTCATGTTGGCCGTCTCGTAGACATAGCGGGAAAGCTCGGTCAGGCGGCGAATACTGTCGGGACGCAGCACGTCGTAGCCTTGCTTGAGGGCCAGGTTGGCTACCACGCTGATCCAATCGACGTTGCCGCACCGCTCGCCGATGCCGTTGATGGTGCCCTGCACCTGCGTCGCCCCGCAGGCCACCGCCACCAGACTGTTGGCGACGGCCACTTCGCTATCGTTGTGGCAGTGGATGCCGAGATCGGCCTTGAGGACGCTACGGGCCTTGGTGACGGCGCGGGCGATGTCCTCGGGCAACGAGCCACCGTTGGTATCGCAGAGGATAATCACACTAGCTCCGGCGCGCTCGGCGGCTCGCAGGGTCTCGAGGGCGTAATCCGGGTTGTGCTTGTAGCCGTCAAAAAAATGTTCGGCGTCGTAAAAGACCTCGCGACCAGCCGCCTTGCAGCAGGCGATGGAGTCGGCGATCATGACTAGGTTTTCTTCCAAGGTGGTGCCGAGGACTTCGCGGACGTGTAAATCCCAGGTTTTGCCAACGAGGGTGACCAAAGAGGTTTCGGCACCGAGCAACGCTTGAACGCAGGGGTCGTCGTCGGCCTGGGCATTTTTGCGACGGGTCATGCCGAACGCGGCCACCCGAGCATGCTTGAGCGGCAGCTTACGGACCTCGCGGAAGTATTCGGCATCCTTGGGATTGGAGAGCGGATAGCCGCCCTCGATAAAGTCAATGCCGATCTCGTCGAGCCGCCGGGTCAGATTGAGCTTGTCGACTAGAGAAAAGTTAACGCCCTCGCCCTGGCTACCATCGCGCAGGGTGGTGTCGTAGATGAAAACGCGTGTCATGGCTACCCTCGGCTCGTGGACCTGTTGTTCCTAATCTTACTTCTTATGCCACAAAAAGCTGCCTCGCTAGCGGATGGGCAGCAATTGCTCGGTTGGCTTCTGGTGGGGAGAACAGAAGATGCCCGTGCTACTCATCGCGACGCTGGACACCAAAGGGACCGAAGCAGCCTTTGTGCGTGATCAGCTGCGGGCCGCGGGCCTGGAAGTACTCGTGGCAGACGCCGGTTCACGGGGTGAGCCGGCCTTTGCGCCCGAGATCGACCGCCAGACGCTGTTTCGTGAGGGCGGTACTGCCCTGGCCGAGGTGGCCCACGAACGCGGTCAGGCCGTGGCCGCAGCCGCTCGTGGAGCCGCCGCCCTGGCACGACGCCTGCAACCCCAGGGGGTAATCGGCCTGGGCGGCTCGGCCGGCACCACCATCGCCACCGCTGCCATGCGCGAACTGCCCGTCGGTGTGCCCAAGATCATGGTCAGCACCTTGGCTTCGGGACAGGTTCGGCCCTACGTCGGTGTGCGCGACATTTGCATGATCCACTCGGTGGTCGATATCGCTGGTCTGAATCGCATCAGCAGGCGTATCCTCAGCAATGCGGCACAGGCGTTGATTGGCATGTTGCAAGCGCCGCCGCTACCGCCCAGTAACCGGCCAGTGGTGGGCGCGACGATGTTCGGCGTGACGACGCCCTGTGTGGACGCATGCCGCGCTGCGATGGAAGCGGCCGGCTACGAGGTGCTGGTGTTTCACGCCACCGGCACGGGCGGCCAGACCCTCGAAGGACTGATCCACGATGGCGAACTGGCCGGTGTGCTGGACGTAACGACTACCGAGTTGGCCGACGAATTGGTAGGAGGCGTTCTCTCGGCGGGGCCGGACCGACTGACGGCAGCCTCGCAGCGGGGCCTGCCGCAGGTGATCAGTGTCGGGGCGTTAGACATGGTCAATTTTGGTCCGCGGGACACGGTGCCTGAGAAATTCGCCCAGCGGCGTTTTCATATTCACAATCCCACGGTGACCTTGATGCGGACTACCCCCGAGGAAAACGATGCCCTGGGCCAGCAGATCGCTTACCGCGCCAGTGCCTCGCGAGGTCCCGTGGCCCTGTTCTTGCCCCTACGCGGTCTCTCGGCCTTGGATGTGCCCGACGGGCCGTTCTGGTGGCCCGAAGCCGATCAGGCCCTTTTCGCCAGCATCCGGCTGTGGACCGGCCCGAATGTCAAGTTAGTCGAGATGGATTGTCACCTCAACGATCCAGCGTTTGCAGCGGCGATGGTGGCCGAGTTGCAGGCGATGATGCAGTCCACTAGCCACGCAGCAGGCGTTCGATGACGGCATCAGCCAAGGTCTTGCCGCGCCGGGTTAAAGCGACCCGGGAGCCATCCGCCCTCAGAAGACCTTGCTCGACCAAGCGGGTCAAGCCCGAGGTGACAGCCTCCAGGGCATAGCCGGTTTGTCGATGGAAGGCGGCCCGGTCGATGCCGCTGGCCCGTCGCAGTTGCACGGCAAGGGTCTCGCGGGCACGTTCTTCAGGTGGCAGGCACTCTTCCTGCCAGGTCCGTCGGCCAGCGAGATAGGCGGCAAAATCGCGGGTGTTGACGGAGCGGACAAAGTCCACGTAGCGGGCTGCCCCAAGACCGACACCATAATAGGCATAATTGGCCCAGTAGGTTTCATTGTGGCGGCAGCGCTGGCCAGGCCGCGCAAAATTCGAGATCTCATAATGCTCCAAACCGGCCGCCTCCAAGGTGTCGATGGCGGTTTCATACAGAACAAGCTCGGTTTCCTCATCGAGGGGGAGCAGTCGGCCGGCACGACGTTGCTTCCACAGCGGGGTGCCTTTTTCATACGTCAAACCGTAGGTCGAAAGATGGCCCACGCCCAGGTCCAAGGCCCGGCGTAACTGATCGCGCCAACGTGGTGCCGTCTGTCCGGGGATGCCAAAGATCAGGTCCAGCGACACCCGAGCGATCCGACCCTGCAGACGCTGCACTGCCGCAATGGCATCGGCCGGATCATGGGCGCGATCGAGGACCGCTAGCTCTTGGGCGTCAAACGATTGGACCCCCAGGCTCACGCGGTTCACGCCGGCCTCGGCCAACAGGGCGATCTTGTCGGCATCAAGCGATTCGGGGTTGGCCTCGATGCTCCATTCGCCAGCTGGGGCTAGAGGAAACCAGAAGCACAGCAGGGTCAGCAGCCGCTCGAGAGCGGGTAACGGCAAGAACGAGGGGGTGCCTCCGCCCACAAAGATGGTCTGCACGGGACGGGGATTTTGCAACGTGGCCAGCTCCGCCTCAAGGGCGTCCAGATACGCCCCGATCTGCCCCTCGCGGCCCGTGACTACCGCAAAATCGCAGTAGCCGCAATGGTGCGCACAAAAGGGAATGTGGACGTAGGCGGCCTGCGGCACCCGCCAGGGCAGCGGAGCGGCCAGGTCAGTCATCCACAGTCACGCCACGCGATTTGACCACACTGGCCGCATCGCCACGCAACAGGGCCATCGCCGGTGGCGGGGTGCTATCGGCCCAGGTACTCAGGACGTTGGCCTGCCCGACCCGGTCGTTTAAGATGTCCAACAGTACCGCCCGACAGCGTTTGCCGACGTCTGCCACATACGAATCCTTGCTGCTGCGAAGCGGGTCCACTGCTTCGAGCAGACGGGCGGCATCGGTTTTCCACGGCCGACGACGACTCATCCCCTTGCTTTCCAGGTTGGCCTCGGCCGCTTTGCCAAACGCTCCCACGGCCCGAGCGATCTGGTGGGCGGCATAATCGGCTTGCAAAAGAGCATCTTTGTTGGCCGTTGCCCGTTGCAGCATCAGACCCAGGCCGATCCCCGCTTCGAGAAACTCCTCGGCACGCGGTGGAGGCTGGATGCTCTCATCATTGCCGGCAAAGCGAGCCAGGACCAAGGCGGGAGACAGGTTGTCGTTGTCGAAACGAACAAAGGGGCTCTGCCCGACCACGCGCAGGGCCTCGGCCCGAAGCATTTTGAACCCCTCGATTTCGCCTCGGGGCGTTGCTTTGGCAAAGTTGACCTTGCGGAGGGCCACCGCCATTGCTGACCGCACGACTTTTTCTGCCGTTTGGGGTTTGTACAGAGCGGGCTTTTGCGGGGGCATCGCCAACACATCATGGGCGGCACGCAACAGATATATCCGTGCCCCGTCGTTGATCTTTTTCGGATCAGCCGCGATTAGGTCGGCTGTGATACTTAAGAGTTCCTCGGCCGTGCCCCCCTGGAGACGGGGCAAGACAAATTCGGTCCATTCTTTGTACGATTGTCCCGGTTCGCGGGCCGGCACCAAGGCGATGATACGGGCCGCATTCACCACCACGATCGGTTTGCCATTGAGCATCACGTCACGAGCATGCCGCACCAAGGCACGCGAGAAAGCCGCGGGCAACTCGCCGTAGCTCTCACGGTTTTTCGGGCCAGACATACGCGCCAGGTGAGATTCCGCTACGCCGAACGTATCTTCCAGAACCCGAGCCGGTGCAAAGCTCGGAAAAGCGACGGCCGGTGGTCGAGGCGGATCGAGTTCATTGGCGCGATAGATCAACGGAAAAGTGACCGACTTGGCCTCGACGTCTACCGCTTCGACATGTTGCTTGTTATTCGCATCAAAGGACATCTTGCCCTTGAACAGCAGACCCACCGTCTCCTTGTTCGCTTTGCGCAGGCTTTCGAGTTTGGTTTCCTCGTCGATCTGGCCCACCTCCTGGGCGAAGCCGATGGTCAGAGCCAATAGCAGCATTCCGAAACTCTTGCACGTTTGCCGCATGAAAACGGTCCTCGCCGCAGGGATGATCAGTTCACAGCCGCTTGTTACTCGCTTGTTTGAAAGTAGCAAGCGACGATCGTCTCTGTCAACCAAACACCTCACGAGTCAGGCTGTTGGCGCGGCCGGGCCAACCTCATCGCTGGCGCAGGGTGTCCAATCGCTCATGCAACGCCTCGTCCAGCCCAGCACGCTCCGCAGGACTGAGCATGCCGGGGGTCGCTAAGCGTTCGGCCTGACGCAGGCAGCGTTCGGCCGCTTGGCGTTGCCCCAGAGCCAGCCAGACGCGATGCAAATACCAAGCGGGTCGAGCCTCCAGTGGCCGATCGTGGCGGGCGAGGGTAAGCTCGGCAGCGGATTGGCACAGCAACTCTTCGATGCGGCGTTGCCGCGTGTGCTTTTCCTTGGCTGAAACGGGGAGATCGGCATGGCGTTCGGCCAAGAGCAGCAAGCCGATGCCGCGATGCAGATGTTCGGCATAACGATCGCCCTGAATCCGGGCCACGTCCATCAAGCGGGTGTGGGTACGCAGGATCCAGTCGCCTTCGAGATGGGGCCGATTCTGCACCGCGATCAGATACCGCTCCAGTTGCTGCCGCGCTTCGCTGGGTTGGGCCAGCCGCAGCAACGTCTCGGCCAAATGCCACCGCATGAGAAAGTGGTCCGGCTTCAGCCGCAGATACTGCCGCAGCGGTGGAACCGCTTCCGGGTCGCGGCCCAAGGCCAAGTAAGTGGCGGCCAAACCTAGGTAGGACGGCGCATGATCGGGCTGCAAGCGTAGGGCCAGTTGAAATTGCCCGATCGCCTCGTCAAAGCGGTCGGCGTCCATAGCGGCCTGGCCGGCCTGATAAGCCTTCTCGGCTCGGGAAAGCGGAGGCGATATGTCGTCCGCGAGTAGGCAACCGGCCAAGAAAAACGAAACCATGTGCAACCGCATCGCCAGCCTCCGGGGGGGATGGAGGAACAACGTGTTTTGCATCGGCTCGTTAAGGGAGGAAAGATGAGAGATTATCAGCCTGTGACGGAAAGGAGGAAAAGTCCGACGAGAAAGCTACTCGACTGGATGGGCGAAAGGAGCGTGCCGCGTAGCCCCCACCTCAACCCTGCCAACGACAAGGCCCCTCTCTCCTCTGACAGCGGGGGAAGAACATGGCTGCGATCGGCCCTCGTGGGCGGAGTATTGGCCACCACTTGGCTGCACACTTTGGGCCACATTTTGCCCTTGCCTTTTGTTGGAAGTTGTGTAGGATAGTAGTGTGAGTTGCGGGAGTAGCTCAGTGGTAGAGCGTCACGTTGCCAACGTGAATGTCGTGGGTTCAAGTCCCATCTCCCGCTCTGGATGAGGAACCTTCCTCAAACCGATCCGGTGTCGATCGGTTACCGTTGAGTCGGTACAACTCGATTTTCTTATACAGGGTGTTGCGGTTGATACCGATCTTCTGGGCCGCCTTGATCTGCACGCCAGCACATTGCTGAAGCACCTGCTCGATCAGTTCGCGTTCGACGGCATCGACGAGTTTCTCACTGAGGGTGCCTTCGGGGAGGGTCTGCACCCCGAGGCGCACGAGTTGCTCGATGAGAGCTTGTAACTCGGCAGGCTTGGTTTTGGTCGGCATCCATCGCGAGTTGTTTTGCCCGGGTCGGCCGATTTCCTCCGGGTGGATCGGTCGTCCGCCGCTCAGGACCAGGACGCGTTCCATGTAATTTTCCAGTTCGCGGACGTTTCCGGGCCAATCGTAGTTTTGCAAGACGTGAAGCATCTCCGGGGTCAAGGCAGGGCAGGGCACCTCGTGCGCCTTGGCGTGCCGAGACAGAAAATACTCGGCCAGCAAGGGAATATCTTCTCGTCGCTCTCGCAAAGGGGGCAGGTAAATCGGCATCACGTTCAGCCGATAGTACAGGTCATCGCGGAATCGGCCGGCGGCAATCTCTTCGGTGAGTTCTTGGTTGGATGCTGCCACCACCCGAGTATCGACGCGAATGGTTCGGCTTTCACCGACGCGTTCAAACTCTTTTTCCTGTAGCACCCGCAGGAGTTTGACCTGCAATTTGGGCGACATCGACGAGATTTCATCGAGAAAGATCGTGCCCTTGTGGGCAGCCTCGAAGCGGCCCGCCTTGTTGTCGATGGCTCCGGTGAAGGCCCCTTTGACGTGGCCGAACAGTTCGCTTTCGAGCAGGCTTTCGGTCAGGGCACCGCAATTGACGCGAACGTAGGGGCCATCGGCTCGGGGGCTCAGGCGATGCACGGCGCGGGCGATCACTTCCTTACCGGTACCCGTCTCGCCTACCACCAATACCGTTGTCGGACGAGCCGCCACCAGACGCACTTGACGAAACACTTCACGCATGGCGGCCGATTGGCCGACCACCCCGGGCAGACTGGCATCAAGGGGGTCATCGGGGCGCGGCGTACTCATGGCCGTTCCTCAGACTCGTAGCCCTGGTCGCTGGCAACCGGCACCGGCAGGGTCTGGCCCCGAGCCGCCAATAGGGCAGCGAGGCGATCGGCAGCCAAGCGCGGTTCATCGAGGAGCAGGGGCAGCATCTCGGTTTGAATCAACGGTCGCAAGTCATCGCCGGTCCAGCCCAATTCGACAAGAGTTTGCTCGATTTGCAGATGGGCTTTTTCGCTGAGTTTGTTCATGCGACGGGTGACGTTGCCCTCGTGGATGCCTAGCACCTTGGCGGCCTCGCGTTGCGAGAGGCGATAACGCAGACGCAGCCCCAGCAAGAGAATCTCCTCGTCCTGCAAGCCGTCGAGCCAGTCGCGGGCCGCCGCCCGAAAATGCTCATGCCACCGCGCCTCGGAGCTTTGCGGAGCTGACCACTCCCGCGGCGGCAACTCCTCCACCTCGGGCAAGGGCATTTCGTCAGCTCCTTTGCGTAGTTTGGATAGTTGCCAATTGTGAAACACCCGGATGAGCCAGGGCACTAACGGCCGCAAGCCATCGTAGCGGTGCAAGATGGGCAAAGTGCCCTGGCGTTCGCCGGCTAGCAGATACCCCCAAAATTCGGTGACGGCTTCTTCTTGGCGTTCCTCGTCACGGGGATAAAGCCGGGCCGCCCGCAAGCGCAAGGCGTCAATCAAGAGAGCGTCGGTGCGGCTGGCTCGTGAGCTGAACAACGTCTCCCAGGCCGTCGCATGCCCATCCAGGCACGCGCTGGCCAGAAACCAATCCAGCGTGTGCAAAGCTTCCAAAAAGGAGGCTGTCTGATCGCGGCGGGCTTCGTAGTGGGCGTACGCTCGGTGCAGATGCTCCTCAAAGCGCTGTCGCGGCAACAGCACCTGCGGTAATCGCAGCCGACAAAAATGATACAGCAAGGCCGACTGCATCGCATTAGGGGGGGATGGCATCACCGAGCCTCGTGAAACCAAAGGGAGCCCAGCCGGGGCTATTTCTGGGGAACGAAGACAATCACTTCGATGCGTGCCTTGGGCAGCGGCTGTTTCTCCGGCTGGGGAGGCGGGGCGGTCCCCATGCCCAGAGCAGTGACCTTACGCGTCGAAATCCAGCCCAGCCGCAACGAGGTTGGCCCCATTTTGTGCGTGGCGTGACGCTCCTTGAGGTAATCCACCACCGCTTGGCTCTGGTGCCGCGTGATCTCCCGGGCCGTGGTCGGATTCTCGGCTTGGGGATCTGCGTAGGCCACCACCACCACTTCCGAACCGCGATGCTTCAGCCCTTCCAGCCACGGAGCAATACTGTCCAGATGGGCACGTCCCGAAGCCGTCAACACCGCACGCTGGGCCTCGAACAGTTCCGTTTCGCTAAAAACACGCCGATGCCGTTCATGACCGCCGCGCACCAGCAAGGCCGTGGGGTCTTCGATGTATTTGCCGAGTAACGGCACCTTCTTCAGGGCGTCGGCATCGCGTTGGATGCTGGTCATGGTTTCCTTGCTTTTGACGACGGCCTCCTGACCGGACTCGAGCAAGCCGACCAGGGCATCGTAAGCGCGCGGATCGCGAAGCAGTTTGCCCACGGTGCCGTTGTCGTCCAGTGCCTTGCCGAGTTTCTCCAGCACGTCGGAGAGTTCTGGCGTGGATTCGGAAGTCAAAAAGGCCCCGTCGCGAACGACGGGCGATTCGAGCCGTGCCGAGCCAGGCAAACGCGGCGGTCGGCGTAACTCGACCACTTTGGTGCCCAGCATCCCCTCACTGGCGATGCGGACGACCATATTCTCACGCACCTCGGGTCGAAACTCCCCCTTGATCAACAATTGCAACCGCACCGGGTTTTCTTCGTCGTCATGGCGTTCGATCGCTACCACTTCGCCGGCGTCGATGCCGTGGATACGCACCCGCGTGCCGAGTTCCACACCGCGAATCTCGGGAAACGCCACCTGCACCCGCAGAGCATTGGAGCCCAACCAGCCCCGCGAGCCGATGGCAAACAGACCCAACAGCGTCAGAAGCAAACCACTCAGCACCACAGCCCCCAGAAGTGCGGCTTGCCAGCGCGATAACGGTCGTACCATGAAATCGACCTCCCGAGAGAACTCGCTCTATTATACAAAAATGCCGCCGTCATCTCGAATCCATAGAAGGATTTCGTCGTCTGGCTGAGAAGTTTGTCACGGGGTGGGGCGAAGGCGTGTCACCCCGGTGCTGATAAATCCCGTTTTTGCCCTCAGCAAAGAAGATTAAACTACCTGTTGCATCCAACAAATTCTGTCGTTTTTTTCCACTCTGCCGACGCTTCGCCTGAATCGAGGTCAGGGCCGCTCCGTCCAAAGAAACAGAAGTCGGAAGGTCCGGCTTCCTTACTTTGTGGAGGAATTCATGAACCAGTTGGTGCTAGGAGCATCCCTGGCCTGCGCGATGGTTGGTTTCGTGCTGGCGGCGGACGAGCTCAAATCGGGCGAGCAAAAGCCCACCATGCCGATCAAGGCGTTCAACCCGCTGCATTGCAGTGGCAAGAACGTCGGCTCCAAAAATTGCCTGGTCTGAAGCAACGGTGGCAACCCTGTCGTGATGATCTTCGCTCGTGAGATCTCCGACAACTTGACCAGTTTGGTCAAGGCCATCGACAAGAAGACCGAGGAGAACGCCAAGAAGAAGATGGGTTCCTTTGTGGTCTTCTGCAACGATTCGGAAAAGCTCGAAGGCGAATTGAAGGAACTCGCCAAGAAAGAAAAGCTCAACAAAACGATCTTGACGCTGGTGGACAGCAAGTCCGGTCCGGGCGGCTATGAACTCCACCCTGATGCCGATGTCACCGTGGTTCTGTACAAAAACCGCAAGACTCGCGCTCAGTTTGCCTACAAAAAAGGGGATCTCCAGGAGAAGGACATCAAGGCCATCCTCGATGCCCTGCCGAAGATTCTCGACTAAGCGTCGGCTGTCAGGAGAAAGTACCGGCCTGCCAAGCAACCCTTGGCAGGTTTTTGCTTTTTCCTGACCAGACACTTTTCCTCTTTCCGCGGCGAAGATAAAATCATTCCCTGTCCTATTAAATCTCGGGCCCAGGCCGACGAATACCCTTTAGTGACGCACATCCCAACGGCCGGGGAGGTGCCCCGAGCCAAGGGCTTGCAACCGCGTAAGGAGTGACCGATGACCCTGGATGAAATCAAGAAACAGTTCGTGGAACAAGTCAAGCTCCGCGCCTACGATGACAAGTACATCGACAAGGGCGAAGAACGTGAAATCCTGCAACTGGCTCTGCAACACGGCATTACCGTCGATTCGGCCCGTGCTGCTCTCGCTCAGGTTTGCGAGGCCAATGGCTACGTCCTGGAAAGCCGCGTCCTGGCCGACATCAAGCAGAGCCTCGAAGTCGCGGCCGGCAATGACGGCAAGATCGACGAGAAGGAATACAAGGACGCCGTCGCCCTGCTCAAGATAAAGTGCAACAACAAGAAAAACGACATCCAATGCCGCCGCATGGTCTGCGAACTCATCGACGAGATCGGCTTCAAGACCAGCACCGGCTGGTTCAGCAACTGGTTCACCGCCGAAAAGAAGGCCGTCGGCCTGTAAGCGTCCACCTGGAAGCGACCACCGGCGTTGGATGGGACAGCCCCCAACCCTTTCGCTGCGTTAGCCCCTCTTGAGCTGAGAAGGGCCAACGCAGCTTTTGTTTTCATTGTTCGTCCCTGTTTGGCCCTGATGAGGAAGTTCTCATGTCGCGTTTGCTTCTCGCTCTCTTGCTCGGCTTGTCCGCCTCGCTGCGGGCCGACGACAAAGCACCCGCCCAAACGGCCGATAAACCCAAAGACAAACCCAAACCCGCCGTCCTGGCCCACATCAAACTGACCGGCTCGCTGGAAGAAAGCGCCCCCATGGCCGACTCGTTGCTGGGCAACTTGGGGGAAAACTTCCAATCTCGTCTCGACCGCCTCAAAAAGGCCGGCTCCGACAAAAACGTCGCCGCCGTGCTGCTGGAGATCGACGGCCTCAACGCCGGCTGGGGGAAGCTCCATGAATTGCGGGCAGCCATCGAAAAATTGCGCGCCACCGGCAAGCCGGTCATCGGCTATGTCGAAGGCGGAGCCCTGAAAGACTACCTCGTAGCGCTAGCCTGTGAGCAGGTGGTGCTACCCGAGGCAAGCATGCTCATGTTAACCGGCTTGCGAGCCGAGGTGACCTTTTACAAACGCTTATTGGACATGGTTGGTATCCAAGCCGATTTCGTCATGATGGGCGACTTCAAAAGTGCGGCGGAGCCTTATTTGCGTAACAAGCTCAGTGATGCCAATCGCAAGCAACTCACTGAGATGATTGATGATTTCTACGAGCATGAGATCGTCGGCGTCATCGCCAAGGCCCGCAAGCTGGAGCCGGCCGTCGTTCGCAAGCTGATTGATGCAGGCCCCCACAGCCCCAAGGCCGCCCTGAAGGCCGGTCTGTTTGATCGGATCGGCTACATGGCAGAGATCCCCAACGAGCTGAAAAAACGTTTGAACGTCCAGGAGGTCAAACTCGAACGCGACTACGCCAAACCCAAAGACGACGAACTCGACATCTTTGGCCTGTATCGCAAGCTGGTCTTCGGACCCACCAAAGCCAGCGCCTCGAAAGCCGACAAGGTGGCCGTGATCTATGCCGTCGGTGCCATCAATACAGGCAAGAGTGGAAATAATCCGCTGCTGGGGGCGAGCATCGGCTCCGAAACGATGCTCAAGGCCATCCGCGAGGCCGAGGAAGACAAGACCGTCAAAGCGATCGTGCTGCGAGTCGATAGCCCCGGAGGCTCGGCCCTGGCTAGCGACCTGATCTGGAAGGAACTCCAGCGCTGCAAAAAGCCCGTCCTCGCCAGCATGTCCGATGTGGCCGCCTCGGGCGGCTATTACATCGCGATGGCTGCCCAAAAAATCTACGCTGAGCCGGGCACCATCACCGGCAGCATCGGCGTGATCGGCGGCAAGCTGGCCCTCAAGGGGTTGTACGAGAAGGTCGGCCTGGACAGCGAAGCCATCACCCGCGGGGCCAACAGCGGCATCTTCAGCGATGAGCCGTTCACCGCGTCGCAAAAAGCTGCCTTCAAAGCCCTGATGGAGGACACCTATGACCTATTCCTCGACAAGGCTTGGCAAGGGCGGCTGAAGGCCGGCAAAAAAATGACCCGCGACCAGCTCAAAGCCTTGGCCGGAGGCCGCGTTTGGACCGGACGCCAAGCCCTGGCCAACGGCCTGATCGACCAGTTGGGCACGCTGCAAGAGGCCATCGCCGAGGCCGCTAAGCTCGGTGGTCTCCCCGCCGACAAAGAGCCGGAACTCCTGCTGCTGCCCAAGCCCAAGGCCTCGCTCGATTCGCTGCTGAGCGGCTTCGGTCTGGAGGTAACTTCGCTGCTGAGCAGGCAGCCCAGCCTGGCCGAGCAGGTGCAAGGGATCGGCGTCTTTCTCCACCAAGAGAAGCAACACATCTGGGCTCTGGCACCGTATCGGCTACGTATCAAGTGAGCCACTGCCACCCAGCCAATAGGTAGCGAAGGACGGGGCCGACCTGTCCTTCGTTTTGTTGTTTTGGCTCGCTGCATCTCTCATCAAGATGCTGCCTCTCAGGACAAGCGCAAGATCCAACCCATCCAGGCTCCGGCCACCATCGCCACTAGAACACAAACGCCACACAACAGCGGTGCGAAGAAAAACCCCAGCGTGATGATTCCCACCACAAACGGCAGCAGCGATACGGTAAACCACGTCAACAGCGTTTGCGTCTGTTGCAACAAACGTTGATGACTTGCTTCGGGGCAATCCAGACGTTGCAAATCTTCGTTGCCCCGCAGCATCTCGGCGACAAAAATAATCGCCAGCATGAAGACCGAGCCGCAGATCCAGCAACCCGCGGTGATCAGGATTGACCAGTCGTTGCGACGCTCGCCTTCGATCGAGGCCAACTGCACCACCGAGGCCAGGCCGAACCCGGCGAGAATCGAGGCCACAAACACCAGCGAACCGAGCAACTCGCGAACTCGGCCGCCAGGAGCTCGATAGCCACACCGCATGCAGCGTTCGGCCGAGGGATGCACCTGATGGTTGCAAGCGGGGCATGGCAGCGACGGTTCCTCGGGGGTCATGTGGAAGAATCTCTCAGGAAATCAGACAACGGTTTGCTGTAGAGGTTGGCGAGTTTCTCGTAGATTTCATCCGGGGCGTTATTCCATTTGCCTGTCTCGAACTGCGATAACTTGTAGGCGTTGTGGCCGATCTGCTCTGCCACCCATTTTTGCGTGAATTTCGGATCCAATCGCATGAGATACTTGCGGCGTTCCCGAAACTT
>Ga0272446_1000327_pt1 | contig 75172 bp, 74 predicted proteins | sample YNPCB0061_FD_194587 | JGI IMG/M metagenome (GOLD analysis project Ga0272446, IMG submission 194587) | Hot spring microbial mat communities from Yellowstone National Park, WY, United States - YNP-CB-006-1 | ecosystem: Environmental > Aquatic > Thermal springs > Hot (42-90C) > Sediment | place... | reverse complement strand
AGGCGTCTCTTCCTGGCCATCCGACACCGTGATATGGATGTGCGACAAACGCTTCTTGATCGGGTAGGCCGTCCCCCGGGCACGCGGTTGAATCCGCTTCATGATCGGGCCGCCATCAATCCGTGCCTCCAGAACCACCAATTCGTCCAGATCGCGAGAGCCTCGGTCCTCCGCATTGCCCAGGGCGCTTTTCAGACATTGCTCCACCAGACGCGCCGAGCGGCTGGGTATGTACCGCAGCAACTCCAACGCTTCGTCGGCGTTGCGGCCACGAATCAACTGGGCCACGGGCCGCATCTTCCGCGGGGCGACATCGGCATAGCGGTGGATAGCTTTGTACTTCATGATGGCTGATCCTTTACTTTGCTGCCTTCTTGCCGCCGGAGTGCCCCTTGAAAATGCGCGTGGGCGCAAACTCTCCGAGCTTGTGCCCCACCATATCCTCGGTCACGTACAGCTTGATGAAGGCCCGACCGTTATGCACTAGAAAGTTCTGTCCGATGAATTCCGGCAAAATCGTGCAATCCCGCGACCAAGTCTTGATCGGCTCGCGATTGCCGGTCTTCTGCGCTTTCTCGACTTTGGCTAAGAGCCGTTCGTCGTAATAAGGCCCTTTTTTTGCCGATCGACTCATCTCACCACCTCAAACCGTGGAAAGCTGGTATTATATCAGGCCTGGGTTGGTTGTCCAGGGGCCTGCCTTTTTCTGCTTGGGGCTTAACCTTGTTGATACTTACCGGGCTTGCGGCGACGAACGATCGCAGCATTGCTTGGTTTACGTTTCTTGCGTGTCTTGCCCCCCTTGGACAAGACCCCGGTGGGACTACAGGGATGACGACCGCCCGCGGTTCGGCCTTCACCACCTCCCATCGGATGGTCCACCGGGTTCATCGACGTGCCGCGATTGTGGGGTTTGCGGCCCAGGTGCCGTTTCCGCCCGGCTTTACCCAGCGTGATGTTCATATGCTCGGCATTGGAAATTACACCAATGGTGCCGCGACATTCGCTGCTGATGCGACGCACTTCGCCCGAAGGCAACGTCAACTGCGCCCATTTGCCTTCCCGGGCTGTCAGCACCACCGAGCAACCCGCGCTACGCCCCAGTTGCCCGCCGTGGCCCGGCTGCATCTCGACGTTGTGGATCGACATCCCCAGCGGAATACGACGCAGCGGCAGACAGTTGCCCAGCTTCGGCTCGGCCTCTTCGCCGCTCATGATCTGGTCGCCCACCTTGAGACCTTCCGGTGCCAGAATGTAGGTCTTCTCGCCATCCTCGTATTGGATCAAGGCGATGCGGGCCGATCGGTTGGGGTCGTACTCGATGGTCATCACCTTGCCCCAGACGCCATCTTTGCGGCGTTTGAAGTCGATGATGCGGTACATGCGTTTGGCTCCGCCGCCGCGAAAGCGAGCGGTGATGACGCCCTGATTGTTGCGGCCGCCTTTTTTCTTGTAAGGCTTCAGGAGCGACTTTTCGGGTTTGGGTCGAACCCGGACCACATCGCCGATCTGCATGTTGGGTCGGACGCGAATGCGGCCAGTGCTGCCATTGTCGTAGGCCACCACCGCATACGGTTTGCCGTTGGGTCGTTGCACGATGTCGGTGACCTTGCCGTGCAGGATGGTCAGGTCAGCGAAGTCGCTGACAGAGCCACCGCGGCGGCCGGGCGTGGTCGGATTGTATTGACGAATGCCCATGTTTGTCTCACACTCTTACTAAAACTGTTGAATTCCACCGCGTCGGACCCTAGAACAAATCAATCTGCGGACTATCCGGATGCAGCGTGATGATCGCCTTCTTCCAGTGCGACTCGCGGCCCAGGCGAAAGCGAAACCGTCTCCCCTTGCCTAGCCGATTCTGCGTCCGCACCTTCGTCACCCGCACGCCAAAGAGCGTTTCCACGGCCGCCTTGATCTCCTCCTTGGTCGCCCAGGGGTTGACCTCAAACGGATACGACCGATACCGCGCCGCCTGGTGCGTTGCCTTCTCGGTGATGATCGGCCGCAGCACGATCTGATGCGGTTCGAGTTGCGGACCGCGAGTCGGGTTGATTGGAATCTTGCTCATGGTAGTGGCCTTTCACTCTCCCTGTCGCGTTCCGATTTAGCTAGCGGTGGCAGCTGCTTCGGTGGAGACTGGCTCCGCCGTGGGGTTCAGCAACACTTCCAGGGAAGCCCTGGTCAGCACTAATCGCTTTTGCCGTAACACCGTGTAGCAGTTGAACTCACGGGCCGGCAACACCTTGACGTTGGGCAGATTGCGGGCAGACAAGTAGAAGTTTTTGTCGTACTGAGGCGTGCCCACCAGCCAAGTCAGGCGCGGCTTTTTCTTCGTGCGGGGCGGGTTGCTGGCCTCGGCCCCTTCGGGCGTCGGTTCCACCGGCGGGCTGAACTTCTTGGTCAGCGTCTGAAACACGCTCGCTACTGGCTTGGTCTTGACCGACTCGACCTTCCAGTCGTCCAGGATCACTACTTCGTTGTCCAGAAACTTGCTCAAGATCGCCATCCGCGTGGCGGCTCGCACCGCCTTTTTAGGCAGATGGTATTCGTAGTCGCGCGGTTTGGGGCCTTTGGCCGTACCGCCCCCGCGACGTTTGTTGGTGCGGCGAGTCCCCACCCGAGCGTTGCCTGTCCCCTTCTGCCGGAACAGCTTCTTGGTGCTACCTGCCACTTCGCCCCGCCGTAACGTCGAGTGGGTTCCCAGGCGTTGGTTGGCCCGATACATCAGGACGGCTTCCTGAAGGAGTTGTCGATTGATCTTGCCCCCAAAGGCGGCCGGATCGATCTCGACGCGACCGACTTCCTCTCCCTCGCGGTTGAGCACCGCGACGCTGATCTTTGCCAGCGGCTCATTTGTTCCTGTGGACACGGCTGGAACCTTTCCTTCTGATGCAGGCCGGAGTTCCGGCCGAATAAAGTTCACGGTCGGATGGGGAACTCACCATCCGACCATGGGGTGCAAGCAGGTCAAAGCCTCGTCTTGCGACGAGTTAGCTAGCTGCCAGGAAGCGGATTTTAATCTCCACTCCGGGCGGCAGGCTCAGCCCCTTGTTGAGGGCTTCGACCGTTTTGGAAGTCGGCTGCAGAATGTCGATGAGCCGTTTGTGCGTACGGATCTCGAATTGCTCGCGCGACTTGCGGTCGATGTGCGGACTGCGTAGCACCGTGTAGCGTTCGATGCGGGTCGGCAGAGGAATGGGGCCAGCCACCAGAGATTGATTCTCTTGGGCCGTTCGTACAATTTCCGCCGCGGTGCGATCCAGCACCTCGTGGTCATACGATTCCATCCGAATCCGAATCCGCCCGTTGAGTACCTGTCCCGCCACACCGTTTCCCTCAATGCGTTTATTAGCGTTGGAATTTCTAAAGGTAGAGGTCGAATCTCAACCTGTCAAGGGGGGAATCGTAATCCTCTTGGCCTGTGGCCTGTTTTCCCGCGCCGCTTTTGGCTCGGACCACGCCAATTCCTCTCTCGACCGAGACATTCAGCCCGCCCGCCACTAGGCTGACGAAATGTCTTTGCCGTCCTTTACTGCTGGAGATTCTTCTTATGTCGCGATTGCTTGTTTGCTTTGTGCTGTGCGGCGTTGCCTCGGCCCGCGCCGACCTGTTGACCTACGTTCAGAAACCCGACGCATCCTTTGCCTGGAAGGTGGTCAAACAGACCAACCTCAAGGAAGGCACGCTTTGGCAAATCGAACTCACCTCGCAGACCTGGCAAAAGATTCCCTGGACGCACGATCTGGTCGTCGCTCTGCCCAAGGACGCCAAACCCACCAGCACCATGCTCCTGTACAACACGGGGGGCCGCGCCAACGCCGCCAATATGGTCTTGCAACTGGAGCTAGCCAAACGCATCCAGGCTCCCGTGGCTTTCCTGTTTGGCATCCCCAAGCAGCCGCTCTTCGACGGCAAAAAAGAGGACGCCCTCATCGCCGAAACCTTCGTCCGCTACCTCGACACCAAGGACGCCGATTGGCCGCTGCTGTTTCCCATGGTCAAAAGTCTGGTCAAAGCCATGGACGCTCTGCAAGCCTTTGCCAAGGAGCAGTGGAAGACCGAACTGACCGGCTTCGTCGTCAGCGGGGCCAGCAAGCGCGGCTGGACCTCATGGCTCACCGGGGCGGCGGACAAACGCGTCAAAGCCATCATGCCCCTGGTCATCGACACCTTGAACTTTCAGAAGCAGATGCCGTATCAGCTGAAGTCGTATGGAGCCTACAGCGAGCAGATCAAGGACTACACCGAACGCAAACTGGTGCCTATGCCCGACACCCCCGAAGCCAAGCGGCTGTGGAGTTGGGTCGATCCGTGGGTCTATCGCGATCGGCTGACCATGCCCAAACTCATCCTCAACGGCACCAACGACCCCTACTGGACACAGGACGCCCTGAACCTCTACTGGGATGACCTGCGAGGCCCCAAGTGGGTGTCCTACGTTCCCAACGCCGGCCACGGCCTGGAAGAAGTGCTGCCCGACGGCAGCAAAAATCGCGACCGCGCGATCTCCGTGATGGCGGCGTTTGCGGGCATGATCATCCACGAGCGCACCCCGCCTCAGATCACCTGGACTATCAAGGACAACCAAATCCGCGTTGAAGCCGATCCCAAGCCAAGTGTGGTTCGCTTGTGGGAGACAAGCGCAGCGACGCGAGATTTTCGACGATCGACCTGGAAGCCCGCCACGCTCCAGGCCAAAGAGATCAACTCTCCGGTCACCTTCACCGTCGAGAAGCCAAGCAAAGGGAGCAAGGCCTTTTTCGTGGAGGTGGGGTACGGCCAGGGCGACCAAGCGTATGCTTTTTCGACACAGATTCATATCCTTGACGCACCCAAGACCGAAAAGGGAGACAAGTGATGAGCGAGGGCAATGCTTCGCCGATGTATTTTGGTGACAACTCCGATCCGGAGTTACAGCGTGCCTATGAACGCGCTTGCGCTACCTTTCGCTACCTCTGGCGCGAACTCTCCTGGGAGCGCCGGCGAATCCTTCCCGCGCTGGAGATGGCCGCCATCAAAGCTCCCTTTTGCGATGAAGCAACCGAGGAAACGGCCTCCCCCACCGTCGAGCAGATGTGGGTCGGTGACGTTGCGTTCGATGGCCACACCCTCACCGGTACGTTGCTCAACAGCCCCAACTGGCTACAGAGCGTGGCACGCAGCGACACCGTCCGCATCCCCCTGGAACGCCTCAGCGATTGGATGTACGTCATCGATGGGCAAGTGTTCGGCGGCTTCACCATTCAGTATCTGCGTGAGCAGATGTCTCCCGAAGAACGCGCTCAGCACGATGCCGCCTGGGGGCTGAACTTCGGCGATCCGGCCGTCGTGCGCCTGGTGCCCCCACCGCCGGGTCGCGGCGAGGCTGTTGCCGATAGTGCAATCCTCAGCCGCTGGTACTCGTCCGAGCAGACTGACTTCGACGAGCATCCCATGAGCCTGACGATGGCCGATACGCTACGCAAGCATCTGGCGGAGAATCCCGATGGGGTCCACTCTTGTGACGAGGACGGCTGGACTTATCTGCATCACGAAGCCTTGGCTGGCAACTTGGCCTCCGTGCAGGTGCTCTTGCAAGCCGGGGCCGACCCCACGGCCTGCACTCCCGACGGTCGCACGCCCCTGCAACTAGCGCACGCGCTAGGCTGGGAAAAGATCGTAGCCGTGTTGACCTCGCGCTGAGGCCAGAGCGTTCAAGGGGTCGGCGTGGCCACCCGCAGCCGACACACCACGGGGAAATGGTCGGCCGCGCCGCGATTAGTTAGCAACCGTTTGTCACTGGGGCCGCCAAAACGGTTGGGCGTGCCGTTGCGGTTGCGCATCTCACGCACGATGGCCATGCTGTTGGGCACTACGCTCCAGCCGCGTTCATCGAGCAAGCCCGGCGACACGGCGATCTGATCGAACAGCCACCACTGCCGGTAAAAGTGCGTCCCCTCGCCGCGCTCAAAGAGCGGCCAGGACAAATTGTACAACAACGGCTCACGGCCGCCGGCCAAGACCTTGGCCTTATCACCGATGGCGCGGAGGTGTTTGACCACGCTGTCGGCATCGGGTGGATCGTTGAAATCGCCACACACTAGAAAATCGACCGCCGGATTGGCCGTCGCCATCGCCCGGTATCGGCCATAGATCACATCGCCATAGGTGGCACGCGATTGGCCTGTGGAATCGCTGAGGCGACTGCTCCAGTGCGACGCCACCACCACCAAGCGATGCCCATGGACGTCGATCTGCCCTTCGAGAATCCGCAGGCGGCGGCCCAACAGCCGCGTGCGGGCTTTTTCCGTCGGCAGCCGTGTCAAGATGGCGCAGCCGATGTCTCGGCCCCCGTTGGGATCGTCAAACAAGATGGTGTCCAGGTACCGTTTCGGATCGGCGATGCGGCGGTTGTAGGCCTCCAAGAGCAACTTAGGAGCGCGGCTGTTGACCTCGACTTCGGCCAGGCACAGGATGTCCGGCCCTTTGCCGTTGTTCATCCGGGCCAGCACCTCGACAAGGTTGTCCAGCTTGCGCTCAAGCATCTCCGGCTGCGAGGCGAAGAATTGGTCATACTCCTTGTCGCCGCGTTTGGTGCGGCCATCGTCGCGGTCGTCGAAGAGGTTCTCGACATTCCAGAAACAAAAGAAATAGCCATCGGCCGGGGCATGGGCATCTTCCGGGAGGGCATCCGGCTCGGGCAGTTGATTGCCACCGACTGGGCCAGCAATGCCGGGTGGAAAACGCGGATCACCCACTTTGGGGTCGGGGCAGCCCACGGCCAGCAACCCGGCCAGGATGACGCTCAGAAGCATGCTCACGCGTAAGGTCTTCATGAAATCACGGCACCTTCAGTTCGATCTTCACCGGGTAATGGTCACTCGCCCCGCGACTGTCCAACGGCCGTTTGTCGTCCGGGCCACCAAAGCGATCGGGGCGTTTGGTGTTGCTGGCGCGATGCTCAAACGCTAGCAGCTCGACGATGCTTGCCGAGCGGTTGCGATACTCCCAGCCGCCAGGCTCCAGCAAACCCGGCGACAGTACGATCTGGTCAAAGACAAACGGCGTGGGGCCAAAATATAGCGTCGCCTTGCCTTTCTTGGCCAACTCCATGAACGGGTTGAAGAAGATCGCTCGCTGGCCGGGCTTCCACTCCAGCACCGCCTTGACCTCGCCGGTCGCGTGGAGGCTTTTGGTCACCGCCGGGTCATCGGGGCCATCGTTGAAATCGCCACACACTAAATAGCGCACCTTGGGATCGGCGGCAACCATTTGGGCGTAGTCGCGATGGATGGCCTCGGCGTAGGCGGCCCGGCCGCGTCCGGTTTTGTCGCTGATGCGGCTGCTCCAGTGCGAGACGACCACCGTGAGTGGATGTTTGTTGTGCTGCAGCGTCACCTTGAGAATCCGCCTCTGACTCGATAGAAGGACCGGTTTGCCTACCACGGGCACCCGGCTAAGCAGGGCTGTGGCGATGCTGCGACCCCCGGCCGGATCAAGATAAACCAGATGCGTGTACTGGTCGCGTTTGTCCTTCAGGCCGGCATGCAGCCGCTCGCGGAGCAGTTCGACAGCGCGTTGCGATTCGACCTCGGCCAGGCACAGGATGTCCGGCCCCTTGCCGGCAAACTCTTTGGGGTCGAGCAGCACCTTGGCGAGGCGGTCGAGCTTGGCCTGAAGCATCTGGGGGTTGTTCGCAAAGAACTTGTCGAATTCGCGGTCGGCGTCTTCGAGCTTGGGATTTTCCTTGTCGTCGAAGAGGTTCTCGACATTCCAAAAGGCCAACGTGAACGTCCGGGGACCGAGTTTCACCTGGCCGCTGGTGGAGCCTGGCTGCAGCATCGCTGCCAACGCACCCAGGCACCACACCACCACCCACCAGCCGATCTGCCGCATCTTTGCTGCCCTCGAAGCTGCTGCTGGCTCGTTGTCGTCGCTTACTATAGCGATCTTGTCTCGGCCCCGCCAGTTTGGTATCGCCCACCGAGGCCGAGCCGCATGAAGCGGCGGCACGGGAGGAATGCCATCATGAACGATCGCGGACGCTTAGCCTGGTTGGGATGCGGTGTGTTGTTGGGTTTATTGGCCGGCGTGGTCTGGGTGGGCCATCAGCCCGCGGCTCGAGCGGCCAACGACCGCTACGAAGATTACATCATGGCCACGGGCGCGGTGGCGATCTCGCCCAAAGCCCCGACCGATGGTCTGTGGCTGCTGGATTATCGGGCCGGCAAACTCTTGGCCACGCTCATCGACCGGCTGCAGGGCAAAATTGTGGGCTGGGCCGAGGTCGATCTGGTCACCGAATTTCATATCTCGCCCCGGCAAAATGTGCATTTTTTGATGACCACCGGCATGATTGCCGAGGGTCAGGCCGCGCTTTATGTCGCGGAGACCTCGTCGGGCAAGATCGGCGTCTATACCATGGGACAACGGGTGGATGGCAAGCCCGGCGTTCAGATCAAACGCCATGATATGGTGATGTTTCGTCCCAAAGAGTGACCCGATGCTGCCGCTCCTGGTGATTCTGGTGGCACCACCTCCGCCGGTGGTGCCTTTGCCGCGCGCTCATGCCCACAACGACTACGCCCATACCCGCCCGCTGCACGACGCCCTGGACCACGGCTTCACCAGTGTCGAGGCCGACGTTTTCCTGTCCAACGGCCATCTTCTCGTGGGGCACACTTGGCTGGAGGTGCTGCCCGATCGCCTGCGCGACCAACCCCAACGCACCCTGCAATCGCTCTACCTGGAGCCGCTACGCCAGCGCATCAAGCAGCGTGGCGGGGCTGTCTACGACGACCAGACGCCGTTTTATCTGTTGATCGATCTCAAGACCGAGGCCCGGGCCACCTACGCTGCCGTCCATGAGGCGCTGGCGCAATATCCCGACGTGTTCAGCGTCACCCGCGACGGCAAGCACAGGCCCGGCCCGGTCGTCGCCGTCATCAGCGGCAACGTGCCACGCCAGACCATCCGCACGCAAAAGGTACGCTACGCCGGCATCGACGGCCGACCGAGCGACCTGGACAGCGACGACCCGCCGCACCTGATGCCGTGGATCAGCGACGCCTGGCGATTCCGCTGGCGCGGCGAGGGACCAATGCCCGCCGCCGAGCGCGACAAGTTACGCGACCTAGTGCGCAAGGCGCACGCCAAGGGCCGACAGGTGCGCTTCTGGGCCACTCCCGAACGCGAGGCGGTCTGGCAGGAGCTACATGAAGCCGGCGTCGACCGCCTGAACACCGACCGCCTGAGCCAGATGCGCGACTGGCTACGAAGCCGTTAAATCTTCAGACCCAGCACGAGACGCCTGCAGGCACGCTACGGCTTAGCTGCGCGACGGGCTGCGGAGACACGAAATCTTCGGGAGGTTGACAAGCGAACGCTCGGTCGTAATAATTCATTCAGACAACGTAATACTGCTGCAGCCTCACCCCAACATCCCTCCCCGCACCATGAGCCGCCGCTGCTTCCAACTCGACCTGCGCTCGTTGGTGGGCCGCGTCACGCTCCTGGCTTACCTGATCGCCACGTTCGGCTATCCGCTGTGGCCGGTCTGGCACCTCAAGAAGGGGCCGACCTTTCCCTGTCAGTTTCGGGCGTGCGGCTGCCTGAGTGCGGAGGAATGCTGGGCGGGGGATTGTTGTTGCTTTACCTTGGAAGAAAAAATTGCCTGGGCCGACGCCCGAGGCGTGGCGGTGCCCGCTGCAGCTCGCAGCAAGGGGGCAAAAGCCGCTTCTTCTGAGGAAGCTTGCACGGCCTGTTGCGGCTGCGACAAATCCCCCTGTTGCGCCGACCACGAGACGAGCAGCTGTTGCATCGACCACGAGGCGAGCAGCCGCGACCCGATGCCCTGGGTGTGCGTCCTGTCGGCACGAAAATGCCGTGGCGAGGCAGCCCACGCCACATCGCTACTTCCCTGGCAATGGCTAGAACCGCATCCGAACTGGGCGGTGTTGGCGGAGCCAGCCATCTGGCCTGGCGTCCAAAATATCGCTGCCTTGCAGCGAGCGGAAACGCCCCCCTTCCCACCGCCGCGTTGATTCTCCGCGCAAGGCGACGATCGAGTTGTCCGCGTGTGACTACGCACGACGGCTTTGAAAGATGTTTGTTCCTCTTCATATAGCGGAGAATTTCTATGCTTAACAGACGATTGGCTTTTACTTTGATTGAACTGTTGGTCGTCATCGCCATCATCGCGGTGTTGATCGGTTTGCTGCTGCCGGCCGTGCAAAAGGTGCGCGAAGCGGCCGCCCGCATGCAGTGCAGCAACAACCTTAAGCAACTCGGCTTGGCCTTTCACAACTTTGAAGGCACGCATAACCGCTTGCCGAACTTTGAGCTGGCCCCGGGGCCGAATCAGATCTCGGGCAATTACTCGGTGCAAGCTCGACTGCTGCCGTTCATCGAGCAAGAGAATCTGCAACGGCTGATTGACTTTTCGCTGCCGATTCGGCTTGGCTCGGGGGGCGGCTCGACGCTCAACCCGGTGGTGGCTCCGGCGGCGGCTACCGTGGTGAAAACCTTCCTGTGCCCCAGCGACGGCCAACCGGCTGTCGTTGATTATGTCGAAGGAATTCCGCCCAACCAGGTCACCAATCGCATGGCCGGCACCAACTATGCCGTCAACCTCAGCTCGGGAAGCGGCACGACCTATGACACACGCGTGCCAACTGATGGCCTGTTTTGGATCCATTCGCAGATCAACTGGTTATCCATCACCGATGGCACAAGCAACACGGTATTGATGAGTGAGTGGTTGCGTGGCAACAACCTCACCACGCCGGGTACGACGCCCCAAGATCCACGCCGGCAAATGGGCGATGCCATTTGCTACTGGGCGCATCAGGCGTTTCCGCCCAATCCACCGGGCATCCGCAATGGCCCTTCGGGTCCGATCATCAGCGATCCCAACCCGGCTACGTTCCTGGCCGATCTGCAAGCCGGCGGAGGCTTCCGGGGAAGATTTGTCGGTAATCGCGGCCTGCGTTGGATCAACGGACGTGAATTCGACACCGGCATGACCGCCTGGCAAACGCCCAACAGTCGGCTACCCGATTGGTTTACCTGTGGCTTCGGCTGGATGTCGGCCAGCAGCAACCACCCCGGCGGGGTAAATGCTTTGCTTTGCGATGGATCGGTGCGGTTTGTGCGCGATGGCATCAGCCTACCGGTGTGGCGAGCGGCCTTTACCCGCGCCGGCGGGGAGGTGCTAGGCAACGAATTTTAGGCAACGAGAATTTTAGGCAACGAGTTAACCGTTCTCAAGGTATCGATGCTAAGCACCAGCCATCGATGCAAGCAGGCGACACCATCGGTGGAGCGGGTCGCCTGCTCCTGTCTTGCTAACACTATTCCTTAGCCAGCGAGACGCAGATGATTTCCTTGTCATTGCGAGCAAAGACACACTTGTTGGCAAAGGCCGGATGGCTCCAGACCACGTCGCGGTCGAACGCCTTGGTGGTCGGCTCGAGGATCTGAGCGGCGTCGATCTCGCTGTAGCCTTCGCGGGAGAGCTAGCTAGACACGCTTCCAACACCGACCGCCTGAGCCAGCTGCGCGACGGGCTACGGACGCGGTGAGAAAAGCTATTAGCTCGAAAGCCGCATGCCCTTTTCCACTTGACAGGGGCGATTTGTAGTGGTTATGCTAGGCTTGAGGGTTAAGCGATGGCGTGTCCGGTTGACGGTTGTCAACACCTTTTTTTCTCCATTTCTATAACCATCAACAAGATTGTCCCAGTTCAATCGTGTGCGGTGCATCATCTGACTCTCACCAGGAGTCACTATGGCTGCTATCACTCGTGTGCTGCTAACTCTCAGCCTGTTGATCTGCATCGTGTCCACATCCTACGCCGCAGGCACTGTTTCGTTCGACCCAGCCCCTGCACCCGGTACCGTTGCGGGCACGATCAAAGTTGGGGGCAAGCTAAAACTCGATGCCGGAACCACAACGATGGCGAAGACCTACGAAGTTTGGATATGGGTTGATGGCAAAGAGGAAAAAGCCTATGGCTCGCTCCCTTTGGTGGATAAAGGTGGAGGAGATTATTCCATGGCGCCCATCGACCACGCTGGGTTGACCTCCGGTACTGAGTACAACGTGATGATTATCGTGGATGTCGAGGAGGGGGGAGCCAAGAAGAAGGTCCGCTGTGTGGCTACTAAGGTCAAAGCTAAATAGTCAATTAGGAGTTTCAGGGATGAAAATTCGTCACGGTTTTACGCTGCTGGAACTGATCCTTGTTCTGGCGATCATCGCTGTTCTCATCGGCCTACTTCTCCCGGCGATTGCCAAGGTGCGCGAATCGGGGTTGCGTGTCGAGAGCATGAACAACCTGCGGCAGATCGGCCTCGGCATGCATCATGTGGCGAGCGGCCATGGCGGTTTGCTTCCCGCGGTGGATAGTCCGCCGGGTGGCCTCAATTACCAATTGTCGCCCTGGGTGTTCCTGCTCTCGCACATCGACGAATCGGCCTATCGAGCATACAGGGAAACGACCACGCACTACGCCATCATCAAGCTGTATCACAGCCCAATGGACCCCACTGTCCCGACGAGCATCCGAATCGGTCATATGGCGTGCAGTTACGCCCTCAATGCCACCGCCCTCGCTGACTCCCCGCGGCTGCCCGCAACCTTCACGGACGGGACCTCCAACACGGTTATCGTTGCCGAGCACTACAGCCACGGCTGCGACGGCCGGACCTATTTGATGCACGATTGGCAATCGCCCCATGGTGCAGGTCGAAGGGCGACCTTCGCGGACCGTGGTGATATTCAACCGGCCACCACTGGCTTCCCACCTGTCTCGCGCTGCGATATCGCCGGCTACCACCACACGTTCCAGGTTCGGCCCTCGCTCAGTGAGTGCCGACCCGACATGGCCCAGACGCCGCACTCCTCGGGGATGCTCGCCGCGATGGCCGACGGCAGCGTTCGAACCCTGGCGCGGGGCATGGCCGAGACGACCTACTGGGCCGCCATCACGCCCAACGGCGGAGAGACGCTCGGCGTGGATTGGTAATGCGGCCCCGAAAGCAGCAAAAGGCGGCACGCCCTCGGGAGCGTGTCGCCTTCGCATCTCAGCCGCGCCGTCTCACTTCGCCAGCGAGACGCAGATGATTTCCTTGTCGTTGCGGGCAAACACGCACTTGTTCGCGAAGGCCGGATGGCTCCAGACCACGTCGCGGTCGAACGCCTTGGTGGTCGGCTCGAGGATCTGAGCCGCGTCGATCTCGCTGTAGCCTTCGCGCGAGAGCTTGGCCAAGGTCAGTCGGCCCGTCTCGCCGAACAGGATGTAACGGTCGCCGTTCTTCACCAAAAACGCCGTGCCGCTGTTGGCGTTCTTTTTCGTGGTGGTGGGGGCGTAGGTGTACCACAGGCGTTTTCCCGTCAACAAATCCACGCCGCGTAGCTCGCCCGGCTGATCCACCCCGTAGATCACGCCATCGACGATGAGCGGCGTCATGTTGACCGGCGAGAGCGAAGTATCGCGTTTGCCCCGCCAAACCTCGGTGACGGCGGGTTTGTCCTTGTCGAGCTTTAAAAGCACACTCTGCCAACCGATGCCCCCCGCGAACAGATAATCGCCATACTTCCGCGGAGCCATGATCGACATCCCATACTGAGGCTTCAGCGGCACGCTCCAGTATTCTTTGCCATTCTGCGGATTCAAGGAATGAATCTTCTCGGGCAACCAAACAATCAGTTGCCGGGTACCGCCGGCCTCGATAAGGCTCGCCGGGGCATAGCCCGGCTCGGTCGATAGCGGGGCACGCCACAATTCTTGGCCCGTCTTTTTGTCGAGCGAAACGACGCCGGCCTTGCCGCCCGGAATCACAATCAATTGCTCGCCGTCCACCAGCGGATGACAACAATAGCCCCAGATGGCCACGGTCGCGTCGAAATCTTTGACGAAGTTTTTCGACCAGAGCGGTTTGCCGGTCTGGGCATCGAGGCAGAAGAGATGGCCCATCGTGCCCAGGGTGTAGACGCGGCCGTCGTCCACCGTCGGGGTGCAGCGAGGCCCCGCGGGGTAGGAAACCTTGTACGAGCAATCATAGCGATGTATCCAGATTTTTTCGCCTGTCTTAGCATCCAGGCACCACACCCGTTCCTTGCCGTCGATTGCCTTTTTGGGCAGGACCGGCTCCGAATCGGCGCGGGTGTCGGCCGTCGTCTCGTAATCCATGACGTACACTTTGCCTGCAGCCACGGCCGGGCCGGCGTAGCCACCGTGGATCTTGACACGCCAAAGCACCTTGGGGCCAGCGGCAGGAAACTTCTCAAGCAAGCCGGTCTCGGCCCACACGCCATCGCGATTCGGTCCCAGCCACTGGGGCCAATCGTCGCCATGCGTCCTGAGCGTCATGCTGCCGAGTAGCAACAGAGCCAAGCAAATATTCCTCATCGATGGTCTCCTGTTCCGAGGGAGTGAGTGCTGCCCCAGTAATTCGGTTTATCGATGGGAGGTCACTCGGCCACGGCCAGGGCGTCGGGATTGAAGGGGTTGCTTGTTTTTGCTGGTCAACTCTGTTACGGCGTCGTAGATTGATCGTGTTTTCTCGTCCCGTTCTCAAAGAGATTAAATCCCTTTAGAGGATTCCTCTCATGCGCCCCCTGTTGCGTTTGGGCTTTACGCTCATCGAACTGCTGGTTGTGATCGCCCTCATTGCGGTGCTAATCGGTCTGCTGTTGCCGGCTATTCAGAAGGTACGCGACGCCGCCGCTCGCCTGCAGTGCAGCAACAATCTCAAGCAAATCAGCCTTGCTTCGCTGAATCACGAAAGCACACACGGATTGCTACCGGCGGGGTTCGGCTCGGTTAGCCGCGTCGGCACACTGCCGCACCTGCTGCCGTTTCTGGAACAAGAGGCAGTACATCGGCAGATTCCCCCCGAGATGCTGCGTCTGCCCGGGAGTGGCGGCGTGTGGTGGGGTCGGGCCTACACCGCGGGCACGGCCCGCATTGCTGCTTTCGTTTGTCCGGCCGACAACGTCAATGCGGTCGTGCCTACCGATTGGACCTGGGGCTATGTTCACACCTTCCAGGGGAGTTTTCTCAGCAGCGGCTTTCGCGGCCATGAGGCCAATTTGGCCAAGAGCAACTATGCGGGTTGTGCGGGGCAGATGGGAGCGGGGCAACCGTTTGCAGGCGTCTACATTCCCGACACCTCCAGGCGTCTGTCGGACATCCGCGATGGGACAAGCAACACCTTGGCGTTCGGCGAATACCTGGGTGGCACCTGGCCGGGACCTCGCGATAGTGTGGTGTGCTGGATGGGTCTGGGCGGCATTCCCACCCGTGACGGCTTGCGCTTGCCCACGCGGGCCAGTGGCTTCGGCGGCAAACATGCCGGCGTGGTCCTGTTTGCCTTCGGCGACGGCTCCGTACGCGGCCTACGCCGAGAGATCGACGTGAATCTGTTGCATCAAGCCGCGGGCCTCGATGACGGCAGCGTGATCGATCTGAGCCAGCTTGGGGGGTGATGGGGCCTAGCGAGATGACTCGGCCCGGGGAGGTGACTGGGTGTCGTTCACGGCTCGCCCGAACGACTTATTCGCTACATTCTTCCCTAGTTACGGAAAAACGGCGTCGCGCTTTTCAAGGTGCCTCTGGGATTTGCCACCGCTCAGGCGTACAAAGGAACGTAGGAGAGGGAGACAGCCCATGTCAGCGTTGCTGTTGCTGGTTCTGTTTCATCAGGCGGTTGCCCCCCTGCCTGAGGCTCAACGACGCGCGGCGCTGGACGAAGAGAGCCAACTCCGCTACGATGCCGTGTTGCGCTGGAACCAGGAAGCCCTCGAAGCGATCCGCCAGGCGAAATTGCCCGCCCCCCAGGCCGCTCGTGTCCTGGCCCTAGTGCACCTTGGCTTGTTTGATACGCTCAACACTCTCTACGCGACCCACGAACCGTACCTGGTGAGGCTGCGGGCCACCGCTGACATCGACCCAATCGCGGGCTGTTGTGGCTGTGCCCAAACGTTGCTCAGTGAGCTATTCCCCAAACAGGCCGCACGCTTCCGCACTGTCAGCCGACAGATGCTCGAAGTGGTACCCAAGGGAGGTGCCCGGCAACGCGGCCTGGACTTGGGCGTGTACGTGGCCCGTCGCCTGCTTGAGGAACGCAAGGAAGACTCCGGCGAGGGTAGCTATCGCGTCCCAGCCGTGGTTGGTATTTGGCGTCCGACTCCCCCGGACAACACTGAGGCGCTGTTGCCCACATGGGGCAACGTGAAGCCGTTCGGGCTGCGGGACAAACGGAAATTTCGTGCCCCCGATCCGCCGGACCTGACCAGCGACGACTACGCCCGCGCATTCAACGAAGTCAAGGCGCTGGGCAGCAGCGACAGTCCCAACCGCAGTGCCGACGAAACGCTCATCGCGTTATTTTGGAACGATGACCGCGGCACTGCCACACTCCCGGGCCAGTGGAACCGCCTCGCCGCCGAGATCAGCCTGAAAAAAAAATTGCCCCTGGCCGACAATGCCCGCCTGTTTGCCCTGCTCAATCTCGCCTTGGTCGATGCCGGCATCTGTTGCTGGCAAGAAAAATTCTCTTTCCGTTTCTGGCGACCGATCACGGCCATTCACCAGGCCGATCGCGATGCCAACGAGGCGACGGTGGCCAACAAGCGTTGGAAGCCTTTGCTTGCCCCCCCCCCCTTTCCGAGTTATCCCTCGGGCCATAGCACCTTCAGCGGAGCAGCCGCCGCCGTCCTGGAGGCCTATTTCAAGGAAGAAATCGCCTTTCGTATGGGTTCCGAGGGGCTGATGGGAACTCGTTCTTTCCCCAACTTCTGGCAAGCGGCCCAGGAAGCAGGTCGCAGCCGCATCTATGGCGGGATAGATTTTGAGTTTGACCATCGCGCGGGACTGCTGCTGGGCAAGGCGATTGCTCAAGAAATCCTGCGGACTCGGCTCACTGCCCGTTCGCTGCCTGCTGACCCCAACGTTTCCGCCCGAAGAGGCCGTCCATGACCGCGTACCGTCGCATTTCCTCGCCTTCTCTGGTGGGGGAACAAGATTGCTATCTGTTTAACGAAGGAAGTCATCTGCGTTTGTACGAGGTGCTCGGTGCGCATCTGGTCGAACGCGAGGGCGTCCAGGGCACTCACTTTGCCGTCTGGGCCCCCTCGGCCGACTATGTTAGCGTGATTGCTGACTTCAACGGTTGGAACAACGGCAGTCATCCGCTGCGGCCGGTCGGCTCGTCGGGAATCTGGCAGGGGTTCATCCCCGGAGTGGGCCAAGGAACCTGCTACAAATATTACATTTCCCACCCCTCGGGCTATCGCGGAGAAAAGGCCGATCCGCTTGGATTCTGGCACGAGGTGCCGCCGCGTACCGGCAGTGTGGTGTGGGATTTGGACTACGCCTGGAACGATGCCGACTGGATGAGTCAGCGGGCCAAGCACAACCAGCTGAATGCCCCCCTCGCCATCTACGAGCTGCATTTCGCTTCCTGGAAACGCATCTGGGAAGAAGGCGGGCGCTCCCTGAGCTACCGTGAAGCAGCTCATCAGTTGGCTGAGTATGTCAAGCATTTAGGTTTCACGCATGTGGAATTCATGCCGCTGACGGAGCATCCATTTTCCGGGTCATGGGGGTATCAGACCACGGGTTACTATGCTCCGACGAGTCGCTTTGGCACGCCCCAAGACTTGATGTATCTGATTGACGTGCTCCACCAGGCAGGCATCGGCGTGATCTTCGACTGGGTGCCTTCGCATTTCCCCGGCGATGGACATGGCCTGGCTTATTTTGATGGCACCCACTTATATGAGCATTCCGATCCGCGTCAAGGATTCCACCCCGATTGGAAAAGCTGCATCTTCAACTATGGCCGACATGAGGTGCGCAGCTTTTTGCTTTCTAGCGCCATGTTTTGGTGTGACAAGTATCACATCGACGGGATTCGTGTGGATGCCGTTGCCTCGATGCTTTATCTCGACTACTCACGCGGCCAGGGCGAGTGGATTCCCAATCGCTACGGCGGCCGCGAAAATCTCGAAGCGATTCACTTTTTGCAACGGTTCAACACCGAGATCTACGCGCACTATCCCGGCGTGCAAACCTTTGCCGAAGAATCCACCGCCTGGCCTGGGGTGTCGCGGCCTGTTTACTTGGGCGGGTTGGGCTTTGGCCTGAAGTGGGATATGGGCTGGATGCATGACACCCTAAAATTCCTCCACCGCGACCCTATCCATCGCCATTATCATTGGAACGAGATCACCTTCCGCATGATCTATGCCTACCACGAAAACTACACCCTCCCCCTAAGCCATGACGAGGTGGTTCATGGCAAAGGGTCGCTGCTCTCCAAGATGCCCGGCGACGCCTGGCAGCAATTCGCCAACCTGCGGCTACTGTACGGCTATCAGTGGACGATGCCTGGCAAGAAGCTGCTCTTCATGGGGGGGGAGTTCGGCCAGGGCCGCGAGTGGAACCACGACGAAGCAATCGAGTGGCACTTGTTGACGATCCACTGGCATCAAGGGGTGTTTGCCTGGGTGCGGGATTTGAACCGAGTCTACCTACAGGAACGCGCCCTGGTCGAGGGCGATACCTCGTATTTGGGTTTCGAGTGGATCGACTGCAACGATGCCAGCGACAGCGTTTTGAGCTACCTGCGCAAGAGTTTGGATGGCCAGGAGGTCATTCTGGTGGTAGTCAATTTCACTCCGGTGGTTCGGTCGAACTATCGCATTGGTGTGCCGTTCGGCGGGGCCTGGGAAGAGTTGCTCAACAGCGATGCGACCTATTACGGCGGCAGTGGCCAGGGAAATCTCGGCGTCGTCTATGCCAAAGAGTATGGCACTCACGGCCGCCCCAACACCTTGGAACTCAATGTCGCGCCACTGGCCGTGCAGCTGTTCAAAGGTCGTCGCCACGGCGTGGTTTGATCTGGCCACGGACTAGTTTGTTCTCTTGGCTCAAACCAGATCTGGACGCAGCAAACGCTTACCCAAGATGGCCCCGGCGGCCAAATATCCCGAGCGAACCGCACCTTCCATCGTGGCGGGCCAATCCGTGCGCGTCCAGTCCCCCGCCAGATACAATCCGTCAATCGGGGTGGTCTGCGGCGGACGCAGTCGATCGACCCCTGGCACCACGCAAAAAGTAGCGGCCGGCTCCGTCACCACGCGAAAGCGTAGCAGCGTGAACGGCCCAAAGAGGCGTTGTGCTTCGTCAAGCACCCGATGGGCGGCCTCGTTGTGCCCCAGTGCCCGCAAGGCACGCGAAGCACTCACCACTACTTGGGCATAATGCTCCCCGGGGGCTGTCTCGCCTCGCACAAACAGCCACTGCCCGACACAATCGACCAGCACTAGATGCGGCAAGGAAGTCAGTTGCCGATCCGTCCACAGATGCACACTGGTGATGGGTGACGACTCGAGCTGACGTAAATTCGCAAATATCGCATGAGCCTTAACTACCGGCTCGGGCAGCAGCCCCAGCACCCGATGCCACGGCACTGCCAACACCACCCTCTGGGCCGGGATCACCCTGCCATCGCGTAGCTCCACACCGACCACTCGCCTGTCCTCGACCAGCACGTGCCGCACGGCCATTTGAAAACCGAAGGTCACCCCCTGACGGGAGAGGCTCTCCAGTAGCGTCGAACCGTACAACTGGCCCAAAGGCACACGGGGCACCTCGACGGTAAAGCCCTCGCGGTGCCGCATCATTCCCTCGACAAACACTTTGCGGGCGTAGCGCAGCCCCACCCGCCCGACCTCTTCGTTCAGGGCGCTGACCAGCACCAGCCCCCAGAACCGTTCGATGGTCCTAGGCGTCTGATAATGCTTCCGCAGCCAATCGGCAAAGGGCGGATCGCCTGGTTCGCGAATCAGCCGCAGACACGCCAAGCCATAGGCGATGCGAGCTTTCTCGTGCCAACTCAAGTAGTGCGCTTGCAGAAACGAACGCATCAGATGGAACGGAGTCGGCCAGCGATCCGCGGCAAACGCCGAGATCTTCCCATCAGGAGTCATAAAGTACAGGCATGGCTGCGGTGCAAGCAAATGATCGACCCCAGCTAGTTGGCAGAAATATTTGAGATTGGTACAGCAACCCATCGAAACATGTTGACAGGCGTCAAGAAGTACCCCAGAGCTAGCATCGACAAACGAACCGGCCCGGCCCCCAGGCCGATCTCGGGCCTCCAACACCAGCACCGGCCGACCCGCTTGTGCAAGTGCCTGGGCGGCGGCCAACCCAGCCAAACCCGCGCCGACTATGACAATCCTAGTGGGGTTCCCAGCCGTACTCATTCGTCGACTTGCAGCGTGCCGCGCAACGCCTCCAGCACCGGTTCGTATTGCTCCGCGTCGACGCTAGCCACTTGGCCGAGCATCAGCACCGTGCCCGCCGGGCCATAAAAGCTGCGTGTCCAGCAAGAGGTGGGGATGTCGAAACTGACAAACTCGATGTCGTGACCGACCGATAATTCACCTGCAATCGCTTGCATGGCGGGTTCGGCCTGGAGATCTTTGTATTCTGCCCGCAGAGCCGCCAGAGCCTCATCGACCATTTCTTCGCAGGTCGGCAAAGCAGTATCCAGGCGGAGCATCAAGAAGGCAGTGCCCGGGGATTGCACGGTGATGGTCCAGCCGCCCTCGCCGCGGTCGTCGTCTAGGTGCCAATTTTCGGGGTAACGCAGCCGTAGCCCGTCGCGTGCAAACTCCTTCATTTCTTTATTTCTCCTGCCGGCTTGACTTTGACATATGTCGCCGAGCTAGCCTCTGCTTGGGCCGTGCTGGCACGCAGGCGGATAATCACCCGGGGCCAGGGCAAGCTCTGCGGTAATTGTAGGCACACCGAAAAATCTCGCCCCTGGGCAGCGGTGTTCGTCTCGGCTAGGCGAAACTGATTAGCTCGGGAGAAATTGCTGCGCCTAATCTCCTCGCGTCGCTCGGGCGTCACCACTTGCAGCCCCTGGGGCACACTGGCCGGCGTGCGGGCTAACTCGAGGTGTACCTCTGCCCCACGCAGCCGCTCGGGCAGTTTCCCGTCGAGAGTCAAGAGCTGGCCCGGCGTCACCACCGACGGCGCGCGCCAGGCGATGTCGTCGGGCACCCGCGGGAGACGCAAGGCGGGATCCCCCAAAAGAACGAACATTTCTAGATGCTCTTGTCGTTGAATCGCCTGAGGGATCTTCGGATTGCCATCCACCCGGTCTAAGATCTGATAAGTGAGCCAGTCCATCTTCCCCTGTGCTATCCCCTCCAGGCACGCCAACCAACACTCGCCAAACGTGGCCGGCAGACGCTCGGCAAAGGCTCGTTGCAGCAATCGCTCGGTCGCCAACTGCACCATGGCCGCAAAGCAGATGCCCGAGGAACCCAGGACACCGGCCGGTCCCTGGGGGTTGCGGATGGCCGCCAGGGCGTAGCCTTCTCCGCCCGCTCCGCGGAGTTGCGCCCCCAAACAACCGAACGTGAAAAATACGCCTCCGTTGGCCATTCGCAGCTTGGCAAAATCCTCACGCGTTAGCCAGGCCATCTCCGCCCCGGCATACAGTCCGCTTTCATCGGAATGGCCCAGGTACAGCGTCACCAGGTGCGGCTGGGCCAATAGCTCGCGAGTGGCCGGCGTCACTTCCTTTTCCGCTAGGGAAAAACGCGACGAGGGCGATGTGTACAACGCTTGGCCGCTCCAGGTCGGTGCCAGCCGCTCCAACCGGGCAAAGGCTAGCGACTCCACCACCCGATCGACTGCTGGGTTAAATGCGGGAACGCCTGCCAGCACGCGTAGCTGCTGCTTCCAGGCTCCGGGACCTGCTCGCTCCAACGCCAGCGTCTTGCGGACCATCGCTCGGCACTCCCCCTCGTCTCGCGCGGGGAAGCGGCCTACGGCCACCGTGGGCAACCGCGAGCCATCGACGCAGCCGTAGGGAGCATCCGTCGGTTGGCCGAGCATCCGCGAGAGGGTGCCCTCGCACGGCTCGAGCTGGCGTCGCGCATCGAGCGAGTGGACTGCCCCAACTAGGAGAAGGTGGCTACGGCCGGGATAAGTCTTGTACAGAGCTGCCAGGCGTTTGCGTAAATCGGCGGGCTTCTCGGGTGCCAACACCACGACTCGCAGGCCCTGAGCCTGCCGATGGGCGATGAGCGGCTGCATCGCGTCGCGGTAGGCAGGGGCCACCACAACAATCCACTGATCCGCCGGGGGGACCGCCGCCGCCCAGAGCCGAGCCCCCACCAGCAAGCAGGCCAGTAAAGCCAGACGCATCATCAACGGTTCCCTCCGTAACGAATGCCGATGGAGGGATTCGAACCCTCACGGGGTTTGCACCCCTGCGGATTTTAAGTCCTACGAGGGGTCTGATTTTCCGGGGATTTTTTGGCATTTTAGGGAAAACCGACCGGGTTGACGACCGGTTTTCCCTAAAATTTTCCCTAAGCCACAGCAGACGTGTCGCCCTGCGTGGAGCCGTCCTGACTCGATTCGAGCGCATCCATTTGGATGACTGAAGGAACCGCCGCCACTCGAAAGATTGCCTCACGAATGAAGGCCAACGCACGGAAGAACGGCTCGTCTTTGTCCCTGCCGTAGTGCCGGTCGGCCATCGTATTCGGCTTGTGCGCCAAGAAGTAGTCCTTGTACTGCCGGTAAAGCTCGTGCCCGTACAGCGTGTCGGCGGCAATGGATCGCAGCTTGCCGAGCGGGATTCGCTGTCCACGCCAGTAGTCGCCGAACAGGTCTTTCTTCAGCACCTTGCTCTCGGCCTTGGTCGCCTCAGTGTACTTCGACACGTACATGGGCGATCCGTTCTCGGTCGCAAAGACCAACCGGCTGTCCCGTGGAATGCCCCGGAGCAACTCGACTGTCTCTGGCCAGAGTTTGTACGTGACCGTGGGCGTTTTCGGGTTTTTCCCCGTCTTGGAACGCCTGCGCCGGATGGTCCATGTGCGCACTTCAACAAGGCCCATCACTTTCACCTGCTCCTGCCCAATCGTCACGGTGTCACCCAAGGCCAACTCGTCGTCTGCCCAGAAGAGGGTTCCAAGGTCGGCAGCGGTCATGCCGCAGTTCAGGCAGACCATCGCCCACGTTCTGAGTCGAACGGGCAATTGCTCGACAAACTCCTTGACGTTCTCGAACGTCTCGACCTCTTGGTACTCTACTTTCTTGCGGTGGTCCTTGCTCCCGAGATTCCGGGGCAAGGACTCGATCATTCTTTGCTCGTAGAGCCAGCGGACGAATCGCCGAAAGAAGCCGAGTCGCTTGTTGTGACTCCCCGGCACGAGATTCAGTCCCGCAAGCCACCGGTAGTGCGCCAAGACGGTTTGTTCGCTGATCGTGGCCACGTTCGTCTCTCGTGACCAGACCGCCTCGGGAATGTCTCGAAGGCGGTCGCTGATTTCTTGATGCGTGCCCGGTTCCTGCTTCAGCCGAAGGTTTTCAAGGAAAAGATCGAGAGCGTAGCCCACCGTTTGCTCTCTGCTCACCTTCCTGTGCCGCTTTAGGCGATCCTGATAGATGCGACGGTCGCCGAAGAGGTCTTGGAGAACGATGGGGTCCGTATCTTCCGGCACATGGATGCCGAACAGCGCCGCAAGCTGGATTCGTTCTTCGATAACGTCTTGGTCAGGCAGCGGAATGTTGCCCGGCTCACTCTTCTCGATGGCCTGCCGCTTTGCCCTGAGCCGCAAGACCTCGGCTGGGTCGTTGCTTGCCGCCCAATCAATCAGGAGGTCGATGGCCTGAATCGCTTCGAGCTTTTCCGGCTCGTGGTTGGGACTGCTCTGGCTCAATTCGGCCAACTTCTTGCGCCACCACTCATTTGCCAAGAGGTAGCTCCCCTCCTTGGTCCACTTGCTCTGAGGCAGGTTCAACTCGGCACAGGTGACACGGTACTTCACCCCGTCCTTCATCTTCACCCAGCGGTACTGTGGATGACCTTCCCAAGACATCAATGGTTTAGCTGGCATTCTTACTGTCCTCGCACATGTCGATTTGCTCTCTGATGCGCCGTTCCGCAGAAGTTGCGACAGGGCGGGAGATCAACTCGTCGTAAGCGTAAATGTTGATCTTGAGGATGCCTCTCTCACTTGCACTCCCCGTTCGTCCCATTGATTTGAGACACGGGGCAATCCCGTGGTTCACGCTCTCTCCTTGGCGGCAGAACGGGCGAACTCGTAGTAGTCATCAATTAGACGGTCAAACTGTTCGGCCTTCGGCGAAGTGAGAATTGCCGACAGCTTTCTCTGCCTCTGATCTGGCTTGGCGTGCCGAGACTCACTCGCCTCAAAACCGAGTGCAGCGTTCAGAAGTGCGAGCGGGTCGTAGGGCGGCTCCAGCGTCTCCGTCAGCTTCCTTTCACGCACCGCCAACAACCGTGGGCGAAACTTCTCCACGAACTTTGCTCCGTACTCGGTCGTCAGCAACAGCGGCAGGAGATCGGCTCGCCATAAGTCATCGGCCCTTTCCAAGCAGAAGAATGCAACGAGCTTCTGCAACTCGTCCTTGCTCCGCTCGTCGCCCCGGCTGACGCCTTCGGATACGAGCCTCCGCACCATTCGGTAGTCGATCCCGCTCTCCTCTGCCGCCTCCTTGCGGGACAGACCGACGATCTCCATGAGGCGGTCAAGATTCCGGGCGAATCGTCTTCGCCATTCTGGGGTTGTGAGCCGCTCTCCTTCACGGGTCGAGACGACTCGAATTTTCGGCGGTGCTTTTTTGGCGGGGCCTGCGGGCGACTCGTCCCGATCCAAGCCGACTACCTTCGGGCGACGTTTTCCCACTGGCCGTTCTTCAGGCTTTGCCATCATCAGGCTCCTGTTGCCCAGAGACACAACACCCAAATTCTATGGCCGGATTCCTGCAATGTCAAGAATTATTCTTGACCTTGCGGAAAGAGAGGCGTAAAGTAAATTCGGCTGGGGAACGCAGCCGCTCGCATCGCAGGTGTGCTGGCTAACCACCGAACGGAAAAAGGAGAAACACCGATGGATGAACCCTTCCGCCCCACCCCGCTTGAGTTTGAAGCCCTCGTCAAGTTTTGGGCCGCAAACCGCACCGAGATGCTCCTTCACCGCCTTGAGACGGGCTGGGCTGGCCGCACCGATGGCCTCGCCATCGCTGAGGCCACCGAGCGGCTGGCCGAGATCGCTGCCGAGATCGGTGAAGAGGAGGTCGGGCGGATCGTCGCCGAGGTCGAGGACGAGCACCGGCGAGCCGTGGGTGATGAAGTGTGGCGGGTGCTGAAGCAGGGCACGCCCGAAGAACGGGCGGCTATGGCTGAGCAGTGGGACCGGCGAAAAGAACGACAGACCGCCTCCATCGAAATCCACAACGTCGTCGGTGATGCCGGGTCGGGCCATTGGCTCCATACTCACGGCATGGATCGTCTCGGACTGCCGGAACTGGAGATACGAGGCGTCCCGAGCTTCCTTGTTGATGCCGCCGCTGGCCTGATCCGACATGTCTGCGGATACATGCAGGAGCCAAGCGTTGTCGTGAAGCTCGGAGAGACGATGCAAGTCGGCCCTCACTCCCGGCTGCGGCTTGAGCGAGCCGAGTCGCTCGCCAGTGCTGAAGATCACTACCACGTCGAACGGTGGACACTGGCGCAAGTGCCGATGACTTGCTCCGAGTGTGGTGCCACGGCCTGTGCTGGACATTCTTGACGACACGCTCAGGGAGGATCGCCATGCAATTCAATCAAACGACACCATCGGCAAACCAACACGCCGATGAGTTTCTGCTCGGCTGGGCACCGCAGTCCTTCCCAAAAAAGAAGGACGAGAATGAGTCCCGCAGAGTAGCGGCGGCGAGCAACGCCGCTCCATCGCAGTGCTGGTTCAATGCACGGCGAGTGATCGACCGCATGGAGAATTACGCCAAAGCCAGTTACGTCGAGGGCTGGTGTGTCCTGAACGGCGGCATGTGTGTCGAGCACGGCTGGCTGGTGCTGAACGGCGTCATCATCGACCCCACCCTTCCCGAAGGCGTCATCGCCTACTTTCCGGGGCTGGAGTTTCGGGGTCGGGAGGGCATTGCCGATTTTCTGAAGACCAGAGAGGGCCGCAAGTGTCGTAAGTCGCCTTTCTTCTATGCCTTCGGCTGGGGCGGTGGTCAAAGTCGGTCATTCATGGCTGCTTACCGCCGCTGCTTGGAATTCGTGGATTCTCTGATAGCGAGGGATTCGTGACGCAATGGATGGCAACCACCATTACGACGAGTTGATGAGGCAGGTGAAGGTCGTTAAAGACCGGGTGCGAGCAGTTATCCACGGGCATTCCAACGGCCTGTACCTGCATGGTCGGCCCGGCACGTCCAAGACGTACATGGTGCGCTCAACCCTCGACACGTTGGCGGTCAACTATATGCCGCACAGCGGACACCTGACGCCAATCGGCCTGTTTGATCTCCTCGGAGAGAATCGGGACCGAATCATCGTGCTCGATGACGTTTCGGCGATCTTCAACCAGCCAATCGCTCTACAGCTTTTGCTTGCCGCTCTCGGAAACCCCCACGACGGTTCGGGCGTGAGGCATGTGAAGCACAAGACAGCCAGCGGCACTCGGGTCGTACCATTCTCGGGCGGCGTCATCTGCATGAGCAACTTGCCGCTCGACGGTCATCATCACGAGGTTCTCGCCGCCCTGCGGGACCGCATCAACGTCATCAACTTCGAGCCGAGCGACGAGCAGATCATCGCCCTGATCCGCAAGTTGGCCGAGGATGGCGTCGGCGGCGTGCCGCCAGACAAGGCCAAGATGGTCGCCGCCTTCCTGACCGCCGAGTGTAAGGCCCGAGGCATCCGGCCATCGGTGCGGCTCTTCGTGGATAAGGCTCTCAGGGACTACAAGCTCTGGGCGTCGGAGAACTGCGAAACGCACTGGAGAGACTTGGTGGTTTCCGACCTCGAACAGCAGTTGGTCGAGCTTCAGCACGAGGTCCGTGACCTCACCCGTGCCGAGCAGACGGAGGCCGAGCAGCGGGTCGCCCTCGACGTGTACCTCACGTTCGAGCCACGGGTAGAGCGTGTGCAGGCGTGGACAGCCCGCACCGGGAAGAGCCAAGCCGCCTTCTACCGGCGAATCGCTGAACTGAAGAAGGCTAGGCGACTGCCGGGGGCGAGTTGTGCTGAGTAGGACGGCCTCCCGGTGTTCGGCGAGGACAGTTTCGAGAGTGAAGAAAGGACATCAGATGAAGAATGGCATTGCAGTCCGGTGGGACAGTCTATTCCCCATCGTCGGTGACTACGACGGTTTCGACGACATCAAGGAGATCGTCGGCGGGGTGCTCGAACAGATGCCGTACCCGAGCCAACTGAACCGACCGAAGCTCGCCGTGTTAGTGGATGGTAACGGTGTGTTTCGACCGCAGCCTTACAACCGCTGGGGGGTCGTCGGGAACTTCGTGATCGTCAAACACTCTCGGGACGGTCGCTTCCTCGGGATGAGCGATTCGGAGTGTGAAAAGGTCATCTACGACCTGCGAGATTCGAGAGGTTATCTCGACCCGGAGTGTAAGACGCTGAACCCGTTCCGAGAGGTCTTTGAGCGGTACGGAGAGCCGCCACGAGGTTTCGTTCCGGCTGCCGGACGCTGGTTTCGGTGATGTCCCGCTTAGGAGGAAGGAGAGCATGGCCGAGAACTCGAAGATTGGCTGGACCAACCACACGATGAACTTTTGGTGGGGTTGCCACAAGGTTTCTGCGGAGTGTCACCGCTGCTACATCGGCGGGATCATGCGCCGGGCCGGGCGGGAGCCTTTCGGCGGTCCGATGCGAACGGTGGACTGGTCGCACCCCTACCGCTGGAACAGGCAGGCCGCAGAGCAGGGCGTGCGGTATCGCATCTTTACCTGTTCGATGTCCGACTTCTTTCACCCCGGAGCCGACGAGTGGCGGGACGAGGCGTGGTCGATCATTCATGAATGCGAGAACCTCGATTGGCTGATTCTCACGAAGAGGCCCGAATTGATCCACGACCGGCTTCCGCCCGGCTGGGGCCAAGGCTACTCGAATGTGTGGCTCGGTGTGACGTGCGGCGTCCGGTCGTCGCTTCCGAGACTCGACGTGCTGAAGTCGATCCCGGCGAAGGTGTGGTTCGTTTCCGCCGAACCGCTGCTCGAACTGCTCGACTTAACGCCGTATCTCGATGGCACGATCCACTGGATCATCACCGGCTGTGAACAGGCGGGCGTCGGAAAGCGACGGGAAATGGACATCAATTGGGTGCGAGCCATTGACCACCAGTGCCGAGAGGCTGGTATCGCCCATTTCTTCAAGCAGCGGTACGTCGGCGGGAAAATCGTGTTCGACGGTCTGCTTGACGGCCAGCGGCGTCAGTCGTGGCCGGTGGTACGTCCCTCAGTCGGACGTGGAGAACTCAGCAACCCCACTTATGCAACTGCATAAGTCGTTGTTGCCGGGCGCACGGGTTCTTTCAGAAGCAATTCTCACTTTCTCACTTCCGCCGACGTGCGAAAGTGAGAAACGCAATGGGCTTGGTTATGAGCGACATCTTCCGAATCTTTCCTCGTGCCACGGCTCAAGAGCGTACCGAACTCCGCTCTTCGATACAGGCCGTTGGCCTCCGCAACCCAATCGTGATTGACGAGTTCGGCAGCGTGATCGACGGCCACGAGCGGCGGGACATCTGCATCGAGCTTGGCATCGACTGGCTGGCCGGGGCCGACGTGCGCATTGGCCTGATCGACGTACAGAAAAAGGCTCTTGCTATTGAACTGAATCTCTGGCGAAGGCCGATCCATCTGACCCGGAAACAGCGCAACGAGTTGCTCGACATCTACCTGATCGCCAACCCTCACCTGTCCGAGTCGCAGGTAGGCGAGTTATTCGGCGTCAACCAGTCCACGGTCAACCGCCGCAAACGGGAACTCATGCGTTTGCACAAGTTGCCGCCAGTGACGGCGACCGTTGGCAAGGATGGAATCACTCGGCAAGTCGGAGAGCGGCGGAAGAACCCGGCACGGCTCATCGTGAAGAGCCGTGCCGAGTACTAATCGTTGAAGCCGGACTTGGCCGAGATCGGCAGCGACCTTACCGGCCTCATTCGATGCCCAAAGAAGCTGAACGCTCTCGCAAGACGGAAGAGGGCGATGGAGCGGGTTGAGAGTGCGCCGCAGCAAGCTCTGCCGCCGACTGTCCGAATCGAGCACTGCGACTTCCGTAACCTGCACATCGAAGCGGGTTCTGTGGACGTGATCCTGACCGACGTGGTGTGGTCGCTCGATGCGCAAGAGGACTGGCGTGCTTTGGCGAGTGTGGCAAAGGTATGGCTGCGACCGAACGGCGTTTTATGCTCGCTGATTGGCAATTGCAGCCTGCCGTACTTCTGCAACGTCATCATGAACCAACTGTGTTATCAACTCACGATCAGTGTCGAGTTCACCCTGCCGAGTCAGTCGTACTCCCGGCAACTCGTGGAGCAATGGCGTCCGGCCCCGGTGTTTGCCAAGGCCGAGACGCAAGTGGTGCGAGGTATTAGCGACCGGATCATCGCCCCGCAAAGTTGGAAGTCAGGCAAAGAATTTGACGATTGGCAGCAGTCGGTGCCTGTCGCAATGGAACTGCTGAAGCGTCTGACCAAGCCCGGTGACATTATTCTCGATCCGCAGGTGGGCACGGGTACGAACGCCGTCGCCTGCTCGTTATTAGGCGACCGCACGTTCATAGGGTGCGACATTGACGAGCGGAAGATCAGAACGACCCTCTACCGGCTGGCCACGGAAGGCCAGCAGAAATCAGCGTGACCGTGAACACGCCAGACGCTGAAATAGCTGCATGAATCAACAAAGCGCAGGCGGTGCGCTGGAGTTCTACGACGGGAGTGGCCGGGGTGGTTTGTTTTCCACCCCGGCGTCCACGGCATCAGGACTACCATTACATGCAAGCGGCAACGCACTTCTTGGCCAAATCCCGCCAAGTATCACGCCAGTCATTTCGTTCAGTGATCCTTTCCACGATCCGGCGTTTCACCTTGTCAGCCAACGGAAACGGCATCAGGTACTCGACAAGGGCCGCACGCTCTCGGTGGTCACGTTCAAGTGCCTCGCTACCGGGGCCGAAATCGTTCACAATCTCGTCCGGTTCGGACGAACCTCCCGATGGTGTGACCTTATCGGCGAAACAGGCTAACTGACTCTCCCGAAGCTGAAACAGCCGAAACCGCATCCCGTCGAGCACCATGAGAAACCCAAGTTGTTCCAGCTTGTCCAGTACCGCCGTCACCGTCTTTGGATTTGTACCCGTTAGTACGGCAAGATAGTCGTGAGTCCAGCCGCCATTCGGCTTCCATGTGTTGTGAACAGAATGCCGGATCAGGCTGTAAGTCAGCACGGCTGGCACAGTGAGCGGGTTGTCGTTTCCCGGTCGGCGCACCAGCGATTTCCAGTTCAAGAACCACGACAAGTCGGACTCCTGCGGGAACCTCTGCTCCAGTGCCTCACTACTAACGAACCAGTCACGGTGGGGGCATGGGCTAATAATGCTGGCGTCGGCGTTCAGCAGGCCAAGCTCGGCCAGCCGTGATGTCGAGGCCGAAACGGTCGCTTCCTTTAGGCCAGTATTCTTCGCAACTCGGCGGATGGATGGCACGGTGCTGTAGCGGTGCTGCCCTGCACGGAAACAGAACGTCAACAGGTCGGCATAGTTGAGCGGCGAATCTTTCGCCGTATTGAAGACGCTGATCGTCTTCTTTGTGGTCAGTAATTTGTCTTTCACGTTTACTCCTTTCTTGGGTACGGCAGATGTGCCGCACACCAATAAAGGAGTGACGCTGCGCCGATTTTTCTTGGCCGTGCCCCACTTTTTCAGAAAAGCCGTGCCAGAAACGGCGACAATAAAGTTTATAAAACAAAGCAACTGCAATAACTGTTTACAAACTTTGCGAACGTCGGGAACGTGCTCGCTTGCGCTGGTTGATGTGGGGGCTGCCGCCCCCACACCCCCGCACTGCTGTCCCACTGCTTCTCCCTAGACTCGGCTATAGTCCTGCTGGCATCCATCTGCCTCAGTGCCGCCTCGCAGAAGTCTATCTGCGGGGCTGCGCCAGTTCCGGTTCGTAGCTTCCGGCTAGGCTTCGGCCAGAGGTTGTGCCGTCCTCCATCTGTCGCTACGGGCGGTTCCGCTGCTTTAGCTCTGAATCCGCTCAAGTCCAGCCAAACTATCTGTGCTCCCGTTCGGTCCCACTTCCGCTCCGCTGGTCCAACTGCTCGTTCAGCCCGGCGAGTTCGATGTCACACCCTCTTCTGCTGGAGCTTACCGCCCCGATGCTGTGCTCGCAGTTGCCGACCGCTGCTCAACTCCGGCCTCACCCCCGAGTTCCGCTCGCCCCCCTCTCCCACGCCGCACGGCTCGCTCGGCTATTCAACAAGAAGCTGATAACCCAGAGTTGCCGTTATCAAGGACCGTGGGAAATCCGGCACCAGAAAGGCGGCGGCAAGGATAAATAACTGCATGGATTACGAAGATTTCTTGAGCACGAACCAGTGGGAGCTTTTTCGGCGTGCGGTGTGGGAACACTACGAAGGTCACTGTCAAGTCTGTGGCGGTGACGGCTGCGACGTTCACCACCTGACGTATCGCTACGGCCTGCTCAACCCACGGGCCGTTACGCTTGTGTGCCGACCATGCCACTTGATCTGGAGTGGCCAGCGTCCCGACCACATCCCTGACACGCATCCCAAGAAGGCGTCACTGGTGCGGATTGCCGAGATCGCTCGAATGCTGGGCCGTGACAGGTAGTGCCATGAGCCGACGCCGAATCATGCCGAGACTTCAATCACTGGAAGGCTACGAACAAGCATCTGGAGGGTGCTTCCGTTGCCGAGGGAATGGCCTCGTTCAGGGAACTGCTGCGGCAGTATGCCTTGGATATACCCACCCATGACTCGTTGCCAGTGGGCATCGTCACGGATGTAGTCGGCGTCGAAGTACGTGTCGCCGGTAAAGCCAAGATAGAGCAGGACCACCGGCAGGCCGAGGTTGGCGAGTTTCCATGCGTAAGCGACCCGGTTCACCAACTGGTAGTGGCTGTTCATGCTGAGGTTGAAGACTCCATCACACAGCTTGTTCAAAGCGGCGTCGGCCTCTCTGACGCAACCTTCAATCTGTGCGTGGTTGCTCTTCGACGCCAACTTCGCCGAGGGAGCTAACCGCTTCCCCGCCCAATCCAGTTCCCCCTCGTGAGCCTTTGCTTCCACGAGAAGCAGACCCGGCTTCTCTGATACGAAGATGTGACAGAGCAAGTCCCAAGTTGGGCGTGTACCTCGGCCAGTGACCCACCAGCAGGACGGCAGTGATCCCGTCCAGCCGTTTGCCGGGTGCCGCTTCAGGTACGTCTCGGCGTCATCCTCTCTCCACTCCTCCTTGTTCTTTCGGCTCATTGGCCGGGGGTAAGGCAACTCTGCAAGGCGAACGCTGGTGCCTGCAAACAGTTTCGCCATGCTCTCCCCGAACGTGGGTTGTTCAAGCAAGTCAAGGATGTGCTTGCGGCTCCCTCGATCTCGTTTAGGGCCAGCCGTTACTGCCGACCTCTCTGGCTGCGCTTTGTTCGTTGAGTCTATCATTGCATTCCCACAGTCATGTCGAAACGAACACAAACGCCTTTACCTGAAGGCACTGCTACACCGGCTTGAGTTGCCCGATCTTGATGAGTTGCTCGAACTGCCGCTCGACACGGGCGGGAATCGTCCCGCCCCGTACCAGCATCCCCAATTCCATGTTGATCGTGAACGCCTGCTGGGTCAGGTTGGCCGACGAGAGAAACAGCCAATGGGCGTCGGCGACGGCGCACTTGATGTGCAGGATTCCGACCTTGTTGTTCTCCCCAGCGGGCCGGTTCTCCTTGGGCCAGAAGTAGACCGTCGAGCAGTCGGCGACTTCCTGACCCAGCGCACGGATCGTACTGTACTCACCCTCGCCCTCGATCCGGTCGGGCGTCTCCACAATCACCGCCAGTCGCACGCCCCGCTGGGCGGCTCGCACGAGCGACTTGGCCACGTTCGGAATGCGATACACGGCGAAGCTGACGAGCGTGATGCGGTGCTTGGCGGCATCCAGAACTTGCAGGATCGCCTGTTCGGTGCGGCGGCACGGCGTCTCCCCGGCGTCGGGGCCAGTCCACACGAGTTCCACCGACTGCGAGTCCCGGCGAGTCTGCTCCGCATACGCCGCCGTGTGCAGGGCCACGGCCACGGTTCGTGCGTCGATGTCCTTCGCCTCGGTAAGCCAGCGGTCCACGAAGGCGAAGGCGGCATCCCGGTGTTGGTGGTGGGCGACCCGCTTGGCGATCTCGGCCCGCATCGCCCCTTCGGAACAGGACAGGATCGCCGAGGCGACCGCCTCGACGGTACTGCTCGGCAGGCTGCACGCCAGAGCGTAGGCGGCTTCAACGATCCGGCGTTCCGCACTCATGGCTCCACCCGGAAGTACGCCAAGTCCGTCCGCTCGACGGTCGGGACCAACGCCGCCCGGTCCAGATACTTGTTGCCCCGCTCACACGACGTTTCGGGCAGGAAGGAGCACGAGTGGCACGAGGCTCCGTGCAGCTTCTCCCCGCCTCCAATCGGGTGCTCGGAGCAGAGCGGGTCCGACGCACAAAGGCTCATCTTCTCCAGTGCCCGCCGAATGTGGCGACCGAGTTTGTCGGGTTCGCCGAGAGCGCACAGACCGCCGAGCGTGCCTTCGCTATCCGGGGCCGACGTGTAAATCAGCAGGCCCGCCATCGGGTCGCCGTCTGCCGGGTTCCTCGAATAGATTCGCTCCGCAATGGACGCACTCGTGTAGCCGCACTCGATGGCTAACTGGCGGATCAAGGCGTGGGCGAACGTGTGCAGCAAAACGTACCGGATGCCGGGATAACCCTTGTTCGGGTCGAGGCCCTTGCCCGCCCGCCACGCCTGATGAGCGACCTCGAACTCCCGCTCGAAGGCGTGGTTCCGTTTCACCCAATCCTGAATCAGCGACTCGTTGAACTGGAAGAAGATGCCTTCGCCCCGTGTCTCGCACGCCGGAATCCACGTCGGCTCTTTGCGGGAGATTCGGGCACGGCTCTCGGGGGGCAGGTCGGCGGGGCTGTCGAAGTCCCGAGGCGACGTGATCCGGGTGAAGCCGACCAACGCCCGCACTTCCCGCAGCTTCTCGACGAGCACGATCTTGTCGAAGTATTTCGTGAAGTCGGTCGGCGGATCGACAGCCCGCAGCTTGAACGAGCGGCCTTCCTTCGCCTTGTCGGGATTGGAGAAGACCTTCCACTCCGGGGATTTCAGGTCATCCGGGTCAACGTCTTCTTCCGTCGCCCCCTGCTGCCGCTTCTGCATCGCCTCCCATATCTGTTCGTCGCTGTACTTGTTCAAATCCTTCAACTGGCCGATCAACCGGAACGCCTTGAGCACGTCGAGGCTCGTGGCCTTCTCCAGCACGACCCAATTCTCTTCGACCAGCCGCCCGAGATCGTCGGTCGCCTGCGGCACCGACAGGGCCGAGATCAGCACCGGGAACCAGAGATTCGATGCGCCTTGAAGCATGGGCTTGACGTGTTCCTGATCGCAGCCGTTCAGGTCGAAGTCCCGCAGGTGCGGGCGGCGTCCTCGACAGGCGGGCATGAACTTCCGGTTGTTGGGGCCGAACGCCTGCCCCATGCGGCGGCGTGTCCCGCAGCCGTCGCACTTCACTTCCACGTCCAACGCCTCGCCGCTGGCCCCGACTTCGTAGAGGTACAGCAGCCCCTTACAGTTCGTCGGACCTTCATGGACGAACTCGACCCAAGGGAAGTCGTCCAGATGCCCGTGCTCGCAAGCGACCGTGAAGCGAGCGGGAACGACAAGCGGTGAGCGGCCCTGCGTCGTGCAGTTGTGGACGTAGCAGGCCCGGTCGGGGCGGTAAGGATAAACCTTCGGCTCGAACAGTCCTGAACTGATCGGGGCCAGCAATCGGCAACGGGAGCAGACCATCCAGCGGGGGAACGGGGCGACCGGCATCCCGATCTGCCGGGCTTCATCGAACCAGTTCGTCTGCGCCCCGTCCGATTCCGGCCCTCGGGGGGCGGTCAGGAGCCGGGTCACCTGTGGGCCGAGAATCGACTGCGCCGACCGCAGGAGCCGTTCTTCGGCGATCTCGACGGAGTGCGAGATCGGCCAGTCGTCCAAGCCCATCACGATGACCGACATGTTCGGCAGATCGACCAGCGACCCAATGCCGAAGGTGGTCAGCGTTTGGCTGGGCCGGACCTCGCCGACCTCGGACTTCCGCATGTGGCTGGAGGTCATCATGGCTGCTCGCCTCCCTCCTGCGGAGCTTCGGGGTCGGCTTCTCCGGTCACTTCATCCAGCCCCCCGTCGCTGATGATGAACTTGACGGTCGGCTCGACCTCCCGCAAAGAGTTCAGGCAGGTGAACTCCTCCCACCGTTCCATGCCGGGGCTGTGCAGCAGCTTGACAGTGGTTCCCTTCTTCGGCCCGTCCGGGCCGTAGGACTCCGTGTAGGTCAGCACCCGGCCCCCGGTGGTGTTCTGGGCCTCGGCCTGCCACAAGTCGGCCTTGCTCAGAAGTTCCGCCCGGCAGAAATCCCCGGTCTTCGGCCCGTCGCCGATCAACTCGGCCCGCTTCGCAATCGTCTCGATGGCGTCCTGCACGTAAGGGTTGCCGGTCGTGATCCGGGCGGCGGCTTCGTTCGGGTTGAACTCCGTACCCCGCAGCCGCACGAGCGACACCAGCAGACCCGCCAAGCCCCGTTGCAGTGCGCCCGGCGAAAACGGCGTCACCGACAGCGGCTCGACGTGCTTGTAGAACGTGGCGTGGTAGTGCTCGAAGGACTCGTAGTGGGACAGGTCACGTGGTCTGGCCCAATTGAACACCGTGCAGACGAGGCCGGGGAACGTGCGCCCGACACGGCTGGTGGCTTGGATGTATTCCGCCGTCGCCTTCGGCTGACCGGCCACAACCATCAATCCCAGCCGCTTCACGTCAACGCCGACTGAGATCATGTTCGTGGCCAGCAGCACGTCGAGCGGCTTCTTCGGGATGTTCTTATAGTCCTTGGTCTTGAACGCCTCCTTGCGCTGCTCTTCCAGTTCCGGGTCGAAGCCCGCCTCCAGTCGGTCGAGAATCTGCGGGATGTCCTCGGAGCGCATCCGGCTGGTCAGTTCAGAAAGGTAGTCGCCGCTGAAGTACCGCTTGGCCAGCCCTCGCCGGTCCTGCTTGCGGCAGCGGGAGAACACATCGTCGTCCACCAGACGCCGCATCCCGCCGAGTTCCCGCATCGAGTTGAAGTAGCCCACGAGGGTCATCCACGGATCGACCCGCTTGCCATGCTTCTCGTACAGGGCTTGCGCCGAGCAGAGGAAAGCGACGTAGACCCGAATCAACGCCGCCTTGAGCCGCCGACCGGGGGCGCAGATGCCGATGTAGCGACGGCCAAACTCCTGCTCGGTCGGCTCCCGCTGGAGCGAGAAGAAGTTGTCCCGCACGTCCAATCCGGGCGGCGGGAAGACGTTGACCGTCCGCAGGAACAGGCTCCGAATCTGCACGTCGGCGTTCTTGATCGTCGCCGTCGAGGCGATCACCTTGGGCCGGACTTTTTTCCCGTTGACCTCCCAAGTGCAGAGCTTGTCGATGGCCGTTTCGTACAGGCCCACGAGCGAACCTAGCGGCCCGCTGATGAGATGCAATTCGTCTTGGATAATCAGATCGGGCGGACGCAGCGGCGGGTGTTCCTGCAACTTAGCCGGGGGCAATCCGAACTTCGACTTCGGGTGAAAAGTCGAGTCTTCAATTTCCGGGGACTTGAAACCGTGCCGGTCGCAATAGCCGTTCACCTGACCGAAGAGCATCTGCACTTCGCCCTTCCACGGCATCTGGGCGAACTTGTCCACCGTCGCAATGAGCAACGTCGGCAGACGGCGGTAAATCTCTTCATCGACCACGATAATCGGCAAGCCCTCGTTCGCCGCCTGTCGCTTGCTGAACAGGCACATTCCGTGCTTGTCGCCGCAGTAGGTCAGGGTGCGGCCGGCTCCGTGCGGGTACGGCTGAGCTTCCAGATGCTTGCCCGCTTCGATGGCGCTGCCACACCACGGGCAAGCGGTGAGTTGGTACGGGGTGCCGATGCCGCCGCCGACGAACTGGTTGCCACGGGCCTGTTTGATGGCCTCCACCGCATCGTCGGTGCGGTTGGGGGTCGTGCGACGACCCACCCACAGACCGATGCGGAACGGCGTCTTGCCCCATCGACCGTCGCCGTGTTCGAGGGCCTTGCGGCGGATCGACTCGCAGGCGCAGATCAGGGCCGTTGCCCGCTGGAACTGCTGGATCGTCAGTAAGCGGAGCGTGTACCGCATCAGGACCGCCACGCCCTCATCACCCACCCGACCCGCCACGATGCCCTGCAACCGGCGCAGGCCCATCGTGTACGCCGACAGGCCCAAGTAGGCTTCCGTCTTGCCGCCGCCCGTAGGAAAGAACAGCAGGTCGGCCAAAGCCTCCGGGCCGACGCCACGCTCGGAGTGATCGAGCTTCGTGACGCCCGGCAGGTTGAGCAGAATGAACGCAATCTGAAACGGTCGCCAACTCCGATTCTCGGGCAGGTCGATCTCCGTTCCGAAATCCGGCTGCTCGCCTCGGCGAACCTTCTCGGAATAAATCGAGTGCGTCCGCTGGAGCCACATGGCCCGGTTCATGAACTGGAACGCCTCGAATGCCTGCTTCTCCTTGCTCAGCAGCGTCAGGCCGTCCTCGATCCGCTTGAGCGTGGCCCGGCAGTTCTCGACGGCAACGGGACCGGCATCGCCGAACTGCGACAGTCCTTCCTTGGGGTCGTCGAGCTTGGCGGCTTCCCGGTCAATCCACTCTCGGTAGGCGGCGACGAGCGGCTCCAGCAGCTTCGGGAGCTTCTTGGCGTCGGCCTCGGCCAAGAGCTTCATGTCGAGGACCAGCCCGGCCAGCTTGCCGAAGGCCGGGTTCTTGTCGGCGTCCGCCTCGGTCGGCGGCGTCGTGCGGGGCACTTCGTAAGTCGGCACGACGACCGTTTCGAGCCGCACCGCACTGTTCGGCGAATCCTTCGACACTTCGGCGTGGACGCTGACCCCGTGGCCCACGGCGAACTCGACGTGGTGCCGGTAAAGCATCGCCATGAGCCGCTCTTCGAGGTCGTCGTTCGGGCCGAAGCTGCTGCGCTTGCAGAAGATCGGTTGGCCGTCGCCGCTGCTGGCCACGAGCTTCGGCTGGAAGACGTGGTACTCGTCCTTGGGCCGTCCTTCTTCCTGCGCATTGACGAAGAAGAGCGTGACGACGAAGTGCCCTTTACGCTTGCGAATCTGTCCCTGCACGTAGATGTCGGGAAACTGCGGGTCGGGGGCTTTCGCCTTGATCGGCCCATCTTTGAGCGGCAGGTCGATGCTGCCGCCTTGGGGATACCGCTTCCAGACACGGAGCGGCCTGCCGGTGCGGGGGTCGGTCTGGTCGTCTCGGCTTTCCCGTTTGTACTGGCCCCACGTGGCAGTCACTCGGATCGAGGGAATCTCGGCACCGACGCAGAAGCTCATGCCGAACGAGGAAGGCAGGTGGGCTTGAACGACGGGAATATCGGCGTCGGTCGTGCCGTCGTCAGCGGTGTCGCTGCCCCCTTCGGAGAGTTCGTCGGGGATGGAAGGAATGTCGTCGTCGTCTTCGTCCAAATCCGGCGAGCCGGGGGTGTTAGCCCCCGGAGTTCCGGCACCTACGGAGCGGCTGGGTGCCAGCACGCCGACGAGGTAGCGGTCCCGCACCGTGCGTTCGGTAAGCTCTTCGCTCTCACCGCCAGCCGGTCCCAACAGATCGCCCAGCACCATCGCTTCGAGTTCGGCCCGAATTTGGTGTTGGGAGGGCATCGGTGTTTTGGTTGCATCGCTCATTTGTCGTCCTCCCCATCAAACAGGCTGGCTTCCGGCTTGGCTGGCTGGCTGGCCGACTTCTTCTTCCCTCGCCCCTCGCCACTCGTCCCTCGCCCCTTCTTCTCATGCAGTCCTTGCTTCACTTCCTCGGCGTAGCGTTCGTGGTTGAGTTTCAGCAGGCGTTGCAGGACTTCACGGCGGGCGGGTTCGCTGATCGTGAAGCGGACACCTTGCTTGGTTTCGTGGAAGCCGTGGTTGAGTTTGAGGTCGGTCCAACCATAGGCAGCGGCAACCGCCTGATCCATCTCGACGTGCAGATCACGGAGTTTCTGAATGTCGGCGGAAGTCTCGTCGGGGTCGTGAAATCGCCCGTAGGTCTTGGTGAGTCCTTCGTTTCGTGTCGTCATTATCGTGTGGCGCTGCTCGTGATATGCTTCACCAATCGCCTCGGAAGTGGGAGTTGATTCGGGGAGTGGAAATGTCTCAAAACAATCGGTCGGTGCGTAATTCAAGTCCGATTTGAGAGTGCCACTGTATTTCCATGACCATTCGACGTGAAACGCTGACTGCGCAACAGCCAACACCGAAGCTCGCTCGCTGGCTATCACGATCACGTTCCCGCTGAAAACGGACTCCTTTTGCACGAATGAAAACGCCACGGTTCGACTGGTACGAGCAATTGCAATCGCTCGCTTCAAAGGAGCGATAGCCTTGTAAAGTGCAGCTTGTCGTTCAGCGTGCTGCCACCAGCGTTCACGATAAGACTTTCGATTTGACTGATCCCGCTGTGGCTTCACATTCACTTCAAGATGCTTGACCACTCGTGGGTATGCAGCTCTGGCTTCTTCAAGCGACATGCCTCCTAAATCAATGCACCACCGATCCGCTGATTGATCTGGGTTGCTATTCAAGTTCTCGCCATTAAGAAACGGCTTAATCACCACGGCTGCCGCTGGCTCAACGGCGATCAACTCTGACCGGCCCTGTTCATCGAGAATAAACCCCATGCCCAGCACGATAGAGCCGTAATGACTCATTCCTTCGTTTGCCTTGAGTGGGTAAGGATTGCCCAAGAATGCACTTGAATCCAGCAACGGAGAAATCGTCTGAACGTCGCAGTCATCAAGACGGCGGATACCCAGCCAATCCCCCTTGCGAATAACGACGACGCTTACTACCACAGCGGCAACACCGGGCCACGGACGGGAAGAGTACGCCCACACAATCCTCCCGCCAGCATTGTCGATCTGTTCTAAGCCGACGTTGCGAGTATCGCCCTGAGAAATCGTGTTTGTGGCAAGTAGGCCGAACATTCCGTTGTGATGGATCAACGAAAATGCTCTGAGGAAGAAATGAGCGCAAATGTCGGCTGACCCTGTGCGGTTCACAGCGATCCAGTTGAATAGAAATTCTCGGTACTCATCACCTAAATGAGACGAAATCCGCTTGCCTCCCAAAAACGGCGGATTTCCCACGAACGCATCGAACCCGCCCCGCTTGACGATCACTTCAGGGAATTCGAGAGGCCAATGGAACATCGGCTGGCCTCGGCGTTCCTTGGCGGCAACCTGCTCAAACTCCTCGGTCGGTCCCTTCTCGACGTATGTGACGGACTTCCACGCCGCTTGACTAACCCGTTCCAGCTTGTCCTTGGCACTCTCTCCCCAGAACTCAGCCGCCACGAGCAAGTCCGCCGCACATCGCAGCCGGGCGATCTTCTCGTCGGCTTCCTTCAGCAGCTTCTCCTGTCGCTCGACATCCTCGACCGTGTTCGATGGCAACTCTTCCAACTTCAGGCGAAGGTCGATGGCCTCGTTCACGGCATTGTCGAGCGGCCCCTTGAACAGCACAGCGTCGTCGGCGTCGGGCTTCAGGTTGTAGTGCCGCAGTTGGTCGAGGCTGTGGAGGCCGACCAGCGAATCCCCGCAGCGAATCGCATGGTCAAGAAACTCGAACGGCTTGTCCTTCGCCAATGTCAGCAACCACAGCGACAGCTTCGCCATTTCCGCCGCCAGCGGGTTCTTGTCCACGCCGTACAAGCACCGCTGGGCGATGATCCGCATGGCGTAGGTCTTCCGCTCAATGGGATCATCGGGGATCAAGGCTTCGGTCGTCTTGCCGGTCGAGGGTTCGCCCTCGGGCGTAATGCCGGGAACGCCGGGGTGCGCCTGCTTCGCCGCATCCCACGCTTCAAGCAGCCGCTCGGACATGTACCGGGCCGCTTGCACCAAGAACGCCCCGGAGCCGCACGCCATGTCGCAAATCTTCAGTTCGAGCAGTTCCTTGGCCGACTTCAGCTTCCATTCGCCCTTCGGCTTCCCCTCAGCCGGGCCGACGTAGACCAGTGGCTCCAGCGTGTACTGCACGATGGGTTCGGTCAGGCTGCGGGGCGTATAGTGCGTCCCGCTCGACCTGCGGTCGGTTCCTGCTGTGACGAAGACGCTCCCCTTGGGAATGACCACCGGGTAGCCGAAGCTGTCAAGGCGGATCAGCCCGGCGAACGGCTGCACCCGCTGCCAGAGTTCATCATCACCTTGGCAGACCGTGCGGAGGCGGCTCGCTGTTTGATCGTCCGTCTCGGCCTTCAGCGACTTCTTCAGGGCACTATCCGACCGGCCCGTGTACTCCTTGAGGAACTTGACGAGATCATCTTCGCCCTTCGCCAAGAGCCTTTCCAACTCGGCCAGCGGAAGTTCAGGTTCCTTCTCCCGAGTCCCGGCCAGGCCAAGGAACGGCTCGACGGCACGCTTGGCTGTGTGATCCAGCAGGCCCTCGTAGACGTGGCCGATCTGCTCGATGTCCAGCGCACGGAAGCTGAGCCGACGAGCCTCGGCGGGTCCGCCGCCCGGCACCCTGACTTGCAGAAGTTGTAGAGCTTCCAGCAGGTGCAACACCGTGCGGTTGTTGACCGGCAGCGGGTTAGCTTCGGCGTCGTTCCACGAGGTTCCTCCTTTGCGGCCTTCGAGGAACGGGAAGCGGTCAGGGTTGAAGAGGCTTCCGCCGTAGGCCGGGATGTAGGCGTCGTCGTGCTGCAAGCCGCCGTAGACCGCCCGGAACGCTGCCAGCAGTCGAGGCCATGCGTCGTAGCGGCGTTCCAGCAGTTCTTCACCGTGCTGGTCGGCCAGTTCCCGAAGCTGCTTGCTGATGGTCGAGACGGAGTAATTTTGGTCGTAGACCGGGAACGGCTTGCTGGGGATCAGTTCCCGTTCCTCGGCGCAGAACAGGAACACGAGCCGCATCATGACCGTCAGGGCGGCTTCGTAGAGAACCTCTTCCTTCACACCGGCAAGTAGTTCCCGCCCGAAATCCTGATCGGCCCGGTCGAGCGAGTGGATCAGCACTTCGACCGCCCGCCGCACCTGATAGCCAAGCTGGTCGGTGACTTCCTGCTGGTTCGACGCACTCTTGGCGAGCAGGGCTTCGAGCGTCTGGTCGTCGGGCACATTGAAGAATCGGCTGGCCGACAGCAAGCTGCGGAAGGCCCGCAGCGTGATCGGCTCCTCCAGCCAGAGCGAGGCGTACCACGAGGCATAGCCGGTGGTTTCGCCCTTGGGAGCGTCCACGAGCATCCAGTGCTCGCCGTTGGTGACGAGGCCGAGCCGCACGCCGGTCCCGTGGAGCAACTCGGTCATGCGGGTGTCAGGTGACGCCTTCCACGGCGAGTCGGCAACGTAGCTGGTGAGTTCCTGCGTGCGGGGGTAGGTCTGCACCAGCAGCCGGGGCTTCTTCGTGCCGGGGTCGATGACGGCGATGCTGGGCCTGAGCAACTCGTGGTGCTCGGGCACTTCGACTTGCAGCGTTTGCGGGATCGCCTGCCCCTCGACCAGCACCGAGCCATCGAGGTCGAGCGTCTTGGTGAGGACGAACCTGATCCACTGCCGCTGCGGTGCGGGATCGGCCTTCCGTTTGTCCTGCGACTCCTGCCACGTGGCGTACTCCTGCCGCAGCAGCCGGGCGTGCTCTGGGTCGTGCGGCTCCAGCCCGGCATTGAACGCCTCCATCAGCACCGGCAGGCTCAAAAACGGGCCTGACACCGGCACGAGCGAAAGCCATTCAGCATGGTGGCGTGCGATGGACATGGTTAGTGGACTCCATCGTCACGGTTTCCACGGGTTGACCGCAGCGGAAAACCTGCCAATCGTTTGTTTCACTCAGTTCAATCACTTGCCCCTTGCTCACCCGGAACTTGGGAGGCGTCAGGTCGCCAAGCCATTCTGGATCACGAGAGAGTTCGTCAAGGCGAAACGTCGTTTGCACCGAAAAGGCTTCCCGCAGGACACAGCAGTGAAACGTAAAATGCTTGGCACGAAACGCTGGCGTCGCTTGAACCACTGCCCTCAGTTCTTGCCGAATCGTTTGCCACAAGCTCGAAATGCTGGCACGGTTCGTAGCTCCCAGCGTGTGAAACCAGAAACCCCTTACGTCTTCGAGGACGAGCTTCTTCAAGTCCTTCGTGATCTTGCCGAGTTTCTTTCTCTTGATTGACGTGGTGCCTGCCTTGAACTCCATATTCACATAGCGAACGCCGTTGGCATAAAGAGATAGATCGGTCATGGCGTTGCGTTCGCCCACGCCGCTGAATCCGTAGTTGCCGAGCGTTGGCGTTTCGACGGAATAGGAGAACATCGAGTTGTGGACGTTCTGAATCAGGAGTTGTTTCGCCTCCTGTTCACTGACACGAACCTTGCCCTTCGATGTTTTGGGGAAGATCAGTTTGCCCGCTTGATGAGCGCCGCTGACTGCGGAGCGATAGGCGTCCCAGAGCAACCTGTCTGTTGCTTGGATCAAGCCGTCGAACTGCGTGTCGAGAGTCTGCGGCATTATCAGCCTCCCGCCATCTTTTCAGGGACCAAGAACGTCACGGCCACGGGGAACATGCGTGCCTGCGGATCGGCAAACCGTGCCCGAATCGCTGCCGTTTCCCGCTTGATCTCTTCGGGAATCTCCCTCACCCTCGCCCGCATCGCCTCCTTGTTGCGCTCGAAGCGTTCCTGCTCCGGGTCATCGAACAACGAAGGCTGGATGTACGCCGGGTCTTTGAGTTCCGCTTCGATGGACTTCTTCAGTTCGGTCAAGATCGAGGTAATGTCCTTGGCTTCCTTCTCAGCCCGATCCGACAGTTTCTTTTGAAGACCATCGACCATCTGCTTCATCCGGGCTTCGAGAGCCGAGGCCAAGGACGACCTGAGCGACGGATAGAGTTCCAGCAACTTCGACTTCACGGTTGAAGAGGGTTCTTTCGCCGTTGCCCCTGCAACCGCCGATTCCGTTTGGCCCACGTTGAGGCAGCTTCCCCATTTCTGGTCCTTGATGAACCCGCCCGCCGCAATGATCTCTTCGTGCAGGCGGTAGCTGTCGCCGCCGATCACCACCAGCCGGGCGTGGGCGATCACGGCGGGAGTGTCGAGCACGTCGTTCGGCACGACACGGGCCGTCACCCGCTGGAGCTTCGACCGGCCCCTTTCCGCCCAGACCTCGGCACGAAGCAGCCGCAGGCACATCTGAGGCAGGCGGTGGTTCAAGTGGGCGAGCACCACGTCGTCCCGCCCTCTCGACACGGACTCATCGAAAGTGATCGGGCGGATTTCCTTGGTGTGCGGGTGCTCCAGACCTTCCGCACACGCCGCCCAGCTTCCTCGGAGCGAAGGCAACTGGAAGCACGGTTTGCCGTCTTCGGTCTTGGCGGGAATTAGGGGCGGTTGACCGGCCAGAGACAAGCCGACCTCGACCACCTTACGGACGTTCTCCGGGGAGAGGCGAAGTTCCTTGCGAGTCTCCCGGTACTGCTCCATGAGGGCCTGAACCTGCTTCTGCAAGTCCCGCTCGAACTTCAGCATCCTGCGGATCGGCTCGGCCTCCTTCTCGGCCTTCTCGGTGTTGAGCGTGGAGCGGCGTCCGAGCATCGCTTCCTCCACCTGCTCGGCGATGACGGTGCCGACCTTCCCCAAGTCCTCACGGATCGTCTCGATCTTGAGGGCCACCCGCATCAGGAACTCAAGGTCGGCCTCCATGTCGGAGACGTGGCCACTGAAGTTGCGGGTCGCCCGGTCCTTGTAGCCCTTGCCGACGAAGTGGTAGACGAGCACCTTGTCGGCCTTCTGGCCGTGGCGGTCCACACGCCCGTTCCGCTGCTCCATGCGGTTCGGGTTCCACGGGATTTCGTAGTGGATCAGCCGGGAGCAGAAGTTCTGGAAGTCCAGACCTTCCGACGCAGCGTCCGTCGCCAAGAGGATGCGCACCGGGCTGATGTCGGGCGAGGTCTGGAATGCGGCCTTGACCTCTTCCCGCTTTTCCGGGTCCATGCCGCCGTACATCGTCAGCAGCCGGTCGCCATCGGTGAACCCTTCCACCGACAAAACCTCGTGCAGCCAGTTCTGGGTCGCCCGGTACTCGGTGAAGATGATGACCCGCTCCTTCGACCACTTCCCACCGGGCTTGATGTGCTCCTTGAGCCACTGCACGAGTTGCTTTGCCTTCGAGTCCCGCTGGCCACGAGCACGCTTGGCCCACTCCTTCATCGTCCTCAGCAGGGCTTCTTCCTCGCCGGTCGGCTCGGCGAACAGCCGGGTCGCCGTGTCCAAGGCGTCGGCGGTCGCCTCATCGTACTCCGTGTCGTCGGCGTAGTCCTCGTCGATCCGGTCCAGTTCAAGCTGGAGCGTCCGCAGCGTCGGCCTTGCAACCTTCCTGCGGGCGGTGTGCAGCGACTTCTCGTGCTGCTCCAGCGTGATGAGGAATGCAGCCGGGCAGGAGAACAGCCGCTTCTTCAGCGTCTTCAGCACGAACTCGGTAGCGAACCGCTCGGCGTCACCTTCGGCCCGTGAGGAGCGGAGCTTCGTGTACTGCCGCAGTGCCGCATGGACCTCCCGCTCCTCGTCGGTGTAGGGAACCTCAATCGGCTCCAGAATGCGGGGCGGGAAGCGGCGGATGCCCAGATGGTTCAGGGCGAAGCCGGGGTCGCTCTTGAGGCGGCGGACCATGACCGCTTCGAGTTGCTTGCGATCCGGCTCGGTGCCCCGTGAGAACCGCTGGTTGTCCAGCAGTTCGAGCAGTGCGCTGAAGCTCTCCCGGTAGCCGTTGTGCGGCGTGGCCGTCAGGAACAGCTTGTGCTCGAAGTGCGGGGCCAGTTCCCGCAACGCCTGCGTTCGCAAGGAGTCGTCGGCGTACCGCCCGACGCCCGAAGGAGCGCAGTTGTGCGCCTCGTCGCAGATCAGCAGGTCGTACCTGCGGGGGTAGACCGGCTCGCCGGGAGCGGGCAGCGTTTCACGGAAGAGCCGCAGCGGGCGTTCCCGCTTGAGGAAGTCGATGCTGGTGATGAGCCGGGGGAAGTGGGACCACGGGTTGACATGTATGCCCCGGCGACGGCGCAGGTCACGCATCAGGCTCGAATCCACGATGCGGAAGTCGAGGCCGAACTTGTCTCGCATCTGGTCCCGCCACTGGATTTGCAGGGCGGACGGGCAGACCACGAGAATCCTTCTGGCCCGGTGACGGATGATGAGTTCGAGGCCAACCATGCCCGCCTCGATGGTCTTGCCGAGGCCCACGTCATCGGCGATGAGCAGGTTGACCCTCGGCATCTGGATCGCCCGCACCACCGGGTCAAGCTGGTAATCCTCGATCTCGATGCCGCTGCGGAACGGGGATTGGATGTTCTTGTGGTCGGCGGTCGAAGCAGCCCCCCAGCGCACCGCATCGAGGAAGGCGTCGAGCTTCTCCGGGGAGTCGAAGCCGGTCGGCTCGGGCAGGGCGACTCGCTCGATGACCTTGGCCCCCGGCTCGATCTCCCAGATAACCTGCACTTCCTCGCCCAGCCCGTCGTCCTCGACGGAGGAGAGCGTCAGCAGGTGTTGCGGCTTGGCGACCGGCAGCTTCATCGCTGGGGCGGGCAGGCTGCTCGGCTTCACGTCGTTCACCACCCACAGACGGGAGCGCACCTGCACAAGCTGTCCCTGTTCGGGAGGCGCAGTGGTCGTCATCGGAGTGCTCCTGTCCGTAGCCGCAGTGTGCAGCCGCTCGTTTGTCGCCTGAAGACTGCAAATATCCTACGCTGTCGGGAAGGCGACAGCAATCTCCGAGGCGAGCGGCGTTTCGATGAAGTTCGGGGAACGCATCCGGCAACTGCGGCAGGCGAAAGGAATGACCCTGCGGGACTTGGCCCCGCTCGTCGGCGTCGGCTTCACGTATCTCTCGAAGGTGGAGAACGGACGGCTCGATTTCGGCGAATACCCGAGCGACGGCTTGATTCGCCGGTTGGCCGAAGCCCTCGAAGCCGACGAGGAGGAGTTGTTCGTTCTGGCCGAGCGGGTGCCCGACCGGATTCGTCGGCGGGTGCTCCAGCGGCCCGATGCGTTCGGCAAGCTCGCCTCGCTGGACGACAAGACGCTCGACGCCGTGCTCGTCCAGATCGGCGAAGCCCCGGCGAAGCAACCATTGGCCAGACGGAAGGCCCGTTGAGCGAAACGAAGCGGCTCTCCGTGGAGAGCAACGAGAAGCAAAGGCGTTCATGAGCATCGCAACCAAAATCCAGTGGTGCGATTCCACCTGCAACCCGACGATGGGCTGCGAGGGGTGCGAACTCTGGACGCCGAAGGTCAGGAAGTGCTACGCCGGGCTGCTTCACGTCCGCTTCGGCGGCGTCACCAAGGGCTACTCCCCGACGTTCGAGGAGTTGACCTTCTGGCCGGGGCGCATGACCGAGGCAGCACGCTGGCCTGTCCTGACCGGCACCCGCCGCAAGGACAAGCCGTGGCTCGATGGCCTCCCTCGGCTGATCTTCGTCTCAGACATGAGCGACTCGCTGTCGGCGGCGGTGCCCTTCGACTTCCTCGAAGAAGAGATCGTCGGCACAGCCACGTCGCCCGAGGGCCGCAGGCATCACTGGCTCTGGCTGACGAAGCGACCCGACCGGATGGCGCAATTGTCCGACCTGCTCCGCACGAAGGGGATCGAGTGGCCGGGCAACGTGTGGGCCGGAACCAGCATCACGACGCAGGCAACCACAACCCGCATCGCCCACCTGCTGCGGATCGGGAACGAGGAGACGATCCGCTTCCTGTCGGTCGAGCCGCAGCACGAGCGGATCGACTTGGCGAAGTGGTTGCCGAGCCTCGATTGGGTCATTCAAGGCGGTGAATCGGGCCACAACGCCTATCCCTTTCACATTGAGTGGGCGGTGGACCTCATCGGCCAATGTGAGCAGAACGGGGTGGCTTACTTCCTCAAGCAGCTTGGGACCGTCGTTCACCGCAACGGCGCACGGGTCCGCTTCGAGGACCACCATGCGGGCGATTGGACCGAGTGGCCGAAGGAACTCCGGGTGCGGCAACTGCCTATTGCGCAGCCCATGAAGCCGCCGACCTCCGACGAGCGGTCAAGCAACGGGAAGAAGTCGTCGGCGGAACTGACGGAGATCGCCAAACGAGCATGGGCGACCCGACGAGCGAACGAGGCAACGACGTTGCTGGATACTAGTGCAAATGGGTCAGCATCAAGTGTAGAGGAAGACCTGAAGCGCAAGCGGAGCGAAGCCGCCAAGAAAGCGTGGCAGACCCGCAGGGCGAAAGGTCGTTGACGAAAGGTTGCAATGCAGCAAATTGGGTGAGCCGATGGCCGAACCGACGAACGACGACAACCCCGAATACTGGTCGCAGTATTCCAACCTCCAACACACAAAGCACGCCCTCATCCGGCACTACCTAAACGGCTGGTTCCCGAAACTGGCCCTCGGCCAATGGGCCTCCAAGCGGCTTGTGTACATCGACACCCATGCCGGGCGAGGCAAGCACCTGAACGGCCAACTCGGGTCGCCGCTCGTTGTCCTGACAACGCTGCTGGAGCACCAGTCACGGGACCGCATCCTTCAGAACACTGAGGTCCGCTTTTACTTCATCGAGCGGGACGAGCAGAATGCCGCCGCCCTGAAGAAAGAACTGGAGGCCCACCCGCTGCCGAACAACGTCTTCGTCGGGGCCGGGAACGGGTCGTGCTTCGAGATCATCGACGGGGCGATCCAGAAATCCGTCAAGGACGGCAAGCAACTGGCCCCCAGCTTCGTCTTCGTGGACCCGTATGGGTTCAAGCTGCCCGGCGACCTGCTGCGGCGGCTGCTGTCGTTTCCCAAGGTCGAGCTTTTCGTCAACGTCATCTGGCGGGAACTCGACATGGCGATCATCCTTGCCCGCAGCGGCAAGCAGCCGGGGATGGTGGAGACGCTGAATGCCGTGTTCGACGGCGACGGCTGGAAGAAGATCGACGCACCGGACGAGGACCACCGGGCCGAGCAGTGCGCCGAGGTCTTCCGCCAGATGACCGGGGCACGCTGGGGCACGTACATCAAGATGCTCGACAAGGGGCGGATTCGGTACTTCCTGCTGCACCTGACCAAGCACGAGGCGGGCCGGGACTTGATGAAGGAGTGCGTCTGGAAGGCGTGTCCCTTCGGCGGTTACTACGCCAGCAAGTCGGACAATCCGGCGCAGCAACTCCTCATTGAGCCGGAACCCGATCTGAAGCCGCTGACTCAGTGGGTCGTGGCCAAGCTATCGGAAGGCCCGAAGCGATGGCAGGACTTGACGAATCTCCTGCGGGACGAGCTATGGCTGGAGAAGCACTTGAGCGAAGTGATCCGAGTGATGCGGAAAGACGGCGAGATTACGGCTGACGGCTACACGGGATCGTTCGCAGCCAACAAGAATCCCCGTCTCTGCCTTGCACCAAAACAGGACACCGAGAACCTGCTGTTCTCGTGACGCATTCAATTGAGTGGCTGCATCCGAGGAGAAAGTGAGGATGCCGACCGGCCTCCCCTCGCACTTCATCGACTTGGTGTACGACGCCCTCCTGAAGTCGTACTGGAGGAAGGAGGCCCTGCGCCGCTTCCTGCGGCGATCCCACATCGCCGAATCATTCCTCGCACAACTCAGCCCCGACGAGTCGAAGCGGGAATGGCTCGACCGTTTGTTCCCGAAGCTCGAAGCAACAGACCGGGGGCAAGCCGTCATTCAGCAGATAGCGAGATCGCTGGCTGACCAGACGACCTTTCCAGACCTTGAGAATTGGGAAGACTCAGACGAGAAGATTCGGGCAGCGAAGTCGGCGGTCGCCGCTCTCCGTGATTATCTGGACCGTAAGCAGGAGGAGCAGTAGAACAAGAAGGAGATCGAACGACGGCGACAAGCTGCGGAGGAGGAGCGGCTTCAGAAGGTCCGGTCGCAGGCCGATCTCGTCAAGCTCAAGGAACGTCTCGACGCCCTCTGCGGCCAACTCGGAACGCAGCAGGGTGGGTATGCCTTCCAAGATTGGTTCTACGACCTGATGGACTACTTCGAGGTCGAAAACCGCCGTCCCTACATAGTAGCTGGGCGGCAGATCGACGGTTCTGTGACCATCGACGGGACGACGTACCTCGTGGAATTGAAATTCACCGCCAGTCAGTCGGACGCCCCCGACATCGACTCGCTGCTCAAGAAGGTCAACGACAAGGCCGACAACACGATGGGGCTGTTCCTCTCGATGCCGGGCTTTTCATCCGTCGCCATCAGCGAGGCGTCTTTCTCCCGAAGTCCATTGCTGCTCGTGGATCACAGCCACATTTACATGGTCCTCGGCGGGTTCTTCTCGTTCCCAGACCTCGTGCGGCGGATCAGGCGGCATTCGTCGCAAGAAGGGAAGGCATACCTGCCGGTCAACGAGTTTGGCGGCAGGTGACGGTTGAAGAGAAGACCGGCCCGGTCGAACCAGCCTGAGAGCCGCCAGCCCGTTCACGCTCTGCCTAGCTCATACTCCCGAATTGGTTGTCCAACCCGACAACCTTTTCAGGAGTGCATCACATGCCTTCGCAGAGCGAAATCCGTCAGCAGATCACGAATCAGATCATCGCCGCCCTTGAGAGCAGCAAACTTCCGCCGTGGCGCAAGCCGTGGCGGTCGGACGCCAACGCCGGGCACCCGTGCAACGTCCTCAGCCGTAATCGCTACAGTGGCGTCAACCCGCTGTTTCTGGAGATCGCTGCGGAACGACACGGCCTTCAGTCGAAGTGGTGGGGCACGTTTCGTCAATGGGAGCAACTCGGCGGCAGGGTCAAGAAGCGGCCCGCCGATGTGCCTCCGGGGTCGTGGGGAACCTCCATCGTCTTTTGCAAGCCGGTCACGAAGGCCGAGATTGACGAGGACGGCGAGGAGGTCGAGGAGAAGTTCTGGGTGTTGCGCACCTACACCGTCTTCAACCTCGATCAAGTGGACGGCCCGTTCGACCATCTGCGGGTCGGCCACGCACCTGTCCCGCAGCACGAGGTCGAGCAGCGGTTCGAGCAGGCCGATGCCGCAATTGAAGCGACAGGCGCACGCATCCAGCACGGCGGCGACAAAGCGTTCTACAGCTTGACCGACGATTACATCCAGCTACCGCACCGCCACCAGTTCGAGCGGCCCGAAGCCTACTACCAGACTGCCGGGCACGAGTTGATCCACTGGACTGAGAACTCGGCCCGGCTTGCTTGGGACCGTAGCAAGCCCGAGAACTCGTATGCGATGGGCGAACTCGTGGCAGAACTGGGCGGCTGCTATCTGATGGGAGAACTCGGATTGCCCACGGGCGATGATCTCACGAATCATGCCGCCTACCTTCAGTCGTGGCTGGCCGGGTTGCAGAACGACACCCGCTACATCTTCAGGGCGGCGGCGCAGGCGAGCAAAGCCGTCGATTATCTCCTCTCCTTTAGCCGTCAGCCTCAACCCGAACCGGCACTGTTCGGCTGACCTCTCTTTGGCCGGGGCGAGGGCACTGTTCCTCGCCCCGGCCTCTTGCGCTCGCCTACCTCATACTCCCGAACGTCACGTCCAGATCGGACGACCGTGGCACAACGCCACGGCTTCCTAACACTCCGACCAAGCATAGGAGGGACGATGACGAAGCTAGGAGAACTCGAACTCGAAGAGGCAGCGAGGAACGCCGCAGGCAACTGGCGGCGTTTCAATTCGTTTGTCTGGTTCCGTCAGCGTGACCTCGATGACGCCGACGATTGGTCCATGATTTACACGCACCAGCGAGACAGCGGCTTACTGGACCAGAGCAACGCTGCCGCTATCGCAGTGGCACTCGAACCGTTCACCGAAGGCGATGACCCTGACGTAGTGGCCGAGAGTCATTCGCATTGGGCGGTCGGCCACATCGACGGCTTCAGCATCCGAGTCTTCCGTGACGGCGAGATCACACCCGCCTTCATCGAGTACCACCAGCTTTCGGAGCGGCTCGCCGATTACCCCCTTCTCGATGAAGAGGATTACTCACGTCGAGAATACGAAGCCACGCTGGAGAACATTGCCGACGCCGCATTTCGGCTGCGGCACCGCTTCGATCTCCCCGAAGGCTGGGAGGCGGAAGTCTACGGCTGGCTCGCTGAACACGACTGCACGGCCATCGAGAACGCCGACGATCAGGGCGGCTATCCCGACGAGTCGTCACTTGAAGCGGCCTTCACCGCACTCGGCTACCCCGAAGTCGAGTAGCGAGCGGTTGGCACCGGAGCCGGGATCGGCACCAGTCGGTCCCGGCTCTGTTGAGCCGACCAACTAAGCCCATACTCCCGAACAGGTTGTCCTGACCGACACGCAGCACGGGCAGTGTGGTGCAGGAAGGAGACGAGCTTCACAAGCGAACCCAGCGTTCTGAAACGGATCACACACATGAAGGAAGACAACGCCAAGAAGCAGCTTGGCAGGATGCTTCGCTCGCTCACGGCGGGCAGCATCCTCGGCCTGCTGGCCGAGCTTTTCAAGGAATCGGCAGAAGGGGCACGGCAGGACAACGACGCCGTGGCCTACGAGCAACGGAAGCTGACCGAGCACACGCTGATCGTGGTCGGCCTCGGCATTGACGCCATCTGCCCTCGGTAATCACGCCGACCAGCAAGAGAGGAGAACCATTCATGAGTAGCAATCGAGACATCGGCGACGTTGCCCCCACGTCGCTCTCGCACCTGATCGGCCAGCGCAGCGTCATCGAGCAGGTGTCCGTTGCGCTGGAGGCGTGCTTCGCCGACAACAAGAAGTTCGACCACGCTCTGCTCGTCGGTCCACCCGGCGTCGGCAAGTCGTCTCTCGCCCACGTGATCGCCGCAGAGATGGCGACCGAACTGCATGAGGTTCTCGGCCAGAGCATCACGTGCGCCGCCGACCTGAACGCTCTGCTGCTGGCGGCGAAGGACAAGGACGTGGTGCATGTCGATGAAGCACACGAACTCGACAAGGAATTCCAGACGGCCTTGTACTTGGCGATGGACCAGCGGCGCATCGTCCTCAACACCCGGTCGAAAGCCGGGCCGCAGTCGATCCCGCTTGCCGACTTCACCCTGCTGCTCAGCACGACCGACGAGTACGGGCTTCTCGCTCCACTCCGAGATCGAATGCGGCTGGTGCTTCGGTTCCAGTTCTACACGGTCGAGGAGCTGACGACGGTTCTGCTCCAGCGCAGCCGGGCACTCGGCTGGCCGGTCCACGAGGAATTGCTGCCGCTGATCGCCGAGCGATCCCGTGGCACGCCCCGGCTGGCCCTGCGGCTGCTGCAAGCCTGCCGCCGTGTCTGCCGTGCCGAAGGCGAAAACACCATCACCGTCGAGCACCTGCGCCGGGCCTGCGAACTGGAAGGCATTGACGCCCTCGGCCTCGGCCCGACCGAACAGCAGTACCTCGATGCGCTGGCCGAGGGTGCAACTCGGCTGAACGTCATCGCCTCGCTCCTCGGCCTGCCTGCAAGGACCGTCTCGCAGGTCATCGAGCCATTCCTGCTGCGGTCGGGTCTGATCGTAAAGGACGACCAAGGACGGCGGGAACTGACGGCCAAAGGTCGAGAGCGACTGACGCAATCGCAGGAACTTCCCGACGAAATGGAGGACCAATCGTGACAACTTCCAGCAACTCTTCAGGACCGGACAAGGCAGCGGTGTGCATCAAAGAGATGGCCGCACTGGTCGGCCTGTCCCGCCAGAGGTTCATGCAACTGGTGAAGGACGGGGTGTTCCCGCAGCCGCTCCGAGACGAGACGACCGGGCGACCGTACTACACCGACGAGATGCAGGCCGTCTGCCTCGACGTGCGGAAGCGGAACGTGGGGATCAACGGCAAGGTCATCATGTTCTACGCCCGCCGATCAACGGCACCGGCACCGGCCAGCCGACCGAAGACGGTGAAGCCGACGAAACCGAAAGCCGCAATGACTGACCGGCACGCCAACATCGTGGCGGGGCTGCACGGTCTGGGACTGACCTCGGCGACCAGCGAGCAGGTCGCCGCAGCCGTGGCCGAACTCTTCCCCCAAGGGACGGCAGGAGTCGAGCAGGGCGAAGTGATCCGAGCCGTGTTCCTGCACCTGCGGGGCAAGAATTCGGCGGGAAATGTCGGGAGAAAAGAGTGATTTACCGACGCAGCGGTGACAACTTCTAGCAATATTCGTTGACACTTCGGAGAACTATGCGATGAAAGATTGGGCAGTAAATGTTTTCGACGGCGTTCCGGTCGGTCCCGAGGAAGCCGATCTCGTGCGGGCCTACCTTGCGGCGACCGACTTCGCCCCCGGCTCCCGGCGTGGGTTCGCCTTCGACCTGCGGAAGCTGGCAACGTGGTTCGTGGACGCCAACAAGGAACCCTTCCGTGCCGCTCGGGTCACGGCCCGAGACGTGGCCGATTTCAGGGAGCACCTGCGGCGGGATCGTGGCCTCGCCGTGGCTACGGTAAACCGGGCACTCGTGATGATCCGCAGGTACTTCGATTGGCTGGCCCAGCAGGGGCACATCCCGGCGAACCCGGCGAAGGCGGTGAAGGAGCTTCGGCGACAGGCCCTCGCACCAAAAGGGCTGGAGCGGTCGCAGGTGCGCCGCCTGCTGCGAGAAGTCGAGCTTCGGCAGGACGTGCGGGCCAACGCCATCTTCAGCCTCATGCTCTATACCGGGGCAAGGCTCGGCGACGTGGTGAACCTTGAACTGCATGATCTCTTGCTTGGCGAGCGTAGCGGCTCGGCAGTCTTCCGCCACGGCAAGGGCAACAAGCAGCGGACGGTGCCGTTGCCGCTTCCTGCTCGCCGAGCACTTCAGGCGTACCTCGAAGCTCGGCCCCCGGTCGAATCGAGCAAGGTGTTCCTCGGCGAGCGAGGGCCGCTCACAGAGCGGGGAGTACGAGCGTTGTGCGACAAGTACAGTGCCATCACCGGCATCGACCTGCACCCGCACTTGCTCAGGCACACGATGGCGCATCGTTACCTCGAAGACAACGGCAACGATCTCGTGGGGCTGGCCCAGATTCTCGGTCACGAGTCGCTGAACACGACGGCTCGGTACACCCAGCGAACCCAGCAGCAGTTGGGCGAAGCGGCTGACCGGCTGAATTACTGACCCATACTCCCGAACGGAATGCCGGGGTCTGCGATCAGCGGCGTAACTGCGCCGCTGATCTCTTTTGCGCAGGGCACGTCGCCCTGCGAGGCCCCGGCGTTCTCTAACGGGAGTCAGCAATGCAGACATGGTGCGAACGGCAAGGGCAGGTGGAAATCGGCGTCATCGAGCACGAAGGAAACACTTTCGCTGCGCTGGGTGCGACCGTCGTGGGAAGGCATGTCACCGGCTACACCTGCCTTCAGCCAAACGGAAACATTGACCTCAAGACGTGGTGCGGGCAGACGATGCTTTCGTGCCGCTCTAAGGTCGTGGAGGAGTATCACGACGGTTCATTGGCCATGGTGTTCCGACTCCCCCGTGCCCGCTTCGTCGTGGGCTATGCCCTTGCCGAGAGCGGGATGCTCTTTCGGGGCGAGCTACTGACGGGCTGCACCGATGATGAAGCTCGTGACGAGGCCCGACGCCTCAGCGAGTATTGGGCTGAGCGGGACGCAGAGGACGAAGAGGCGTGGGAGGGGGCTGCGTAGCGCATACTCCCGAACGTGGCGTGAGCTTCGGCATTGGGCCGAGGCTGGTTCTCTCCATGAGGAGCACGCCACATGCAGTTCAGCCTTATCTACAGCGTCGATGTTCCCGAAGGCGTGGACGTGATGGACTACTCCCCGCCACACGTCGAAGAGCTTTGGGACGAAACGGAGGACGACGACCAATACGAGTACGGCTACCTCGAAGGTTGCTGGGAAAACGGCCATCACCGCAAGTGGTGCGCCCTGCTGACCCGTGAGCAGTTCGAGGAATTCATCGAGCACTGCGACCTGTTCGCCGAGGACGTGCAGACTCTCGGCTCGCTCGGTGCCCCCGGTTTCGGCTTCGGATGGGCACCGGCCATCTCCTTCCGCTCCGATGATCCCAACGCCATCCAGTCCGCTTACGTGACGCCGATCCCCGAAGTCGAGAAGGATCGCTTTGACGAGCGGGATTGGGAGCGAGTGCGGGGTGCGGTCCTCGCCATCTACGGCTGATCCTCTTTCGAAGAGGCCCGCTCTTCGGGGCGGGCCTCTTCTTTCCCATACTCCCGAACGGTTCAGAAGGAGGATCAAGCATGTCCAAACTCTTCACCGTGATCGAATACAGCAGCTTCTTCGCTGTGCGGCACAACCCGACTGGCGACGAACGACCAATGGGCGACGGCGTGGACGCCCTGTTTGACGACAACGGCAAGTCGCTCATTCCGGGCACGCCCGGCTTCATCGAGACATGGGAAGCAGTCCTGAATACCGACGAGCAGAGCACGCTTGAAGCCTACTTCCCTCAGCACGTGGAGGACTGACACGTGCCTTCAGTAAGCGGCTGCTGAGCGCAGTGCCAGCAGCCGCCGCAGCGAGTGAATAACCTTGCCAAAGAAAATCGTGCATGACAGTACAAGTAGCCAACCCGTTGAAGTTCTGGTGTGCGCCGAATCAGGCGACTCCAGATTACGTGATCTACGACGATTTCCATTCGTGGATCGCTTACGGCCTGCTGACCTGCTGGCTTGGCAGCGATGCCGACGACCCGAACGCCGATTGCTACATGGCCCGGCCCGTCACCCGTGACGACGTGCAGGAGCTTCGTCACTACTTCCTCAATCTGGTTGAGACGGTCATCGTGACGTTGTGGAAGGGCCAGTACAGGCCCGGAGACGGCTGCATCGACGGCGACTGGCAAACACTCATCATCGGCGACAGCGACGAGAACCCCGGCGAAGAGGAGACGATGCTGACTTGGTACGTGCGGCTGGACGACGAAGCGATGATGTTCGAGTTGCACTGCACCGGCTCCGATCCTGTCGCCATCTGGCTCAGTTACGACGCCATTGCCGACCGCAGGGACGTCCTCAAGGTTCTGACCGAAGCCCGGAAGACCCTTGCCGCAACAGGCGATCAAAGTGAAGTCTGGCCCAAGCTGACCGAATTGGTCGAAGGCGATGGGGCAGCGTTCCTTGCCCATATTCCCGAACGGATCGGCTGAGTCAATCAACCTTTCCGAAAGGAGCCATGCCTTGAACACCGCATCGAATCCCAGCCGTCCGAAGTTCCCCTTGGGGCAAATCGTTGCCACGCCGGGTGCCTCAGATGCTTTGACGCAAGCCTGTCAGACGCCGCACGAGTTTCTCGCCCGCCACGTCAGCGGCGATTGGGGCGACGTGTGCCCCGATGACTGGAAGCTGAATGACGAAGCTCTGATCGACGGCTCTCGCCTGCTCAGCAGCTACGTTCTTCGTAGCGGCGTCCGCATCTGGTGTATCACGGAAGCTGCGGACGACAACGGCCAACGTGCGGCGACGACTCTGCTGCTGCCCGAGGAATACTGAGCGTCAACCGCCTCGTCTCGCCCAGCTCATACTCCCGAACGGAGTGGGTTCAACCACTTCACTTCGTTCGGGAGAACGTCATGAGCTTCACGATCAACGCTTTCAACCATGCCGAGTGGCAACGCCTCGGCTTGGCCGACTTCGCCGACTTCGCTGACCGCATCACCGAATGCTGCGTCGGCGAGGACAGCTTCAGCGGCTACGGCGAATGGTTTTTTGTTCCTGACGAGCCGCTGCGCAACGGCGATTGGGTGATCTATCACGGGACGTGGGGCAACGACAATAGCCCCGGAGCGTCGATGTACACCTACGCCGAAATCTTCGACGGGAGCGATCCCGACGAGATGGCCGAGTTCGCTCTTCGGCAGCGGGATTGGGAGTCGAAGCCCGAGTACGACGACCAGCCCGGCTCCAACGACGAGTTCTGAACCGTCGCACGACTACTACTGGCCCGCACTGCTTGGCTCACTGCCTGTGGTGCGGGCCTTTCTTTTCACTCTTCCCGCTTCTGTAGGAGAACGTGACATGCACGATCCGACTGAACAAGCTCGCCGCCAGCGACTCGCCGAGATCAACAGCGAGGCTGGAGAACGAGCCGAACTCGAAGCCCGGTATGGCCAAGTGTGGGACACGAAGGAACTCGCCCGAGACTTCATCGTGATCGGGTTTATGGCTCCGCTCATCGTCGTCCAGCGCAAGGGTGATGGCGTGAAGGGTTCGCTCGAATTCCAACACCAGCCACGCTACTACTTCAATTTCGTTGAAGACCGCTGAACGTGAGCGAGGCCGTCACTTCAAGTGATGGCCTCGCTTCGTCTCTGCTGCGGCTACCCCACACTCCCGAACGAGTCGTCACCGGAAGGGCCGGTGACGAATTCGTTTACGGGAGTGACCCATGCAGACCATCGACACGTTCAAGAACACCTTCACCTGCCTGCTGCCAGACCTGACCCGCATGGCGAAAGCCGCCTTTCGTGACCTCGATCCCGAGGCCCGAGAGGAGGCGGTGCAGAACACGCTCGCCCTCACGTGGAGGTCGTACCACGCCTTGATCGAGCAGGGCCGGGCCGACGAACCGGGCGTCCTCAAGTCCGTCCTCTGGTACTCGATCAAGCAAACTCGAATGGGCCGCACGCTGCCGGGCACCGGCGAAGCTGAGAAGCCACGGGACGTATACCGTAACGCCAAGCGGGGCCGGGTTCGATTCGAGCACGTCGAACTGCGGCACTTCGTCGCCGACGATACGCCGATCCCCGATGCGGTTAGCTTTCGGATCGACGTGCCTGCCTTCTTTGGCACGCTGAGCGACCGTCAGCAGCGCATGGCCGAAGACTTGATGACCGGCGAGACGACCAGTGCCGTCGCCGGGAAGTACGGCGTGACGCCGGGTGCGGTGAGCCAGTTCCGCACCCGGTTTAAGGAGTTGTTCGAGACATTCATGGCCGGGTGAGAACGCAAGGGCCGGTGAGGACAATCAATCCTCACCGGCCCTTTTTTGTTGCGCTGCCGCAAGCGGCTGCTCGGTCAGCAGCTTCAAACCGAAGTCGCCGCTGCGGGCCGCTTCGATCAGGATGTCATCGAACAGCCAGAACGGTTCGTCTGGCCTCGCCGGGTCGGGCACGAGCAGGTAATCGTGCCCGCCATGCCCGATCCTGACCTTGCAGGCGTCAGGACACTCGATCCGGTATCGGCACTTGTCATCTCGCACGGTCAGCAACATGGCAGTATCTCCCTTCTGCCCATGTTGTGTCGCATTTCTGGCCTCGATTCAGTCTTCACCTGCCCTCGTACTCGGCGTTTGCCTTGTTTTGCAATTGCTGTCCGCACGTGACGAGATCAACAAGCGAAGTCACGACTCGAAAAACCGAACCGTGTCGCAAAACCAAAATCCGAAGAATTCGGGCTTGTTCCTCCTACCGGCCTGATACGGGGATGGCCCTTTAAGTCGCCTCCGTCGCAAAAGTTTCTTTTTCCTCCCTACTGACGCCTTCTCCGTGTGCTGAACCGTTTTTCCGGGCCGGGGTTCCTTCCAAAAAACCGCCGCCGCAAAAAACGGCGGCTCTCTTGCGCTCATCCCACAGGGCAGTCTCGATCAGTCCAACCCCCGCTGCATCTTCCGCACCAGCACTTCATCGCCGATTGCTCCACGGGCCTTCCGCTCGAAGATCAGCACGACGATGGAGCCGGGCATTGATCCGGCGTAGACCTCGATATTTCGCCACCACCAAGTATGCCCATTTGGTTGCACGCCGCTCTCCGACAGTTCCTTATGGGATCGGCCTCCGAGCAGTTCCTTCACAACAGAACGTCTCGTGCCAACGGCGAGTTTGTCGTAAACCTCTCTCGTGATCGGTTTCGCTGGCGGCGAGTACACCGGAGCCGTCTCAGGTGTTTCCCAGCCCTTGCTCCGCTCTTCAGGCGTCAGCACGAAGTACACCGGCCCTTTCCGTTGCGAGTCGGAGCCAGAGGAGTTGCCTTTGATCTCCGCAGCATAGGTATCGAAGGGAATCGTTGAACCGCTTGCGGTGTCCCAAATCTCGACGCCGCTCCCTACTTCACACGCCACGTAACGCCCATCGGGTGTTACGACGGACACGCCTCGCTGCGCCCTGTCCGACCTGCCGAGCACTGCGGTCAGCCGGTTCTCGAAAAGCTGCCAGACCTCCAGCCGACCATCGTTCTGCACTCGATACACGCCCCACCTGCCGTCGTTCGACTTGCCATCCGTTGCGAAGGCGTACCGTTCCAGCGGTAGCGGGATGCGGCGAAGCTCGCTGCCATCCTTTACGGAGCGAATCGTGCGCACTGTGCCGTCGCCATCGACGGTGACGAAGCTCTTCCCGTCATCAAGGAAGCCGCCGAAGGAGTCCTTCGTCGGCAGTTCAAGAGCCTTCTTCCACGAGTTTGTGTCCCAGAGGATGATCCGCTCAGCCTTGTAACCGTAGACTTTTGTAGCGAAAAACCGCCCATCGGGAGAGAACGACTCGAACGTAACCGCCGAGCCAGATACATCGAGCTTCGTCACGGCCTTTCCGGTATCCGTCTCGAAGACCCAAAGCGATGCTTCTGGTTCCCAGAAATCCAAAAGGGCGAACCTTCCGTCCGTTGACAACGCAACCTTTGATGCACGGAAGGGGTTGCCGCCGACCGGGTGTGCAGGATGCCTGAATCGCACAAGGCGTGGCTCGCCCTGCTGCCAGTGGAGAACCGCACCGTCCCAATTATGAGGCCACTGGTAGTGCCTGCAATACAGGGCAACCGACGAGCCGTCGTGGGACCAGATCGCATCGAAGAACTCGTGATGCCCCAATTCTGCTGACTGCTTCAGCACCAAGCGATCCTCAGTGACGCTCAGGATTGCCAACACATATTGGTTGGCTGCGGTTCCCCTTAGATCGGCAACTGCCGCAAAGTATTCTCCGTCTGGCGAGAGACTCCCCAGAACGATCCGACCCCCATCCCACTGAATCTTCTTCCCTGTTTTGACGTTCCAGATCACCGAGCCGGGTTGAGTCACGAGCAACCGACCATCCGGCGACAACTGATACGGCACCGAGCCAACATCAGCAACCACCTTGGCCGGTGTCTCGACCTTAGTGATGTTGCGTGCTTCTACCGGCGAACCGACCTGTAATGATGCAAGGAAGGCTTCGGCTTCGTCTACTTGGGTGGTCCTGTTGCCGTCTCTCATCTCGGCGGCTTGCGTTTCTGCCGAGGAGCCGTCCCTTTGCACACCGCCCCCCGACTGTCGAAGAATCCCGAAGGCGACCGAGAGGGCGATCAGGATTCCAACCGCCCCGGTGCCGACCAGCAGGAGGCGTCTGACAGGCAGCTTCGGCTTTCGGTTGGTGGAAGGTGGTTCTTCGGGTGGCAGCGGCGGCGGAACTGGCCTGTCGTTGGTGTCGCTCTCGGGGAACAGGCCCTTCACCTTCTCAGCGACGACCGCCTTACCATCGACACCCCGTCGAACACGGGCCGTTCGAGACAGTCTCGCCGACGCCGCCAGTTCCTTGAGTTGCGCACCCGTGAAGGGACCGTGTTGTTTGCCGTTGTGCTCGATGTACCATTCTGCGGCCACGTCGCTTCTCCCTTCTGCTATCGGTCGTCAGGGCAGGTTCGGGCGGATCGGCTCGGCGGGCAGCGTCTCCACGTGCTTGCCGTGCTCATAGCGGGCTCTGAGGATGACCCTGCCGTTCTTGTCGTAGTACACCTGCCAGCCGTGCAGTTTGCCGTTGAGGTACTCGGCCTCCTGATCCTTGATGCCACGGGTCATGTCGAGCCAACTGACCCGCTTGCGTTCATCGCCGTTGAAGTACGTCGCCTCAATCGCCGTCTCCAGCGTCGATGTCGGGCTCCAGTTGATGACCGACTTGCCGTGCTTCCTCCCGTACACGTACTCGTCGCTGCGGAAGAACCGCCCGTCGAAGTCGTACTGCTCCTGCTTGCCATGCTCGTAGAACTTGCCGTCCTTCCCTTCGTAGCCTCGCCGGATGGTAGTGCCGCCCGGCGTTTCCTTCTTAGTCACGACCTTCTGCCCTTGCGGGCCTCGGTCGAAGTCGATGGCCTTGAAGTCGAGCTTCTCGAAATCCACGCTCGGGTCGCCGCCCAGCAGTCGCTTCGCCTCGGCGGGCTTGCCGCCACTCTGGTCCGGGCGAGCGGCGTTTCGGTTTTCCAGTGACGACTCGCTCGACTTCGGCGACGGGGCATCTTTTATTTCCGCCGACGCTTGAGCCGTCGCCTTCGGCGCACCCTTCTTGGCGAGCACGCCGATGACGCCGGTGCAAAGCGTCAGGATGCCGAAAACACCAAGGCACCCGATGGCCGTGTACTTCACCAGCGATCTCGGCTTGGCCGAGGGCGATGCTGATGGAGGCAGATCAGCCGGTAAGGGCGGCTGCTCGATGGCCGCTCCGAACAGCCCCTTGATTTCCCGTGCCGGTCGGGGGGCGTGCATGTCGTCCCGGCGCACCAGATCGTCGTGCCGCAGTTGGCCGGTCGTGGCCAGTTGCTTTAGCTGCTGGCCGGTGAACGGCCCCTGTTCGCCGCCGCTGCGGACGATGTACCACTGCGCCATGCCCAAGACCTTTCCGTAACTCAATCCTTTCGCCTACGGGCGAGCCGCCGCTGGCCCCGTCACGGGATAAAGCGACACTCGCCACGAAACCGGCTCAAAGAAGTGCCCCCACCGGATGCTTTCGCCCCACTTCCCTACCGCATCTTGTTCGGTCGCAGCAAGTTGGGTAAGATACCACCCAGCCAAGGAATGCGAACGCCGGAATTGAGCCGGTTCGCAGACCGCTCTCGCTTGCAAGGGTAAGGGGGCGTGCCCCCCTGCCCCGCTGCGTGCCGCAAAGCGGCTGCGGCCCGCACTGCACACGATAGCGATATGGGGCATACGACCGAACTCCTGAAACGGCTCGACATCGTAGGGACGGGCGACAGCGATGCCCGCACTGCGCTCATCGAGCACGCCTGCGAGCGGCTGCGGCGGTTGACTCACCGGATGCTGAAGGGGTTTCCCCGTGTGCGGCGATGGTCGGAGACGGACGACGTGCTTCAGAACGCCTTGCTTCGCTTGCACCGGGCACTAGCCGAGGCCCGCCCACAGTCGGCTCGTGAGTTTTACGGGCTGGCGGCTACCCAGATCAGGCGGGAATTGCTCGACCTCGCCAAGCACTTCTACGGGCCCGAGGGTTTCGGGGCCAACCACCATTCGGACGGCGGGACCGCTGCGGCAGGGAGGCTGGCCGACCCGGTGCGCCCCGAGACAGTGGAAGCGTGGACCCGCTTCCATGAGCGGGTCGAAACGCTACCCGAGGAAGAGCGGGAGGTCGTTGCCCTGCTCTGGTACGAGGGCCTGTCCCAGCCGGAAGCGGCGGAAGTGCTGGGCATCTCCCACGCCACGTTGAAGCGGCGGTGGCAAGCCGCCCGACTGCGGCTGTACGAATTGCTGGACGACTGGACGGTGGAGGGGTAGGCGGCGAGATGATGTCCACCGACGAGCGGATCACGGAACTGCTGCTGAAGTGGGAGGAGCGGTGGGAACTTGGCGAAGACGTTCCCGCCGCTCAGTTGTGCCACGGCTGTCCTGAGCTTGTCGAGCCGCTCCAGCAGCGGATCGACCGGCTCAAGAGGATGGCGTGGATGGCCACGGACAACGACGAGGACCACCCCCACGAGCTACCGCCCGATCCTCGCCTCAACCAGACGCTCGCCGGGCGGTACACGCTGGAAGCGGTGCTCGGCGAAGGCGGGTTCGGGCGGGTCTACCGGGCCTTTGACACCGACCTCCACCGCCATGTTGCCGTCAAGGTCGCCCACACCGAGCGACTGACTTCCCCCGATCAACTGCTCGGAGAGGCCCGCCGAGCGGCCAAGCTGCGGCACCCCGGCATCGTATCGGTTCACGATGTCGGGCGGCACGAGGGGATGGTGTTCTTCGTCAGCGATCTGATCGAGGGGAGGAGTCTGGCCGAGCAGATTGCCACAAACCTCCCGACGCCGGGACAGGCGGCACGGCTCGTCGCCGAGATCGCCGACGCCCTCCAAGCGGCCCACGAGCAGGGCTTCGTCCACAGAGACATAAAGCCGTCGAACATCCTGATTGACGGGCAGGGACGGGCGATGGTCACGGACTTCGGCATCGCTACGACTACAGACCGCCGCACCGAAGGAGAAGGTACTTTTTCCGGTACGTTGGCATACATGGCCCCCGAGCAGGTCGCCGGGGAGACGCAACTACTCGGGCCGAGGACCGACATCCACGCCCTCGGCACCGTGCTCTACGAACTGCTCACCGGCACGCACCCTTTCCCGGCGATGACGCAGACCGGGCTGCGGGAGAGCATCCTGTTCCGCACGCCGAAGCCAGTAAGGGTGGTTAATCCTGCCGTCCCTGCTGCCCTCGAAGAAACCGTGATGCGGTGCTTAGCCAAGCACCCCGCAGATCGGTTCGCCTCGACATCTGAACTGGCCGAGGCGTTGCGGTCGGCCCCGGCGAACCAAGCACGTGTCCGTCTGCCGGTGTGGACGGTCACTGTGCTGCTTGTGGCTCTTGGCGGCGTTGCTCTCTGGCAAGGGAGCCAATGGCTACGAACGTCGGCTGCGAACGGCGAGCACCGCCGAGCGGAAGTGGAAACGCCGACTGGTCTGCCAGTGTCCGAGGAAGGGGCGTTTGTTTTCGACGGAGAAGTTCGCATTCTCACGCCCGTCAAGTCCTTCGCCCCATGCACTCTTGAAGCGTGGGTGCGGACCCAAGGGCGGAGGGATGACCAGTTCATCGTCGGCAGCGACGTGTCCAACTTCTTCGGGATCGGCCTTGCGATCAACGGCGGCTACCCGACCGCCGAAATCATCCGGGGCGGGTTCAATGTCGAGCAGCTTGTGCCGCCCGGTGAGTGGACCCATCTCGCTGCCGTGTTCGGTCCCGAGAAGACGATGCTGTTCCTGAACGGCAAGAAGATCGGCACGGGACCAGCCACAGAACGGCCTGAGCACGAGACACGGTTCGTGATCGGCAACCTCGGCGAAGACCACAACAAGCTGTTCTTCGTTGGCGAGGTCGCCGCCGTGCGTATCTCGTCGGGGGAACGCTACCGGGTTGACTTTATGCCTCGTCGTAACCTTCGAGCCGAAGCCGACCCAGAAGGTGTCCGCTCGCTGCTCCTATACGACGGGACCATCGGCGAGAACGGGGCCGTGCTCGACCACAGCGGGAATGGGAATCACGGCAGGGTGCAGCGATTCGTGTTTAACGTCAGCGGTACGAAGAGGTAAGGCCATTTTGCCACTGCGACAAGGGCAGATTAGAAGCGACCGTCGAGTGGGAGAGCAAGATACATGACTAAGGCAAAGAAAACAGCAGCGAAGTTGTTGACTGAGAAAGAGACAGAGCACACCGCCAAGGGGCTTCTGCCTTTGGCGAAATTGGTGTCTTTACACCAGAGCGTGAAGTGGAATCCGGGCAATTGCTATCAGGACGCCTTCAACTTCATGGACAGGCTCTCCACTCAGGACGGCCCCACACGGCATGACATGCTCGGCGTCCCAGCCCGCCTCTGCCACGGGATTGTCGTAAGTGCCGAGAACGGTCAAGAAATCGTACACGCATGGGTCGAGATCAAGCTGAAGGGAGTAACCTTCTGGATCGACGGGGCTGGCGTCCACACGCAAGAGGAGTACGCAGCGGCGCACAAGGCCCACAGCATCGTCAAGTACACCGTGAAGAAAGCTTGGCTGAACTTGGGCAAGTTCGATCACTATGGGCCATTCGCCGAACACCTGCTTGCCTTGGACAAGGCGAACGGCATCATCCACCACAACGGGCAAAAAGCCAAGGCCAAGAACCGCAAGCGGTCCCGCAACACGAAGTAGTGTCCGGCCTCAAGAGGACGCTGTGCGTGCGGATCACAATTCCCAGCGGTATTTCGCCTCGTGGATCAAGGCCGGGAAGCCGACCATGTACTCCTCCCGGTAAGGGGCGAAGCAGACGCCCAGCCAGTTCGGGGTGCTGAAGACTCGCATTATCGCAACTCCTCCGTTTCGCCCCACTCGATTCGCACAAGGCCGAGAGCGTTCCGTGGGCCGTTGCCGTGCGCCTCGGCGTTGATGAGCAGACGTGCCGCTCGTCCCAGCCAGAGTTCGATTTCCCGTTGCGGGATGTCGTTGCCGCCGTACAGATCGAGGTAGACGGGTGCCCGGAACCGTCGAAGCGGTTCGGTCCCGAAGGACAGCAGGTGGAGTCGGTGAATCTCCAAGCAGCCTGTGTTCGGATGGCTGAAGAGTAAGGCATCGGCCTCATCGTCGCTCCAGCTTGTGCCGGTCCAGACTTGCCGAGCGGCGTTGCCGACGAAATAGCGAGGAAACTCGTCCGGTCCCTTGCGGTGAAGCGTCAGTATCTCGGGTCTTCGTGCCATTGACACACTCCTCGAAGAATCGGATTCGACGTGTTCCGGTTCGTTCGGGAGTATGAGCTAGACGGCGAGGAGAGAGGCGAGAGCGAAGGCGTCTGCCTTCAGAGCACTTCGGAAGTGATCCGATGGAGCGATGGAAGCAAGCGAGCGGCTGCTTGGACCCGGAAAGGCAAATGATGGCTCATGTCGAGGAATGCCGCTGGTGGGACTCGAACCCACACGCCCCTTGCGGGGCAAGGGCTTTTAAGGCCCTAGTGTCTGCCTATTCCACCACAGCGGCTTCACGAGCGAAGAGCGCAACTTGGCCGACGCCTCGCCCGACCGTTCTTCCCTACGGTTTTCCCTAGCCGGTTTTCCCTGAGCCGACTTCTGCGTAAGTTGCTATTCTACAACGGCTTGGAAACTCGAATCCAGCCAGCCTTCCCGACCGTGGAAAGATTTTAAGTCCGCTGCGTCTGCCATTCCGCCACATCGGCTCGCCTTGCCAACTTAGCGGACGGCGTGTGCGGTGACAAGGTTCACCAGCATGCCCGGTTCGCTCTGCGAGTGACCGGTGACGGCTAAGGTAGGTGGTCGGCTCCGATGAGTCGCTGGATCAGACCCCGCGGCTTTGGAACACCACATGGGCGATCCGAAAGCACATCCTCCGCCGCTGCCCCAAGCTCTTCTCCGCCGCCGACACTTTCTCAAAACCGATGCAGCATGCCATGCCGCCCCCCATCTCAACAAATAGGAGTGTGTGGGCAAGAAAAGCATGCTGTTAGCGTAACAGCACAGCGATGGCAGGATCTGAAGTTCTTCTTCACATTTTTCAACCTAGCCCCTTGTAAGCGCTGCGTTCGCAGATGATAATCCAACATACCACCTCGACGCATCTGCTAAGAGGTGTTGATCTACGGTAGATTTCAAGATCACCCCACAGCCCCTGCTTGCCGAGATTCCGGACGACCCCGTTTCCGCCTGTGTCTTGCGCCGTCGCAGGAAGCTAACCGATCAAGAGGACTTCCCAATGAATTTCAAGCATCGAACCAAGCGACCAGGCTTCCACCTTTTCTTGTTCTGTCTGTTTGGGGGAGTCTTCGTGGTCCTGTCCGCCCAGGCGTACATCACCGCGCCCGTCGCCACGCTTGGGGGCGTTGTCGCGGATTCTACCTACGTCACCGTGTTCCGCGTCGATAAGGTCAGCCGTGAGAAGGGGATCATTGTGTATACCAAGGTCCGCGACCTCAAGGGCAAATACCCCAAGGACAGCATCCGACACGTCTTCGACTTGAAAAATACGCCCGCTCACAAAGGTCAGGGCGACGTTCCCATCCGCCCCGACGCCCAGGATTGGAAGTATGCCCTCGACTGGGCCGAACCCGGCAAAACCGCCATCCTGTTCACCCGCCAGTACGAGCCGTTTGGCGATTTCGGACACACGTACATCAACGGCTGTTGGTATGCGACGATGTGCCCGCCTCGCGACTGGCAACTGTGGTACGCCATTTACGCCGATCCCAAGCTCCTCAACCAATGGCATTGTGGCTCGCCCGCTCGGCTCATTCCGGCGCTGGAAGCCATGATCGCTGGGCGAGATGCGGTCGTGCCTGTTCTGGTCCAAGGGACGAAAGACGACGTGCGAGCCGGTCGAGCCACCCTTCAGGGGCTGCGTGTCGCTACGACCCTGCGTGACTTCAACCTCAAGCGGGATTGCCTCACGGAGCCAGTGAACCAGGCGGCCATCCCTGCTCTGATCAAGTCACTGCGTGAGGCCAACCGTGACCAAAAAGTGCAGGCCGCTCGCGCTTTGGGACTGGTAGAGGCGGAAACAAAAGTCGTGGTCGCCGCCTTAGCGGACGCCGTCCGCAATGATCCCTCCGGTACCGTTCGCATGAGTGCGGCCGAAGCTCTATGGATGATCGGGCCGGACGCCAAGCTAGCCTTGCCGGCTTTGGAGGCCAGTCTCGAGGATCCACGCCTGGCCCTTCGCAAAGATGTACTGACCAAACTAACGGAAGTTCGCAACAAACTCAAATGATTCCGCCCTCCACCATCTTGAGAGATGGGATCCCAGAACAGACTGTTTCTCCCCTCGACCTCAGCAGAAGGGGTAGATCTTCGTGTTGGAGGAATTTGCTTCCCGAAAAATCTTTAGTGACCAAGCGATCTTGCCTCCGTTAAACCTCAGCTAAATCTCAGCGTCTTTCTAAGCAAATGCTTCAACAAATTTAGCAACCCCCTCCCGTTGGTTTTCTTTTTTTCGCACGACCGGTTGCCCCAGGTGAGGAGATGGGTCGCGCGCTGTAGCTGGGAGGTTTCGGTTTGTCACCTCAGCGGTGCGCCGGCGTACCAACGTTCGATGGCAAAGCCGAGCCACAAGGTCAGGCCAAAGGCGATGCGCAAGGCGGCTTGCGTTGCCGTCCAGAAAAAGGTGCCTGCCAGCCAGCCGGTCGCTTTTTCCAAGGCACCACGCACCTCCTGGCTGACCAGGGAACGCGGATCGAGGAAGCCCAGCGTCAGGAACTTGACCGCCGGCGCTTTCCAGCCGCACAACCAAGACTCGGCCAAATCAAAATGCTTGGCGACGGCTTCTTCGTCAATGCGTCCGACGTTGAAAACAGTGTACAAGTCAAAGCTGACCATAACGACGCCGAGCAGCAAGGCGAGCAACGCCAAGGGCACTTTGGCAGCGAATTCATCGGCGCGGTAGTTGCTCGCACTGGGCCAAATCAGATTACAGGCGAGCGAATTGGTCGCGATCAGCCCCAGCATCAAGGCCAACGGGCCGATGGTCTCCCAGCCCAACAGCACCCCGCGATGCTCCAGCACCAGCTTCAGCAGGTTCGGCCAACGCTGCCGAAACCGGCTCACCAGCGCGAAAATGCTGTAATACTGCCGCAGCCTTAAGTATGTGCTGATGCAAAATAGAAAGACCAGATATAGGCTAAAGAGCCGGATCGGCCGCAGATCGTGAATCCATTCCCAGAGCATGACCAGGCACTCGGACGCGGCAGGCTCAGCGGCCCATGAGCTTTTCCAAGATGTAGAGTTCCAGGGTCTCGTAATCGCGGGCGGCACGCAAGGCCTCGACCTTGGCGTTATCCACGGAGCGGGCCACCTCCAGCAACCGCTGGAACATCGTCAGGCTGTTGCTCAGATGCGCCGTCTGCTGCTCGGGCTTGGTGGTGCGCATCGCTTTGACATCCAGGCCGACGCAGCCGTCGAAGCCGCCCCGCTCCAGCACCCAGACCTGATTGAAGGCTCGCCGCAGATCCACCGAGCCGAACGTCTTGTCCTGGTCGTACTTCAGGCCGTTCTGGTCGTTGAGATGCACGCTCCACAGCTTGCCGTGCCACAGGGTGTAGGCCATGTCGTCGCTGGGGTCCAGGCCGGCCAGGATGCTATGAGCGCTTTCGATCAGCACGCCAACCCGCGTCGGATCGACCGTGCGGTAGCACAGGCCGACAAAATGGCCCGGCGTGGGCAGGTACGCTTGATCCATCGGCTCGTTGGGCTTCATCTCGCCCAGAATGCGAATGGTCTTGTCGTGTTCCAAAAGGGTGTTGATGGCATCGAGGATGCGTCCTGTGGCGGTGAGGGGGCATTTGGCCTCGCGGATGTAGGTTCCTTCGCGCGCTAGCCACAACACCACATCCTTGGTCCCCATCAGATGGGCCAGGTCCACCGCTCGCTTGGATCGCTCGATGGCATATTTCCGTAGCGCCGGATCGTTGGCCGTGAAGCCGCCATCGATGGTGTGCGGATGCTCCCAGAGGCGTGGCGCGACGAACTCGCAGAATAGCCCCTCGCCGTCGAGCATCGCCTTGACTTGGGCAGCGGCCGCCTGGGTTTCGCTCCAGCTCAGCTCCGCTGGGCAAATGTCATCATCGTGAAATTGCACCCCGTCGAAGCCCAGCTTCTTGTACAGCCGAATCTTGTCGGCAAAGGCGACCTCGTCGCGCACCGGCGGACCGAAGGGGTCGGCCCCCTGGCTGATGTTCCACGGACCAAAGGTAAATCTGTATTTTTTCGTCGCACTCATGGTAAAGTTCTCCGCCTGGAGGGCCGATACAAATCTTTAGCCTTCTATGGGATGGGTGGCCACGCCACCGGTGTACAAGTGAGGACTTTGTGGAAGTTCAGTGCAAGGAATGCGAAAAGGGGTGGACCTTGCCTCTGCCCCCCTCGATTCATGAAATTCAAGCCCTCGAATCGTGCCCCTGCCCTTTCTGCGGGGCCTGTGTCTTGACGGTGCGAACGGAGCTACCGACACCCCCATCGCGACCAAAGCCATCGACGCTCCCCTCCTCACGCAAGACCCTCTTGGCAAGATAGTGAGTGCGTTGCTCCTAGACGAGGGTGAGGGGGCGGCCCCAGCCGTCGTCCTCGTTTTTTTGGTGTGGCTGTATAGGACGGGGCCGATTCGTCTGGCCTGCCCGTGTCCCTCATCCCGAGTCTCTCCGCCCCGCACCAGCCGATCTAGTCGCTAAACTCCGTCAACTGGAACCGTTTTCTCAGGCCGTCCTATTTGCCTGACCGGAAGCGGCGCGGGTAAACTCCTTTTGTTTGCTCGATTATCTGTCTTTCCCACACTTTCCCGTCTTCGTTTGGAGGAGTGGCCCATGTGCCTAGCTGCCCGTGCCTGGGCAAGAGGTGGTGCTTTGCGATGGCGGCCAAATGTGCCTGATGGCCCGTCAAAGCCCCTCAACCAGCTGCGCCTGGCGTGTTGGACCAGCTGCGCAGCTGGTGGCAAACCGGATTAACGGGCCGCCGGGCACTAATCCTCTCAGCTCGACGGGCCACCAAGCACATTTCGACGGGCCGCCAGGCACATTACCCGGCGGCAAGACGGTTCTGTGCGCACAAGCCTTTCGGGCCGACAGGCACAATTCTCGTGCATGCCAACGATCTAACCCTCCCCCCAGCAAGGTGGTTGCGCCGAGATTGGCCTGCAGACAAACCCTGAGGAAAAACCTTTTGTGTTCCAACCTCCCCAACAGCTTGTTTGCAGGGGGTGGCCGGACATGCTCTTGAACCACGGGGGGAACTATGCAACCAATGGAGTTCAGGAGTAACCTCTCATGACTCTGGCCCGTTCCGATTCCCTGGACCTGACCGACGGCCGAGACGAGATGAACTTGGCCGATTTCCCTCTGGCTGCCTTGACGCGCGCTCAAAAGGCCGACGGCGAGCAGAAGCGTGAGCGGCTGGAATTTACCTCGAGCCGCTTTGATCCCGTAGCCCGCCGCCGGGTGCAGCAAAAGGTGACGTTGACCAGTACAGCGGCCGAAGGGCTACCAACGCCCGCGGATGAGCACGTCATTTTGGGATTACTGCACCTGGCGAAACATCATGACGACTTTGCCACGCCTACGGTCCCCTTTTACCCCGCTCAACTGTTCAAAATTATGGGCTGGGAACCCAACGGCCGCAGCTACACTCGCCTGCGCCAGGTGCTGCGTCGGCTCAAGGCCGTGACCCTTCGCTATGAAAACGCCTGGTGGGATGCCGAAGGACGTGCCTATGAAGAAGAAATGGCCACGGGCATCATCTCGGCTTACAAGATCGGGCGACAAACAGCCGGACCGCGCCAAGCGGAGCCTTGCTCATGGATCACTTGGGGGCCGCAGTTCTACGACAGCCTACGCAAGGGCAACCTGAAGCGTCTGGATCTGGAGGTGTTTTTCTCGCTGCAAACCCCTACCGCCCAACGCATGTATCGCTTCCTCGATAAACGCTTCTACCGCTCCGCTGAGTTGTCCTTCGATCTGCTCGAATTTGCCTGTGGCCATATTGGCCTGACCGATCCAGGCAATGTGGCGTTAATCAAGCGTCGCTTGCAGCCGGCCCTGAACGAGCTGGAGCGGATCGGCTTTTTGTTGCCCGAGGCGCAGCGTTTTGTGAAAGTGCGTCAAGGCGAGTGGCGTATTGTGTTACGCTCGGCCAAGGCACAAGTTCAGCAAGAGCAGGCGGTTACGACCGAATCCACAGCACCGGCCGTGCCCCCGGCTTCCCGCGAACAAACACCAGCCGAGCAATTGGCCTGGTATTTTCGGCAACGCTGGGGGCCGGGGCCTGCCCCAGGTCCACGCGACCGCGAACAGGCTGGACTGCTGCTCCAAGGCTATGGTGCCGACGAGGCGCGGGCCTTGGTCGAGGTGCTGGTCGAAGTCACCCGCAAAGCCTGGCCCGAGTGTCGCTCCCTCAGCGGCGCTCTGAGCCGCTATTTACCTGAAGCCCTGGCAGTGCGGCAAAGCGCAATCCAGCGTGAGAAACTCCTCCAGGAACAGCAGTTACGCCGACAGCAGGAACAGCAGAGTCTCGCGCAGCAGGAGCAAACCCTCCAGGCGTTGCAGGCGCGGTGGGACGCTTTGCCGCCCGAGCAGCGGGCCGCCATCGAGGCCCGCGTTCGTCAGCGGGCCGGCTTGGCACCAGCGGTGTTCATCCAGCGACTTTGTTTCGACGAAATGCTACGAAATTAGACTTTTTTACTCTTTTGTCAACAGAAATAAACAAAATGAGCTAATTCTGGTTGCTAACATCCTGGAGTGTCGGTTTTTGTCGCAAAAAAACGGATTGGCCCAGGTGTCTGCCCAAGATCGGTCCCGCTTCGGAAAATAGCCTCTGTTTGTGTGCGCTCTGCTTTCGCTTGGTAGGGTTGGCCCCGAGGCTGTGTGAAGGGAGAATGCCCCATGTCGAGCCTGCTCACCTCCAGTGTCGCTGTGTACACCGGCACTTTTGACCCGATTCACAGGGGCCATCTGGATATCATCGAACGCGGTAGCCGCATCTTCGATCATCTGGTGATCGGTGTGGGCATCAACCCGGATAAATCCCCCTTTTTCGAGATGGAAGAACGGGTCGAACTGATTCGCCAAGTCATCACCCCGTTTGCCAACGTCCGCGTCGAGGGGTTTACGGGCCTGGCGGTGGCCTTCGTCCGTCGCATCGGTGCGCGGGTGATGCTACGCGGCCTGCGCAGTGCCAGCGACCTGGAGAGCGAATTCACCATGTCCCTGATGAACCTTAACCTCGATCCCGAGATCGAGACCGTCTTCCTAATGGCCAAGGAACCCTACTCGCACCTCTCCAGTACGTTGTTGCGGCAAATTGCTCGCTTCGGCGGTTCGCTGGAACGCTTTCTGCCCCCACTGATCGCCGAGGCGTTGGAACGCCGGGTGCGTGAGCGAGGCTTATTGCACGGAACGTAACTCTCCTCTTGGAGTACGTTTTCCCAGGCGAGCGAGAGCCAGTCTCGGGTTGCAGGGCTATACCCTTTTCAGGCGAAAACGCAGCAGAAGGCGGACAGCCCCGTTCGCTCCTTTTTTCGCCCTCCCTCCTATAATGTTTGAGATGACGGTCTTCTCCGGTAAAAGGAGTCGGCATGGCTCGGGTCGTTTTGGCCATGAGTGGCGGCGTGGATAGCAGCGTCTCGGCGTACCTGCTCAAACAGCAGGGCCACGAGGTGATCGGCCTATTCATGCGCACGGGCAGCCATAGCGACGAAGCCGACACCCGCCGCGAGGGCAAAAAAGGCTGTTGCAGCGCCATCGACGCCGGTGATGCGCGTCGGGTCGCCGACCGGCTCGACATCCCGTTTTACGCGCTGGACTTCGCGAACGAGTTCAACCGCATCATCGACTACTTTGCCGACGAATACCTGATCGGCCGTACTCCGAACCCCTGTGTGGTGTGTAACTCCTGGCTGAAGTTCGGCCGGCTTTGGCAGTATGGCAAGCAGTTCGAGGCCGACTTTATCGCCACGGGGCACTATGCCCGCGTAGAGAACGGGGCGTTGCACCAGGCAGTCGATCCCGACAAGGATCAATCCTACGTTTTGTATGGCATCAAGCGCGAGATGCTGCCGCGTCTGCTGTTTCCGCTGGGCGGGCTGCACAAAAGCGAGGTCCGCGCCCTGGCCCGCGCGATCGGCCTGGGAGTCGTCGCCGACAAGCCCGACAGCGTCGAGATTTGCTTTGTGCCCGACAACGACCATGCCCGGCTGGTGCGCTCGCGCCGCCCCCAGACCGTCACGGCGGGACACTTCGTCGATCGGGCCGGCAACATCCTGGGCCAGCACGACGGCATCGAGCGTTTCACCGTGGGCCAACGCAAAGGATTGGGCGTTGCCACGGGCCAGCGGCGTTTTGTGTTGCAGATTGTGCCGGCAACCAACGAGGTGATTCTGGGCGACCGCGAGGACTTACTCGCCACAGGGCTGGTGGCCACGGGCGTCAACTGGCTGATCGATCCTCCGGCCGAAGCTCTGCCTTGTCAGGTCAAGATTCGCTATCGGGCTGCGGCCGTGCCGGCCACGGTGCAAGCCCAGGGTGACTCGGCCGTGGTGCGGTTTGCCGAGCCGGTGGCAGCGGTGGCCCCTGGCCAAGCCGCCGTCTTCTATGCCGGCACGCAGGTGTTGGGCGGAGGCTGGATCGACCGCGCGGAAGGAAGCCCTCGCTGATACACGGGTTGGCTTATACAATCTCCCGCAGAGAACCAGTTGTTTGAGGCCCGCTGCCGAGGGGACCGTCCGATGATGATTGAGGGAAAACGCCCGGTCGATCTTGCCAATGCCGCTCATGCCGGGGCCAATGGCACCAATGGCCACGCCCATGCACCGCTCGCCGAGCCACACCTCAACGAGGATGCCGATAACGATCTCCAGGAAACCCGCGAGTGGATCGAATCGCTCGATGCCGTCACCTA